>Ga0307515_10009534_pt1 | contig 18751 bp, 12 predicted proteins | sample 17_EM_MG_FD_194513 | JGI IMG/M metagenome (GOLD analysis project Ga0307515, IMG submission 194513) | Populus trichocarpa ectomycorrhiza microbial communities from riparian zone in the Pacific Northwest, United States - 17_EM | ecosystem: Host-associated > Plants > Roots > Unclassified | place...
GGGGACCTGGGCAACTAGGGTGCATGGTTGAGTGCTGTCAATTTATTATTGGAAAAAGAAAGGAAATGCTGGAAAAATGTAGTCCAGCAGAATATTCAGAATTGGTTGAGCGGTGATAATTTCACTGGTGTGAGATAGCTACGCATCTTTCACTCCAGGAATCACCCGCTAACAGAGATGTGCAGGCCACTTGCTTGCGCATGCTCACTAATGCACACGCGCCATAATGAAGAAGACGGCAGCAAAACATAGATGCAAAATTTGCCTTTCAGAACAGCATGCAAGAACTGGTTTATAAAAAAAGATGGCTTTGTCATCAAATTGGTCGGATTTTTTTATTAATTAACAAATGGAACTCTTGAGAACAATGGCTGCAAGCGGCTACACATGCATGGTACTGGTTAGGCGAAAAGGAGAGTTGCATTTAAATTTGTGCTTATCAAGACTCTTAACACTGGTTCTGTTTGACTGCTTGCATTCAGGGTGGTGGTTAGGTGTATTAGCGACTTTCATACATTAAGTAGGTGATCATTCTCCGAAGGACGCAGCAAGATATGGTTATTTACAAGAGCAATTGCTCAACTCATAAATTTCCTGATTCAAAGAGCAGTAGCATGTTTGATTATCAAAACCAAGAGCGTGTTCTATGCTATTTAAATTATATTCTGTTGGATCTTGATATATCTTAAATTGAATGAAGCATTCTGAGGCACCGAATTTGCCCTACACGCGGTTGATTTTATGCATGCAATTTGAAGGCTTCCTGTTGATTTGTGAAAGCAGATAATGTTGGGAAATTTTTTATACAACTAAGGATGATGATAACACAGCAAAGAGCCTGTAGTTCGTGCTGTAACTAGTAGTGAAATAATGCCATGGCGATTGGGGCTGTGGTTTTCTTCCAGAAATCCAGGGTGTTCACTGATCAGATGATTTCAAGGTGCCTTGATCGAAAGGTTCAGCCACATCATTGCCATGATGGCTATATTAATAAAGACTTGAGTTAGATTTTTGTGTGGAAAAATAAAAAATAAAAAGGGGTCCATAAAAGGTAACAGGTGATTCATTGTGACTGCTCGTTTGGTAACAATCAGGTTATCAAATGGAACGAGTCATTACATCTTGAAAATAAAACCTGTACTGCTAGTTAAACATAGTTCGAGAAAATCAATGGTGATAAGCTAGGGGAAATCTACGTTTAAGCGCAATATCCTGTTTAGAAGATGAGTAACAATCACATATTATAATCCACGTAACAATTGCAGACTGTCCTTTTTTTTTAATTATTCAAAATTAGCAAATCCTGCCATTTGCATCTGACCATCGATGACCAAGACATAAAAACATGGGCACTGCTAGGTTATATACATCTTTTAACAGGAAAGCATAGTGATTTCATCAAAGACTGTCCTCAGCAACCACCACTTGCAGGTTCAATTGAACTCAGAAGTCCATTACCTCTCAGCTGCATGCAGTGCTCTTCAGCATCAGCCTGAGCGCAAATAATCACCACCGACAGGCCATTGTAGTGTGCTTCTTGCATTATATTAACAGCATTGTCAAGGGTCATCCCGGGGATAACTTTCATCAGAACTTGTACAACATATTCACGTTTATTGTAGTTGTCATTGTGCAACATCACTCGATAAGGTGGTGCCATTTTCTTTGATTTCCTGAAGAAAATTTAAAGAGCAACGATATCACCCAGGTAAATGACAGTAGAACGTTAGACGGTACAAAAAAGAATTAAATCAACACCAGTGTTCATTCAAGCGAAAAATGTTCACCAAAGAAATATCCCTGATTTATAATTAAACTTGGGATGATAAGAAGAAGAAAAAAGTTCTCCCCCCCAACTTCCGTCAATCTGAATCCGAACTACTATATGCTCATAAAAGGAAGCTAGAGTTGTTTGATTTAGATCTCATAAAATACAAAACAGGAAGAAAAGCGGTGCCGGCACGTACCTTAAATCAAACTCAGATTCGCGACCGGGGGTGGTTCTCTCGATAACCGGCTTCTCCAATAACCCTCCTCCTTTGCCTGAGCATGTTGTTGATATAGCCATGAGAATCCCACGGTTGGCACATGGTCCTCTACAAACAGAGTTCTTGTCTCCTAGTCAAGATTTTAACAAAACCATAAATACCGGTGACCAATTTTACTTGCTAATGACACCCATGACTCAACTCATACTCCGCTCAGTCTCCACGGGTAGAACATGAATTCAAAAAAACAGGATTTTAAATGTGGTCTTTTTACACCATCATTTCTTAATCCCCACCAAAACTAAGAAATCGGAGCATCCTCTCCTCCATGATTAATCAAGCAAAACATACAAGAAAGAGATAAAAAACAAAAAAACATCCAAAGCAACAAACTACAACCACCCGCAACTTAGAAGCTACAGCATGATGCTTGTTTGTGTATAAATAAATAAATAAAAAAAGTAGACAAAAGTAATAACTGATGGTCGTTATAAAATTGAATCAGACGAGAATTTACAGAAATAAATTTGCGTACGATATAATAATAATTAAGGGAAGAAAGAGCAATAAGCACCGGGTTTAGGGTTAAAGACGTGATTAGGTGAGAGAGCTATTCTCCCACAAATTGCAGTCTCCATTGTCGCCCCCTTCTCTCTCCCTTCCCGAACTGAGAAATCGACACTGTTTTCTTTTTTTTTTCCCTTTTCTTTTCTTTAAAAAAAAAATAGTGTAAGAGATTTTTTTCGTTTTTGAAAAAATTGGAAACAAACTGGTGGTTGAGTTGGGTTGTGACCTGGACAGACAAAACAAAACATATCAGGAAAAAAAAAATAATAAAAGAAAAATTACATACGGAAACAGTAGCATTAAAACACGTCGTTTTGGCATCCTGATGACCGAAAGTTCTGGTACCAGTATGTCAAAATCTAAGAAACAATATTCTTCGGATATTTATTTCCAGATATATGATTAGACAACATGTTTTAATAAGGGATTTTTTTTTACCGGCTTCTTTTCCATTTCTTCCAATATTCGCGGTTTAAAGTATTTTTTTCTTTTATGTTTTAATTGTTAGCATACCGTATGCAATCTCTATTTTGAGCTTTACACAAGATATATATATATATATACAAGAAAAGTTTCCTTCCAAGGCTATATAATCTGTGAGGTTAAAACCACTTACAGCCTGAGTAAGCACCACACCAAGGGCTGAGAGGTAAAATTTCTTTGACATACGAGTGCTGGGGTCCAAAGCTGTTGTGGAGAGAGAGAGGTCCAAAGAGTACTAACAATTAAATTCGGAAGTGTTTGTGATCATCCGACGAGGCGTATATGAACTGCTATCAGTCAATTCACTTAACGATATGAAATAATAAGGAAGGTGAATAAACACAACTGGAAATACGAGCTCCGAGTTAAAATCTTATATAGCAATGATTACATTCTCTAATAGTAGAAATGACTGCAAAGAAACCTAAGAAAATGCAACGCCTCTAGCATTGAAAAGTATCTCTAGCGCACGTGCGCAAACTTGCATCATTACGTCAAGTAGAAGCTAAGCAAGTCTGACCACGAACATTATCAAGGGATTATTACAATATATTAATGCGCAGAGCATCTATGTGAGTGTTACAATCGTTCTCAATTACAAAGGTGCATTCTGCTCCCACAGAATCGTAGTTTTTATTATTGACTCATAAAGCCTCCTCCAGACATGTTTGCTGGCCCTTGTGAAGAAACTTGTCCTTGAGAAACTAATTGTGAACGACCTGGACCTTGAACATAAGTTTGACCCATTCCTGTTCCAACCATTTGCTGCTGCTGCTGCATTTGCTGAAGCTGCTGCTGCTGCTGCTGCATTTGCTGCTGCTGCTGCTGCTGCTGCTGCAATTGCTGCTGCTGCTGCTGCTGCAATTGCTGCTGCTGCTGCATTTGCTGCTGCTGCTGCATTTGCTGCTGCTGCTGCAATTGCTGCTGCTGCTGCATTTGTGGAAGCTGCTGCTGCATTTGTGGAAGCTGCTGCTGTTGAAGCTGTGAGAGCTGCTGCTGCTGCTGCAATTGAGGTAGCTGCTGTGGCTGCTGCTGTTGAAGCTGTGAGAGCTGCTGTGGCTGCTGCTGTTGAAGCTGTGAGAGCTGCTGCTGCTGCTGCTGCTGCTGCTGTAGCTGTGAGAGCTGTTGCTGCTGCTGTAGTTGTGGGAGCTGCTGCTGATGTTGAAGCTGCTGTAGTTGTGGATGTTGTTGTTGTTGCATCTGTTGGTGATGCTGCTGTTGCATTTGTTGCTGCTGACTGGATATTTGTGGCTTAAACACAACCATATCCTGGTTCCACACAGTTTACATCAATTTATAGTGCATATGATAAGTGGTTCATTTACGTCTTATTTTGATGGCTTAATCAAGTATTCACAACAATTAAAAAGGAAAAAGCACATCGATGTGCAAGCCTCAAAACAAAAGGAAACTTGGTTATGCTACTAATTTTCATAACTGATAGGTCTCAAACATCTTACCCCAGGAAAAAGCATCCCTATCAAGCGGCAGGCTTTGTCAGAAACAGAGAGTAGCAATGTCTGAGATGGTAACTGGATTACTGCACACTAGGAAAATGAATAACAACAAATTCAACATCAAAAAAGCCTATCAAATAGACATATTTTCCACGAGTAAAAGAGCATAGTCCTGAGCTAATTATATCTAAAGTAAAATAGTAATAAGAGAATTTGTACGGCTAGGACTTGAGCAATAACTGCCTGAGGGCCTTTTTCATTTCTCATTCTTTCTTTTCTTTTTTCTTTTAAGAATTAGAGTCATCATCCTCTTAGATTCATTTACATGAAAGTTTTAGAAGAGTTTACAGAACTTCATTGAAAGAGCTTCATAAGGGTTTCGATTATTTCAGACTTCAGACTAAGAAAAAAAGTTTAAATTATTTGAACATTAATAAACTGCAAAAACCCATGCCTATCAAACAACCACACTGGCAGGATTAAAGAACTTTCGACCATGTGTGACGAGGGAAAAGGTCCATACACCCCTGCGATTCAATTTGTTCTACAGTAGCAACTTTCACCAATGGACATTTACTCATGATTGACCCTCAAAGTAGTGAGTGTTAAATCTCACTCAGTGAAGAGATCAGGTTGAGAAAACTTCAATTATGTGAACTTCCTAAGCTTGACTTGATAGCCTCTGCGCAAACACTATCATACCCCTGATATGACTTAACAAAATCAGAGTGCCTAAGCAGACAACTTTAAAAGAACAAAATGAAAGGGGAGAAACGGGCAAGGGTAGAGGAATGAGGGAAGGTTGTTATCAACATCACATGAAGTATGGCATTGATGTGCTACTTGTTTCACATTAACTAATTTGGCAACTCTGCTTAACAAGGCAACTTCTGATTCTGCAATTCTACTCTCTTAAGTTTCTTCTTAGAAATAAAATAATATACAGAGAGTGTCTCCACTATATTTTTATCTTCAGATCCAATTCACTTTAAATCAAGCAAGTTTCAACCAGGAAAGTAATATGTAGTGAATTACAAGCATCAAGATCCATACAAAAACATCATATCACTGAAGTTAACACAGGATGCAGTAGAGATAACTGATGACTGGAATGAGAATTGACCGTGACGTTCAAGAAAATATTAAATTGGAAAGCCTTAGGCTACTTTTTTTGTAAGCATCCAGAAAACTTACAAGCTTCTTCTCTTGGAGTTGTCCAAGAAATCCATGCTGATTCATAGCCCGAAATACTAGAAAATCAGCCTTTCCAACATATTGCCTTTATCAAATAAAGCAACAACAAAAAACACATAAATATAACAAATTCAGGAAGATATGCGAGTGAACAAATAAATGCAAAACAGACATGCTGAAAATCTCAAATAAGCAGCAATTACTTGTTATTCATGTGATCCTGAGATATAAGCCGAACTATTTGCATTGTTGGCGGCCAGTTTGCTGCAAGCCTGAGAATCACACGAAAAACTGAACCAGTTGAATTCATCTTGACAAATATGTATGCTAACAAGGGAAACTAAAAATATTAAACAAAGAGAGAAAAAGATGAGAAGAGCACACACAAAAAGTCCAGCTCAAAAGTTCTGAAGTTGGAGTCGTCTTAAACAATTAAATGAAATCTCAAATATTTTGTCTGCTATAAGGGGTATTTGCAAATAAATAAAATGGTCATTTTTCATACAGTTTATCCAACTATAAATGTTACTTGGAATAGAGTTTTGATTTTCATATCAAAGCCTAATTCCCAGCCCTTGAGCAATCCATACCCTGATCATGATCAATGAGGCTGAGATTTAGGTAATTCTCAAAACTAAACCTGTCCCATTGCTGTTAGTGTTTTTTAACCATGGTTGGATGATAAGATGGACAAAATACAAAGCTCTCTGAGGTAACAAAATAGAATAATGTCCTTTGAGAAACAAAATGATTAAATCCAGCCCTTTGCAAAACATTTGACAGATGCAGAATAATCCCATTCCAATGATTGTGGGGGTTGATGTAATCATGAAACCTAAATCAACCAGCCTGCCCTTCATTTTTAAATTCAGCCCTAGGCAAAACAGTGCCTGACACTTGAGGGCATGGGTGCTGAAAACCCTAAAGTATTAGATACCTTCCAGTATGCTAGGACATACAGCTACTAGGAATGGGTGTGAAGGACCATCTACCTCAAAGTAAAGCTCGCTGTTCCAAACTAATCATCTGATGACCATATTATGATTTTCTCAAATGTAAACCTGTATTGAAGTATAGTCTCACCATGTTTTTGTAATTCTTTTGAGTCAGTTAATACAATTTCTCTTATCTAAGAAATGTCTTGTTGTCCCAATAATCTCCTGTCAAACAGTTAATCCTTGACTTGTATAGAGCCAACAAATATAAAATAAACACGTCTTTTGGGACAACCAAAGATAATCTAAAAATTTGTTCCCAGAAAATGTAAATTTATGATGTAAAAGACTTTAGGAAACAGATAGTGTAGATTGGTTTTCAGCACAAACTATGTTACTACGCCTGAACTTACGTCTCAGAGGCCGAAGCACTCCTATAACCCTGTATCAAAATACAAGGTATAAGTTCCATGTGTAAAACTAAAACATGTCAAATGTACTAAGATTAATTACTATCAAAAGAAGACTGAAACAGCAGTTTGCATTGAGTGGAGATTTATGAGCCATTTCAAACATACTTCTAGTCTAGTGATAAAGACAGGCTGCCCTTGCCGTTGCCCAGACAAGTTTCCCTGTGTGCAGTTCAAATGTTCAAAATAAGTTAGTGAGTTCATAAAGACACATGTTCAACAGTTCCAAAAATATACATTGATATTGAAGAAAGCTTTTCAAGGGAGTTATACAATAATTAATGATAACAATAATAAATAAATAAATAAAAAGGAACTAAGCAAAATCAATCGATTACTTTAATCATCCAAAGGAGATTTTTGTTATTTAATTTTTACTATTCCATACATAAATGAATGTTCCCGCTTCATTTTGGATTATTTGACCTTTGTCTCATTACTACTTAGCAAACTATTATGAAGTCTAACAAGATGAGACTCGGGTAGTTATGATTCATTAGAAACTATCAATAGATTTTAATTTGAGGAGGTGTTCTGCAAGAAAGAACGTGCAAGTCTTCTCAACTGATGACAGAGGTTATATATCCCCATCGATGGCATCGACACTATTTTTCAACTGGCTTTGGGGTATTAAGGTTAGGGTGATTTGACTTTTCAAAATCAATGAGTCAGCGAAAAGGGAAATGAAGAGTTTTAAGAGTTCTCCATATCCTAAAAGGATGACATAGTTTCATTTTTATTTCACACAGAACAAACAGGAGTAAGGTCTCCAAAGATTTTTCACTCGTACCAGGAAAAAAAAAGGAAAAAAGAAAAGATATAAAGGATGACATAAGTTGTCATCAGATTAGTGAGTTCTGAGCATAGGTTCCATCCCGGCCCCACCCATGACCACCTGATTCAAGGATCATGACATATTTTCCCATCTTTTCATCATTTGGTGAAAATTGGTGAAAAATTGCTAGATGCCATTGCACATATTATGAACCAGGCATGCCAAAAGTCCATATGTTTAGTACAAACAACTTTTCGACAAAAGGAAATAAAAATCTGTTCTTTACTTGAAAATGAAAGTGAAAATTTCCATTACTGGCTAGCAAATCGACTATAATCTTGAACAATGCACACACACTTAGTTAACCCAAAAAAGCAATCAGACTTACCTCCCAAACTTTGACATATTTCGATTGAGCTGGTTGCAAGCCCCCTGCTGTCTGTTGTGACAATGGCAAATTAGCTGCTGAGTTATTGTTTGCACCAAGAGGCTGCATCCCAGATTGTACTTGTTGAGACATTCCTGGAGTAGGAATCATTGTGTTCGAACCAGAAGAGACACCTGAAGCACCCAGACCACTCATTGTGTTGGGGTTTGCACCCATTCCACTTTGTACCATTTGTGCTCCTGAACCGCTCATTGTGTTTGGGTTTGTACCCAGACCACTCATTGCTGATTGGCTGATGCTAACACCTGCGTGAAGATTACCCATTGGTTGTGAAATCCCCCCAAGGTTTGAGTTTCCAGGCATGTTAGAAGTTGCGGAAGTGAATGAGCCCAGACCAGAGTTTGGTGTGATTTGTGTTGTCCCAGTAAGATTCCCTGACCCTGTTATTGAAGAAACACCTGGTTGCCCAGATGAAAATACAGTTTGAGCAGCAGGCACGGAAGACGTCATTCCACTTGAAATCATACTTGACATATGCATAGCCACAGAAGTTTGATTTATTGATGGGAGACCAATAGAAGTTCCTCCACTTAGGGCTGCAGAGTTCATCACTTGCCTTGCTTGAGAAAGATTGTTCAGAATGTTCACGTTAGCTGCAGCAGGAGGCGCAGAACGTGCAGACTGTGTCGTCACACTGACATTAGGTTTCAAGTCCTGCGCATTTTCACCGTTTGTTGCCATATCTTGAGTAGTCGTGGATGGTGATGAAGTCTGCATGCTTGGAACTCCTTGAGATGAAGGGCGTGGAACAGAAGTAATATGGGGAAAAGCAGATCCATTTGCCATAGAAGTTATAGTACTTGGTTCCTGAGAATATAAAATCACAAAAGCTCTTAACTATGTCCATAATGCACAGAAGCAGTGCTATCATAGAAACAACTTTATTTCCTATTAATATGAGAACAAGAACAGAACTAAGGGATTCACTAGACTTACGACTTTCACAGTTGCAGTTGGAAGATTTCCAACTGAAATTGGCGGCCGATTTGTGATAGATCCATTCACTGAAGTTTTGAAAGAAAGTAAGTCTTCCACCAGGCAGAACATCAAAAAGATGAATTTAATATTGGAAGTAAAATAAGCCTAAAACTAGAGGTCAATACCTAAATGCCTCATGGAAACCTGACCAATTTTTTTTTTGGTTTATCTTTAATTTCAAGTGCAATAAAAGTCAACACATTAGCACTAAGATATCATCTTCCACAACAAACTTTAAAGGAAACAACAGATACAGATGCTTGAATCTTGCTGAACTCCTTAGACCTGTGAGAGGAGGTGTACTTGAAGCCTCACATCACATCAATGTATCTGTAGATTTTTGCAGATGAAAATTATGATGGATAACAAGCTAAGAGCTTCTACAACTGCGTATGACAGTAACATGCTGCCTCCATGAGAACCAATTTTACAGAGGGTTAAAATACACTCTGTAGAAAATGTTGATTGATCCGGTTATTATGTCTCTCTCTCGTGCAAAAATCATGTTAGGTAATTTTCTTCAGAAGAGAGAGCCAGCGAGCAAAAGAACTTAACAAGCCATGCCAAAATATCCAATCACACTCAACAATAATGTAGATTAGATAGCTTAAACAACCTGAAGGAATTGAAGCTGGAAGTGGCCCAGTTACTGAAGTAACTGAAGCAATATCCACTTTAACAGGTGTTTGATTAGAAGGCAAACTTGTAGCTCCAGGACGACTTAATGCAGCACGAGCCTCCATAAAGTTCTCTGAGATCAGCACAAGAAAATGAGGATTTTTTATGTTGTCGACAGGTGGATCTGCTGCTCGGCTGTTGCGCTTCCCCTACATTGTAAAGTGGTGCATTAAGTAGCCTACCCCAGACATATATTCGTGATTTCCACCAATTTCAGAAGAGCAAAATATGCTGCGCACTGTTATTTCAAACACTCTCACCCACCCACCCACACCCCCAAATGATTTTTGTTTTTTCCCTCTATGCAAGAAGCACAGTGCCATATACAAATGCTTTTGCAAGCATCAACACAAGAAAAGAAAAGGAAACCAACTAAAAGTCTCATCCTTACAGCATTGTAGATTAATCTAAGTTTTGGAAGCTGTTTTGGACAGATGACTGAAAGAGAAACCGAGCACTGCAATGAAACTAGGAGTCAGTTTTCACATGGCCAGTAATGCTCATAAACAAGAGAACAATAGTAGATTAGGTAAGAAAACAACATCAATGTACCTGAGGAAATGATTTAGCAACTGTCTCTGCATCAGATAGACGACTTTCATTCTGTGCATCGATGTTTTCAGTCTGCTCCAAATTTTGTATTTGTGGACGATAGACTGGAGTGGGCAATGGGTGAGGGTTACTTGCAGCAATAAGAATACAATTTCTTTGCCCATCTGTATTTGGTTGAGTTTGGTTTCCATTTGGAGTAATAGGGAACATCTGAATAACACAAAAAGGCACAAGCCCAAGGAACAATTTCAAGAAACGTTTTTCCTTGGTGAGACTAACAAAATAAACAAGTCTCGAATCTAAACTTGTCACTGACTCCTTGCAAACCAACCTATGTAATGTTGCAGTTGAGGATTAACAGCAATAAGAAACAGAACTCTTGCAAGTTGCAATAACTATACAATATGTATCCAAGTATGTCATCAAATGCAACAGGCAGGAAACAAGCAAGGGTAACAATAGATGGTCAAGCACATCCTACTTTGCTTAAGAATCTGGCAAATGGTCATTTAGGCAATATAATATTCTTCACCAAGCAACAAGACATGCATATAGTTACTTGGTAGCTAAGTTTAAGAGTCATTGATGGGCACGGTTACCAACCTCCTTGCATGTTACAAGGGGCTCAAGACCTGCGTTTAAGCCCAGACAGGAACAGGACTTGGGTCAGGTCTGCCCCATTTCATAGACTAGCCATTGGCCCAACGCAATAAAAAATCATGCAAAGCCACAAATTTGGGTTTATAACCAGTACTCTAAAGCAATAGGGACAAAGTATGACTGTCGCACTACTTTAAACATTTTAATCAAGGAAGGGTACTTATGAGATGATCTAGAGCAGAGCCTAGTGGTCCTCTTAGATCTTTTATAAAAACATTCCATTGAAGAGAGTATAAATCATATTCACTGCCATTGAAGCTGGTTGTATATACACTAATCACCCTTTTGTTTCCTCTTTTTACAATAGCCACCGTTATTTCATGCTATCTTATTGCAAGGCAATCTTTTGATTTTAAATTTCATGGCCAGTGTCTGTAGGTGTGGGATGTTAGTTCGAAGGAAAAAAAAACGGTGGGATTTCTTCAAGCAAAAGAGCACCATACTAAAGGAGATTATAGTTCAACTTGAAGATGCAACAACCAAAAGAAGTCGAAAAGGAAAACTGGTTGAGATCATGAAAACCATAAAAGTAAATCTTTAAAAAAAAAAAAAAAAACATGGCAGCATAAGAATGAATAGTACAAGTAAAATAAGACAACATCCTCAAAATACAAAATGAAAATCAAGAAAAGAGCATTCCGATTCCATCAACAGTTACAAAGAGACTATTCTAAGAGTTCCTGTAGCTGTACCCCACAATATAAAAAAGCAGCGACTTGACAAATAATGAAAAAATGAAAATCAATAATGATATTCTATTAGAAGGAAAAGAAAGAATAATTCAAGAGGGACAGAAGGATATCCCCCTCAAAAGGAAATAATAATCAAAACAAGCATTCCAATTTCAATCCCATTAGATGTCATCTAAAGAAACTGCTCTAGGAGCCACTTCATCCATGTTCCATAATACATTGCAGCAGTTAATTAACAGATGATATTTTCTTTTTCGAGAAAGAACCTGAAAAAATTCTAGATATAGCAAACCCATGTAAGCCATTCTCAGCAAACCTAATCCATGTATATGCCTGTTGGATTGTTGGTCATGCATGACACTTCGCATCCATGTCAATCTCCCCACACCATGGCTTACATGTTTATTCATCGTTAGGTAAAATAGGAAATAACTCAAGTTTCTAATGAAAGGGACCTTAAGCTTCTTCCACACTTTCCCTCTTAGAGGAAAGGAAAAGAAAAGCAAAGCGGAATTGTTATAATAATAAGCTACTGTTCAGGGAAGACCATGAAATACTACTAACCATTAACTAGAAACTGAAAATGTTAAACTCAATAACCTAAAAAAATAGAATACAAGAACGGCGTACCATTAGAGCTTCAGAAAGCCCTTCTGCAATTGCAGCATCATTGAAACCGCCACCAGCAAAAGGAATGGCTGATAGCCAGTGTAAGAAGATGTCAACATCTCTTGTCCAGCCACTACGTTGTACCAGGCAAGCTTCACAAGAAGGATAGAAATGAAACGGATACTCTGTTAGTTTGCCAATTATAGTAGAATAGCAGAAGAAAATCATGTTTCAGAATTAATGCAGCCATAGTACAGACAAAAGACATTCCCTGTCATGCATATAGCAATATTAATACAATTCAAACTTTGAATATTTTGCAATAGATAACAGTAATACAAGAATCTCACTGGCTAGCTAAATTTCCCAAATTAAACACATCTCTGACAGTTTTTATGACTTTTTAGATATGGCGTGAATTAAAATATACATGTGTGTGTGTGTTAAATTAAGGCAACAAGTAAAATTAAGTGCAGAGTGAAAACTTGAAGGAAGTTTGGTATACAAACAACAGGTACATGCATATGAATCTCTTCAGAAAGTTGACTTTCAAGTTTCAACTGTAACTCCAACTCACAGAATGAAATCAGTTCGCAGATTTCTAATTACTTCAAATTCAAATCAACAAACCCTCATGTGACCTTTAGCTAGCCAAAAAATCCTCATCAAAGATCGGAAGAAGATGCCAACAACAAAAAAAACATAAAAATCACGTCTTGTCCCTCAAAAAAGTAGTCCAACATTAACATGTAATAACACATAAATCATGAAAAAATGCCACAAAATATGAATTAATCAAGCAAAACACATACCAGAATATGATCCATGAGAATTAAACGTGACAAGAGAGAGCTCAGCACTAGAAGTAGGGGGCTTCTATATTTGAACAAAAGAAATCACAGAATAAGTGTCAATAAAATATGAAATTTACAGAAAAAAGAAAAAATAATCAAACAAGTACCAACAAGAAACACAAGTTCAAAGAAAGCATTCCCATTGCTCATGCCTTCAAACGAAAAGTAACCTTCTAAAATGCATTCAAGACAAAGTAAGCGGAGCAAGATAACTAGATCTAAAACCAGGAAAACACCTTTTCTATCTTTCGGAATTGAATCAGTAAAAAACCTCGTAATATTCTTTCAATAATCTAACTATAATCCAGTTTTTACAGTCAATTAATTATATGGCTAGCATTTATCACTATCCAAATTAATGCAGTTAAAATTTGACAATATAAGATTTTTACTTACCTGCCCTGACGTTTCATTACCACAATAACACCTGCACAGATTGATGAATCCATTGATTAAAAAAACCAAAAAGAAAACCCTAGTTCACAATTTCAGACTATTGTTTTCAATCAAAGTGCCTACATACCTGATAATCTTTTCAAGATAATCAGAAACGATGATCGACCAGAAAGGGCCCATGGCGGCCGTGCCTTCAACGGCCACGATCAGCTGTTTGTCCGCCATACTGACGGTTGCGTATGAGAGAATCGGAGGTCAGGTCGTTTCCGTTACTCAACTGACTGGAGACTAGGTTGAGTCATTAATGAATTGAAACGAGAAAATAATAATTAAAGACCTGGATTATTCATTAATAATTTGATTCATTGCTTTTTTTTTTCTTTTTAATTTTTGGTTTCCCACCAATGATTTAAATAAAATTAGTATTTTGTTAGTTTGTTTTTGTATTTTAAAAATATTTTAAAAAAATGAATTTTTTTATTTTTTATTTTAAATGAAATTTTTTATTTTTAAATTGTTTTGATATATTAATATTAAAAATAATTTTTAAAAAATAAAAAATAAATATTATTTTTATATATTTTTAAATAAAAAAATACTTAAAAAAACTGATATTATACTCCCAAGTATGATCGTGACTGCTGAAGTGCCTGTGGTGATCTATTCTACTTTTCGTGTGTTGGAGTGACGATTGTATGCTAAAACAGAATACGACGTGGTTTTGGTTCTTGTTTTGTACAAGAAGCAGGGGTGATTACTATTTAAAAAAACATTATCCGAATTTTCAGAGTTTTTAAAGATTTTCAAAAAATAAAAAATTCGAGTAATATTGAGAAAATAATTTTAAAGAAATTTGTATGGAGGAAAAAAATCTCGGAATTCCCAAATTTTTTTTGAAATTCTTACATATTAAAAATAGTTTTTGATTCATGTATGTATTAATTAATTATTAATTATTAACCAAAATTAGAGAAGGAGAAGTTATTGTGCCCTGGACTCGTGATACTGTTCCTTATTGGAGATGATTATTTTTTGTTTAGTTTAGTTTTTATCTATAAAAATAATTAAATTAAATTAAAAAAAAAACAACCGAAACAAGTTCAAATCAACTAATTTCGATTTGATTTGGTTATTTTAGAATAAAAACTGAAACCCAACCGACTGGTTTCGGTTTGGTTATTTTATATTAAAAACCAAAAACTATATTGTTTATTGGGGGTTTTTTTATAATTTCCAATGGGTTTGGTTTCAGTTTGGTTTTGTTTTTTTATTTGGCTTGGTTTTTTTTTCGACTCGATTTTTTAATTTTAGGTTTATGGAACTAAACCGATTGATTTTTTAAATATTCTAATCAGTTTTTTTTCAACAATTCAATTTTTTCAGTTATTTTTTTTCTAGTTTTTTCGATTTAATCAATTTTTTTATTTTTTTCTCACCCCTAATTAGAATAGTATTACAATGACTTTGCCTCTCAAAATAACAAGGGTAGATTAGTCTTTTTAATTTTTTAAAAACAGTTAAGTTACTTAAATTCTCTGGAACAAAAAATGTGGGGCTTTATGTTTTTCAAATTTGTTTGGTTAAAATTAAAGTGATTAGTTGTCTCTTGGTGCTGAGTTAACAAATTATCATATAGGTTTTTTTTTTCTATCATGATTTTTTTTTTAATTTTAACATAATTTAAATGTATTTTTGTATTTTAATAATTGTCACACGCGTGCTAAAAGGTGGGTGGCCCCCGTGCCTTTTGAACGACACGTGAAAGGTTGTTTGATTACCAAACGCTATCTTCCGCTACACCATTTAAAATGTTTCGGCACCTTTTACATGATAGAGTGACGCGTGAGCCGAACACACTTTTGGTATAGTGTTAATGGCCATTTCTTTTTTTATCTTCTTTGTTCTATCCTCCTTGGATAGTGCACCAGCCTTCAAAATTTTAAACCAACCATTTCTATTTTCTTTCCTCGACATTTAGTTATCGGCCTTTTAATTACTGTTTTTTATTTTAAATTTTTTTAAAAAAATAAATTTCACCCATTTTATTTTTTAATCTTACAAATTTTATATTCATTCTATTGATTATTGTTTATTTTGTTTGGGATCAATTATTAAATTATTTTTTTTTTACAATTTCATCATTCTTTGAATTTTTTTCTTATCAAATTTAATCCTTGTTTTTTTAAATGCTATTTTTTGTACTCGTACAAGTTTTTTAAATTGATATTTTTAAAACAGTTAGGGATAAAGTTTTTTAGTTGAACTCGAGTCAAAGATTTCACAAGTTGCAAGTTTTAGAGATTCAACCAGGTTTGCATGGATTGTCGAGGTTTTTTTTTTTCAATTGTTAAATCTATTTTTTTTTCTGGATTCATCATTCAACATTTATTCAATTGGAAATTCGGTTCCTATTTTTAGTTGTTTTTTTGTAGAAGTTTCTATTAGTCTTGAAAATGACCCTCATTATCTTGTCTTTTTATTTATCATTATTTGTTGTTGTTGTTTTTTTTATTGATTCTTTAAATTGATATTATTTATTTATTCCATCCTTCAATTTTTTGGAATAGTTTTTTCAAACAATTTACAAGATTATAACTATTTTTCTATTCGATCCCTTAAATTTTTTAATCTTTGAGTTTAATCCACATTTTATTTATTGCTATTTGTTATATTTTTATTAATGTTAAAATTTATTATTTTTATTCTATCCTTCAAAGATTGAGGTTTTTCTACACCAGACTTCGTGATTTTTTAATGATTTCTTTTCTACTTGTCTATTATAATTTCATCATTTGGACTGCGAGATTGATGGTTTGGTTTGGTTTGGGTTGACTTGAATTTTTTTCATGGTCACTCTTTTTAAATTTAATATTTTTTTGCATTCCATCCTTTAGCATTATGTTTTTTTTTTTTTAATTAAGACGTGTGATGTTTTCCAGATTGTATTTTATTCAGTTATCTCATTCATATGATCCGGATTGCAGAGTTTGATTTGTTGAGTTTTTTTGTTTTTTTTTTAAGAAATTGACATTCCTTTCCATTTCATCATTCGACACTGGATTTGTTTGAGATTCAACTTTGGCTTCTTTTTTCTTCTTCTTATATCGCTCTCATGACATGGCTTGCATGGTTGCCATGCCTGATCAGGTTCACCCATGTCACTTTTTACTTTTTTTTCTCCATATTAGATTAATTGAGATATTAACTTTTTTGTATTTTTTTAACTATTATTTTGTTGCAAGATATCATGCTTTTTTAACTTTCTTTTTTTTAGAAAAAAAAGAAGAAATTGTTCCTCATGCTAGCTTTTTCTCTTGATTAGGTCTATACCCCTAGCCGCATTCCAGGATGGCGTTTGATAGGTCCTGACATCCCCGACCCGATGAGACGGTGCATGTGCCACCATCCACGATGGTTTAGCGCCGACAACTATTTCTTCCCCCCCTCCTCTCTCTCTCTCCCCACATAGATTTTCATGCCAACCCCTTAAAAATTCAAGAACAACCCTTTAATTTGTTGGCTCTTCAAATTTGGTCAATTTTTTTTTTATTCTGATTTTTTTATATTGAATAATCTATAAAATTAGCACGCTTTTTCAATTTCACCCCTCTTGCTTTGTTTTTTATTTTTCAAATTCGATCATCATTTTTTTAATTGGTATTTTTTTTGTCTTGAGTCATCTTTTTAAATTGATTTTTTTTTTTACAATTTCACCCTCCTTTTTTTTCCTATCAAATTTATTTTTATTTTTTTGATTGCTATTTGTTTTTTGCCTCAACAAGTTTTTACTTTGGATCGTTTTTAAATTGGTTTTGTTTTATGATTTCACCCTCTTTTGTTTTTTTTTCCTATCAAATTTATTCCTTGTTCCTTTAATTGTCAATTTTTTTGCTTTGACAAGTTTTTAAAATTTATATTTTTAAATTGGCTCATAATAAACTTCTTGATTGGACCCGGATTCAGGGTTTCATAAGTTGCGAGTTTTTAAGATTTGACCGGATTTAGTATGTTTGCCTGGGTTTGCTTATTTTTTACAGATGTTTTAATTTCACCCCTGTGATTTTTTTAATCTTTAAAATCTAGTCCTTATTCTTTTAATTTCTATTTATTTTATGTGGGATTATTTTTTAATTATTTTTTTATTAAATTGCATCCTCCTTGGGTTTTTTATATAATTTTTTATCTTTTTTTTTGTATTTTTTATTAATATTTTTTTATTGATATCATCATTCGAAATTAAATTGGTTGAAAATTAGGTTTGTTGATTGAATCCAGGTTAAAGATTTCACTCTATATGTTAGCCCTCTATATTTTTTTTTTCTATTTTTTCACTCTATATTACAAATAATTTTTAATTTCACTTCCTTATAATTTTTTAATCTTTCAAGTGTGTTCCAATTCTTTTAATTATAATTTATTTTATTTAAAATTATGTTTTTTTAAAAAATTATTCTCATTGAGTTTTTTTCTGTTAAATTTTTTTCTTAATTTTTTTTGTTGCTTTTTTTTTTCAAGTTCTTTTACTAATATTGTTTGATTCTTGTGGACGTGCAGAGAGCCACTGTACAGTATCCCTGTGACTGGTCTTCATTTTTGTGGATGCAAAGGTAAAAAAAACTTCTCGGCCTCCTTACCTTTTTAATACGAGTACAAGGTGAGAAGGATATTCCTTTTTGTTTAGTACTGGCTCAATTCCGAAGGTGGTCGGGTCGTTCGAACAAAGGTGTTTGTTTAGTGTTTGATTGGTTGTACGATTGTTTACGGGCAATTCTTTCTCATTTAGATAATTACCTTTAAATCCAATTTATCAGTGGGTGAAGAAACCAAAATTTGATTTTAAATTTTGAAGTGCAAAGTGCAAAGCTGCTTTCGACTCTTTCTGACACAATCAGAGGCTGCAGAGTAGTTTTACCCTGGGAGAAGGATCTGTGACTATTTTTTTAATATAAAGTTGATATTTTTTATAATTTTAATCTATTAATATCAAAAGTAATTTTTTTTTAATGTAGATGTAA
>Ga0307515_10009535_pt1 | contig 18750 bp, 1 predicted proteins | sample 17_EM_MG_FD_194513 | JGI IMG/M metagenome (GOLD analysis project Ga0307515, IMG submission 194513) | Populus trichocarpa ectomycorrhiza microbial communities from riparian zone in the Pacific Northwest, United States - 17_EM | ecosystem: Host-associated > Plants > Roots > Unclassified | place...
TATTTAATATCTAATCTACGTAATAGTTTATTAATTCCCCTATATTTTAAGGATTTTAGCTCCTATAGCTAATAGCTTATACTATACTTAGCGTTTTTATAAATTTGGTATGCATTGTTATAGTAAAACATAAAACTTCTAATTAAACATTCTTTTGTTTCTTATAGTATACTATTATCCTTCCGTATATATATATCTTCTACTAATTTAGTTCCCTTTATTATATAATAACTTTAACTATCTTTATAATCCCTTATAAAGCAACTTTATTTTCTATAATTTATATAAGCTCTATCTTTAAACTATTAACTTTACTATAGAGTCCACCTAAATGTCTTCTACTGCTAAGATCCCTAGTTTAGCCTCTGCTCCTTAGTCCTGTAATCACTATATCCTTAACCTTTAGGTTTTTATAGTTTCTTACTCTATCTCTTATAGGCTTCTTTAGTACTACTTAGGTCTATTAGCTCTACTCCATACTACAGTTTTTAACTTAGCTTTAGTTATTATATACTCTATATCTTATATAACTATAAAACTCTATCCTAGCCTCTTTTAGCCTATTCCCTTTAGTAGATCTAATTATTAATCTTAATTACTTAATTTATTAACTCCTATAAGGTATCCGCATCTTCTATTAAGATAATTACGTCCTAAACTTTAGCCTTAAGTCCCTGTTTGTATTATACTATAAGCGCCCTATTATTTTACTTAACTTATATCGCTGGCGTCTAGAACTACGTTATATACTTAATTACTAAGGTTTATTATATAATATCTTGGAGTTTTCTTTCTACTATAGTTACTACCTCTAGGTCTCTAAATATTTATATAAGTTACTTTATAAACCCTTTCTAGCTTAAGAATATAAATTATACCTTTTAATTAGTGGTTGTTCTTCCATTTACTTATATTTCCGTAAAGTAAAACTTAAACTACTTAAGTACCCTTCCTAATAGGAATAGTCCCATATATGCTATTTAATCTATAGGTATTAGTAGCTTTACCCCTTCTTATATAACCTTAAAGTGCATTTATATAAGAAATCCCTTAAGCTTCGCTCTTTCTCTTAAAAATCTCTTAATTAATAGTAACTTAATCTTTACTACTCCTATCCTATTAACCCTTTCTTCCAACGCTATATTATTTATTATTAGTTAGTTAACTATTTCTTATAGTTGTCTAACCGTTATAGGTTACTATAAGTTAGTATCTACTATGCTAGTGTTACCTCCTAACCTTAAAGTAGTTACCGCCGTTAATGGCGTTATAGTAGCTGCTTTTAGTGGTATATTATTTAACTTTTTATATTTAATACTGTAACTAGGTAGTAATTATATAATAGAACCTTATAGTAAGTACTATAATAGGCTTGTTAATAGGCTGGGTATATAGGTAATATAAATTAAAATTAACAACGTAATAATAACTAGTGGAGTAGTTACCTAATAGATTAACTCTAATTATATTCTAAGAATTACTATAAGGAAGGAACTATCTAGGTAGGGATTAAGGGTCCTTAAATATATAACCGTACTCCTATAAAATCCTTCTTATACGTAATATACATATACTCTATCTACTCTGTTATAGATTATATAGATTTTATAGATTATATAGATTATATTATATAACCTTAGTTACTATTCCTCGTTATATAGCTCTATTAGCTCTATCCTAGACCGTACCTATATTAACTAACTAGCTTCTTCTAACTCCTCTCTAAGTAGTTATAACATTATACTTAAAGCGTCCGTAATATAATAACAGTAGGATCTATAGAAGGAGGTAACTCCTACTAGGCTCCTAGTAAAGAGATATTAGTAAGTAAAAGGATAGAATTAAATTATAAAAGGATAGGGATAGGCGTTAGGATTTCTTATTTCTTATAGTTTTTTACCGTTTTTTTATACCTAGTAGTTGCTTATAACTTAGTATTTTACTAAGGAACTATAAACCCCTAGTTTAGGGGCTTATAAACTACTAGGATATAGTTACTAGTACATATTAAGCTGCCCTAAGGGATTTATATATATAGGACTATAGCGCTATAGCCTAGAGGCTGCATATATAGTATTATACATAGTATAATATAACGGATATAAAAAAATAAAAAAATAAAAAAATAAATATAACTATCTACTTAGGTTTTACCTAATAATGCCCCCCCCCCCCTTTAAAAAGGGTTGTCCCTAATCCTTTATATACTTAAGCCTTAATAAAACCCTATAAAAAAACTTAGTAAGAAAAAAATTTAAAGGGAAAAGAGTGTTTTAATTTTGCGTATAGAGAGATGGGTAGTATATATACGTGGCGTAAAGATATTAAGGAACTTTAACCGCTGGTTAAAGTTATCTAATTAGTTAGATTTGCCTTACTAAGACCCCCCCGCATTTAACTAAGCTAGTAGCGATTTTATATACTTACTATAGAAAATCCTAATTAGTCCATTTAATAGGTAGAGCTAGTAGAGCTTAATACCGTCGCCTAAATTTAGTAGACCAGAAATATTCTAAAGCTCGCTTATATAGGTAGGTTGCTAGTACCTCGTAGGTAGGTTATAGGTTATTTATATACAGCTAGATTTGTAAACGGTAAGGCTATATACCTATTAAATCCGCCGCTAACCCTACTTTAGCCTTACGCTATACTAGTGTAGCCTTATATATACTTCGTGGGTAGGTTATAAGTTATTTATATATAGCTAGATTAGGATGGTAAGGCTATATACCTATTAGACCCGCCGCTAACTTATACTTTAGCCTTATATATTATCTGCGTAGCGTATATATAGAATAGTATATAAGTTATTAGTATAAGTTACTACTAGCGGGTTACTAGTAGGTTATAGACCCTAGTTAAATAGACCCTAGTTATAGATAGGCCTATTCTCTAATATATAAATAATCTGCTTAGCTAGTATAAAGTAACGGATTAGGTCTAGGAAGGGTACTTTCTAAATTAAGGCTGCAGTTCTTACAGCAATTATTACTTATTTTTTAATCCCTTAGGACGTTCTCTACTCCGCTTTAATATAGGTTATATTTTAACAGCGGCGCTTACTTTTCGCCTACGCTTTAGCTATAAAGCTAGGGTGTTTTACTTATAGTACTTATCTAATAGTTATTAATAATTCTTAAGTTCTATTTTATATTTCTATTTATTATACTTATTTAACCATCCTAGCTATTTAATAAGGTATTACGGTTATCTAATACAATTCTAATAGGCAATAATTACTTCTACTTCCTAGCTACCTTTCTTAAGCTCTTTTACTACTAAGGGTTAAAACCTAGGATATAACCTATAAGGCTCTAGTAGGGAGATATAAAAGACTAGGTGGAGCTATACTATAGTAGGTAGAAGCTCTAGCTTATATACTTACTACCCTACGCGCTTTAGGATCTAAAACGGTCCTATAAACTTATAGTTAAGCTTTTTATAAGGACGTTTTGTGTGGATGTTCTTAGAGGAGAGTAGGACTTATTTACTAACGGCGAAGTATTTAGCGAGGTAGTGACAATTATAGTATTTTACCTAAAGCTTTTAGGCGTACATTATTAACGCCGCCGCTACCTTATATATAAGGCGCAGGCGTTATAAATACGTCTTTATAAGTTAGACATTCGTTAACTTAGACCTCTCCCTACCTTACTAGGCGTCTTAAATACTATCTAGGACTCTATCCGGGATATTTAGTAGCTAGCTATAGGTAAGCTTAATAGGGGAACGCTTTATTATAGTATAGACCTTAGAGTTATAAGTAAAGGCTACTTTTTTAAGTAAGGAGGCCTAATTAGACTATTTCCAGTTTGTAAATATATATAGGTATACCTTAAGCTCCTAGTTCTAACGGTTTATCTAACTATTTATTTACGGGTAAAATATACTACTAAGTTTACATTAAACGCGGAGATGGTAGTATATAGTATTTTAGTACTTACTCGTAAATATACTACCCCTATTAGAGATAATATTATCTAGAGGCCCTATTTACACAAAAACTCTAAATAAGAGTTCTGCGAGTTGCGTAGCATTAATTATCTTATATACTAAATAGTAGCGTATAAGTTTTATAAAACAGTCTATAAGGATAAGGACGGAGTTATACTCTACGCTATAGGAGTCTTAGACTCTAGGAGATCCGTAATAAAGTTAAGTAAATAATACCATTAGGCTTAAGTGGGGGCCTAAAGAGGCTGTAGCTTACTATAAGGTTTATAGTAGCGCGATTTGGAGTGTTGGTATGTATTATAATTATTTAGGTATTTATAAAAGTCCTAGGTAAGGCCGTTCCAAGCATACTTTTACGCGATTACCTTAAAGGTATAGTTAAAACTATAGTAGCCGCCTATAGAATTTTTATGATTCCGCTTAAAGACCTCCTATTATAGTAGTATATAATTTAGCACCTAGACCTTATTATTTTACCTTAGGAGTCCTTAATTATTAAGAGTATAGTCCTTATTACCGGCAGGAACTTATTTTTAGGTTAACTAATTATATATAAAGTATATAAAGGTGTCCCTTTTTTATACTTTATAAATAAAATTAACTAGTAACTTAGGGGGTTGTTTTATAAACGCCGTTTTGGCTAAAGTAGCTACTATTACCTCTTACCGTGGCATAAGACTTTGCGTAAAGTTAGTACTAGTAAAGTAATATAAAATACATAGGTAACTTACTAGGTTATTATAGGGGACTATAGCCTAGGCTAAGGGGTCTTCCTTAGGGTTAAACGCTATTAGGTTAGTTAAAGTAGTCTTAAAAAGAATAGTAGGACGCTTTAGTCCGCCAGCGCTAAGTTTATAAGGGTTACTTATATACTATACGCATACTACTTACTAGTTTAGTATAGTAGTACTAGGGCCGCCCATAAGGCCTATAACCCGTAACTTTTACTATAATATAGGCAGTATAGTATTAAGGATTATCCTCTTACTGCTATCTTTAAAGCCTTTAGTATAATCCGGGCGCTAGGATAATATATTAACAGGATTTATCTTACCTAGCTTATATTTGATCTTAAAATTAAACTTAGCTAGTTTTTTAGCGTACTAGGCCTAGCGAGTAGATAAGCTCTTAGTGGTTATAAAGTACTTAAGATTATTATAATTATAGAGCACGCGGGTTATATACGCGGCGTATTTAAGGTAATAGCGCCGCGTCTTAAAGTATTGCACTATAGCGAGCAGTTCTTTATTATGCGTATTATACTATACTTTTAGGCTAATAAGCTTCTAACTATAATAAGCGATTAAGTGCTAGTAAAGTTAGTCTTCCTATTCTAAAGGCTATAAAAGTATACCGCTATAGGTATAATTAGAGGCGTTAGTAATTATTATTAAGGGTAAATTTAGGTCGAAGTAATAAAGTAGCGGAGCCTATATAAACATAGCGCGTAGCTTATAAAACGCCTACTAAGCGTTATTAGGCCAGGACTAAGGTTAGTACTATTTAGTAAGCCCTTTTAACTTACGCTTTTTCTTCTTCTCCCTATTTAATATTAGGTTATAATATGCCTATATAAGATATATGTATAGGGGGTATATAGTATCTAAGTAGTTCTAGATAAATCGCCTATAGAAGTTAGCAAAGCTAAGGAAGACCTAGATATCCCTATAGGACTTAGGCTTAGGCCATTCCTTAATAGCTTTTACATGGTTAGGGTCTATTATAATACCCCTAGGGGTAATAATAAAGCCTAAGAACTTAACGTTCTTAGTATAAAAGATATATTTTAATAGTTTAGCGTATAGGCCCTAAGCGTAAAGCTATTGCAGCACCTGCTTAACGTGCTTAACGTACTTATCCTTATTATTTAAGTAAATAAGAATATTATCTAGGTAAATTATATAGATAGTATCTACTAGGGTTTCTAGAGCTTTATAAATATAGCTTTAAAACGTTATAGGGGTATTAATAAAACTAAAGGGCATTATTAGGTACTTGAAGTAACTATAATATATCTTAAATACAGTCTTCTATTCATCTCTCTTTTTAATATAAATTCTATAGTACGCATTATAGAGATCTAGCTTTATAAATATCTTCGCATAGCTAAGCCTATTAAAGAGTTTGCTAACTAGTAGTAAGGGGTACCGGTTCTTAATCGTGATCTTATTTAGGCGTCTGTAGTTAACGTATAGCCGTATTATACCGTCTACTTTTGGCATAAAGAGGATAGGCGCTTTAGTAGGCGACTTACTAGGCCTAATTTAGCCCTTTTTAAGAGCACTATCTAGGTACTCTTATAAGATCTACAACTCTTTTTATAAGAGGTTATAGAGGGGTATTTATAGTAGTGTTTTGCCTTCTTCTAAGTCGATTATATAGTCGTACTTAAAGTTCTACGGTAGTATACTTACTAGCTTATTAAAGAAAATATTAATTTCCTCCTTATATACCTTAAGTAGGCTAGGGGCTACGGAGGTTAAAGCGACTATTATATAGTAGTATGCTTCTAGGAGCTAGTAGAAAAAAGGGTATAGCTAATATACGTTTTATAGGTGTACTTATATAGAGAGTGTATATAGCTCTACTATAGTATAATTAATAGTTTTAGGGTTTTAATCACCTCCCCCTTATATATAGGTAATCTGCGCCGGCACTAAAGGGTCTCTATAGGTATTTACTACTAGTAACGGTAGGTCCTTTGCTATATTTATAACTAGTATCTCTACGTCTAGAGGGTCTATATAGGTACTCGCTACTAGTAATAATAGGTTCTCTATTATGTTTATAACTGGCGTAAAAAAGAAGTCTTCTGGCTATAGCAAATAGACTATTTTGCTAGCCTTAATATCTACTAGGAGAGCGTTAAGGGTGACTATTTAGAGGCGTCTAGGGTTTAAAGTACCCTAGATAAACTATCTAGAACGGAAGCTAATTAACAGATCTACTTCCGCGAGCCAATCCTATCTAAAAACTATATTATAACTATTAAATAAGCTGCCCTAAAAGGTCTGCAGGCTAATAATATAAGAGGTACCCTAGGAGTTACTAATAGTAACCATTAGATTATAAGTATCCTAGATTATTATCTAGTTGCTATTAAGGAAATGTGTAATAGGTTTACGTAAATATAGCGTGTAGTATATAAGTAAGTTAAACCTATAGACGATATCTTAATTAATAAGGTTAATTTAGTACTTATTATTATATAAAGCATATAGGCGGACTTTACCCTAGGGCGTATCTATTATAATATATACCACAATAAGTTTCTTTTCTCCCTCTATATTAGTCCCTAGTTATAGTTAAAAGAGATATACTACTAGGGCTTTAGGTTTTCCGAAGCCTAAGCTAACTTCTCTTTATTAGCCTGCTTCTAGTATTCCTTATAGTAGCCGCCTACGGTCCTTTAACTTACCTATGTAGTACTAGTGTTTAGGGGGTCCCCTAAGCTATCTAGCTTTTAGGTGGTCTTTCTAGGAGTTTACTTAAAAAAGCGTCGCCCTTTTTAGGTTCTATTCCCTAAGCCTAACTCTATAGAGCCTATACTACAACCGCGCTTTATACGCAATAATTTATTATTACTACTTACGCGATCTTCTACAAGCTTTATAGTATTAAGTAATTACTCTACACAGCGGATTTCGTTAAAGAGGTTTTTAGCGGTTCTTACCTATTAGGCGAAGTTCTAGTAAAAGAGCTCTACTTATAGGTAGACTGGGAGATATAAGAACTAAAAGTCTACCCATTATTTAGGATTAATAAAAGGGGTATATAAGAAGAGGTCCTTTAAGCTACGTATATAGGCTAGAAAGACATTAAACCTCTAGTTCTCCTTTATAACAGCTATATAGTATATTATAGCGTTATTAAAGTGTTTTACTATAGGGTTCCTAATCTAGTCTTAGACTATAGTCTTAAATTTATCTTATAGTAAAGGACCCTTATCTTTAGTACCTAACCAGCGATAAACTAGTTAGGTAATTGTCTTCTCTTTTATAAAACCTTTAATAGCCTAGCGTATGCGTCGCTTATAGTTATAGTTAGCGTTATTAACCTTAAATTGGTTCTTAACTGCGGCAATCCACTAGTTAAAATGCTGTTAAGTAGTACCGCTAATATTAGGTAGTAACTTCTTAACTAGGGCATTAAGATTTGTTTGGCGTATACGTTCGCTATATAACTTATACTCTTTACTAAAGAGGTAATAGGAGGGCTTTATTAAATTAAAAATGCTCTATAAGTTAGCTATTTTCTTAGCTAGCTTATCTAGCTCCTTTATATTAGCGGTATTAGGTAGGACGCTAGTAACCTTACTAAGCTCCTATTAAGCCTAAGTATATAAATTAAACTAGTCTTTAGCGTTTATAGATATCTAATCGTTTTAGGATTTAGAAAATGGCTTAAATACTATAAGGTAAGGATGTAGATAGGGAGTCTAATAATAGAATAATAGGGTATATTGTATAGGTAGACGAATCCTTAAGGGAAAAGGAGGAGTCTAAGGTGTAAGGTAAGAAGGGTTTTCCCTAGGTATGTGTAGAGCACGTGCCTTATAGGCGAGTCACCTTTAGGTTACCCTAGAGTCGCCTATACTTTACAGCTATATAACTATCTACTTAGGTTTTACCTAATAATGCCCCCCCCTTTAAAAAGGGTCGTCCCTAATCTTTTATATACTTAAGCCTTAATAAAACCTCATAAAAAACCTTAGTAAGGAAAAAATTTAGAGGGGAAAAAGAGTTTTAATTTTGCGTATAAAGAGACGGGTAGTATATATACGCGGCGCGAAGATATTAAGGAACTTTAACCACCAGGTAAAGTTGTTTAATTAGTTAGATTTACTATACTAAGACTCCCCCGCATTTAACCAAGCTAGTAGTAATTTTATATGCCCGGTATAGAAAATCCTAATTAGTCTATTTAATAGGTAGAGCTAGTAGAGCTTAATACTATCGCCTAAATTTAGTAGACTAGAAATATTCTAAAGCTCGCTTATATAGGTAGGTCGCTAATACCTCGCGGGTAGGTTATAGGTTATTTGCATATAGCTAGATTTATAAATAGTAAGGCTATATACCTATTAAATCCGCCGCTAACCCTACTTTGGCCTTACGCTGTACCGGCGTAGCGCTGTATATACTTCGTGGGTAGGTTATAGGTTATTTATATACAGCCAGATTAGGATAGTAAGGCTATATACCTATTAAATCCGCCGCTAACCCTACTTTAGCCTTATATATTATCTATATAGTATATACGTAAAATAGTGTATAAGTTATTAGTATAGGTTACTACTGGTAGGTTACTAGTAGGTTATAAACCCCGGTTATAAACGGGCCTATTCTCTAATATATAAATAATCTGCTTAGTTAGTATAGAGTGACGGACTAGGTCTAGGAAGGGTACTCTCTAAATTAAGGCTATAGTTTTTACAGCAATTATTACTTATTCTTTAATCCCTTAGGACGTCCTTTACTCCGCTTTAATATAGGTTATATTTTAACAGCGGCGCTTACTTTTCGCCTACGCTTTAGCTATAAGGCTAGGGTATCCTACTTACGGTACTTATCTAGTAATTATTAATAATTCTTAAGTTCTGTCTCGTATTTCTATTTATTATACTTATTTAACTATCCTAGCTATTTAATAAGGTACTGCGGTTGTCTAGCACAATCTTAGTAGGCGACAATTACTTTTACTTCCTAGCTGCCTTCCTTAAGCTCTTTTACTGCTAGGGGTTAAAACCTAGGGCGTGACCTATAAGGCTCTAGTATGGAGATATAGAAGACTAGGTAAAGCCGTACTATAGTAAATAGAAGCTCTAGCTTATATACTTACTGCCCTACGCGCTCTAGGATCTAAAACGGTCCTATAAACTTATAGTTAAGCTTTTTATAGGGACGTTTTGTGTAGATATTCTTAGAGGAAAGTAGGACTTATTTACTAACGGCGAAGTATTTGGCCAGGTGGTGACGATTATAGTATTTTACCTAAAGCTTTTAGGCGTGCATTATTAACGCCGCCGCTGCCTTATATATAAGGCGCAGGCGTTATAAATACGTCTCTATAAGTTAGACATTTGTTAACTTAAACCCCTCCCTACCTTACTAGGCGTTTTAAACGCTGTCTAGGACTCTGTCTAGGACGTTTAGTAGCTAGCTATAGGCGAGCTTAATAGGGGAACGCTTTATTATAGTATAGACCTTAAAGTTATAGGTAAAGGCTACTTCTTTAAGTAGGGAGGCCTAATTAGACTATTCCTAGTTCGTAAATATACGTAGGTATACCTTAAGCTCTTAGTTCTAACGCTTTATCTAACTATCTATAGGTAGAATGCAGTACTAAGTTTACGTTAAACGTGGAGATGGTAGTATATAGTGCTTTAGTACTCGCTTATAAATATACTACCCCTATTAGAGATAATATTATTTAGAGGCCTATTTACGCAAAGACTTTAAATAAGAGTTTTGCGAGTTGCGTAGTATTAATTATCTTATATACTAGATAGTACCGTACTAGCTTTATAAAATGGTCTATAAGGATAAGGACGGAGTTATACTCTATACTATTAGGAGTTTTAGACTCTAGGAGATCTATAATAAAGTTAAGTAAATAATGCTGCTAGGCTTAGGTGGGGGCCTAGAGAGGCTATAGCTCACTATAGGGTTTATAGCGGCGCGATTTAGAGCGTTAGTAGGTATTATAATTATCTAAGTATTTATAGAGGTCCTAGGTAAGGCCGTTCTAAGTATACTTTCGCGTAATTACCTTAAAGGTACGGTTAAAACTATAGTAGCCGCCTATAGGATTGTTATAATTCCGCTTAAGGATCTCCTATTATAGTAATATGCAATTTAGTACCTAGACCTTATTATTTTACCTTAGGAGTCCTTAATTATTAAGGGTATAGTTCTTATTACTAGTAGGAACTTATTCCTAGGTTAACTAATTATATATACAGCGTATAAAGATGTCCCTTTTTTATACTCTATAAATAAAATTAACTAATAACTTAGGGGGGTGTTCTATAAACGCCGTTTTAGCTAAAGCAGCTACTACTACCTCTTACTATAGCACGAGACTCTACGCAAAGTTGGTGCTAGCGAAGTAATATATAATGCATAGGTAACTCGCTGGGTTGTTATAGGGGACTATAGCCTAGGCTAAGGGGTCTTCCCTAGGGTTAAGCGCCATTAGGCTAGTTAAAGTAGTCTTAAAGAGAATAGTAGGACGCTCTAGTCTACCGGCGTTAAGTTTATAAAAGTCGCTTACATACTACACGTATGCTACTCGCTAGTATAGTATAATAGTACTAAGGCCGCCCATAAGGCCTATAACCTACAACTTTTGCTATAATATAGGTAGTATAGCATTAAGGATTATCCTCTTACTACTATCTTTAAAGCCTTTAGTATAATCTAGGCGCTAAAATAGTATATTAGTAGGATTTATCTTACCTAGCTTATATTTAATCTTAAAATTAAACTTAGCTAGTTTTTTAGTATACTAGGCCTAGCGAGTAGATAAGCTTTTAGTGGTTATAAAGTACTTAAGATTATTATAATTATAGAGTACGCGCGTTATATACGCGGTATATTTAAGGTAATAACGCTATATCTTAAAGCATTATACTATAGCGAGTAGTTCTTTATTATACGTATTATACTATACTTTTAGGCTAGTAAGCTTCTAACTATAATAGGTAATTAGGTGCTAGTAGAGTTAATCTTTTTACCCTAAAGGCTATAGGAGTATACCGCTATAGGTATAATTGGAAGTATTAGTAATTACTATTAGGGGTAAATTAGGGTTAAAGTGGCGAAGTAGAGGAGCCTATATAAACGCAGCGCGTAGCTTACGGAACGCCTACTACGCGTTATTAGGCTAGGACTAGGGTTAATACCATTTAATAGGCCCTTTTAACTTACACTTCTTCTTCTTCTCCCTATCTAATATTAGGTTATAATATGCCTATATAAGATATATATATAGGGGGTATATAGTATCTAAGTAGTTTTAGATAAATCGCCTATAGAAGTTAATAAAGCTAAGGAAAACCTAGATATCCCTATAGGACTTAAGCTTAGGCTATTTCTTAATAGCTTTTACGTAGTTAGGGTCTATTATAATACCCCTAAGGGTAATAATAAAGCTTAGGAACTTAACGTTCTTAGTATAAAAGATGCATTTTAATAGTTTGGCGTATAGGCCCTAAGCGCGAAGCTGTCGCAGTACCTGCTTAACGTGCTTGACGTACTTATCCTCGTTATTTAAGTAGATAAGAATATTATCTAGGTAAACTATATAAATAGTATCTACTAGGGTTTCTAGAGCTTTATAATTATAGCTCTAAAAAGTTATAGGGGCGTTAGTAAGACTAAAGGGCATTACTAGGTACTTAAAGTAACTATAGTATGTCTTAAATATAGTCTTCTATTCATCTCCCTTTTTAATATAAATCCTATAGTACGTATTATAAAGATCTAGCTTTATAAATATCTTCGCATAGCTAAGCCTATTAAAGAGTTCGCCGACTAGTAGTAGGGGGTACCGATTTTTATTATAATCTTATTTAGGCGTCTATAGTTAATATATAGCCGTATTATACCATCTACTTTCGGCATAAAGAGAATAGGCGCTCTAGTAGGCGACTTACTAGGCCTAATCTAGCCCTTTTTAAGAGCACTATCTAGGTACTCTTATAAGATCTACAACTCTTTCTATAAGAGGTTATAAAGGGGCATTTATAGTGGCGTCCTGCCTTCTTCTAAGTTAATTATATAGTTATACTTAAAGTTCTACGGTAGTATACTTACTAGCTTATTAGAGAAGATATTAATTTCCTTCTTATATATATCTAGTAGGCCGGGGGCTATAGAGGTTAAAGCAACTATTATATAATAGTATACTTCCAGGAGCTAGTAAAAAGAAGGGTGCGGCTAATATATATTTTATAGGTATACTTACACTAAAAGTATATATAGCTCTGCTATAGTATACTTAATAGTTTTAGGGTTTTAATTACCTCTTTCTTACGTATAAGTGATCTGCGCCGGCACTAAAGGGTCTCCACAGGTACTCGCTGCTAGTGGCGGCAGGTCCTCTACTATATTTATAACTAGTATCTCTACGTCTAGAGGGTCTATATAAGTACTCGCTGCCAGTAACATTAGGTCCTCTATTATATTTATAACCGGTATAGAGAAGGAGTCTTCTAGCTATAGCGAATAGACTATTTCGCTAGCCTTAATGTCTACTAGAAGAGCGTTAAGGGTAACTATTTAGAGGCATTTAGGGTCTAAAGTACCCTAAATAAACTGTCTAAAATAGAAGCTAATTAACAGATCTGCTTCCACAAGCCAATCCTATCTAAAAACTATATTATAACTATTAAATAAGCCGCCCTAAAAGGTCTGCGGGCTAATAGTGCAAGAGGTACCCTAGGAGTCGCTAGTAGTAACTATTAGATTATAAGTATCCTAAATTGTTATCTAGTTACTATTAAAAAAACGTATAATAGGTTTATGTAAATATACTATATAGTATATAGGCAGGTTAAACCTATAGACGATATCTTAATTAATAAGGTTAATTTAGTACCTATTATTATATAAAGCATATAGGCGGACTTCGCCCTAGGGCGTATCTATCGCAATATATACTATAATACGTTTCTTCTCTCCCTCTATATTAAGCCCTAGTTATAGTTAAGAGAGATACGCTATTAGGGCTTTAGGTTTTCCGAAACCTAAACTAACTTCTCTTTATTAGCCTGTTTCTAGTGTTCCTTACAGTAGCCGCCTTCAGTCCTTTAACTTGCCTATATAGCACTAGTGTTTAGGGGGTCCCCTAAGCTATCTAGCTTTTAGGTAATCTCTTTAGGAGTTTACTTAGAAAAGCGTTACCCTTTTTAGGTTCTATTCCCTAAGCCTAACTCTATAGAGCCTATACTACGGCCGCACTTTATACGCAATAATTTGCCGCTGCTACTTACGCAATCTTCCGTAAGCTTTATAGTATTAAGCAATTACTCTATATAGTGAATTTCGTTAAAGAGGTCTTTAGTAGTTTTTACCTATTAGGCGAAGTTCTGGCGGAAGAGCTCTGCTTATAGGTGGGCTAGGAGATATAAGAACTAAAAGTCTACCTATTATTTAGGTTTAACAAAAGGGGTATATAAGAAGAGGTCCTCTAAGCTATATATATAGGCTAGAAAGACGTTAAACTTCTAGTTCTCCTTTATAATAGCTTTATAGTATATTATAGCGTTATTAAAGCATCTTACTATAGGGATTCTGATCTGGTCTTAGACTATAGTCTTAAATTTATCCTATAGTAAAGGACCTTTATCCTTAGTACCTAATCAGCAATAAACTAGTTAGGTAATTATCTTCTCTTTTATAAGACTTTTAATGGCCTAGCGCGTACGTTACTTACAGTTATAGTTAGTATTATTAACCTTAAATTAGTTCTTAACTACGGTAATCCACCGGTTAAAATACTGTTAAGCAGTACCGCTAATATTAGGTAGTAACTTCTTAACTAGGGTGTTAAGATTTGTTTAGCGTATACGTTTGCTACGTAACTTATACTCTTTATTAGAGAGGTAATAGAAGGGCTTTATTGAATTAATAATGCTCTATAAGTTGGCTATTTTCTTAGCCAGCTTATCTAGCTCCTTTATATTAGCGGTATTAAGTAGGACGCTAGTAACCTTACTAAGCTCCTATTAAGCCTAGGTATATAATTTAAACTAGTTTCTAGTATTTATAGATACCTAATTATTTTAAGATTTAGAAAGTGGCTTAGATACTGCTAGTATACTTTTAGCGGTTTCGTCTATATTAGATCCTAAGGCGTTCTACAGTTATATCGCTAGCGTATTACCGTTAGGTATAGGCGTTAGTTTTCTTTTTAGAGGCATTATAGAAAAATTAAACCGGCTATCCTCCTAAGGGGTTTGGTAAGGATTTAAATATAAGGTAAGGATATAGATAGGGAGTCTAATAATAGAATAATAGGGTATATTGTATAGGTAGACGAATCCTTAAGGGAGAAGGAGGAGTCTAAGGTGTAAGGTAAGAAGGGTTTTTCTTAGGTATATATAGAGCACATACCTTATAGGCAAGTCACCCCTAGGTTGCCCCAGGGTCGCCTATACCTTACGGCTATATAACTATCTACTTAGGTTTTACCTAATAATTAAAATATTATTAATATATACGGTAATAAATTTATTAAGAAATTTATAGAGCGTATTATTAATATATTACTAAAATATACTAGAACCGTTTTTTATACTATATAGCATTACTAGGTATTTAAAGAGTCCCTATTATATATAGAAGGCTATATACTTTTTATCTCCTTTATAAACACGAATTTAATTAAAGTCAGTATCTATATTAAACTTTATAAAATATTAAACTTTTACTAAGTAGTTAAGCGTCTCTTAAATTAGGGGAATTGGATACTAGTTTTAAATTACAATTATATTTAAAGCTTAGTAATTAATATAGAATCTTAAGTCTCCTTCTAGCTTCTTAATAAATAGTATCGGTAAGGGAAAATAGTAATTAACTAGGGCAGATAAATACTTTTTCTAGATATTTCTTAAGGTATTATTATATTATAAGCAGCTCTTTTTATAACATTTCGTATAGTGGACTAAACTTTAGTATTATACTAAGTTTAAGTTCTATTTTAAAATTATATTTATTTTAATACGGGGGTAGTTAATCTATAAATTATTTTTTAAACTTATTAATTAGATTATGGTACTTTTTAGGTATAAGAGGTTAAGAGTTAATATATCACTTTAGTTTTAGCGCTTTCTTAATATCTTCTATTATTATAGCAAAGATTTTATAGTCTCGTTTTCTTACTAATAAATAAAAGGTACGGCTTATATTATACGAATTTTAAGAGGTTTTAGCATAACGTCTTTATATTCTTTACTATAATTAGTAGTTATAGCCTTATCGTTTTAGTTTAGAATCCATAGTAGGGGTAGTTTATATTATATTATATTTAAATAATCTTATATATATTTATAGGGCAGGTAGTATTTTAAATAATAGTTTCAGTAGTAGGTTATATAGAACTTTAGTATTTCTTTAACCTAGCTAATTAAAGAGTTATATTATTTTAGTACATCTATATCTAAGTATTACTTTATAATATTTTAGGGGTATTATAAGTAGGGAAACGTATTTAAGGTATTTGCCTATTTACAATTTTATAAAAGCGTAGTGCTTTAATTTACTATATATTAAGGGTTTACCATTAAAGCCTTATAGGCCTTAGGGCTTATTAAGTTTCTTTAAATTTAGGCATTAGGTTTTCGCGTAGTTTATATTAATAAAGCCTATACTAGTAGCTCTACTATCTATTAAGATTTATATTTCCTTTTATTTTCTAAGTATATTAAGGGAGTTGTATTATATATTAGCGCTAAAAGAGCCTAAATACTTATACTCTTCCACTTTTTATCCTAAGGCGTAACTTAGCCTTAAGATAATTTGTTTTCTAAGTTAACTAAAGGTAAAATACTTTATAATAACTAAGTATAATTTAAGAACTAAGAGAAACTATAGTAGACCTTTTTAAAAGGGTAAGTTTAGTAATTCCTTTAAGTATATCCCTTTTTACTATATTTAAAGCATTCTCTATTTACGGCTTATGTTCTTTATTTATTAGTTCCTAAGGGTATATAGGATTAAGTAGCGTTAAGGTCTATAGGGTTATATATAGGGCTTTTAAGTTTTAGAGATAGGTCGCGCTTTAGAGTATATACCGGTTTTATAGAGTTTTAAATATAAAGTATAGTTAGCTTTAGAAAATTAGTCTGTTTATTATATTAAAGGTCCTTATTATTTTATTAATATATTACAGCAAATTTAGGCAGATCCTTTAGTAGTTCCCTACCTATTAGCCAGGCTCTAATTTTATCCAAAATAGCTTATTAAAGAGTAGTAATTTTAGCGGCTTTATTTTAATCCAGCTCGCTAATAAGGCCTGAATTTTTTTTAAAAAAAAGCTAGTAAAGTCTCGGTTCCTTTATTATAGGGTTTTAAGTTTAGTAATAGTAGTATATTCGCGGCTAGTATTATTATACATTTATTCTAGTAGAGAGATAAATATTTTAAAATTAATAAAGGTGCCATTATAGAAGAATAGGTCTATAGTTTATATAGCGTCTTTACTTAAATAAGATATTTTATAGCTAACCTTGTTGGCTTTAGTAGAGTATTAGTTATAGTTTATTAAAAGTTTAAGATAGAGCTTAGTTATAAAGGGATGTAGGTTATTTTAATTTCTATTATATATTAGAAGGTTAGGGAGCTTTTTAAATTTTATAGTAGGTATTAGGTTTATTATAAGTACGGGTTAAGCTACTATTACTAGTTATAGTTTATATTTAACGGGTTAGGTTTATATATAGTTATTTTAATCTTATTTATAGGTGTTATTATTAGGGTCTTTAATATAAGTACCTTAAGGTTATAGAGTTCTTTATAAATTACTCTAATTGATTACTAGTGCTAAGATTTTAATATCGCTCGCTATTAGGCCAAGGCATCCGTAAAGGACTGTTATATTATAGTTAACTATTCCCTAACCAGGGCTATAATACTTATAGTTAACGCGGGGGATTTAAGTTTATTTACTATTTTAATAGTAGTTATTTTAACGTAATGTAATATAAGGGCGCAAAGAGACTTTAGGGAAGATTTAAAGGAATAATACATATTCTATCTAAATCTAAGCCCGCGAAGCCCTACTGCACGCGTCCACGTCGCCGCGGGTGGAAACATCATCAGGAATCAATCCCTTACGATGGCCAAGTGCAGAGGCGATGGTAGAGAGCCGCCGCAGCGCGTGCAGCGCGCTGGCGTTGCGGTTCTGTGGTGTTAAGCCTGCGACGCATCCGCATCGTCCTCAACAACACCAGGAGCCCTACTGCCTCCGCTTAGGGCTCTCGCTCTACCACCTAGGGAGGCCTATTAAGGGAAACTGGGATACGAAAACTACCCAATATACAACTACCTGGCTCGTAGCCAGGCCCGAAACTAGCCTTATTACAACCAGTCAACGTAAACGCGCCCTAGTCGTACAACAGGACACCCTTGGGCTTGCACTACCTCTAAGATCATAGGACGCGGCAAGGGCGTAGGGAACCTCCTTTTATAAGAACTTGTTAAGGTTAACGCGTTGCAGATACCTTATACGAAACTTATTAAGGCCCCAAGGCCACCGCAAAGAACCCATTAAGGCCCCTCTACGAGGGCCTATCTGGTATCCGGTACACCCAGGTGACTTAAAAGAGGGTCTTAATAGGCGTAGTGCGCGCGACCTAGACAACAGACGCAACAGCAACGCGATAGTAACGCAACGCGACGGCAACCAGACGGCTTAGCGAGGTAGAAACACAGGTAAAGCTCTAGGCAGCGGAAACATAGGCTAGCTTCGACGGCCCCATGGCGTTAAAAGGCGACTTAAAGGAGGGTCTTAATAGGCGTAGTGCACGCAACCTAATGTATACGTATATGTATACGCATACGCATACGCACATGCATATATATATAGGGGAGGCTGTAGGGGAAATATAGGCCAGTTAGATAAGGTCTTAACAGTTAGAGACACAGGCTAGCTTATAAAAGGGGGGAACACAAGCTTATCCGTGGCCTTCGTAGCTGCGCCTTGACCACCCACCCGAAGGGTGGGTGGTGGACATCCAAATCGCTAGGACACCTCAATCGCCAGAATTGATCAACTTTCTTAAATATTTAA
>Ga0307515_10009536_pt1 | contig 18750 bp, 7 predicted proteins | sample 17_EM_MG_FD_194513 | JGI IMG/M metagenome (GOLD analysis project Ga0307515, IMG submission 194513) | Populus trichocarpa ectomycorrhiza microbial communities from riparian zone in the Pacific Northwest, United States - 17_EM | ecosystem: Host-associated > Plants > Roots > Unclassified | place...
TCTCTATTTTTTAAAATTTATATTTTAATTAGTACCCCTTCTCTCTTTTATTTTGTTTATAGAGTTTGTTTTAAATTACGATTATATTTTTAGTTGTGCATTCAAATTTGAAGAGTTTTTCTTTTTCATCTTTTTTTTTTTTATCTTTTGTATGGATGAGCTTTATTTTTTTAAATAAAAAAAATATTTTCAGATAATCTTTCTAATATGTGCAGTCTTGCATGATGTTTTGTTTCTCTTTTTATTTTATTAGATTAATTTAATTTGTGTCTCTGTTTTTATTATCGTTTGCATAAATAAAAAAATATTTTAATAAACAAATGTAGTAAATACAACTGGGTAAATGTTCTATTTTTTTAGATTAAATATCTTGATCCACACTTGTCTCTTGATTTTTCAAGTTTTATTTTTAGGTATTGTTGATGACTTTTTATTTATTTATTCATATATACAGTTATTTTTAATTTGAACTTAAATTTTCTAAACTAAAAAAATACCTTAAAAAAACTTAAATATATAATTGTTTTATAAAAAATAAAAATATTTAACTCACATCAAATAAAAACTACATAACTAGCTAGTATGGATGATTATGCGTAACAAACACTTCAACAACCACAGGAGGCTTGTAGCCAACAATCACGAGATTGCTAACTTGTCATGCTATATTTACTCCTAAATGCATCCAAAACACTCGCAAAAGTGCCAAATAACATCAAAACTAAAGATATCTTTTACCTTAATAAGGTTAGAGAACCCCTGAAACTAAACTAATTTATTCAGGGAGACAGGAAAGGGAAGCTTAATATCCATGCTAACCCGTCAAGTCATCCAAAATTGTTCAGCCCATGACTAGCCTTTGTGTCCGGCTTCACAATGTGGCTTTTTAAATGATGCTTAGATGTTGAAATAAGACAAAAATAACATAAAAACCGATCATGATAATCAATATATAATGCTAAACTCATGGGGTACCCCCGTAAAATTGAGATAATCTAATTAAAAAATAAAACTACAAAGCTATTTTTTTTATTATATTAACTTTTCAAACATGGAACCCGAGTCGTTGGACCCGAAGTATCCAATTTGGACAAACTATAAAATTCAATTCTCAACCAATTAAATATTAAAGGAAGAAATTGAAAAAAAAATTAACTATACAAATGGATTTAAAAAATAACTTAAAAGAATGATGATCAAAATTAAAATACAAAATAAATGTTATATTTGATTGAACGGTGAAATTGAAAACAAAAATCAATCTAGTAAAAGGATTTAAAAAAATCAAAAGGACGAGAGTCAAAATTGATATAAAACAATGTTTTGATTAAAGGGGGAGTTAAAAAGAATAAAAACTTTTATACGAGGGTCAAGAAAAAAAACTATAAACAATAAGAACTAAATTGAAAAATAAAATATTATCAATTTAAATTGAATGATGAAACTAAAAACCAATAAAACTTTTACAAGAGAGTTGAGACAAAACAAATTTAAAACTCAAAGAATGAAGACTAAATTGAAGAATAATATTTGATAATTTGGGATTAAAGAATAAAATTGAAAACAAATAAAACTTTTACAACACGGTCAAGATAAAAAATTTTAAATTAAATGTATAGGAACCGAAGTTGAAGGATATTTTTTAATGCTAAGAGGCGCTGCACGCATCTCAGAAAGGACATGGGCACCACCTACGCACCTCCAGGTGTGCCACATGCACATGTTTCTTTTTTATTTTTTAGCTAAAATACCAAAGCGCCTCTAAGCTGATTTTATAATTATAAAAAAAAACCATTATAAAAAGGACATATAAGCCCCTGACTCCATGTTTATTTTTTTTTAATTTTAAGACAATTTTCATTATTTCACTATGTATTTTTATTGTTTATTTTTTTTTATATATCTGATCAAATACCAAATTGCTTTTTCAGCTTAAATTATAACAATGAGAAAATCATTGTGAAAAATACTAAAATACCCATTAACATCATGTTTTTTTTTATTCCATGAGCATTTTGATCATTTTACCGTGCAATCAAACTACAAAAATATTTATATATCCTCACTTTATTTAATAATGACAACCGGACAATGTGAAAATACTTTAATACCCTTAGAAACTCCTGTTAAGTTTTTCGGGTCAAGGGAAAAAAATATTATTACACTATTTTAGTGAAGAGTGACAATGTGTCCAAAAGGTTAATACTTTTCTAAGGTGTTTTAGTAATTTTTATCATGTATCATGTCTAATTCCATAGAAAATTGTGTGTAAATCTATATTCTACTCTTTATTTTTTATTTTTTTTTTTGTTATTAATAATAAGATATGACCAAATAACCTTGTCAAAAAGCATCATAATCTTCAAAAAATAGTGAGAATCATTTGGAAATCCATGGTAAAAAAGGGATTGATTTAAGATGACTGCACTGTCCAAACACAACACCAAACCATCTCAAACCACTAAACAGAGCAAAACAATCACTAACTAGACACCTTTTAAATGAAATGGGCTGGGCTGCTTCTTTGTAAAATTCTGGTTCTACTGGGCCGCTGCATACCTTCTCTTTTTCTCGACTCCAGCTCTTTCAAAATTCTCCCCTCCACTCATTCGTAATTTGTACTTAATTTTGTCAATTTAATTAGATAGAATGGATTGTAAGATTCAAATTCCTAAAACCTTCAAAGATGATCTTAATTCAAAAACTTAAATTATTATTTAATCAATGTTTTTATATTACTGCACAGCAATTACCAACACATTGACGATGTTCTGCTGTTCCTGTCATCCCTTTCAGTAATTATCGCTCTAATTAGATTATTCTTGTTCATTAACACTAACACGGTTTCTATGTTAGTGTTAATGGCTTTTATTCAGTGGAAGGGAGATCCCTGTTCAGGCAACTGTCGAGGCCGGACTTCGAAGTTAAACTGTTTATAGTCTGTGAGCAGCCATGTAGTTTCTAGATTTGATTGAAACTTTTCACGCCGGACCTATCACACACAATCATACCCATCGTCATCGACCTCATCATTTGTGTTTTGAAACTGCACAGAAACACATCTTCCCTACCGCCACGCATAATCTTCCCTTCTCCAGAAATATAAGAAGTTTTTTTACTTTTTCTTCTCTGTAAAACCGGACAGAACTCTTCTCTCTCTTTCTCTCACGTGATGCAAACTGCAGTGTGTCAAAATCTGTCATTCATTGAAAATTGTAAAAAAGGAAAAACACCCCAATTCTATCCTCAATCATCACTGCTTTTCTTTAGCACTATCCAGTATTCTCCACGCATCTCTGCAATCTTTTCAGCTTTCCAATAAAAGACAGTCATTTTCTCAGGTTCTTCATTGAGTCAGAACTCAGAAGTCATCCCATGACAATTATTCAGCACCAAAACCTCTTCATCGCAATTTTCTGCAAGGATTCCTCTTAAAAATCACGAGGAAGTATTTCATGAGCTTGCGAGTGTTAATTTTTGTGGCTGAACATGCTTTTTAAAGAGCATTTCTCAGCGTGATTGCGGTTGTTTTTTAAATAACTTTTCGTATCGAAATGCATATCAAAAAATTAAATTTTTTGAGAACGCGGTTTGCACCACGTTCCCAAATATATTCTTAAAATGTTTTTTGAACTGATTTTTATATGAAAATTATCAAATTTGTAATTTTTTTTATAAATATCTTCTGATAATTTTAATGTGTTTACACATGCATTACCAAATATTCACTAGATGACATAGATTGCACTTAGAACAATGGAACAACTTCTTACATATACTCTCGAGATAAAATAAAAAGGAAAAAGACACGCGAGAGAGACAGGAGCTTAGTTTAATTATAAAAACAAAAATATATAATGAATAATTTTTAGTCGGTTTTTTATAGGCGGGACAAGAGGACAAGGACAAAAACAAAACCAAGTTAACTTTGTTTTTTTTACAGATATTCCTTTAGACTTTCATAATTTAAATCTCTATATTTGCATTTAAATCTATACCGTACTTTAATTAACTTAATTTTCACTATTAAATCTAAAATATAGAAAAGAAAAAAGAAAAAAAGTCATTAAAAAACAAGTTAGATTTTAACAAAAAAAATATATACATGAAGAGGCGGGGATTAAAATATTTATAAAAAAAAATTGCACTTGTAATAATTAAAGTTATTATCTTGCATTTTCAATCATATTAGATTTTAATTTTGTATTGGTGCAAATATTTTATTTGATACGGGATTAGTTTAATTATTTATTTTATTATTAAATATATTTGAGAAGTAATTTAATGACCAATTAAATCCTAATTTAATTATATTATATTTTTAGCAATGAACTATAATTTTTACGATGACAACAAATTCTTTATCAACGTGAATTTGATGAGCTAATTAAGAAAGTACTATTTATATATATATATATATAAAAAAAAGCAATGCTCATTATAAACAAAGGTGACAATAATGATTCCTATTTATTATTTTAAATATTCCAAGTTTAACGGTAATGAACATCAAAAGTAGAATTAATAAATATTTTTATATTTTGTTTTGCCCGTCCCTCGTTAAAGAAAAAAAATATAAAAAACAAGCCTTGACCAAATTAGAACAATTTCATATCATCCCTTTTATTCCAGGTATATATCTCTGTATTTTCTATCACTGCCAGCAAACAAACGCAACTTAAATTCTCCATCCTGTAGCAGATTCTTTTCCTCATGGCTAAAACAAAATCAATGCTTTCATTTGATCGATGTTTTCAATACAAATAATTAAGAACATTAAACACACATGAGAAAATCATAGTGAATGATGCATGAGAGGCGCCCACCGCATGCATCAAAAGTGAAGGGATGGTAGAGAGTCATAATGATTGCTGCATGGCCGCAGCACAAACGCGACTCCTTTACCCATGAAATAATTAATCAGCAATTAAATAAATAAACATGCAACAAGGAGGTTGACATTGTTCTGTGGCTTGAACAAGAGGAGAAGAGCTGCAACTCGCACCAATTACAAGCAAAGCCATTGGTTTCACATGGTAAAAACTTTCTCGTGTCAACCCTTGTCTGCCACTCTTGTAGCTATGATCCGTATCACATTTTAAATTCATAGGTCATTGTGCTCCCCACAAGAAACGTTTAGCAATCGTCTTCATGATGCAATTAATTCCTCACTCATGAAGACCCAATTCCACTAATTGTGCACAATGATCCACCTCTTCCCCCACGAAGCTTTTTTCTCTTTCGGTGGTGTGTTTAAGAGGACGGTCAAATTGTAATTTTTAAAATTGTAATTTTTTTTATTTTACATTAATTTTTATTTTAATATATTAAAAAATCAATATTTTAAAAAATAACTTTTACAACTCTTTCAAACAAGCTATTAACAGATTACACAGAACATATACTTCACAAGCAATACTTTATCAAATTGAAAATGGATCTGACGGTGAAAAATGTCTAGGATGATGTTACTATTAATTTCTTTTAACCTTTGTGTTGAGCTCGTTTATCTTCTTTAATAAATGATTTGCTACAAAGGCAGGCAGGCAGGCTTTTTAACAATTTCGATGGGAGTTTTTGCTCTTGGAATTACACGTAATTAATTTGACTTGTCGTATTCTAGGTTTTCAAGAGATGATGAACGATATAGGCATGTCCACATGTTGTTGTTTTATGGGTTCCGTGCTGCCTAACTTGTACTTTTGTTAACTGTAATTGAAGGTTTACCAGACCTTGCAAGGCTGTGGACTTGTAGCAGTACAAATCGTGGGCAACTCTTGACCTTTCCCATCTCTCAAGCCTCCACTTACCTGTTACAGAATATGAATCCAAGCATTCCAAGGTAAAAGCTTCTACTTTAATCACCAAGTCGTAGATCGAAAACCTTTTCAAACCAGGAAAAAACAGGCAAAACCCTCACCCCTATATATGAGTTGAAGACTTTTTTTTCCTTGTCACAAGTCAACAGCCAACAGAAGCCATGGCAGTTAACAGTCGCAAGATTACGGTATCTCGTATTAAAAAATAAGATAAATGGCTTCAGTGGACATGAAGAACTTGGATTAGGAGACAAAATGGGAATGCATGCTCTTGAGTTAAAGAATGATACTGACAGTACTGTCCGTCTGACCAGCACCAAGAGGCATGATTGGCGTTTTCTTTTGCGTAAAGTGGAAAATCCAATGCATTGGTGATGAACTTTTTTGAAGCTTTATTTACCTGAGAGCAGATCCACTCGAACCTCATTAATCATGAAAAAGAGTGGATTTCCATGGATCGAGCTGTGCAAAAATGCAAAAAGTCTCCACCACTTAAAAGCAATACACCTTCCACACAGCCACTTTCATACATATTCCTTCTTTACCAGCTTCAAAGTTCACCTACTAGCTAGTCTGTGAAAAAAACGTGATTTTGTTTTTCCAATGGGAGGGATGTTGCTTGGAAAATACATAGTGTGGTTATATCATATTTTTTTAAATAACCTTTTAGTATTTTATTATTATTTTAATGTATTATGATCTTATCTAAAATAAAATATTATTTTAATATATATATTTTAAAAAATATATTTAAAAAACAACACTCTCCTATGCTAATAAGCAAATAAAAATCATCAATTCATTTGGAAAAGAAATTTGTATCCCATGATTTGGAAACTGTGAAAAGGAAGGTGGAATTGCTACGTGAAATATATATATATTTCCAATCTTATTAATTATGATTCGGATTCGAAATTTGCGAATATAATTGAATTTTCAAAGATCTAATTCCTGTACTGTGAATGTTCCTGTGATCAAACATGAACTGGTTTAAGGATTTCAAAAAAAAAAAGAAAAAGAACTCTTACACTAGGAAGGATAATTTAAATTTCACTGAACCGACAGCTCAACATATGTATAATCATTGAATGCCTTCGATCTCCCTCTCCTCTTCTATTTAGCTAGTCACCCCCTTTTCTTCATAATTAATAACCATATACTAGTGGTTGAATGATGAAAACTTGGGATTAAAGTGTTTGTTTTCTCTGTAATTTTAGGTTTAAGTTTTGTGTTTGTTAATATGATGGTTACTGGAGATTTACATGTTCGTTAACTTCAAAACCCGTAAAATTAATTAAGGTGTACGCAAACTGACCCAAACACTTACGTTAATTTAAAACAAAATATTATTCTGTACTTGGAATAAAGTAAACTCATTTCATTTGCATTATCAGCTTACAAATCTCTATAATTTTATGGGTCCATTTTCTCCCATAACACTAGAAGTCAATCTGTGTTAGCACACTGTACCTCAAATAAGAGAGGTTAGACGGGAACAAAGTCAATATGAGTCTGTGAATTCTACGCAGGGATCCTGGTACATCATCATCTTCTTTACGTAATCCATTTTTTCAAACTTTTGAACTGTGAGAATTGATTGGTGATGGTTGGTGGTAGATTCAGAGCAATAAGTGTTAAGCAGTGGACAGCGTGGGAGCCTTCGTACGGGGTTTTGTTGTCATAATATAGATTCTCACGCATATGTAATAAGTAATCTGTGAGAGTTTGTTGATGAAAAAGTTCTTGGCCTGGAGCTGGTGAAAGAAACCGTGTTTAATATTTAACGATGAGATGCAACAATTCAGCACAGAAACAGTCACAAGTTTTGAGGTGCGAGGGTTGTGGGAGTGATGAGTGCGACGTATCAATCGACAAAAGGGAAGATCTCCCTCCCTCCAAGTTTCATTAATATAATTAATTAATTAACTCTGTCATTTTACATTGTTTTTCAATCTTCTTTTGTCTTTACTTTTGAAGCAATGGGAGTGTTTTTTTTTTTTAAGTTTATAATAGTGTAATTAAACCTTAACGGCCTGCGAATGCCGAGTTTAAAAAATTATGTGAAAATGACCCAATTAATTGTAAGAGTACCTTTCATCACGTCAAAACCTGATTTAATTTTTTTAATTTTAATTTTTTAAAAAATATTTTTTATAATTTAAAAAAAATACTTAAAACAATAATATTTTAAATTAATATTGACGATTAAAACAGTTAAATTATAATTTTGTTGTTCTCAACAAAAAAAATAAAATTGGCATAGGCATGGCGGTAGCGAGGCATTTTAATTGTTTTTTGCACAGTAAAATGATTACAACCTATTTCAAAGCAAAAATTAATAAACTTACATGTAGGGATTGTTTTGACTTTTCCCATAGAAAAATGACTATTTTATCATTGAATTCAAGTTATCTTTAACTTACATCCAAGGTTTTTTCTAATCTTTTCATTGTGTTTTTTTTTTTATTATCAAGTAGGAATAGGTCAATTTGGTGTTTTAGATGATATAAAACATTATTTAATATTAAAAGTAGATGGTGCGTGCAGTTCAAGTGGGTGCACATTGCTTTACCCACACTCTTCAGATGATACGTGCAGAGTTGTCCGATAATATTTGGGTCAATTTGGTGTTTTAGATGATATAAAATACTATTTAATATTAAAAAATTATTGGCGCGTGCAATTCAAGTGGGCGCACATTGCTTTATCCGCACTTTTTCAGGCGGTGCGTGTAGAGTCGTCTGATGACATTTGGGTCATTTTGGTGTTTTAGATGATATAAAATATTATTTAATATTAAAAAGTTGTTAGCGGTGCAATTCAAGTAGGCACACATTACTTTATCCACATTCTTTGGGTGGTGCGTGCAGAGTCACCTGATAGCATTTGAGTCTTTGTGGTGTCCCCTCCATCCCCATGCAACGTGCAAGACAAAACGTACTTCAGGTTTGGTGCTGACAACTTTTTTTTTTCTGTTTATAAAGATCTCGTCCTTGATTTTTGCGTCTTGCCTTGCAAAATCTCACAACAACCCTTCAATTCATTTTTTTTTCAAGACTTGATCCCTACTATTCTTGTTACCATTTGTTTTATTTTAGATAATTCATAAAATTAGAATTTTCTTTCAATCCCATCCTTTATTATTTTTTTTATCTGTCAAATTTGATCATCGTACTTTTGATTGTTATTTTTGTTTTAAATCATTTTTCTAAACTGAATTTGGTTTTCAATTGCATCATTCGATATTTTATTTTATTTTCTTGTAAAATTTGATTCAGATTCTTTTAATTGCTATTTGTTTTGTTTTGAATAATTTTTTATTGAGACTTTCATTTCCAATTTTATCTGTTGAGATATTTCGTTGATCAGAAATTTAGTTTCATGATTTTTCTGGATTTTTTTTTATGAGATGATTTGGGTCTCAGAACCCGAATCACATGTTTGAAAGATTAATTTAGGTTAACCCAGATCTTCCTTTTGGTTTATTTTACAATTAATATTTTTTGATTTCATCATTTTACGAGGTTGACTCATTCTAAGCTTGTTTTGTTTAATTTATTTGCTATTGATGTTTTTTTTATATTATTAAATTAACCAGAGTTATAAAATCCAATAAAATTAATGAACTGACTTTCAAATTAATTCTTTAAAAATATTACCGTCCTCTAAATTCTTTTTTTCTTACACTGGAAAATGCTTGATCCGGCGGCTACCAATCCAATGTTGGCTAAGATGCTAGGTGAATTTGTTCCTGTGTTGTCATTTAGATTGGAATTAGTGAAAGAAATCATAACAAAAACATTTATCACATGTAATTAGGATATAAATTTTTATAACACGCCGAGGATGTAATTAATAAAAACTTTATCTTGATGTGTGAAAATTAGAGTAAGGTTGATGGTTCAAGCCCGAATTGGAAAAAAAAATAATAGAAAAAAACCCGAGTGAAAACAGTAATAAACACACTGCATTGTTTCAAAGGAGCGAGGAACGTGGAAGAGAAAAGTAACCCTAGTAATGTTATAATTACATTGACCTATGTCTACCTTCGATCGATTTTTTTAATAAGCCAAGAGGGTGGGCGTGTTTGAATTTTGAAGAAGAACATTTCTTACACAGGAGAGGAATGTTACCTCGGATTCCACACTGATCATGACATTAGTGCTCTAATAGCATGCAGGACCCAATCCACGAATGTTGAGGAGGAAGGTTGGCCAATGGCTCCTGATCTCTCACGACAATCCGTAGGATAATTAAATAAAAATCCTTTTCCGTTTGAATTGATAAAGTGTTTGAAAGGTGTTTTCAAAATATATTTAAATTTCTTATGAGTGTTTCTTTAATGATTTTTAAATGAAAATGACAAGGACATCGTAAAATATAAGAAATAAAATTAATTAATGACTTTTTAATCAAAACAAATTCTTGTAAAAATGCTTGTATGACATTACAAACACTCACAAATATAATAATAAGTTAGTTTCCAGGCCCACGTCATGATGTGAATTTGATCAAATTTTTAAATATAATTTTCAAATTATTTATTATTATTATTAATCTTCGACTCGGTCAGTTAATCTTGAAACCTCTCGAATTACCTTTATGCCTAACCTTGATTCAAAATTTAGATTTAAAATTAAAATCATATGAGAGTCGTTACGATATAATTCAGTTGACTTGATCGATTTAAAAACAACTCACAATAAAAAAAATCTAAGAATGAAATCATGAAAAAAAAAATCCCTTAACCCAACTTCTTTTATTGCATAGATTTAAAATTGAACCGTGTAAAAATTAATCTGATATAATTTAATTATCTTGACCAATTAAAAAACAACTCGACTAACTAATAAAAAAAATATAATGATGTAATTGATAAAAAAATCTCGATTAACTCTTTAACTAGTTTAAATTTAAAATTCATATATAAGAGTTGCGTGATATATTTTAATTCTCCTAATCATTCCAAAAACAATCTTACGAATCCTAAAGCTCCATGAAGTTTACCAATTCTTTTACTGTAGCAAGAGCATGCATGCAACAACCGTTGCGTGGATTATAAGAATTTAGACTATGTCACTCACCTTCTTTTTGAGAATTGGAGTCAAGGAATTTTACCCATTTCCACATCGGCATGATTAACAATCGACGTTTAGGAGAATGGGGTTAAGTATAAGAATTAGTTGGGCACCAAAGTCATTGCCAATGGATGATAAGTGGTTGTGATTAGTCGATTGCAGACCTATTTTAATTAGACTATATAGATATCATTATGAGAATAGTTATAAATCGATGAGAAATGACAAATTCCAAGAAAAGATCTAGGTTGCGTGGAGTGATTTCTAATTTTTAATATGATTATTGAATTATATTTAAATTTTTCAAGAGATTTTATAGGATCATTTTAATTTATAGAAGGGTCACCTTGTTAAAAATAATTAAGGTCCGGAAGATAATTAAATTAAAGTATGTTGTTTGAGCTAATTTGATTACTATTAATTCTTTTAGATTTCATAGCTTGTTTGGAACTTTTATTTTTGGATTTTTTTTAGTTTGTTTAGGGTATTTTTTTTAATTTATATAAGAAACTGTAAATTTGTTTTTAGAAACAAACTATTTAAAAATAAAAAATTCAATAATGAGATTTCAAAATATAAATTTTGTATGGCAACTCCATTCAATAAAATTCTATATTGACTGCTCTCATTATTTTTTAATTAGTTTGTTTCTGCATGCGTGAAAAAAAAGAGCATAACCCCACACGTAATTACAACCTAAAATTCTAATTGCTGACTGAAGTTACCACATGATTCACTCACCGTGTAAAGGAAGGAAGGAAGGAAGGAAGGATGATGTGCAAGGGCAACTAATTTGACCAGCCGCATTTGCCAAGGGACGATGCCCTAGTACTACTACAGATCACTTTTGTCCTCACTCGCTCGCCTGATCGCCCTTAATTATCCCATCGAACATGTGGAGCCAATATCCTAGAGAAAATGCAACTATCCTAGAGACAATCAGCACTAGCAGCACCCATTTTCATGAACTGCAGGCGTTAAAATGCCCCTCCATGAATCAAACGGCTCCTGGTAACCCTATGCGTGCCCTATAATAATGAAAATCCCAGGGAACGGTTCTGATGAATGATGACAGATGGACCCTATAAAGCTATGCTTTTCTACATGCCTCACTGGAATGGGTCGGTAGCATCTAAATAAAGTAGGAGTGAAACTAGCAGGGAGACCACCCTCTTTAAAATCCAAAGAAAAGCTGCTTTTAATCTGAAACTGATCTTGCTATCTGGCTACCTCTTGTTTTGTCACTACGTTGGGGTTATCAACTCATCACTAAACCATACACCAACTTCCCTGCTAGTATATTTCTTAGCCATTAGACAAAAGACCAAACCCCTCGTATTTCTTCAGTTTCTGAGAGAGAAAGAGGCGTGTGTGGCATCAGAAACGAGGGTTAGGACTTAGGAGGTGAGAGAACGCAGGAAAAGACTGGAGGGAGGGAGGGATTGGAGGGTTTTCATCAGTAACGAGGGAGGATGATGATTCTTTCCCTGATCCTTCTTAATATATACGATGTCTTACAGACCTGTAATTCATAGGAATATGGAAGGAACCGTCTAATCTGATCATTATTACTACTCCAAAACAATTATTAATTATTTCTCTTGTCTTTTTAAGTCTTCAAATCACCTCTTCTTCTCCCCCTCACTGCCCTTTTCAATTAATTACACTCACAAGGAGCCCCTCCCTCTTTCTCTCTCTTATTTACTGTGCTATACCATCCTTTCTTCTTAAATAGAACCCATCTGTCCCCAAGGATTGTTATTACTCTCTAGCTGTCTGTTTTCCTTGTATGTGTCTGTGCCTTCCAGTGGTGAATACTAGGACGGCTAGCTAGCTAGCTTTCATGTGGATTTAGCAAAGGGTTTCTTACAGAGTTTATTGGCATTCTGTCCACCTCCTATCTTTAGAAATTAGAATATCTCTTTCATATGGAGGTGGGCATGCTGCCAACCGAGCTCTGTTGGTCTCTCTTTGTAAAACCCTCGTGATTATTCTGTCATCATCGTCATCTTTTAGCTCTTTCTCTCTTGCAAGAAAGAAAGATCAAAGGTAAAGAATCTGCATGCGCTATGATGATCTCTAGCAACCTCTTCTTCTTCTTTTTTTGTTTTTTTTTTTTGGTAAGCTTCTTTTGTTTTTCTGATCATGGTGGTCATGCACTGGCAGCTTCTGGCCCTTATTTGGCTTCTACTTGATGACTCCAACTTTACCATCTACTTTTCCTAATAAAACACAAAAAAATCAATAAAAGAGAAAATCACTACGACTTGCTTTGATCACCTGTTGATTGCCATGGTTCAATTTTCTGCAGAAAATTAGAGGTAATGAGGCATCACATGCGCAGAATCCTGGTTTTCACTTTGTAGATCTTAACCTATGTGACTTTTTCCTGGGTTTTTGGGTGTAATTGCTCCTTTCATACTTGCCTATATTTCATAATCTAACAGTGCATAATGCATTGCTCTCTTCATCTCATCATCCAGGCTTATCTATCTCTTATTTCCCCTTTGAATCTAACTCAAGTGATCGTACTCAAGATTAGTTCAATTAATAAAGACTCAAAGAGTTGAAGGCTGGACGATGCCTCTTTGCAGCGATCATACGAACTCAACTCAACTTAATTATAGGATGCATCGAAGGTCTTTGAATCAAAACCCCTTTGTAATGATCCTCTATCTGCCTCTTTTATATATATATATATATATATATATATATATATATAAAATCATGTTGAGTATCTAGTTAGATATTTCAGTGTTCATGGCTTCATGCATGTCTACCACACCAATTTTTTCCCCTCATTGTCAGATATTCAACTAATATCTAATTTGGTTGGGCAGGTCTTTCGTTAGGGCATGCCAAACACTCCATTTCTAGGATATACTCCCAAGTCCACACGCTGAGTGTCTTTTTTGATGATGTGAAGGCAAAATTTCTTAAATAATTTGTTGTGTTTGTGCTTTGTGCATTTGGCCATCAGACGCATGGAAATGTTTGGAATAATAATAGAGGGTTACGTTACCTGGTGGCTCCCCTCAAAGTTCCAAGCTTTTTTGCTTTAAGCACTTGCTCATAGAATTTTGTATTAGTGATTTTGATTCTTGTATCCCTTTTGGTTCAAATGTGAGTTCAATTTAGGCACGGTAGGGCACTCAATAAAAGGGTAAAATAAGAGCTGCTGGGATGGTGATAATTACTCCATCGGGGACCATAATATGGCTGAGTAATGGCAGTACTGTGTTCTTTCAGTGGACGAAACTGGAGGGGGCGACGAGGGACCATAAGCATTTATCAAGGTAAAGAAGTTCCACTGTTAAGGCTCCATTCAGAAATAAATTGAACTAAGTACCAAAAAGCAATGAAATTCGAAATTTATTTAAGTATTTTTTAATCTTCTATATGTCCGGATATTGTGACCTTTTTGTACAAGTCATTGCGTTTTATTTTATTATCGAAATTTACTTATTTTGATAATGTATTTTTTATAAATAATTCAGACTGTACGAAGGATGAACCAAAAGAAAAGAGGAATTGCGTTGTGTTTTTTTTATAATCGAAATTTACTAATTTTGATAGTGTATTTTTTATAAATAATTCAGACTGTACGAAGGATGAACCAAAAGAAAGAGGATTTGGAGGAGCTATGGACTACTCGCAAGACTTCCAAATGCCTAATTGTATTATGCCACGCGGCACAAAAATATGAAAGTAGAGAAGTAGGGGTAAAATTGAAACTCGAGATACTTTTAGGGGGGAAATTGACATTTCCCAAAGTTCAGGGAGGTATTTTGCCCCTTTCAAGTTAAATCCCTGGCAAACCTCAAGCGTGAGCGCATTCCTCGTGTGTTTGTAGGTGAAGCAGAAATTTTTAAAGCTTCACCCAATTTTGTGCAAAGCCCAACATGGAAGAATTTCACCTTTCCTGTTACAGGGTGTTATTTGCCTAAGCATCAACCACAACAGGCATGCCCTTGAGACATGTCATCCAGAGGAGGACTGGCATTCCCTGGTTTATTCTTTCAGGATTGGAACACTGGTCCCAAGAGATCGGCCTGCAACCATCCAACTCCATAGCTATATTACTTTTTAATTTTTTTAACCCAAGGCCCATTCAGATCAGCTGCAACCCTGTATACACACACCGATGCAGTGCATCGTCCAATATTCAGCACCATTACTATTCAACTGAACCTGATCAGCTTTGGGACAATCCTGCTCCATATATTTCTCAAGAACATGGGTCCTCGTCCTTTGAATTTCGATCCATGGATTCGATTTCTTGCACTGAAACAATCTCTCTTTCTGGATAGCCTGGAATAGAAGGTCCTCGTTGAAGCTCAAACATTTGTTTCTTCCGACAAACTCAGATGAGCTTCCCTGCTACCTTGAAAGTTTAAGGATGCCCAAATTCCCATATCAGCAATACTGATGGACTTTCTTCAGTTGCAGGGAAGTTCCAAATAAAAAGACTTAAAAAGTTTTGCTATTACACATAACTCTAACCTCCAAAACCGACAAGGAAACTAGCAAACGAAACCAGAGTTCGGTCTTATGTCCATAATGTTTATGGGTATGCTGTCTCTCTGCAAAAGGATATACATATTGTGCACAAATCTGTGCTTAGTGGAACAAGCTATCTAAACTAGATTCAGAAGCAGTAAGAAGTCTTTTAGTACTGAGGTCGTCCAAACAGGACGCATATGATCTAACAAGTCAAAATGTTAGTTTCTCTAGAGTCTGATCTAACGAGTCCCTTAAATTGCTCTTCTTCAAAGAATGGGGTTTCCTTCCATTAGTAATCCTGATTACTTCACTGGAAGAGCCGACAGTTGGCACTGTCAATGCGGAGGAACAAGGACTGTGTTGAAAAGAAGCATGGCTAGATGATATCCACTTTTGTTTGGATGGTCTACCACCACACTTTCCCTGAAAACAAGGAGATGCTGACTCTGCTGTTGCACGTTGCTTGGTGGCATCATCCACATATAGGAGATCATCAATTCTTGCCATTATGTTGAAGGCCAAGCTTTCCATCACCCTAGAATAGCTCTCCATAATAGCATGCCCTACATCCTGCAGCAGAGAAACAATTTGTTTTATCCATGCGTGAGCTGGAGGTATGGAAACGTGTCATCAGCAAACAGGAGCAAAAAGGCTACAATGCATGGGTAATAATGTGCAGGCAATACCTTGTTATATTGGATCTTGTTTACATCCAGAGCAGTCTGTGGGAGGCCAGGAAAACGTAGCCTTAGGTTATGCATGAGAACCTCGGCTCGTTTTGCTAGAAGTTTCCTTTTGGGTATTTCACCAACAAATCCTTTCACCTTGCCACCCCATGATGACTTCCCATTCCTTGCACGAATTAAGTGCTTGTTCTGGTAATTTTGGCTCCAGAAATGCGTGGCAGCCTCTATCCGATTTGCTATTTCCAAAGTGGTGAATTCTGATGACAAGTCTAAGTAATCCAAAAGATAATCTGGGGAGAAGTGTTTGGCAGTTATATAATGATACATGATTCTGCCTAAGCAAGCTTTTCCACTCTGAAAAAAGAAAAAAACAGAAAAGGCCACGAAAACCAAAATTAACAGCGTATATTTCATAGGAAACATAAAGACATTGCATAAGCAACAGCATTGTGTCCTTTGTAAGAGTTAATCCCTTTTGATGGTTCAGAGTACAATGTACAGTAGATGCAAATGTTCATTCACATAAAAAGAATGCCAGCGCGGAAATTATACATATATGCCTAGCAGACAAAAAACGAAATACAGGAACGGCATTATACTCTCTTCTTTAAATAACATGAGCATATCAGCAATACATTTTATACCAGGGACATATCAACCACATAAAAACCTCAGACCAAACTGCGTAACAGATAGAAAAGGAATTTATTTGGCATGGATGCGGTGGAAACTAAAGATTAATAAAACTTTGACCATGCAGTATTCATTCACATCCACAGCTGATTCATCTAGCATAAATGGAATTCGTCAATTCGATGTAGCAGGGCAGGGTTCCCATACCTTGGGCAAGCTCTCAAAATAAGTATCTGGGATTTCCATCTCAGCTAACACACTATTGTTAATTGCCAACGCAGCCTTAAGGATCTGGCTTGTGCACTCCCTACACTGCTGCAGCTTCTTTCTTGTGTCTTCCGACAAACCAGCCGGGGGAACTTTAGGGAAAGGAAGCCACCATTTTTCTTCCTGTCTGATTGATGGTCTTCTCAAAGAGGAAGACATGGGAAGTTCCTCCACATCATCATCACCAGCAACTACTATCCCACGATCAACATACCAAAATTCAGATTCAGAAAACAGATCAAGAATGCTAATCAGCATTGCATCAAGCTTCTTGAGTGCCGGGAGGTTCACATATAAATCCGAACGTGGCCGAGGCACCATAACCTCATAAGTCCCACCACCAGGAAATTCCTGCATTGATGGTACAAGCTCTACTATGGAATCACTTATGCATAAAAGCCATTCCATCTCTCGCTGCCACATTGCCTTTCTTTGCGGCGCTAATGGCTCTAATCTCCATAGCTCCCCAAACACAGAAGCTGCCAAATATATACCGACATACAAATACATGAATCTCAGCAATTTTCTTCAATTGATTACAGCCAAAGCAGTATTCAATATTCATTTCTTTCACTCACTAACCAGAAAGATTGGTGATGGCATTGGAGATGGCGACGGCGGTGCAAACTCCCTGTCCTCCACCTGACATGTCTTCTCCAAGCAGAAGCTTAGCAAACCGCTCCTTCATCAGTGCAATTTCTGCAACCGCCAAAAATAAAAATAAAAAAATCAGAAAAAAATTAGAAAACTGCAGTTACAGTAAGAAAAATTCTCCAAAAATAGATTAAAAAACTAAATTAAGCAAAAATAATTAATTAACTAACCGGACAAGTCAGTCTCCGGTTTCTCTTCCATCTCATCGGGACTAGCAGCAACATGTCTATCACCAACAACCGGCAGCATCACCGGAAGCGGCAGAGGAGAAACGGAATTACCGGCGAAATCAGGAGTCGAAGAAGTGAAAGAAGTGGAAGCGCCGCCTTGGAGATCGTAACGACGGCATGAGAAGCTACTACTAGAAGTGTCACTCTCCGATCCGCTCACATCCGCACTCAAACTGTAACTGTTGAGCTCGAACCTCTCGCTCACTTGATCTAACCAATCCTCCGATGAAACACTCCCCATTGATCAAGATCAAATAGATTATTAGGACAGCTAATCAGGACCGTACATTTCCTCCGGTGAGAAGAGATAACTGGATTGAATCGAAGAAAATAATAGTGAGAAGAGACTGAAAAAGTGAAAGGCAAATAAAGGTTTGTAGTCGTCACCAAGTCTTTGCTCTTTCTCTGTTTAATTGCAATGTTGGCGCTAGCTTTGCTAACAGCAGTCCCCACCAGGAGGACAGAAGCGGTTTTTCCTTCAATTATTATTATGGCGCGTGTAAATTATTAATATAATAATAATATACTGGTGAAAGTGATGATTAAGTGGGCCACCTTTCATTTATGTGGGCGATGGGCTTAGGTCCATGTACTAATGTTGGTGTTATTACCGTTGCAATCGTAATTCGTACTTGCAAGAGGATTGACACGAGAAACGCTCAATTTTAAGTACAAGTTAATTATTTTTATTAAAATATTATTATTATTATATTTATTTATCTTCTTCTTCTTTTTAATTCCTTGTGCGAATCAATCGAGTTTCAACTGGATTTAGTTAGAATCTTTGAATCACTGTAAACTCGATGGAGTCAATTAAATTTTATTAGATGAATTCTTTTATTCAAGTCGGTATATATTTGTATTGATATAGTTTTTATGA
>Ga0307515_10009538_pt1 | contig 18749 bp, 3 predicted proteins | sample 17_EM_MG_FD_194513 | JGI IMG/M metagenome (GOLD analysis project Ga0307515, IMG submission 194513) | Populus trichocarpa ectomycorrhiza microbial communities from riparian zone in the Pacific Northwest, United States - 17_EM | ecosystem: Host-associated > Plants > Roots > Unclassified | place...
AAAGACTGAGAGTGCTTGCGAACTTGTCGCAAGCGCGGCGGGACCTAATATATATACTCTTACAATTGCCCTCTCCTCTACGCGCTCGTCCCCGAGCGCTCGCAGGGATTCCTCTGTGCGCCCGTTCCGGGCCACAGGGATTAAACGCCAAGAGTATCACTATATTAGTTAGTCCCCAGTAACATAAGCGATCGGAATCTCCACCGACGCCTTATCGCACGGATGCGCGTTAGACTGTACCAGAGTAAAGTGACCAATGGGGATCGAACCCACGACACCTGGCCCCAGTAAGTTCGCAAGCACAATTGTAACGTAGCCCGCCTCCACGTCGCCATACGGCCAAAAAGACTGAGAGTGCTTGCGAACTTGTTGCAAGCGCGGCGGGACCTAATATATATACTCTTACAGAGGAGATATCTAATTCTATATTAACTATAAAGGACTTAACGCTATTATAATTAAAAACTAATACCTAGTACCGCTTATATATAAGACCCTTAAGCGGCTTAGTTAAGCTAAAATCTATACTAAGCTTAATATTATTGCCGCCTTTAACTATCTTTAAATACGGGAAGGTAATAAATAGAAAACTGCATTTATATTACGCTTTAGCCAATTTAAATATACTATTATGCCCTTTTGTAACGGAACCTTGTAGCAAGAACTATGATAGGCTCGTTATTGGGCTAGGTGTGTAGGAAATGCAAATAATAATAGTCGACAATAAATAACAACTGGTGGAGTGGTTGCCTAATAGATTAACTCTAATTGTATTCTAAGAATTACTACAAGGAAGGAACTATTTAGGTAGGGATTAAGGGTCCTTAAATATATAACCGTACTCCTATAAAATCCTTCTTATATATAATATACGTATACTCTATCTGCTCTGTTACGGATTATATAAATCCTACAGATTATATAGATTATATCATATAACCTTAGTTATTATTCCTCGTTATATAGCTCTACTAGTTTTATCCTAGACCGTGCCTAAATTAACTAACTAGCTTCTTCCAATTCTTCCCTAAGTAGTTATAATATTATACTTAAAGCGTCCGTAATACTATCTCCCTCCTTTTTATCTTCGTCCTTAAAGATTTCTAATATCTCTAAGTTATTTACTAGAGGTATAATATCCGTCTAATTAATTTAGTTAACGTCGTTACTTATTATACCTAAAGTAATTTCTTCTTCTTCGACTACTCGTCGCATTCGCACTATGGCTGCGATATTATCTCTTAGTAAGATTATACTATCTCCGTATTCTTATTATTTAAAAAAGGGGCTAGTTTACGTTGCGTTAGCGAACCTATCTTCGCAATAACCGTCCTTTTACTTAGAGTACACTAAAGCAAATATTCGTTCGTCCTATAACGTTCGCTCTATCTCTAATACTAAATATACGTAACCTATTACCCTTAATAGTTATCTAGTTCCCTAATTAATTTATCTTAGGGTCTTATATTTAATCTACTGCTACATAGCTAAATAATAAACTATCCGTTACTTTAGCGGAGTTACGCTATTTTTATAATGCTAAATAAGAGGCTGCCAAAGCTTAGCAACGGGCCCTTAAGTCTCGTCTTGCGGCGTCCGCTTAGTTAATCCGTCTTAAAAAGGTGCGTAAGAAGGTTCGTTTTAAAGAGTGGAAACTTATAAAATAGGGTTTATAAAAACTTAGTAATAAAAGAACGGATTTTCTTTTAATAAAAAAGGAAATAAATCCAAGTAATTCGGTAACTACTCTTCTTAAGTCCCCCTTAGGTGACTTATTTTTTAGTAATCCTTCTTTATTAATACTACTTAACCTAATTTCTTCTAATACTCCTATACCTTTCTTATAGCGTTCTTTAAATTCTTTAGTGGCTCCTAGGTAGTCTTATTATAGCCTATTTACTTAACCTTATACTATATTTTATTGTTAATGTCCTTATAGCTAACAATCTTTAAAACTTACTATTTATCTTTTTTTTATCCTCTATATGTGTCTGCTTTATAAACTAGTAGCTTAATATTCCTATATACTAGCTCTAGCATTATAATATACTATATAGGGTAAATCTTTATTTTGGCTAGTAGGTTTAACTTAAATATAACCGGTAAAATTCTTTATATAATTTCGAAAGGTCCTAGTCTAACGTAGTCTAACTTCTTACTTAGTCGTTAACTTTTAAAATTTTTGTGTAGTAGCTATACTTTATCTCCCTTCTTAAGATCTGGTCCCTTAGATCTCTTAGTATTATAGTACTTTTTTATTCTTTTTTATACCTTCTTTACTAATTCTATAAGGTTTATATAAAGATTTATTAACGTCTTTATTCTTTCTTTAGCTGTGCTACTTATTTTCTTTACTTACTGTAGTAACAATAATATTCTTAGCTTATATCCATAATTTGCCTTAAATGGTAATATGCCTATCCCTTCTTAAGGTGTTATATTATATGTAAACTATATAACTAGTAATAATAATACCTAATTATTTTGTGTATAATTAATATAGTGCCTTAGATACTGCTCTAGTGTCTAATTTAATCTTTCCGTTTAACCGTCTGTCTGCGGATAATATACGGTAAAAGTTACTGCTCTAACTCCTTATTCCACTAAGAATACCTCCTAAAATGCTACTATAAATCTTAAATCTCTATCCGATATAATCTTACTTAGTACTCTATATCTTATAAATACTTCTTTAATATAGATTCTAGCGATATCTTTTACTGAGATTTCTTCCGTATATGCTATAAAGTATTCCTACTTTATAAGCTTATCTACTATTACTAAGATCGCGTTATAATCCTGTCCGGTAATAGGGTCTCTTAACCTTAGTAACTTAATAATAAAGTCCCATAATATAACCTCCTATAGTCTCTTTAGTGTTTTAATAGGTTATAGCCCTCCGTATAGCTTATACCTTATTAGTTTATTCCTTTAGTAATCTAGGTATTCTTTTATAACCTTCCTAGCTATCTTTTAGATTCTATTAATAATATACTCCTTTTAAAGTCTTAACACTAAGCCTATAGCTCCGTTGTATCCTTAAGTTAATCCCTTATAGAATTCTTCTATAAATTGCTCTGCTATGCTTTTTAGGATATACTTTACTTCTCGGTTTTTATATATATCCGTCTGTAGATCTTTTAGCTATACCTCTAGAATTCTTTATACCTAAAAGCTCTCTAGTAACTTATAAACCTTCCCTAGTTCTTCCTAAGTTGCTATAATCTTTAGATAATTATACCTAATTAGTCCGTCTGTGTCTTTTCGTAGTAAAGCCCCTAATGGCTTTTCTTTGTTTTATAGTTTAGCCTTTTAACTTAGAGTATCTGCTTATATATTATCTATGCCCTTAGTATACTAAATTTTAAAATAGTATTCTATAAGTATCTCTACCTATCTAACCTATCTTTAGTTAAGTTCCTTTATTATTAGGAATCTTATTAGGTTCTTATAATCCGTCTTAACTATAAATAGTTTCTCTATACCTTATAAGAATGCTCTCTATTCCTTTAATGCTATAACTATACCTAATAACTCCTTGTTATAGATGTTATAGTTTAACTCTATTAGTATTATTTTCCAACTATAGTATGCCACTAGGTGCTATCCATCTTAATGTTTCTATATAAAGCACGCCCCTAGTGTATAGTCTAATATATCTATCTTTATAACTGTCTCTAGTTCTAGTTAATAGATCTTAAGAACTAGCTCCTAGGTAAATAATTCCTTAATTTTCTTAAATAATTTTTATTACTCCTTTCCCCATGCCTATAGTTCTTTTTTTTTATTAGTTGCGTAAGTGGCTTAATATCCTTTAACCACTGCGCTATAAATCTTCTATAGTAATTATAAAACCCTAGGAACGATCTTAACTACGTAACGTTCTCTAGTTCTTATTAATTTACTATAGCCTTAATCTTCTTTAGATCTATACTAAGTTAGCCTAGTTTAATAATAAATCTAATAAAATTAGTCTTTCTAGTAAAGAACTTGTATTTCTTAATTGCTACTAATATCTGTTCTTTTTATAGTCTCTTTAAAACCTACTTAACGTATTCCCTACATTCTTCCTTAATTATTAAGTAGATAATAATATTGTTAAGGTATACCATAATAAATTTATCTAAGTGTTCTCCTAATATATTATTAATATGCTTTTAAAACGTTACTAGTGTGTTTATAAGCCCGAATTGCATAACTAATAGTTTATATAGTCCTTCCTTTAACCTAAAGGCTGCCTTTTATTTATCGCCTTTTTTAATCTAGATCTGATGGTACGCCTATCTTAAATCTATCTTTATAAAGATTTGCGCGTTGCCTATCCTGTCTTAAATTTTGCTAATTAAGGGTAAAGGATACCTATCCTTTTTAGTAATGCTGTTTAACTGTCTATAGTTAATGCATAGCCTTAGCTTGCTATTTTTCTTTGGTATAAATAGTACTGGATATCCCGCTAATAACTGCGATAGTTTAATATATCCCTTTTATAGATTTTCCTAGATAAACTCTTTTAGTGCTCTACCTTCTTTAGTAAGCTTATAGATTAGAAAGAATCTTAGACTTATTCCTAATTCTAATTCTATCTTATAGTCCTATACTATATACTCTAACAGCTTTTTACTTTTTAGTAACTATAGTTTCCTGCCGTATTTATGGTATCTCTTTAGTATATAACTTAGTTCTTTTTCCGTTTCTTCGTAGGTTGCTCCTATTTAGTACTATACTAGCTTAGCTTATTATTATAATTTACGGCGTTAAGTATCTCTAATATTAACTTAACCTATAATCCAATTAATCTTTAGATTATATTCTTATAACTAAGGTATACTTAATACTGCCTTATTTTATTCTAATAGTAGGATATTAAAAGACGTCTTAATCTATCTCCCTTTAATAGTTATCTAAATAGGTCCTATTTTAAGATTAATAATCCCTCCTCTATAGGTTATTAAATCTCCTAAAATTATAACTAATAGGTAAGATTGCTCCTTCTGTCTATAAGGTAATCCCATTCTTTTAACTACTACTAGTAAGATATAGTTCCGTGTTACTCCACTATCTATTAGCGCCTTAAACTGTTAATCTTACTATTTAACTTATAAGTTTAGGTGTTGTCCTTAAATTCCTTTAAGGGTCTAAGGCTCTACCACTAGCTCCCTCTAGTTCTATAGGCCTCCACTTTTCCTAATTATTAGCTACTTAATCCTATTATACTTAGCTCATTCTTCGGCCAATACCTAGTTCGTTTTTTGTCTTTAATATACTATAGACATATATTCTCTAGGCATTCCTACTACTATTATCCGTCTAAGCATTTTTCCGTAAGGAATCTTCCTAGTTAAAGTATTAAGTTGCCTAACTTTTAAACTTCTGCTAGATACTAGCTATATATATACTTAGTATTCCTATATTATTGCTTATTTATTATCTAATATACCCTTATAGAGTATTTCCGATTCTTTTTCTTTAGATTTTTATACATCTTATATATATTATCCACGCATGCAATCCATAATAGCGTATAGTATGCTAGGTGCTTTGGGTTAACTCTTGGCTCGTCTTTATCCTTAAGTTTAAACCTCTATTGTGCTAATCTAAATATTATAACCTTATTTATAGGTACTAAGATGCGTTTCTTGCTTCTCTAGTCCTCTAATTATTCCTTTAGATCCTTTGATATTATAATTAAGGCTCCTTTAATATAGTTTATAGCCTTTTCTATAATTAGGTGGTCTTAGATAACTTTTTTGTCCAACTATATATAGAAATCTTCCTATTTATTATTGTGCCTCTACCTATACTACTTTTAGTATAGCTGCTAGAGTGTATACGGCTTATCCGTAAGGAAGTATCTTCTTATTACTATATTGTAACAGCCTTTTATATATTGTTCCTTAAACCTAGTAGGAATCCCTAAATCCTCTTCATTCTTCAGTTTAGTAAGCTACTTAGCTTTTAGTATACCTGCCCTAGGCCTATTAGTAATTCTATATACTAGCGCTCTGTCCTTTATACGTCCTACTATACTAGATCTCTTATCTAGTTTCTATTCTTGATATATAATAATTCTTTATCTAAACTCTTCCATAGTTTCCTTTAGTTTACGTCTTACGCTCTAATCCTTAAAGTTCTCTTACTTCTTAATCTTAGTATTAACTTTTTAATCTTTAGTCTAAACACTATATTCTACTAGTAAGTCCTCTAGGTCCATATATCTGTCTCCTAGTCTAGTTACTATTTATATTACAGATTCTCTAATCTATAAAGAGGCTCCTTATTTCTTATTTGTGGGCGTCCTAATTCGTTCTCCAAATTCTTAGCCCCTTAGATTCTTTAATCCTAAGCTTGCTTCTAACTTAAGCCTAGCTCTAGCCTTAGTCTAACTAGGCTTACTTAGTATTCTTATCTTATCTTAAGAATCTTAAATCTCACTCATTTTGTCTTAAGAGTCTTATGCCTATAGAAAACTTCGTCCTAAGCTTATTTGTATATCTTTAAACTAAGCTATTGCTCTACTCCATTGGTTATTATCTGTTATAGGTCCTTAAGCTTACTTTATCTCATCTTAAGAATCTTAATTGTCTCTTATCTCGTCTTAAGAATCTTAAGCTTTTAGCCTTTTACCTTTATTAAGTGCCAAAGTGGCTCGCTGTCCTACTTCTCTTACATCTTATAAAGTAATAGATATCGTATCTAGTAGGGTCTTGATCTCTACTAATATTCCCTATTTTATAGTAAAATCATCCTTTACCTCTAGTGTAATATCTCCGATGGCTGCGTATTTCTAATAAACCGCTTATATTACCTTATCGTTATAAAATGTTTTGTCTATATTAAATTTATTATCCTTAATATCCGATCTACGAACTAGTTTGTTAGTTCCTTTATACTCTACTAAGTATAGCTCCTATAGCTAATAGCTTGCGCCGTACTTAGCGTCCTTATAAATCTGGTATGCGTTATTATAACAAAACGCGAAACTTTTAATTAAACACTCTTTTGTTCCTCGCAGTATATTATCATCCCTTTATATATATATATTGTCTACTAGTCTTATACCTTTTACTATATAGTGACTCTACCTACTTCTATAGTCTCTAATATAATAACCTTATTTCCTGCAATTTATGCAAGCTCCCTTTTTAAACCATTTTTCTTGCTATAAAGTCCGCCTGAACGTCTTCTGCTGCTAAGATCCCTAGTTTGGCCTCTGCTCCTTAGTCCTATAATTACTAAATCCTTAACCTCTAGGTTTCTATAGTTTTTTTACTCTATCTTATATAGGCTTCTTTAGTACCACTTAGGTCTATTAGCTCTGCGCTATACCACGGTTTTTAACTTAGCTTTAGTTGTTATGTACTCTACGCCTTATACGACTATAGAACTCTGTCCTAACCTTACTTAGTTTATTCCCTTTAGTAGATCTAATTATTAATCTTAATCGCCTAATCTATTAGTTCCCTTAGGGTGTCCGTATCTTCTATTAGAATAATTACATCCTAGACTTTAGCCTTAAGTCCCTATTTATACTATGCTATAAGCGCCCTATTATTCCACTTAACTTATATTGCTAACGTCTGGAACTACGTTATGTATTTAATTACTAAGGTTTATTACGTAATATCTTAGAGTTTTCTTTCCGCCGTGGTTACTGCCTCTAGGTCTCTAAACATTTGCGTAAGTCTTTCTATAAATCCATTCCAGCTTAAAAATATAAACCGTACCTCTTAGTTTATAGTCGTCATTCTATTTACCTGGATTTCTATAAGGTAATGCTCAAACTATTTAAGTGCCCTTCCTATTAGAAACAATCCTGCGTACGCTATTTAATCTATAGGTGTTGCCAGCTTAGCTCATTCTTACGTAACCTTAAAGTGCATTTACGTAAGAAATCCTTTAAGCTTTAATCTCTCTCCTAAGAATCTTTTAATCAATAGTAACTTAACCTTTACTGCGCCTATCCTGTTAATCCTATTTTCCAACGTTATATTATTTTCTATTAGCTGGTTAACTATCTCTTATAGTTGTCCGACCGTTATAGGTTGCTGTAAATTAGTGTCTGCTATACTAGTGTCATTACCTGATCCTAATGTAGTTGCCGCCGTCAATGGCGTTGTGGTGGCTGCTTTTGGTAGTATGTTATCCGACTTACTGTTATTTAATACCGTAACTAGGTAGTGATTATATAACGGAACCTTATAGCAAGAACTACAATAGGCTCGTTATTAGGCTAGGTATATAGGAAATATAAATAATAATAGTCGACAATAAATAACAACTAGTAGAGTAGTTGCCTAACAGATTAACTCTAATTATATTCTAAGAATTACTATAAGGAAGGAACTATCTAGGTAGGGACTAAGGGTCTTTAAATACACAACCGTACTCCTATAAAATCCTTCTTGTACGTAATGTACGTGTGCTCTATCTACTCTATCACGGATTATACAGATCCTATAAATTATACAGATTATATTACGTGACCTTAGTTACCATTCCTCGTCACATGGCTCTACTGGTTCCATCCTAGACCGTGCCTGAATTAACCAACTAGCTTCTTCTAACTCTTCCCTAAGTAGTCGTAACATCGTACTTAAAGCGTCCGTAATACCTTTAGCGTATATAACGGCCTAGGCACCTTTTAAAGCTATATTAATAACGCCTTATAGAACTACCTTAATGACTTCTACTCTGCGTACCTAAATAATATACTTATTTATAGCGATAACCCCTCAAAGCATACTAAACACGTTTAAAAGGTCCTATAGCGCCTTAGGGACGTAGGGCTTTATATTAATTTAAAGAAATATAAATTCTTAGTTATAAAAGTAGGGTGCCTTAAACTAATTATTACTACTAAGGGTGTTTATATAGACCCTAAGAAGGTACGTATAATTACTAAATAGTAAGCCCTTAATTGTATTAAGGACGTATAAGCCTTCCTTAGTTTCGCCAACTTCTATTAAAAATTCATATATAACTTCTTAGGCGTAGTAGCATTACTTATAGCAATAATATAAACGAAGGGCCTTTTTATAAAAGGAAGAAAAACGCACCTACGCTTTACCTAGACGCTTAAATGCGAGAAGGCGTTCTAAGACCTTAAAAATGCCTTTACTAAAGCACCTGTCCTAGCTTACTTTATATTAGGATAACAACTCTACCTTAAAACTGACTTTTTAGACTACGTTAACGTAGGCGTCCTCTCCTAGATAGGTAATAATGGTCTCCTTTACCTAGTCGCATCTTACTCGTCTAAGCTTATACTATAAGAGTATAACTATAAGATCTATAATAAAGAACTTCTTATAATTATATAAGCGTTTAAAGAATTCTAACTAAAACTTTCCTTAGTAGAGCCTAACTAGCTAACTAAAGTCCTTATAGACTATCGTAACCTTAAGTACTTTATACTATAAAGTAGCTAAACTAACGCTAAGTACATTAGAATAAGTTCCTCTTTAGTTTTAACTTTAAAATTGTATATAGACTAGGAGTATAAGGTACTAAACCTAATAGCCTAATATGCCGCTTATAAGACCTTCCTTAGTCTAAAGATAACCCTTATAATTAGTTCTAATAATAAACGATTCTAAAAGTATAAAATTTGGCCTTAGGTATACTACCTATAATAGAGCTAACTATACCCTAGCTTTATACTATAGAACTAAAGTTACCTCCTAAAATTAATAAGCTTATTACTATGGTATATAATACCTCTATTAACCTATTACTATATTAACTTATTGCCGTAAAGACCGCTAGCGCTTATATGCTGCCTACTAACCTCTAAAGCTTAGGCTAGATTAATATAGCAGCCTTAGAAGTAAAAAAGAATAGGCTCTATTATAAAGGCCGCCTATTTATCCCTAACTTAAAAAATCTATAACGGTAACTAATCTAAATAGCCTACGACCTTTAATTAAGCGGCTACCTAGGTAGAGGAGGAACCTATAAGCTTTTTAGCCGATACTACTTCTAGCTAAAAATAATAAACTTAGTTAAATACTTTATAGGCGCCTACTATAGTAGTAAGTGCGCTAAGGCCTTTAATATAAAGTACTAAGGATTACTATACCCTTTACTAGTACCTATATAATAATAGGCAGATATCGCTATAGATTTCGTTATTAACCTACTACCCTATAAATGATACGGCCGTACCTATAAGAACATCTTTATAATAATATACCAACTTATAAAAGAGCGCCACTACGTCCTAACCGAAGGTATAGCCGTTAGCGATATTATTAACGCCTTTTTTTGCGAAGTCTACCGACTATATAGGTTACCTAACTTAATTACATCTAACTAAGGCATATAATTTAACTCTAATATATAAAGACGAATCTACTAACGCCTTGGTATCTTCGTTAAGATATCTATATCCTTTTACTATAAAATTACTAGGTAACCAGAAAACGCTAATGCTAGTATAAAAGCGTACTTACGATAGGTAGTTGCCTATAGTTAAGATAACTAGGTAGGTTACCTCCTACTAGGTAAATTCGCAGTAAATAACTTCGTCTTAACCACTATAGGACTTATCCCATTCTTCGCGAATAAGGGTTATTACCCCTAATCTAGTATAAAGCTACTAGAACCTATTAATAAGAAACTGCTATATAGAAAACGCCTTAAAATACTACTTGCTAACTAGTATATAGACTATATAAAAAATCTACTCAACTACTATAAGGGAGAAATAGCCTAGGCTTAAGTAAAGTAGGCCTACTTCGCCAACTATTATAAAACGCCACCACTGGAGATACGTGTTAGTGACTAGGTATAGCTAAATATATATAATATCTCTACGCAGAGGCCTATAAAGTTACTTAATTATAAGAACCTTAGCCCCTATTTAATTAAATAAGTTATTAATAGGGGAGCCGTATATAAGCTAGAACTCCCGCCTACCTTAGCCACCTATAGAATATAGTCCGTATTTTACCTATAGCTACTATACCTCTATTAGCCCAACCTCTTGCTAGGGTAAATATAGTTTAAACCCCTACTAGTACTAATCTAAGACGAGAATAAAGACGAGAACTATAAGGAGTGGACCGTTAAACGAATTATTAACTTTAAATACTTTAGTAAAGGCAGAGGATAATAATTTTACTACAGAGCTATATATATAGGATTTAATATAGATTAGCCAGAATAGTAACTATAGGAAGACTTTAAAAATATAAAGGATCTAATTAGCGACTTTTACTACGCGAACCTATAGAAACTAGGCTTAAGTAGAGACTTTATACCTAATCCTTTATAGGAGCCCTTATAGAGTTAAACCGTTATATATTACTACGTAAGGGCAAATTGCCGTTAAATTACTATTAGATTACGGTAAAGTGCGATTATATAACTGGAATATTGTTAAGATATTTAGGAACTTTAACTGGCGGTTAAAGTTATCTAATTAGTTAGATTTTTAGATGCCAAGCCCTATTATATAACATTGTTTTAAGCCTTTAGTAATACCCCCCTTTTCTTCTTTTCTATACCTTAAGTGTCCCCTTTATATATATATAGTAACTATAGCGTCGCCGGAGCTCCGCCTCTATAAAAGGGGGGGTAATATTACAGAACCCCACCGCAGGGGCCTCTATAGGAGAGCCCCGTGCTCTCGCGTATACCTCACGTATAGCTTATATTAGCTACGCGTAAGTATATTACCTCCTTACGCCCTTAACCCTTACAATCGATCGCGTAATGTTTTATAGACTCCTCAAATACATACACTTTATAGCCACTGCTCCTGTTCTATAACACTCCGTAATACTATATTACGTTAACCACCTATATTATTATTAATATATAGAACGAACCTAAAACTCCTATAAAGGCCGCCGGCATTATATCTATACTTTAAAAATAATTAGTAGGGATATAGAAGTTTTTTATAGACGCCCTTATATAGAACTAAGCTATTTTAAATTAATAATAAGCTAAATAAGAAGTATAATACTAGCGATTAATTGAGAACCTCTAAGAAGAAATCCGCATACTTAAGATGCCTATATTAGGGCCTTAAGACTAAATACTATCTCTAGAAATAAATACGCGGAACGTAAGCCCTAAACATATAATAGCTATCCACCCTAAACCAACTACTATATTATAATAATCTAAACGGCTACCTAACCCTTTAATATTTACTAGTGAGTAGTAAGAGCTTTAGTTATTCCTAAGCTAGCTTAGGAGTGAGCTAACTAATAACGCTAACTATTACCTAACTAAAGCTAACCGACTTTATTACGCCCTAAGTTAACTAGGAGAAGAGGTAGCTAACCTTATTAAACCCCTCTAACTAAACTTAGTATAAAGCCTAGTTATACTTCTTAAAGCTATATATAGTAATCTAAACCGCTAAGCTACTGCTTAAAGAAAGATAAACTATATAGCTTAAGGAACGAAAAGTTTCCTAGTATACTCTCCGAATTTAACCGTTACGTAAGGGAGACTGGCTGGAATAACTCTATACTAGTTAACAGCCTTATTAAATCCCTAAGCCCTAAGCTAAAAACCTCCTTAATAGACGTAGACCTACTAGGAGCCCTTAATGCCTATATAAACGTTATTAATAAATGGTATAATAATATACTACGCCTAATACTAAAGCCCGCTCCCTAATATAATATAGTAACCCTATAAATGTCTACTAAGTTATTATCCTAGCTTAAGCACCCTAACGCTATAAATATTAACACTAGAACCCTAGAGTACGCCCTATTAAGGTCCCCTAAATAAGAAAGATGTATTAAACTAGGCCTCTGCTTTAAGTGCGGAAGTAAAAACTATATTTTAAAATACTATCTTATCCCCTTACCTTCGCCCTAAAATAATTTATAAATAGCTAACGTTAGCAACTATTTATTGCGCCTAACCTTAAGCTATTAATTATAGCCCTTCTTATCCGGTTTTAGCCCTTTATTTAGTAAGTACCGGTTATAAGGACGAAGCCCTAACTAATGTCCTATAAGAACCCCGCCCTAATTACCTCTAAAAGGAAGGTCCTGGAGCTAAGTTACTCTCTAGAACGGCTCTACTACAAGATTTTATTAAACGCATTTAACGTTATAAACTCTAACTCTTAGGACCATAGTATAACTATTAACTGCCGCCTTTAGTAGAATAGTTAATAGGCTAACGCTTAAATTCTAATCGATATAGGAGCTAGCGGCATAGGATTTATTAACAAGATCTTTATATAAGATAATGGTTTTACCCTAATACCCCTTAACCGGCATATTAACGTATTTGGATTTAATAGCAAACGCACTATTTTAGGCTGTATTACTTATATAACGGCCCTAAGACTCTAATACCTAGACTATAAAGAATTAATTAAGCTCTTTATAACCACCTTAGATTACCTAGTAATCCTTAGATAACCCTGGATGAAGCTATATAAGGTAACTATTAACTAAAATAACCTTAAGCTTCTATTTACTGCCTCCTATTATAATCAGAAGTGCTTTATAACTTACTGCTTAAACCCTAAACTAAAATCTAAAAAATCCACCAAGCTCTACTAGTTTAAAATTTCTATAACTATTTACTCCGTACTTAAGGAATCTACTAAATTCTACTAGTATAAAAATTCTACCAAATTCTACTAATATGAGAATTCCACTGATATCTACTAAGGATCCGAAAACTCTACTAAATTCTATAAGTTATTACTAAGTACTATACCGCCCCGAGCTAAGTAGAAGCTTAAGCTTAATATATAAAAATACTAGAAGGACTAGTATTCTACTATAAAAAGGATTCTTAAAGAACCCAAACCTAAACCTAATACTGACTTTGTACCTAATACCGAACCTAAACCTAAATAAGAAATTATGGACAATCTAAGCGAGCTTAGCACCCTAGATATTTATATAATTGGAGCTACCCCGCTAGCGTAACTTACTAAGAAACCCAAATATACAATCTTTGCTATTACTATAGCTAGTATTAAAAAGGCCTTAGTACTAAGGGGGTATACCAACCCTGCTATAAAGGTACTAGTAGAGTATTATAACCGCCTAAAGGTATTCTTACGGAAGGAAGCTAATAAGCTACTAGAATACCGATTATATAACTATAAGATTATACTTAAAGAAGGAAAGCAGCCTAGATTTAAATCCCTATATAGGATGTTTTAAAACAAACTCTAAGTGCTATAAAAGTATTTGGGTAAGAACTTAAGTAAAGGATTTATTAGAGTAAGCCTATCGCCTATAGCCGTATTAGTGATCTTTATTAAGAAACCTAGTGGCGGTCTGTGCTTCTATATAAACTATTAAGCTTTTAACGCCATTACCGTTAAATGTTACGGACGCTTTAAGTACAATGTTACGACTACTAGGAAGGGAGTCGAAAGAAGCTAGTTGGTTAATATAAGCACGGTCCAGTATAGAGCCAGTGGAACCATATAACGAGGAATGGTAAGCGAGTTATATAATATACTACGTAAGGGACAAGAGGAACAAAGGGAACTTACGTACCTTACGTATAATGCGTACCTCACGTATAAGGAGGGTTTCTTAAGAGTACGGTTATATATTTAAAGGACTACAGTCCCTACTCTAGATAGTTCTTTCCTTATAGTAATTCTTAAAATATAATTAGAGTTAATCTGTTGGGCAACCACTCCACCAGTTATTATTACGTTGTTAACTTACTTACAATACCTATACACCTAGCCTAATAATAAGCCCACTATAGTACTTGCTACAAGGTTCCGTTACATAATTACTACCTAGTTACGGTTTTAATAAGTTAAATAATATGCCACTAAAAGCAGCCACTATAACGCCATTGACGGCGGCAACTACTTTAAGGTCTAGAGGCGACACTAGTATAGCAGATACTAACTCATAACGACCTATAACGGTCAGACAACTATAAGAGATAGTTAACTAGTTAATAGAGAATAATACAACACTTAAATAAAGGATTAACGGGATAGGCGTAGTAAAGGTTAAGTTACTATCAATCGAAAGATTCTTAGGAGAAAGATTAAAGCTTAAAGGATTTCTTACGTAAATGCACTTTAAGGTAGCGTAAGAAGGAGTAAAGCTGGTAACACCTATAGATTAAATAGCTTATGTAGGATTATTCTTAATAGGAAGAGCACTTAAATAGTTTAAGCCTTATTTTATAGAAATACAAGTAAATAGAATAACAACTACCAATTAGGAGGTGCGGTTTATATTCTTAAGTTAGGAAGGATTTGTAGAGCGACTTATATAAATGTTTAGAGACCCGGAGGCAGTAACCACAGTAGAAAGAAAACTCTAAGATATTACGTAACGAACTTTAGCAATTAAGTATATAATATAGTTCTAAACGCTAGCTATATAAGTTAAGTGGAATAATAGGGCGCTTATAGCATAGTATAAACAGGGACTTAAGGCTAAAGTCTAGGACGCAATTATTCTAATAGAAGATGTGGACACCCTAAGGGAATTAATAGATTAAGTGATAAAGATTAACAATAGGATCTTCTAAAGGGAATAGACTAAGAGAGGTTAGGATAGAGTTCTATAGTCGTATAAGGCGCAGAGCACGTAATGATAAAAGCTAAGTTAAAAACTATGGTATAGCGCAGAGCTAATAGACCTAAGTAGTACTAAAGAAGCCTATAAGAGATGGAGTAAGAAACTATAAAAACCTAGAGGTTAAGGATCTAGTAATTATAGGACTAAGGAGCAAAGGCTAAACCAGGGATCTTATTAGCAGAAGACGTTTAGGCGGACTCTATAGTAAAGTCAATAATTTAAAAACAGAGCTTACATAAATTGCGGGAAATAGGGTTATTTTGCAAGGGATTATAAAGATGGTTAGAGTTACTATGTAATAAAGGGAACCTAACTAGCAAAAGACATATATATATAGAGGGATAATAGTATACTGCGAGGAATAAAAGAATATTTAATCTAAAGTTTTGCGTTTTGTTACAATAACGCATACTAAATTTATAAAGACGCTAAGTACGGCGTAAGCTATTAGCTATAAGAGCTAGAGTTAAAAGGACTTAGAGGAACCAGAGAGTTAAATAAAGAATAAGATTAACTCTATAAGCTAGATTAGAATATTATAGCAACATACAGATAATAATTAGTAACAATAATAATGGAATTGGAGTATTTATTAATTAATAGCAATAAGGATAGTAAAGGAACTAACTAGGGGTATCTAAACCTTAATAATGTAATAAAAGTAGAAACTGAGACCGCTATAGAGCAAGGTTTAGTAACAGGCATTATAACACCGTTAGATATAGCATCTATCGCTTTATAAGACGGCAGGAGTAGTATCTAAAAGAGATTAAGTAAGCAGACGACTGCTAGTGCTAGCTCACTACTTAATAAAGGTAAAAGGCCAAAGGCTTAAGATTCTTAAGATAAAATAAGAGAGATCTAAGATTCTAAAGCTAGGATAAGGACAACCTAAGGACCCACAATGGACAGAAACTAATAGAGTAGGGTAGTAGCTTAGTTTAAAAATATATAAATAAGCTCGGGACAGAGTTTCCTAAAGGTATAAGATTCTTAAGACGAGATAAGTGAGATTTAAGACTCTTAAGATAAGATAAGAACACCATAGACGCCTAGTTAGACTAAGGTGGGAGCTAAGCTTAAGTTAGAAGCAAGCTCAGGATTAGAGAATCTAAGGGACTAAGAATTCGGAGTACGAATAAGGACACCTATAGGTAAGAAATAAGGAGCTTCTTTACAGATTAGAGAATCTGTAATACAAATAGCAGTTAGACTAGGAGACAGATATATAGACCTAGAGGATTTACTAGTTAAATAAAGTGTTCGGACTAAAGATCGAAAAGTTAATACGTTGGTTAAAAAGTATAAGGACGTTAAGGATCTATCGGAAAGACGACGACTATAAGAAAGTATAGAAGAATTTAGACAACGAATCTTTATATAGTAAAAGCAATCTACAGAGCTAAGAATGCCAGATCGCTTTAGGAAAAAGACACCTATATAGAAGGTTACCAATAGGCTGAAGGCAGGTATACTTAGAGCTAAGTAGCTTATAGAACTGGAAGAAGAAGAGAATCTAAGGATTCTAACTAGGTTCCAAAAACAACACATAAAAGGCTATTATAAAGTAGTAATGAAAAGATACTTCCTTACGGACAGATCGTATACACTTAGTAAGCTGTACTAAAAGTGGTTTAGGTAACGACATAATAATAAGTAGGAAGACTTTTACATGTGGTTAGACGAAAAGGTTATACTAAATTAGGCAATGTCTAAAAGACAGATAAGCTACATTAAAGGAGCCTTAATTATAACGTTAAAAGATCTAGAGAAATAAGCTATAGACTAGAAAAAGACAATGTAAATATTAGTACTAGTAAATAAGACAGTAACGTTTAGATTAACGTAATAGAGGTTTAAACTTAAAAACGAAGACGAGTTAAGAGTTAACCTAAGATACCTAGCGCACTACACATTGGTATAGATTGCATGCGTGGATAATATATACAATATACACAAAAACCCAAAAGAAAAGAACCGGAAATACCCTATAAGAATGTATTGGGCACCAGATAAGAAACGGTTTAGAAATGCTAAGTATATATATAGTTAGCATCCCACGGAAGTTTAAGAACAAGGGGACTTAATACTTTAACTAGGAAGATTTCTTATAGAGGAATGCTTAGATGGACGACAATAGTAGGAATATCTAGAAAATACCTATCTATAGTATATTAAAGACAAAAAGCGAACTAAGTATTAGCCTAAGTTAGACTAAGTACAAATAGGATCTAGCAGCTAATAGTTAGGAAAAGTAGAGGCCTACAGGACTAAAGGGAACTAGTAGTAGAGCCTTAGACCCTTAAAGGAATTTAAGGACAACACCTAAATTTATAAGTTAAGTGGCAAGATTAACAGTTTAAGGCACTAATAGATAGTAGAGCAATAAGGAACTATATCTCACTAACAGCAGTTAAAAGAATGGGGTTACCATACAGAAAAAAGGAATATCCTTACCTATTAGTGACAATTTTAGGAGATCCGATAGCCTATAGAGGAGGTATTATTAATCTTAAAATAGGACCTATTTAGATAACTATTAAAGGGAGACAAATTAAGATATCTTTTAATATATTACCATTAGGGAATAATAAGGCAGTGTTAGGAATGCCTTAGTTACAGAAATACAATCTAAAGATTAACTAGATTATAGGTTAGGTTAATATTAGAGATACTTAACGCCGTAAGATATAATAATAAGCTAAGATAGTATAGTACTAAGTAGAAGCGACCTACGAAGAAATAGAGAAAGGGTTAAGCCATATACCAAAGAGATACTATAAGTACAGCAAGAAACTATAGTCACTAGAAAGTAAAAAGCTATTAGAATACGCAGTATAGAACTATAAGATAGAATTAAAACTAGAAACAAGTCTAAGATTCTTTCTAATCTATAAGCTTACTAAAGAAGAAGGTAGAGTATTAAAAGAGTTTATCCAGGAAAACTTACAAAAGGGATATATTAAACCATCGCAATTATCAGCGGGTTATCCAGTACTGTTTATACTAAAGAAAAATGGCAAGCTAAGGCTGTATATCAACTATAGATAGTTAAACAGCATTACCAAAAAGGATAGGTATCCTTTACCCTTAATTAGCGAAATCTAAGATAGGATAGGTAATGCGTAAATCTTTACAAAGATAGATCTAAGATGGGTGTACTATTAGATTAAAATTAAGGAAGGCGATGAATAG
>Ga0307515_10009539_pt1 | contig 18749 bp, 1 predicted proteins | sample 17_EM_MG_FD_194513 | JGI IMG/M metagenome (GOLD analysis project Ga0307515, IMG submission 194513) | Populus trichocarpa ectomycorrhiza microbial communities from riparian zone in the Pacific Northwest, United States - 17_EM | ecosystem: Host-associated > Plants > Roots > Unclassified | place...
AAGTAATGCACCCTAAGGGGGTTTGGACCCTAATTATACTAAAAGAGATTGCAGTACCCTTGCTAAAACAAATTATATATTAGCCTGCCGTTAAATAGTTAATCTAAATAGAGCTATTAAGCTGCTAAAAGGCTTAAACTTAAGGTTCTCCTACTATAGATACTCCTGCGGCTCTAGTATCTGGAATAATACTATAGAAGACATTCGCTAAGTATTTATTATTAAAGGAGAACGCGGAACTCTCCCTTAGCTTATTAAAGATATTTAACTTCATGATAGAATAGAGCGTAGATTAGTTATTAAGAATAGTAATAGTTTGTATACCATTTACCTTACTATACTTAGTAAAGTATTAGTTAGGAGAGTAGTCCTTAATTTCTATATCTATAAGGAGCTATTCGGCCTTATTAACCTTACCCTTAAGATCTTTTACGCCTTTATATTAAACTAGGAAGCTTTAGAAGTAGGCTATAATAACCTTATAATTTCTAACGTTTCTTATACTTTAGCGAAACTTATTATATACCTCCTTTTACTTATTAAAAGAATGCCTAGTTAACTAGCAATTCGGTTTCTTATAAATATAGTACTTCTTCTGGCAATTACTTCAAAACAAACCTCTATAAGGGCCTCCACCTTTACCTTATAGTCATTAATTATACCCTCTACTATATTGTCTACCCTAGCCACTATATGTTTAATTAGTCCAGTTATAATTATATTGGTTAGGCGGGTCGATTAAAGTAGGTTAAAGTTGGGTGTTAAATTACTATACTTCTTAAGAGCGTAGAGCGGTGCTAATAGAAGATCTTAATTAAGTATATACTCCTTTATAAGTATTTATAGGATTAAAGAGTATAAGGTTATATTCTTTAACGCCTTAGTATACGCTAATAACTTAATTATATAGGCTAAAATCCTCTTAATATAATTCGGATAAACCACGCTAAATCATCTAAAATTAATTAAAGAGCTTTTAAAGATAATTAAGCCGGGGGACACCTAGGTTTATAGCAATAATCCTTAGAAAGGTAGTCTCTCTCTATTCTAATATATACTGCTACTTATTCTCTTCTATTTTAAAATAGTATCTTAACTTATATATTATGCGGTTAAAATTATATCCTTTTCCTACTAAATAATTATAATAGAAGGTACTAGCTTGGCCCTTAAGCATAACGGAATAGGCGTTGTAGTATTAATTAGACTCTATTCCTACTTTCTAGCAATAGTTATAGAAGATACGTAGTTTTAAATTAAGGACATTATATAGTTCCCCGCTAAACTTCTTCTCCTAATCTAAATAGAGCTTCGCAAGCTCTATAAGTAATTTTAAACTACCTCTAATTTAAGATTAAAATAGAGGAGGTAGGAGTTATATTATAGGCTATAGTAGGGATATAGGTCTAATTAGTAGAGTTTAAAGGTTATTAAATCGCGGAGCTATAGGATCCTGTGCCTGCTCTCGTTAGGGTATAGTGTCCGACGTTAAAGCTATAGGTTAAATTGGATACAGAGGAGTTAAGGGTAAAGGTAGATTCGTCTCTAGAGGTATATTGCTTAGATTCCATCGTAAGTTAAGCTTCCTTATAGTGCGTAGTTAGTGCTTAATCTCTTATAGAGTCCATTCGTGCTCTTCTTTTACGTTAATAACCTACTCCTAAATATTGTCTTTAATAGTACCCCCGTCCATAGGTATAAATACTCTATACTCCCGTAAGAAGTTACGAAAGTCTTATATAATATCCTTCTTTATAGGAGTCTATATTTCCTTTATCTATCTAATAAAGTCCTCCCTTATATAGTACTATAGTATAGTATTATTGTATTTACTGTCTTTATAGTATACTATACGGTATAATAAGAATCCATTTAGGTCCTGTTACTTAGCGTTTATAAAGTCAATTATATTAGTATTCCATATTTCCAGGTTAATGTCCTTCTCATACTTCTTTAGATAGGTTAACGCTATAGTAGGTACAGAATCGACGGGGTGTCGTACGTTAAAGGTAGGTAGGGTTTTTAGTTTTATAGGATCTCGTAGGTTTACTGTCAAGAGGTAGGCAATTTAAGATATTGTTTAACGTGTTTTAGACGTCATTTAACGCGTTTTGGACGTTAACTTAGGACCGTAGGTTTAGTAACACTTCTAACCTAAAGTACTTAACCAAATCTTCGTAAATGTAGTTGTTCTATATAATAGACGCAACTTAGTATCTCCTAGTACTTAGTAACACTTCTATTATTAGTTTTCCGCAAGTTTAAGGTAGCATAGTATCGCCGGAATCCATTCTATATAAGCGTATATGGCACCCCTATATAAGACTGTCTCTTCTATTTAAAAACCTAGCTGCTCTATAGTTGACTATATATTCAACCACTAATCAGTATTAGTTACATAGGATGACTCACTAATAACGACTACTCGAGTAGGTTACAGTGATGTTGGTTAATAAAGCTTATTAATTGGAATGAGAAAGGGCGAGGAGCCTAAGACTCCTCGCCACGCTAGTGCCGCGGCGTCACGTGACGACCGCTTGCCTCATTCCCGACAAATATAAAAAGGGACGAAGTTTTATTAATCTAGGAGGATAGTATAGAGTTAGAAAAAGAGGAACTCTAAAAAAAGACTCCTCTTTAGGATTAAAAGGGATTAATATATTATATATTAATTTAGGTCAGCTAGTTAGCGGAAAAAGCTGCACTATCCCTTATACTCTATTCCGTAATAAATATTAAGTTTTAACCTCTACTTTAGCTAACTTTAGAGTAAATACCTTTACTTTAATAGATACCTAGTACGCTATAAAGCTGGCTAACTTTTTAAATATACCCTTTAAAGAACTACCTAAACTAATTTCTATTCGCGGGTATAATAGATAAATAGGGCCACCTATTATAACTATATTACGGACCTACCTTTATATTAACAGATAAAGGCAGTATAATATCCCCTTCCTTATTACGGACCTAGGAAGCTATAATATAATCCTAAAAAGAAAATGGCTAGCCTATTTAGGCTTATAGCTTAATATATAGAGTAGACGGCTTATCTAGCCTAAAACCCTACCCTTAACTCCTTCCTTTATAAAAGAAATTAGTATTATAATAGAAAACCTTATACGGCCCTAGATTAATACAATTTACTAGGCCAATACTATACGTAGAGACTAGGCCTTTAAAAGAGATATACAGCTTAATCCGTAATAGATCTATATACTACGCCGCCCCTAGACTACCTATATTACGCTACCCGCATTAAAGATCTAGGAAGTTAATAGTGACCTAAAAAAGCCCCCTATAGAGAGCTTAGGCCCTATATAGCCACGAAAAACAGTAAGGAATATTAGACGCTATACTAAACTAATAGATTAGAGGGATAACTTATAGAAGATAGAATAGGAGTTAAGAAAGATTATAAACCCTAAACCGTAAAATATGGTCTGGTAAATAGCTGTAAGAAAACCTATAGACCTCCTACCAGTTAATATCTACTATATTAGCGCCGTAGGATTCTACTAGAACTTAGTCTAGCCTAACACTATTACTTTTACAACTAACTTATACAAAATTAACTAAATACTTAGGGAAAAGGAAAGTGAACTTAATAGATAGGAGGGCGAGCTTACGGATAAGGAGCTAGTAGAATAGAAACTACCCTATTAACATTAAAAGTTTAAAAATATATTCTCTAAGGTAGTATTTAATAAACTCCCGCCTTACTAACCATATAACTATAAAATTAAGATTAAGCCAGATAAGGAAAACACGCTTAGCTTTAGACCTCTTTACTAGTAGTTTACTATTAAATTATAGGCTACAAAGTAGTGCCTTATTAATAACCTAAATAAGGGTTTTATTAAGCCTAGCTAAGCCCCTTTTAACTTACCTATCCTCTTTACTAAAAAGCTAAATAGAGGACTCCGTTTCTATATTAATTACTATAAGCTAAATAATATAACCCGCAAGGGCCGCTATCTACTACCCCTACTTAATAAGACACTAGCCTAAATAAGTAGAGTTAAGGTCTGTATAAAGCTTAATATCCGCTAAGCCTTTTACTAAATTAGAATAGACCCTAGCTTAAAGAATTTTACTATATTTAGACCTCTTACAGAATATATAAATATAAAATACTACCTTTTAGGCTAACTAACGGACCAGCTATATACCAGCGGTATATAAATAATATACTTTTTAACCACCTTAACGACTTCTATATGGTCTACCTAGATAATATTATAACCTACTTTAAGAATAAGCTAGAATATAAAGAGTATATCTATAAAGTCCTTTAACGGCTCCGCAAGGCTAGCCTCTAGGCCAATATTAAGAAGTTAAAGTTTAGTATTAAACGTATAAAGTACTTAGGGTTTATTATTAGTACGGATAGAATTAAGACCAACCTAAAAAAAACAACTATAATTACCTAGTAGGCACCCTCACAGACTATAAGGGGGGTATAATTATTTATAGGTTTCTATAACTTCTACTAACGCTCTATTAAAGACTATAGTAAGATTACTAGGCCTCTTAACCGCCTTACCTAAAAGGACCAGCCCTTTTACTTTAATACCGTATATAGGCAGGCTTTTAACGAGCTTAAGAAACGACTAGTCTTCGCTCCCTTACTCGCTCACTTTAACCTAGATCAGCCCTTAATGCTAGAAACTAATACCTTAGATAGCGTTATAGCTAGCGTTTATTCCTAAAAGTAAACGGACGGAGAATAGTACCCCATTACTTACTATTTAAAGACTATAGTAGGTACTAAGCTAAATTACCCAGTTTATAATAAAGAAATGCTAGCTATTATCTCTAGCTTTTAGTACTAGCGAGTATAGTTAAAAGGGACCCCTAAGCCTATCTAGGTAGTTTCTAATTATAAGGCCTAAGAATATTTTATAATAACGAAGGCCCTTACTATACGGTAGGCACGCTAGGCGGATACCCTATTTTAGTTTAACTTCCTAATTATATATAGGCTAGGCGCCACTAACTATATAGATATACTTATAAGACCTAAATAAGACCTAAATAAATAGGTAGCCGTAAAGACCTTATTATAGAGCCAGACGCTACTATAGCTAAAGTACCTTAACCCTTTAATACGGGCAGAACTAAGTATAGGATCTTTAAAAGCCGAGATATGCTCTATAGACTTTACGGAACTAACCTTATTTATAAACTACTATAGGCAAACTATACGGCCCCTTCTCTATAAAAGTACTGTAAAAAGGTAAAGGACATTACTAGCCTATAGTCCTCTAAAAATGGACTGCTTAAGTATTAGGTACAGCTAGTAGTAGTAAAGGAACAAAATTTATAGACTTAACTTATTACTAAAGCATATAACTAGGTCTCTACGGCCTATCCTAGAAAAAATAAGACCTATAAGATTATTAGTAACCGTTACTACTAGCCCGGAATAGCTATAGATATTAACCGTTATGTACGGAACTATAACAGTTACTATAGGTCTATAATTCCATAAGATAAACCCCCAGAATTATTAAAACCCCTTCCAATACTAGAACGCCCTTAGCAGTATATCTTTATAGATTTTTATAAACTGCCTCTAGACCGTAACTGATACAATATAGTTATAATTTTAGTTAACCGCTTTAGCAAGCGCCCGTTCTTAATTCCCTATTATATAAATATTAAGACTAAAGAGGCGGCCTAACTATATATCTACTACGTCTACCAAATTTATAGACTACTAAATACTATTGTCTTTAATTACGGGCCGTAATTTATATTAGCCTTTTAGAACGAGTTTACCTAGATCTTAAGTATTAAGCTAAAGCTTTCTATAGTATATTACCCCTAAATAGATAGTTAGATAGAGATTATAAACTAATACCTAGATTAGAGGCTCCAGCTCTTTATTAACTACTTCTAAAATAACTAGGCCAAACTACTACTCCTTATAGACTATACCCAGGCAACTCTACTAAATTTGCCCCTATTTAACTAGAAATAGGCTACTTACCCTATACTAACTTTAACTAGGAAAGACTAAAAAGGCCCTAAACTATATACGAAAAACTGTCTTATAAAGAAGCCTAGCAGTACGCTAAGCGCTTAAAAGAAGCCTAGACGGTAGCCCACGCAAATCCAAAAAAGGCCTAGAAATTAATGGAATAGTAGATAAATAAGTATAGGCGTAAGCCTAACTTTACCGTAGGTAATATAGTCTAGGTTATAATAAAAAACTAAAAAACGGGACAACCTAGCTATAAGCTAGACTATTAGATAGTAGGACCGTATAAGGTCCTTAAGAAGAGGGGTAACTTATATAAGGTAAAGCTCCTAAATTTAATAAAGGTTTACTCTATTTTCTCGCTAAATAAGCTATATAAAGCCGCGGACAACCTATTACCCAAATAAAAAAATAAAACCCCCCTGCCAATTTAAGTTAATGGCGATAATAAATAGGAAATTAAAGAAATACTAGCCTATAAACTAGTAAGGAGAACGTTAAAATACTATATTAGTTAGAAAGGCTATAACCTAAATCCTACTTAATACCCTATATAGAACTTTATTAGCAGTCCCTATAAGCTTTAAGAATTCTATAGCCGTTACCCTAATAAACTAGAACCCCTAAAGTACCTAGACAAGTAAATAAAGTGCTAATATAATAAAGACAATAGGCTGCTAAAAGAATATAAAGATAAGAACGCCCTATAGGAGTAATATAGATATATAAAGCCTAAGGATAGGCTTTACTAAGGGGGGGAGTAATATTACAGCATTAGCAGAAAATAGTAGAATTTAGTTAGTAGAACTTAGTAGAACTTAGTTAGCAAAACTTAGTAGAACTTCGCACTAGCAAGTTACCACAGATTACTATATATTACGGTTACGTAATATAAAGATCTTATAAAATATTAAGCGGCGCTACTCTTCTTCCCCTTTCCTTTCCTTAGCTTTAGATCCTCGTTTATAGATAATCCAATTATATAGGCTTGCGCGTCCTTTATACCGTACTCGTACCTTGATTAACTAAGTCGCTAATACACTAGAGAGTCGCCAGTTAGGCGCTTACAGCGATATTAGCCTATAATAGTTTTGCTACCTACACTATTAGTGTTCTTTATATTTTTATAGCGTCCTTAATACGTCTAAGCCTATCCTCTACCATATTCTAGTTCCTATTATACTTTATCCAAAGCTTCTAGGTAATTTAGCCTACTTATTAAGCCGCCTATACTACCCCTACGTGGGGGTATTTATTCTCTCCCTTCCCTAAATCTTCCTTAATGTCTTTTAAAAGGTTTACGAGTTTCTACCATCTCTAGTCATTGTCCTTTAGTTATTATAGTTACATTACCCCCTATTATATTTATTATAGTATTGCGGTTTTCTATACAGCGCCTACCTTTTAAGTCTGCTATAACCTACTAGTATTACGTAGGCTTTCCGGCTATACTATATATTAGTTCTAGGGTATTATATACCGTAGATTTAATTAGAGATGGTTATTTCTTTATTAGAGGATTAGTGGGCGTATTCTACCGCTATAGTGGCTAGTCTCCTTATAATTTTACTAAAATTATGGGCAGGTAGTTATATATTAGCTATAATATAGTAGAGTTTAACATACCTATATATTTAGGCCTTTACCCCAGTTTCCAGTAGCTTATTCCTACCTTTAGGCATTACTACCTTTACGGTTAAGGCTAGGCCAAAACCTCTCCCACCTAAGTAACTCCTGTTTACTTCTTAAGTATATCTTACTAGCATATTGACCTAGAGGCAAACGGTTCCGTCTATTAATATACTAATACGTATATCCGTTCTCTTAAGCTATATAGTAGTCTCTCTAGCTAGGATGTAATCCTACCTACCTACTAAGTGCACTAAGGGTTAAAGCCTAGCTAAGGAGTAAGATCCTTAAAGCTAGTAGTAGCTGCTATATACTACGCCCTATAAGAGGCTAGTAGTAGTATAGGGGCGTAATACCTTAAACTACTACTAGTTCCTATTTTATATTGCCTATAAAAGTCTCCTTATAATAGGCTAATCGTGTCTTATAGGAGGGGGCTATAAAGATAGTAAGTCCCGTACTAGGCAACCTACTCCTCCATCTTCTACTAACTAAGCTTATATCCCCCCTTTTTATAAGCTAGCCTATATCTCTAACTATTAAGTCCTTATCTAACTAGCCTATATTTCCCCTATAGCCTCCCTTATATATATATTAGGTTACATACACTACACCTATTAAGACCCTTTTATAAGTCGCCTTATGTATATACGCATTAGGTTATATATACTACGCCTATTAAAACCCTCCTATAAGTTACCTATAAGTTAACTATAAGTTAAACGCTATAGGGCCATTAAAGCTAGCCTATATTTCTGTTAGATAGTTTATATAGAGCTATTTATTAATAAAATAGGTTAATTAATTAATAATCTTAATCGTATCTTAATCGTTTCTTAACCTAGGGCCCCTGGGCTTAGACGAAGATATTTACAATACACGTAACCTATACACGTGACTAGTGCATATCCTACGCCACCGAGAATACAGATTATTTAATATACCCCCTTAGCTTTGACCTGGTCAAGGACGAAGCTAGCTACCTTCTTATGTCCGTTAATGCGTCAATTAAACTATAATCTTATCTAAATCCTTCCGTCCCACTCTAATATTCTCCCTTAGGTCCTCTAGTTACTTCTCCTTATTTAGCCGCTCCTTAATATCCACTATTCCAATTATATTAATAAAGCTTTAAAACCTCTACTTAGGCAGGGCCTTCGTAAGTCTATTAGCAATTATCTCCTTTATTACTGTCCATTGAAATTATACTTATCTCTTTACGTATTCCTAATATAGCTAGTGTTAATAGATATTAACGTATTAGAGCTTTGTAATTAGCTTTACCGTGTCTTCTATAATTAGTTGGAGCGTCTAGGTATTATCGCAGTTAATAATTAAGGGCTTATTTAGGTGTAATATTATTACTTTAAACAGCCTGCTAATAAAGATAGCTTCCTTTACTATCTATAATAGGGCTAACAACTTGGCTTCTGTGCTTAACATCGTAACAGTACCCTACTTATTTACTCTCTAGATAATCGGTCCCTTAAATAGCTTCATAATATATCCTTATAAGCTTTTTCTGTCGACGGAGTTATTTGTAAATGATGCGTCGCTAACATAGATAAATAATTGCGCTTTACTTCTACCGTCTCCTCCGTTATCTCGTCCTTTATCGCGTATTCCTTTATCTCTCCCTCTACCGTTCATTCCTTCCTTATCTCCTCTATAGTAGATTACTCTGCTCCTCGTGCTATATAGGTACTAGATAACTCTATTTACCGCTTAATAATGCTCTTAGCTTAGGTCCTAATTAAACCTTACTAGCCGTAATACTATAAAGGCAATATCCGGACGCGTTATAGTGGCTATATAGAGTACTAACCCCAGTTTTCTCTAATATAGCATCGTAGAAGCTAGTAAGGATATAGGACGGACTAATAGGTCTATATTAGAGGACGGACGCGTCGGACGGATTATATGGTAATCGGTAGGGAGGAGTTCCGATTCTGCTATAGGAGTGTCTAAAAGACGCCCTCTAAGATCTATCTTATACTAGTTAGCTATCTTCTTAATATAGGCTTCCTAGAATGGCTATAGGAGCCTCTAGCTATGATTGCGTAGCACATAAATTCCTAGGAACTATTTTAGCTCACTAAGGGTACTTATCTAGTATTCCTTACTTAGCTCCTTAATTGCTTCTTAAGCTTTCTTCTTATCTATCTTTTGGTAGCAGAAGATAATATCGTTAATGTAGAAAAAGATAACTATTCTACCTTTTAGCATAACACACGGCTCCTAGGGTACTTCTTTAAAACCCAATTCGTTTAATAAGCTCGTGAGATTCTTCTACTATAATAGTGGTAATTATTATAGTCCGTATAGAGCTTTTCTTAAGCGCAGTACTTTGTCTATCTTTCCTTTATTAAACCCTAGCGGTAGCTTTATATAGATAACCTTATCGAGATCGCAATAGATAAACGCATTAACTATATCTATCTGTATCGTCTTTAGGTTAAATTTTATAGTAATCGCTATAAGGGTTCGGAAGGTCGTACTAGCTAATATAGTGGCTCTTATAGGTAGGTCTCCTAGGGCCTATTAATTTCCATAGACTACTAAGCGTGCCTTATATTTTTAGAGAAATCCGTACTTGTCCATCTTATAGATAAACACCTATATTAAGCTAAGGACCTGCTATCCCTTTATATACTTCTTATCTATTTCTTAAAACGACCTTATTTAATAATAAAATTAGAGATGGGCTCGTTAAGCCTCTTAGAACTAATCTTAAAGAGGATATATATTAAGGTCCTGGATTAACTAGGGTGGCAGAGGTAGATTCTTCCTATATAATCTAATATCGCGTATTCTACCTAATTTTAGCTTACTATTGTTAAGTTAACTATTAAGGTTAAACTTCCTTCCTGCTAAGAAGGCGCCGTAATAGGTTAACGTGATCCTTTTAGTAATAAAGTCTTTAAACCTATTATTGCTGGCTTCCTTAAACGAGTCTTTAACTAAGTTATTAGACACCCCCTAAGTGTTAAACGTATCTCCTACTCAATAAGCGACGTCTTAATTAGTACCTTATATATCTAACTTTATAGGATACTTAACGTAAAAAGCATATAGAGATTCTTTGTCTTCTTCCGTTAGAGGTGGTGTATAATATATATTTTTAATAGCTCTTATAAGCTTAAGATCTACTAACTTATTAAAGGTTTAAACTAGCTTATTAACGTTATTATCTTCCTCTTAAATTAATGGTTTAAATACTTCTTTATCGTCTTTTAGAAGGACCTTATTCTTAGTCTAGTTATTAGGGAGTTAAATCTCCTTAATTAGCGTATCTAATTTAGCGTGTAGGTCCTTTAAGATATCCATTTACTTGCCATTAAAGAACGTCTTTTTATTAAAGATAACGTCCCTAGTAGAGATAATAATACCCTTATATAGGATCTAGATCCTATAAATATTGGTAGAGTTATAGCCAATAAGATAGCCAATATAGGCTCGTGGATTTAGCTTACTTAGCCTTTTCTTCTTTAGCTAGGCGTCTAACGTTATCGTATACGCCCTACAGCCGTAGGCTTTTAGATGCGCTAGTTATGGTTTTCTTAGTCTCTTATTAGCTAGGAAGGTATAAAACCTCTTATATAGCGATTTCCATTTATTGCTTTCCCATAGCGTTTGATCTTAAAGGTAGACTATATAGTTAACTATCTCGTTCTATAGATTATGTGGTAAATTAGCGGCAATTCTTATTACTCGTGCTCTCTTAATAATTACACCCCCTAAGCGTTTAGCGGTACCGTTCTAAGCTTAAATATATAGCGCTAAAGGCTTAAATATAATCCCTTAAGTCCATAGCTATTTAAGGGTTCTTCTTCTTTTTAGCTCGTTGTCTAATCTAATAGTATTAACCTTAAGGTTATACCTTAAACAAATCCACTAGATAAAATCTTTAAGCACTTATAGTGTCTCCTTTTCCTTATTATACGTCGTTATAAAATACGGGAAGGATCTTCCTAAGAAAGTGTTATAAATAAGCATAACTTATATAAATCTGGCATGCGCTTCCTTAAGGTTAGTCTAGTTAATATAAAGGTTAAGATAGGGTTTATTAATTTTCTATTTTAGGAACCTTTATAAAACCTAACGCTTAATTTTAGCAAGACTGTAATGTTAATATTCCGTCGTCTTTAGGCCTTAAAGCTTAACTCCTAAGGCGTTAAGACCTAAATAATAAAGGCTTATAGGTCCTAGATAACCTAGACGCAGATACTATAAATATATATCTCCTTTTAAATCTAGACAAGCGTCTCTTAACAATGCTCTGCGCTTCCTTTAGCGTAGTAGTCGGCTTATATTAAACGCTAATAGACTTCCTAGTCGGACATATTTAATAATCTATTATTTATAACGTTTTTCTATTTAATATAGAACTAAGTTATCCTTTTAAACTAGAAGATTGTTCTCTTCTTTATTATCCTAGTAGTACTCTTATTTTTAAAGTAGACGGAACAACACTAGATTCGTATTAAAGTCTATATAAAAGGCAACATTCTTAAAACATAGGATTCCCTTACTCTTGTTAAGTTTTATAACTTAGATAGTGACGTCGCTATAGCCTAGTATAGGCACTTCTAAGCTACCGGCAATAACGTATTTAAGTCTTAAAGCTTTCCTAAAGTTATAAAAACAAAAGAGGTTATTAAAGATATAGAAAGTAGTTCCTAAGTTAAGAATAGTTAATAGCTTTAGTAGATGGATTTAACCTGTGTAATACAATTCTAGGAATATCGCATTAGCTTCTCCCTTAATCTTAACTTCCTAACTCTCATCCTGTCGTTATTAAGCCTTATCTTCCTATTCTTTAAGTCTAATCTTTATAACTTAGTTAGCGAGATCTTTATTCTTTTCTACCTTCTTTAGCACTCTTTTAATGCGAGTATCTCCGATTATAACTCCTTTGGGTTTTTTATCTTTAAATAAATACTAATAGTCCTATAGGGAATATCCTTATTTCTCACACGCTAAGTATATAGGTAGTAGCTTCTTACGGGACGTCTCCTTATTTATTAGTAACCTAGCTCTCTTTAAGCGTCTAGTATATACTAAGGTTCCTTTCCCTAGACCTTTAGTAGTATTAGAGTAATTTATTATAGCTTACTCTACAAAGTCTGCATTAAAGGTACTCCCTTTTATAGTAGCATTAGCTTTCTTTAAGGGTATTTTAAGTCCTTCTTATAGCTTCTTTACTACTCTACGGTATTTAGAAGATCTTAACTTCTAAGGGTTATTTAACTTAGTAGTATACTTTATATAATAGGTGTTACTAAAGGGTTAAACGACTTCTGCTAATTCTTATAGCCAGATTCTATCAGACATTTAAGGAATCTTATACTTCTCTCCTAGTACTATTATATATTCCCATTAATCCAACTACTAATTTAATTTTAATAAGTGTTTAAACCCCTTAAGAGCTTCTGTATACTAGTATTATATCTTTTTCCTAATAAACAATAAGGTAGGTTCTGTATTCTCCTTTAACTAAGATATCTATTCCTTAACTGTAAGAGAAGGGTTAAGTAGTAGCTTCTTCTAAATCAATACTATAGACGTGATTTAGGTGCGAATCTTTTAAAGGTGCTCTTCTTATTTTAGGAAATACTTTATATCCTAGTTATAGTATCGTCTGCTATTCTCGTACGCCCTCTGTTAATTCGTTAAGAGCTATATATATAAGGTTGCATTCTTATTAAAATCTATAACTTCTAGATAGGGTGGTTCTTATAGTAGACCTTATTAAGGTACTTCCTTATCTAAGTCAATATAGGCCCAAATTTGTTTGTCTATAAGGGCTTATAGTTACCAGATTTATTACTCCCAGTCTTCTAGCTTATTAAGGATAATTATATTTAACAAACTCGACATTAGTAGAGTTATTTAACTAATAGGCAGATAGGAATTAAGATGGAATTCGTCGTTAGGATCGTCCTTGTCGCAGGATCGTCCTTATTATTAGGATCGTCCTTTAACGATTAAGGTGGAATCTCGTGGAATCTCATCCTGTAACAATTAAGGTAGGATTTCTGTTAGAGTCTGCGTCCTAACGATAAGGTAGAATTTCTTTAAATAATTAAGTAATAGCTAAAAAGCTTCTTATGTCGGCGGATCGGGCTTATAACTATTAGATAGTTTATATAGAGCTATTTATTGATAAAATGGGTTAATTAATTAATAATCTTAATCGTATCTTAATCGTTTCTTAACCTAAGGCCCCTAAGCTTAGACGAAGATATTTATAATATACGTGACCCGTACACGTGACTAGTGCACGTCCTACGCTACCGAGAATATAGATTATCTAACAATTTCCTCTACCTAGAGCTTTACCCGTATTTCTACCTTATTAAGCTATCTAGTCGCTATCGCGTCGCCGTCGCGTCGCTATCGCGTTACCATTATATTGCTATCGCTATTGTCTAGGTCGCGCGCACTATACCTATTAAGACCCTCTTCTAAGTCTTCTAGATATATAGGATAGGCTCTTATAGAGGGGCTTTAATAAGGTCTTTATAGTGACCTTAGGGCCTTAATAAGTTTTATATAAGGTATTTATAACGCGTTAACCTTAACAAGTTCTTATAAAAAGAGGTTCCCTACGCCCTCGCTATATCCTCTTAGTCTTAGAGCTAGTGTAAGCCTAAGTGTGTCCTATTATACGCCTAGGATATATCCGTATCCGCTAGCTTAATAAGGCCAGTTTTGGCCCTAGCTATAAGCTAGATAGTTATACATTAGGTAGTTTTTATATCCCAGTTTCCCTTAATTAATTGCCCCCCTAAATAGTAGGATAGGAGCTTTAGCGGGGGTAGTAGGGCTCCTAGTATTATTAAGGGCGATGTATTATACGCGTCGCAGGCTTAACACCATAGAGCCGCAACGACAGCGCGCTATACGCGCTGCGACGGCTCCTTACTATCGCCTTTACACTTGGCTATTACGAGGAACGATTTCCTAATGTTTCCACCCGCGGCGACATAGACGCGTATAGTAAGGCTTCGCGGGCTAAATATTTAATTAGAATTACTATAGTATTAACTATTATAAAAATTAAGCTTATTAAGTAATAGTTATATAAAGTAAAAACTAGGAGCTACTTTTATATCCTAAATATAGTTAGCTTCCTACTGCCCCCGCTTAGGGCTCCCGTTTTACTATCTAGGGGGGTAATTAATTAAGGGAAACTGGGATATAAAAACCACCTAACGTACAACTACCTAGCTCGTAGCTAGGGCCGAAACTGGCCTTATTAAGCCAGCGGATGCGGACGCGTCCTAGGCGTACGACAGGACACCCTTAGGCTTGCACTAGCTCTGAGACTGAGAGGATACGGCGAGGGTGTAGGGAACCTCTTTTTATAAGAACTTGTTAAGGTTAACGCATCGCAGATACCTTATACAAAACTTGTTAAGGCCCTAAGGCTACCGCGAAGACCTTATTAAGGCCCTACCTAGAGAACTCGTTAAGGCCCCTCTACGAAAGCCTATCCGGTACATCTAGGAGACTTAGAAGAGGGTCTTAATAGGCGTGGTGCGCGCGACCTAGACGACAGCGACGCGACGGCGACGCGATAGCGACTAGACGGCTTAACGAGGTGGAAACACGGGCAAAGCTCTAGGCAGCGGAAACACAGGCCAGCTTTAACGGCCCTATGGCGCTTGACTTATAGTTGACTTACAGGTGACTCACAGGAGGGTCTTAATAGGCGTAGTGCACGCAACCTAATATATATATGTATAAGGCGACTTATAGGAGGGTCTTAATAGGCGTGGTGCATATAACCTAATATATATATATAGGGGAGGCTATAGGGGAAACACAGGCCAGTTAGACGAGGACTTAATAGTTAGAGACATAGGCCAGCTTATAGGAAGGGGGGACATAAGCCTAGTTAGTAGGAGAGGGGGGAGTAGGTCGCCTGGTACGGGACCCGTCTCTATAGCCCCCTCCTATAAGATACAGTCGGCCTATTATAAGGAGACTCTTATAGGCAACGCGAAACGGGAACTGGCAGTAGTATAGGGTATTACGCCCCTATACTACTACTAGCCTTCTATAGGGCGTAGTATATAGCAGCCACTGCTAGCTCTAAAGACCTTACCCCTTAGCTAGGTTCTGACCCCTAGTGCACCTAGTAGGCAGGTAGGATTACACCCTAGCTAAAGAGACTGCTACGTAGCTCGAGAGAACGGATACGCGTGTTAGTATATCAACAGATAAAACCGTTCGCCTCTAGGGCGGTACGCTAGTAAGATATGCTTAAGGAGCAAACAGGAGTTACTTAGGCGGGAGAGGTTTTGGCCCGGCCTTAACTATAGAGGTAATGACGCCCAAGGGTAGGAATAAGCCACTAAAAACTGGGGTAGAGGCCTGGATAAGCAGGTATATTAAACTCTACTATATTATAGCTAATATATAACTACCTACTAGGCAGCGATTAAAAATAGGCTAGAAGAGCACTACCCAGTCTTAAAACCGGGCCCCTACGCGCGATACGTATGGTCCGCATAATGCGCGGTTCTTATTACCAGCTAATAACGAGCAAGAAGGAAATATATAAGCAGCCACGACCCCGAAGATAAGAGATAATATAAAGACACAAGAAACTAGTTAAAGAATACCCTAAAGAAAGAAGTAAGGAATAACTGGAGACGGTTTATAAACGAGTATACTTTTAACCTAAGCCTCCCCTATAATAAGGGCCTTTGGGCTATAGCGAAATGGGTAAAGAAAAAGGTAGGGTGCCTAGCAGAAGACCTATACTTACTACCCCTATAAAGAGCAGGGGAATTATAGGCCACTAACAACAACAATAAGAAGGCAAAGATTCTTATAGAAAGGTTCTTCCCCTAACCAGCTCTAGTAGACCTTAGCGACATCACAGATAAAACGCTGGTGACTCGCCTAAGGGTTAACAGTGATATAACAACAGAGGAAATAGCCAGAACTATTAGCCGCCTTTTAAATAATATAGCACTAGGACCAGATAGGATTCTAAATAAGGCCTTAAAAACATATGGACCACTTATAGCACCCTGGCTTATAGATGTAGCTAGGGCATACTTTGCTATAGGCTACTACCTATAACTCGGAAAAGCTATAACGACGGTTATTTTATAGAAAGAAGGTAAAGCAGATTACTTAATCCTAGGAAGCTACCGCCCTATTGCCTTAGAAAACACCCTTAGTAAGATCTTAAAAAAGGTAATAGCGGACCGCATAACAGACACGGCTAAGAAACATAACCTACTACTATAAAGCTAAATAGGGGCAAGAAAGAACCGCTTAACACTATTAGCACTTACGCTACTCGCTACCACCATTAAATCCGCATAGGCGATGCGAAGGGACTTTATAGTATTAATGCTCAGCCTAGATATTAGCGGCGCCTATAATAACATACCCTATAAGCGTCTCCTATACATTCTTAGGGTAAAAGGCTTCCTAGAATGGATTATATAATTTGTTTAAGGGTTTATAGGTTAGAAAGAAATATTACTAGTCTTTAGCGGATACTAGAGCCCCCCTATTACAGTTACAATAGGAATACCATAAGGATCACCCCTCTCGCCTATATTCTTCCTTTTCTTTATAAGCAACCTGCTTAACTCCTTTGAGGAAGGGGCGACCTAGGGGATAGGCTTTATTAATAATACAAACCTAATTATATACGGGCCAACAGCTACAGAAAATTGCAGAACACTAGAGAAAGCTTATAATACCTATATAGAATAGGCAAGACAATATAGAGTCTAATTCTTACCAGAGAAATACCAGCTAATCTACTTTATAAGAAAACGCAACTAATCTGCAGATCTCTAGCATATAATCCGCATTTAAGGCTTTAGGGGTTAACCAGTTTAGGGTTTAAGTGTATTAGGAGTATGGGTAAACAGCAAGCTCTAGTAAAGTATATATACGGCGTAAGCGGCCCGTAAGGGCTAAGTATAGTACATCGTATTATCTAGGATTATTAATTCTATATGGGGTCTATACTTCTAGAGGTTACGCCTACTATATATAGCAGTTGTCCGGCCAACCATAACGTATAGGTCCAGTATTTAGGCCATTGGAGAATCTAAGAAAGGCCCCCCTAAATCGCTTCTTAAACCACTCTAAAAGGTCTAAACAGCCTGCCTTTAGAGTATAACAGGCGGATATAAGCGAATGGCTACAGCACTGCTTAAAAAGGAAGCCAATATTCCCCCCCTACAACTATATATTAAAGCCGCTGCAATATAAAGGGCGTAAAACGAACGTAACTCTAATGTCATAAAGTATATTAAGACACGCCTAAATAAACTATAGAGGGACCCTAGGGCGCCCTATAGGAGAATAAACCAATAACCCTAAAGTAGGGAAGATATATTAGAGAAACAGGTAAAGAAAGTAGAAGAAGAATAGTACTGCTTTAGGGCCCAGGCCTATATAGAGGAGGAAGGGAGACGCGTAAGAGGCCAGTAAAGATAATAGTAAGAGAGAGAAAGGAGTAAAAGTAGAGTATAAAAAAATGCTAGGAAACCATCTACCGTAATATAACACTGGCTAAACTAACGCTGGAGAGGCGTATAGGAGTTAAAGGTATAGAGGCTGACTAAGGCAAGAGGAACCTAAGCTGTAGTATAGTTAACGCTATAGGGGGTAAATACTTTAGGGCTCTAAGAAGGCCTAATAAAGGCAGAAAATATAATGGCAATACTCTTAAGAATAGGAATAATAGGACTAAAAGACTAGCTCTATTAGGTGGGTGTCCTAGTAGGTAGCCTAAGATATAAATATAGCTGGCTAAGACAGACACTAAAACACGTAATACTATTATGCCCCTTACGCACCAACTAAAAAGTAATGCTTTTAGTAGCTGGCATAGAGAACTATAATATACTGCTCTTAATATAAAAAGGCCTTAAGGCGGTTACCTAGTGGCTTATTAGCTAAAATATACTAAACCAGTTCTGGGTTGTAAAGAAAATAATAATAGAGGGCGGGGAGGGCGAGCAACGGGCGCCCCCTAATAACTCTATAGTGGTAGAGTAAAGTTTACAATACTAGCGCGTCCGTAGGCTTGTTACGGCAGCAGTGGTTCCCAAAAAGGTTAAAAAGTAAGGTAATAGAGCACTATAGG
>Ga0307515_10009540_pt1 | contig 18749 bp, 29 predicted proteins | sample 17_EM_MG_FD_194513 | JGI IMG/M metagenome (GOLD analysis project Ga0307515, IMG submission 194513) | Populus trichocarpa ectomycorrhiza microbial communities from riparian zone in the Pacific Northwest, United States - 17_EM | ecosystem: Host-associated > Plants > Roots > Unclassified | place...
TGGGCTTGTAGTCAACTTGAGACCATCAATTTCGTGTAATACGTACCATATCTAATACTGCATATTTTTGATAATGCATAGATTTTGGCGTCGACGGACCGTATGCATTATAGAAATTTCGACTGTACATGTTTGTTGGGGTCCGCTACAAACGATACAAATTACTGGGATCGAGATCGTATATAACCAAGGCACTACTATATGATAACCAGGCACATGGTCCTCTAAGCTAACAGTTGCAACCCTGCATCTGATCGATCGAAGCGCGATCGCCAACGTAACATATTTTCTAAGCCATGTACATTGTAAATAAACCTAATGTCTACCTCACATGTTAGAAAGAATCAAGATCTTCTGTACCAGCCTATTATTTGAGACTCCACTGAGCATTCAGAGCACCCAAGGGTTTATCATTTCCGCGAATCGACAAAAGAGATCCACAGACAAGGTAAGAAGATTTACGTTTGCCCGCTCGTCTGCGCCTCCATAGAAGATCGTGAATAAAACCGGTTTCCCGGGTTGCAAGACTGTAGGCTCCTTGAACCTGGTCCTAAGGTTTTGCGTGTACTCAGCATTGATTCCGGAGTGGGGATTGTCCTATGTATTTTCGCATCGTCCTTGCAGGCATCCGGGAATCAGATTGGGTTCGTTTACATGGCTTGATAGGGGGTCCTATTCATATATAATGAGTCACCGGTTCCACCCCCAAGTCTACCACAGCAGCTCAACCACAATAATGAGGGAACGAGGTTCAGGAAGGTAACCCACATGGAACGCCACAAACCGCAAGCAAACGCTTCTCAAAAAATGCGCAAGAGAATAATCATCCCAGTAGCCATTAATTTTCACTATTCTCTTCTTATAGTCCTGCATGTACTTCCCTTCCCCCGAGAACGCTTCAACTGTTGAACACCCTCGATTCGCGGAAGTACGACATTGATGAGCAACACGAGGCAGATGTATTCCAGCTCGTACAGTGGCAGTAATAGCCGACCGCCCTTTGCTGCGTAGTTCTGCTCCTTGCGCGCGATGAGCCCCTCCATGGGGATAGACTTGGTCGCGATGCGCCGCATCAGCCCGGGGACGGTTTCCACCACCTTCTTGGCCTTTTCATTCCTCTCCTCATGCTCTTGGTCAACCGTCTTATTCAGGTTCGGTACCGAGGTCGCAGATGATTTCGCTGATGTGGAGGGAGAAGGCCGGGAATGAATCAAATCGACGAGGCACGCGCGGGCGTGGTGTATGTTAAACCGGCTCCATGTCGCATTGGCCACCAACGCCGACCAGTACTCGAGTGGCTCGGCGATTTGCATGAGCGAGAGGTGCGCAATGGCGATCTCCCAGATGCTGGGGTGGTGGAAAGGAAGTACTTTGACTGTGATTCGATGGCGCGGCGATAGACCTCGATTGTTTCCTTTGATCGAGCTTTGTGAAGTAGGGGAAGATGCCTGAGAGTGTGGGAAGGTGCGTGAGCGATACGAAATTTCAAGGTAGATGGGGAGGGCAAGACCTACTAGTTGGATACCGCTTCAAGTTCCAGTTGAGGATAGTCTCTGCCGTCTCGAGGCCGACACCCGTAAACGTGAAGGAAGAGAGGTACAAGGCGAGAAGATGAGGAGGGTCACGTCGCACAAACTCCTTGGCAGTCCTTCCTCTGCGATAGAGACGCTTGGCTCAGCGCTGTTCTCCGTCCAGCTACCCACTCTCATGAGCAAATCAAACCCTGTCTTGCAGTCGCACTTGTACCCAAACATTTCCGTAATCGAAATGATACGTCCAGGTAGTAGGGAGAGTACCAAGTTAGACCGATCAATACCAGTGCCCGTCAAGGCTGTCACCATGCCCGCCCTCGGCGTTTGCGTCCGCATCTAGCATAAACCCATACATATCCTGGCATGTGTCCATGCATTGCGCGTTGTCAGGGCAGTTCAACATGCCACCGGAGTAGATGATTCCGTTCTGGACAAGAGCACCGGGGTGGATGAGCTCGGCATGTCATTCAGCGGGAGTGGTCGAGCTGATGACCGGCCCGGTTAGGCGACCAACGAGAGAATGTGCTTCCGATGCTGTGAGGCCAGTTGCTCGCTCTTGCGCGTCACGTCGATTCCTGTTAATAGGTCCTGTATAAGTTTGGAATCAATATAAGACGAACATGCTCGTCCTTTGGCTCGATATCATGAATCGCTTAGAGCTTAGATTGTGATTTAAGGCCAAGGGCGGATCTTTGTCTCAAAAGCCATAAGAGCAGGCGGGAAGAGGCACAGCCACCTATCCAACAATGGTTTGTCCTCTACTTTGCCCAACCGGTTGTTGGAGGCAAGCCTTGGTATTCCTTTGTCTGGTTTGTGAGGAACCTTTTTTTTCGGAGTCAACAACCTCTACCATTCTTCACCGTCCGTCTTTTTACTCAGTCTTTATCAGTTCTCGAACATTGAGCACCCAGGTTTCTGTTTCGAAGCTGGACCCAGACGATTCGATTCGACCAAACAGGATTTCTTTTTTCTGAACCCGGCAGGGGTCCTGGCACTCTAAGGCTGTGTTGATATTATACGCGTGAACAATCGTGCTCCTGACGTCGTGTAGCCGAAATCCGATCCCGCTGCGGGCGGAGCTGTTACACTGTGGTATATCCAGATTGAGCTTCATAGAATGCCAGTCAGAGAACAACACGCGGACATGAAATGCTGGGATTAGTTGGGTCTATGCAAAGTACATCAGGTCGTTCTTTTTCTTGCTTTGCACTGCGGAAAAAAGCGTGTCAATATTGTAGAATTAACAAGGCAAGTGATTCCAAACATACCCTCAGCAATACCTTGGTGGAAGTGCTCGTGATTGAGCTGTGAAGCGCCTTCCCGCAGTGCGATCATTCCAGCCTCGACACAAACAGCCTTCAGCTGCGCACCATTGAACTCGTCTGTACTCCTCGCCAGTTCCTCGAAGTTGACGCCAGACCCCACGGTCATCTTCCGACTGTGTATCCTTAGAATCTGTGCACGACCTTCTTCAGTGGGCAGCGGGAATTCTATCTTTCGATCTAGGCGTCCGGACCGTAGTAGTGCAGGGTCAAGAATGTCGATACGGTTGGTAGCAGCGATAACCTGGCCACCTCGTCAATATAATCTGGGGGTATTATCGTACGGATCAGTGACGTACCTTGATGCGCTCGTCACTGCTGAAGCCATCGAGTTGATTTAGTAGCTCCAGCATCGTCCGCTGAACTTCACGATCACCACTCTTATCCGAATCAAACCGTTTGGTCCCCACTGCGTCCAACTCGTCGATGAAGATGATAGCAGGGGCCTTCTCCTTCGCCAGCTCGAATGCATCTCGTACCATCTTCGCACCATCACCAATGAACATTTGCACGAGTGACGGCCCGGCGAGTTTGAGATAACATGCATTCGTTTGAGCCGCGCAAGCACGGGCGAGGAGAGTCTTGCCAGTTCCAGGAGGCCCATACATAAGTACACCTTTTGGTGGTCGAATTCCGAGCGTCTTGAACCGCTCCCCTTGTGTCATTGGCCACACAATTGCTTCCATAAGCTCCTCGATTTGCTTCTCCAGGCCACCAATATCGGTGTACGTCTCTTTTGGTCTTTCGTCCACCTCCATAGCTTTCACGCGCGAGTCGTATTCCGCTGGTAATGTGTCGAGGACGAGATACGAATCTTTGTTGACACCGATAAGATCGCCAGGCCTGAGTTCTGAGGCAGGGACAAGTCCAATGATAGGAAGGAAGATGGTCTATAGCCGTGTTAGCAAAGCTCGAATCGAACCGGTCGGTCACAATAGCCCCACCTGACGAGTCGAGGTCTTAATGACCGCACATTTACTTTTCTTGGATGAGTCAACGTCCTTAGTCGCGCCCTCTTCAGCTTCAGGATCCATGTCAAGAATCTAAGCAAAGGAGTTAATCAGCATACGACTCCTCATCATGCCAGCCGCGCCTCACTCACTTCGACGACGTTGCTAACAAGATACGGGAGCACTTTGTTCTGCTTGATCTTGTCCCCGTTCTCTCGTACTTTCTCCTTCATAGAATCGGCCTCGTGCTGTAGCCGCTGCATTTCAGAGCGCATTACCTGCAAAGGCGTACGCGTCATTCACCCCCTCCACTGCGCGAGAACGCAACGCAAACCGACTCACTCGTATCTCATTGTCAATAAGTCGCATTCTGGAATTGATTTCCTCGGCAGACGCGGAGAGCAGCTCGGGAGGGAGGTCTCCCCAGGTCTCAGCAGGCGGCTCTTGGGTCACCTCCATTGCATCTGGGTTCGATCGCACATCTTCCTGGACATCTACTGATATAAGAGGCTTCTCATTTGAAGGTGGCTCGTCATGCGGTGGTGCGGAGCTCATGTTCGAAGTCGTGGTTCAGATTCAAAGACAAGTATAGCCCAGTAAACTAGGTTCCCACCTGCGACTGAGAAAATGAAGAGGAAGTTCAAGACTACTTCATTCACGGCATCGGCTAGTAACACGAGTACCAAGCCTCATCGAAATATAGAGGACGACTTCGACCCAGGCACAATACGCGTACAACGATGACCCGACATCCTATTCTCGACGTGTTTCTTTCTCGTTTGAGACATACCTCAGGTGTTAGTAGAATCTGAAGCATGTCCAATCTGCGCAAACGGGACTGAGTGCAAGTCGAGTTTTGTAGTCTCGGGCGACCATAATGGCTCGAAGCCACCCAGATTTCCAACATAATTGATCACACTATCAACTATATTGCCTTCGCCCTGCCGCCTGATGAGTTGCTTAGAAAACCAGGAGACACACACAACAAGGACAGGCTAGCAAAACAATCTACAGTCACCAAACTCACTGGACTATTCTGCTCCACCTCCTTATATACTCTGATACTATTACAGAGACACTTTAACCCCTACATCAATCCGTTCTATGCAAAGATCTGCTCCCAACCTTCTGCTCTCTCATCCGACATTCGTTCAAAGACCCACGTAGGGCTCATCTAGCACGTGAACGGATCAAAGCCCAAGAGTGAGCTTCTCGATGGTGGATCATCATATATTCAACTCTGCGGGGCCCAACGCCAAGTATTGTGCCGCACTACATTTTCGACCTGTCATTACAACATACAACATGCAATATTGTGGGGTGTACTGGTACCAAGCAGACCCTGTGAGAATCCAAGTTGTTGGAAATGAAAGCTGAACCTGACGTGCTGGACCACGAATCGGCGTGCCTATCAAGGCAATCTTTCTATAAATAAGCGATTATATATGGTGTATCTCCAGTGTGTGGCCAAGCCAAACCACACACGCGGTGAAGTTCAATCCTTAAGAGCGAACAAATTCTACCTCTCGAAACATTGGTGCTACGCAACTATTTGGCACTAGGTAACGACTAGTCATATGGCCCCAAATTCGAAGGATTTGCCCCTGCTCGCGGTGTGATCGATCGTGTGTATCTCGAGGTACGAATCCGCCTAGTTATTAAGTATTCATTTCGTGGCTACGTCTCGGCATTCAGAGTCTTGGGTCTAATACAGCCACCCTTTCCGTCACTGCATATGAGCTACAGTCTTCTGAATGAGCCCACGGATTTCCTCTACCTCCATCGATATCAGTTCCTCCTCTGAAGCCAGTTGTTTCACAGCAGCGAGAATGTCTCGGATGACAATCCCTTTGAACCCTGTAGTCTGCTCCACAAGCTTTCCGTTCAGTTTTCCCTTCAACCTTTTTCGCCTGCAAACACTCTCCGCTATCATATACCACTCATCGCGACAACCAAAGTATACTAAGGCCTCTTCAACTGTAGCCTCTGCATTAATGCCCAACCTTACTGCCAGCTCTTCGGGGTCGGCAGTTGAATTGCCCGGCCCATCGAGGTCAAGACACGAGGCCGGCGGGACTCGAGCATTCGCATATGACACAAAGTCTTGATATAGCTTCCTCTCCCGCAGGGAATTACCCATTCGAAGGAAGATCGCTGGTTGAAAGAATCGGGATGTGGCGATCCAGTCGAAGATGGCAAGCCGCGTTGGAAATCCTTCATTGAAGAGTCCATAGTCTAAGCCAAGGAAGGCGCAGATCTTCTGCGGAGATGTCGAAAGGGTGAATGAGTTGTTATCGTGACGCTTTTGATAAGATTTGAGGCCGACCTAGAGAAAATAAACTCATTGAACACGCTGTTGATAATACGAATCATCTCTTACCTTGAGACCTCCTTGCGAGTAAGCAAGGCCATAGGGTTTGCAAAGCAGCGTCAAAATGAGGCCGAGATCTCCGTACGAGTGATGAAATATGAGAGACTCCCATAGAGGGAGGGCCTTGAGAATGGTAAGATCTACTTGATGCTAATGACGAGGTTCTCCGCAGTCTGCGGCCTCGGTCATGTGTGGTTCGGGCGGTGGGCTTTCGGCTAGTAGAGCAAAGTTGCGAGATTGCCCGTTCGTGATGGCATGCTCGGCACCTAATGCCACTCGAAGCTCCTCAGAAGATGGCGCCTCGTGGGTTGTTGGGTCGAATACCATGATGTCAACATCTCCAAAGTCTGGCTTCTCCGGATCCTCAGGCGGTACACCAACGAATTTAAACTGATGTTTCATGGTCTCTATGCAAGACATTCTCAGTTTGCGGTAAACGTCAGGGGTCATACGGGGAAAAACCGCGTTGGCGCCCAATAGCACCCGAAATGCATGTCCACCCATGCGTAGACTTGAATTAGAACTGGTGATGGATAGGAAGGCTGGATAGGAAAGTGAGGAGTTGGTTTGCAGGAGGGTCGGTTCAAGGAGCGGTCGGTGACTCGACACAATTTTGGCGATGGTAAGCGCGTGCCGGACTAGGCAGCGAGTGACCTTGCCAAGCAATCAATTATTCGGGTACTCAAGCTTTTAAGCGGATACTGGTTCTGCCAGCATTAACTCGCCATCGTCAGCGACCTTCCAGATACCATCCTTCCCTTGCAGCACCCATCCAAGCGCCACTTTCGTGGCAAAGCACCTGTCCAGAACACCCCCGAAAACGTCGTCTATCTCGGCCCCCACATATAGTACTTGCAGCTGGGGGGCCAGTTGACTCTGCGGGGCGAGCATTATGATCTCATCTTCAAGGTCAGCAGCCACAGCAATGGCGCTAGTACTCCACAAAGCTCCATCCAAGTTGTGAATATGAACGGTTGTGAGAGAAGGAAGAGAATGAAAATGACGCGACAATTTGAACCGGGGTGTATACCCGGGAAACGGCGGGCTCCAATTAATGACTAGGTGCTTCAGCATCGGCATTTCGAGGGGGTCCGGTGTGGCGTTCCAGGAGTCGTATTGGATGACCTCCAGGAGTTCTATCGTTTGTGAAAATGCTTTGCAAAGGGCATGGAGAGAGGGGGTAGTGACCCATTGGCACACAAGTACGCGAAGGGATGGGAGTGTCCATTTGGCAACATGTTGATAGAAATGTGATGAACCGTCATCGCATTTAAGAACTAGAACTGCGAGTTGTGGAAGGACTGTAGGCATCTGTTCAATAGAAGCCACCGCTACAATGTGAAGGGTTTGTAGGTTGGTGAAAGGAGACAGAGTGATCGGGTTGACGCTAAAGATGGTTGACGGATCACGAATGGAGAAAAAGCAGTGACGGATACAGGACTGGCTCGCGAAAGATGCAAAGAGCCGCCTCGATGGGTACATTTCATGCGCCTCGAAGTCCTCTATGTTAGGACAACAGTTGAGGACGGGCCGTAAATCGTCTGGCGATACTTGCACAGAACGGCCTATTCTGACCTGACGCACAAAACGACCCCGACCCTTTGGAGATGCGAGAATGACCCTTAGTGTATCTAAATGTGATCTGGTACTGAAAACTACTGTATGGTAGAGGAATTCTAGCCCCAGATCGTGCCACGCATGACAAACTTGAACAACGGAGAGAGCTTCCGCCGATGGCTTGAGCTTGGGCTTCCATAGTCGACACGGGATCGCCCGATCCATAAAATTTGCCATGGTCGGAAAAAAGCGAGTGTTGTGAGGATCGGGGAATGTGCAATTCTTCCAAAGCGCTTCAGCACTGAGCTCAGAGTGGTTGATCGGTGGTGATTGGGTCGTGAAGTTACTAAAAACAATTCTCCAAACTTCTGGTGGCAGATCGGCTAGCATTGGGGAAAACAGTGGTGGTGGGCGGGGTAAGGTGGCTGGAAGCTACATTGATTCTGTATCAATGTAGCCCACGGGGTGCTAGGCAATCTGAGCAGCAAGTGGAAACCCACTTTGGGATGAGCGTAAATAGCAGAGCAACGGTCAACGCCTTGGAGATATGCAACCCGCCAGGCATCCTTACCTCCGACGAACAGCGGAGGGTTCGGGGAGAATACTACTATAATGGAGGGGGAAACAGCGGTAAATCGTCATTGAACACTCGAAATGGAAGGCGGGGGTTGGGACATTATACTCCTGAAACATACCTTCGAAGCCTTCAATAGACGGCCCAGGCATTCCAAAGCCGAGTGCAGCCTTCTGGGTATGTCAGACGGAGCCGAGATACGGTATAGCTCCCTCAGCTGGGAACGAACGGCGTATCAAGCATGGACGAGATTCACCTCAGGCATCGTTGGTACGCAGACACAAGTTGGGACCAATCTCAAGGGAGCAAGGGATAATATTGAAGGCTACTACAGGTGTGATGTGAGGTGGCTGATTCAAGCAGAGTGACCTGTCCGTGGGATACGTCCCCCCCAGCTGAAATATGGTACTTAAAACTCAGTGTAAAATATCCACAGGTCAGTTTAATCGCCTAAATGGAAAATGTGGTTAGCGCGCATATTGACACATTGTTTCATGCACATGACCAATAGGGGCTCCTTATTTATTATGGATAAGTTGGACCGTACATTCTCGGAACATGTATTAGTATGTAGATAATGATTAAGCACATTCATTTTCTTCACTCACAATACACCAGTCTTAGCCAGACTAATCATGACCCCAATCCCCCTGATGCGTGGAAATTGTTCAGGCCAGCCCTTGGACCCGACGATCTGGGGAGTTGAAACATGTGAGAGTACATAGTAGCTGTACGAAAAAACACCTTGTTATAATCCTTGAGTGACATAATCTGACTCCAAGAAGATTAATAGGGCGCTGAAGACCAGTCTTCTCACTAGCCAGCAAGGCGACACGACGCACATGACTTACATCGTTTGATTACAAAAGAGTCTGAGGGTCATGCACCAAAGAAGGAAATTTCGAAGACAAAGACTAGGGTTTTTTTTTCGCCTTGAGCTTTCGATTCTGTCCTTCAGTCCGTCAATAACAGAAACTCGCTCTGTTTTTAAGGGCCTCATCTTCCCTTACGCTTACATTCATCACTCGTCCCACGAGAAATTGTTGAGCACGCACTCAAACCCCCCAACACATCCCACGCGCTCCGCTCTCGCGCTTCGCTGATTACAAAGATTACCTGATCACAGAAAGCGCATGACTTGCAGCCATGCGCCGGTACCTTGTTTCCAGCTTCACGGTTTGGACCCAGTCACCCCGTCGAACGTCGAGCCTACTCCGTCCTGCTCGGTCACCAGCACTCTATATCTGCATAAGAACTATGTCAACACCCGCCGCATACGTCTTGCCTGTTCTCCCGACGACATTCACCTCCGCAAACCTCGGTAGTGCCTCTCCCGCACTCGAAATCGGCGCTCTCTGGTCCTCGTCCAACCCTAAACCGGACAAGGCTCTCGAATCTCGTATATTCTGGAACAACGGGAAGCTTGTTACTGCTGTTCAGGTCGCCCCCAAGGACGTTGCAAAGGGAGGCGATGAGCGGCGCGAGGCTTTCCGCAAAGCCGTTGCGACTGGCGTGAAGAAGGCCAAGGAGAGTCTCGGAACAGCTGGTACGACGGAGGCACAGATCGGAGTTGTGGTTGAGTGCCCAGAGGACGCGCATGATGCCGGTATGTGACAGGCTCACTGATCATTGGGGAGATGGACGGCTGATGACACCTATATGCTATATAAATGCCTATGTGATACAGCTGTAGCCAGTCAACTCGCTGTGTATGAGTTCACCCTCAAGACGAAACCACGCGATCCGACACCTCTAATTGTGCCCATTCCTATCAAGGAGATTTCTAGCGGTAAACTGAACTGGACAACTGGGACCGTATATGCCGAGGCGCAGAACTGGGCGAGAACGGTAAGCTTCATTGTCCTTCTGCTGATGGATGTGATACTCATATTTCTTATCTGTAGCTTATGGAGTTACCAGCGAACATGCTTACACCAACTGTGCGTTCTTCGACTCACCTGCATTCATTGGTCCGACTCATCGTTTCATCTGACCAGATCTTCTGCGAGAAAGTAGTAAAAGAATTTGAAGGACTCGACAATGTGACTATCCATGTACGAGACGAAGGTCCTTCCGTTCTCCCACCCTCCATATCACCAAACTCACAATGCGTCAGCCTGGGCCAAGGAAAAGGGCATGTGCACCTTCTTGAGTGTAGCGCAAGGTACCCATGAACCAGCCAAGTTCTTGGAGATGTATGTCTTGTTCCTCTATGTGCCCGATGCTACCTCTCATTCGGGTTCCTCTCGTATCCTGTACTAAGCCCCTCCCCAACAGCCACTACAACGGCTCCAAGCAGCCCAGCGCCCGCCCGCTCGCTTTCGTTGGCAAGGGAATCACTTTCGATTCCGGAGGTGTTAGTCTCAAGCCCTCCGCCGTACGACCTTCTTTCTTCACGTCCTCGTTGTTCATATCAGTACTAAGTCTTAGCGAAACAGGGAATGAAACTCATGCGTGCAGACATGGGGGGTGCAGCCACTACGCTTGCTTCTGCGCTCGCCATTGCCCGACTCAAGCTGCCGCTTGATTTGGTTGTGGCGACGCCTATGACTGAGAATATGCCCGGTGGTGGTGCTACAAAGCCCGGAGATGTGTAAGTGGGCTCTCATATTCTTTTCTTCCTTCTTTGTGCGCGGTTTGAAGAGTGCCGCGAAACCTCTCGCGACGTGGGTCAACCATGTCGAGCATGCGTTGGCAAACCAGTTTCCGGACTGCTACTAGCGTAGAATGCGGGGGTCCCACCCCTTACTCTTTCTCGAGTCGGACGCTGAAGGCTTTGCTGCTGCTTCGCTTGTCAAGGCCCTCTATTGGCTCCTTCCAATCTCAAGTTAAACGGCGATCCTCCCATTTCTGCGAGGTACGACGTCCTTATCGTACACAGTGAACATATTACATAGTGCCCCTTTGACCACTGTGCTAAGGGTGCGCACACAGGCCCTGTGCTTGTGTTATGCTAGCACACACAGCCTCCTCTCTCTGGCAGGGTAGGGTCCTTTTTTTGGAGATATTGCATCGCAATGGAACACCTTGATCTGCTAGAAGTCGAATGGCGACGCGGTGCATTTTGCGGCGACGATACCGCTCGAGGAGGGCCCATGGCCCATCGCTTGTGACGGCTTGATACTCTGTTCATATGGGTATTTCGATGTCTCTTATGCAAATGCTATGAGAACATGTGGGTGCTCTTCTAAAAACCGTCTTGGGTACTTGCGATAACACCTCTATCTCGGCCGTGGAGCTAACAAAAACGGCGGGCTCACAGGTTTACGGCCATGAACGGAAAGACGGTTGAAGTGGACAATACGGACGCGGAAGGACGATTGGTTCTGAGTGGTGAGTTTTCAACCTCTCACCGCTTGTCATGGCTGAACAGGTGTTGCGCAGATGCCCTTACGTATGTCTCGCGCGAGTACAAACCGCACACCCTGATCGATGTCGCTACGCTCACGGGGTACGCCCTCTACTGTTTTCACATAATCTCCAACTTATGTCCTGCAGATCAATGGTAATAGCCCTAGGGGAAGTCTTTACTGGTGTATTTTCTTCCTCTCCTTCGCTCTACAATGCCATTGCCAGCGCGGGAGCAGCAGAATACGACCGCATGTGGGCTATGCCGCTCGACGAGGACGGTTTCGGGCCGCAGATCTACGACTCATCCAACGCTGACCTGTGCAATACCGGTGGGAGGCCCGGTGGCAGCTGTACCGCTGCACTATTTTTGAAGAATTTCGTAGAAGGGTTGGAGGAAGGTGAGGGGGAGGGGGTTAAGTGGGCGCACGTCGATATCGCGGGCACCATGGAGTCTACACGCGTAGGTCCGTATCAAAGGAAAGGGATGACGGGTAGGCCCGTGAGAGCGTTGGTAGAGTTTGCGCGAAGGTTGAGTGGGGAACCCTAAGAGGAGCAATAGTTTAGGCGTTCTGGAGCTGTATGTACAAAAGCAGAGACGAATGGAGGGTTCTATTACAGGTACCCCGATCGGCAAAGACTTGACGAGAAGCTCGTCACTGTCACCCGCATAGCCGAAGAAAGTGGGCCAGGGAGAGGTGCGCTTGTGCTACTCACCGAGTAACTCGAATACTGGCGAGCGTTGGTAGCCGATGCGACATGGGGCCGATTTAACGTACACCCTCATCGAGTTGGTCCAGTCCGAGTCTTCTCCCTCCACATCGACGAATTCATCCGCGACCTCGATACCGGGAACAGGAAGACGGTCGACCAGGAGCGTGAGGAGAAGAATAAAGAGGTCAATAAGATGGTGGCTACCGTCCCCAGGCTGGTGCGGCGCAACGTGGGCAGGCCCATTATGCCCAGGAGTTCACTGCGCGCAAAGCGTTGAAATACGCAAAACACAGTGGATGGCTATTACTGCTCTTGTTCGAACTGGGATACATCTGACTCATGTGTCCGCGCACGCTGCATCATGTGCTCATCAACGTCATACTTCCGCGCGTTCAAGAGTTGAAGCGGTGTTGGGGAGGGGAAGTGGAAGGGGAAGGGGAGTACATGCAGGACTATAAGAAGAGAGTAGCGAAAATTAATGGCCACTGGGATGATTGTGCCCTTGAACATTTTTTCAAGGTGTTCGTTTGCGGTTTGTGGCGTATCCCGTGAGTGATCTCCCTGAACCTCCTTCCCCCACTACGTAGTTGAGTTGCTGCGGTAGACCTGGGGGTGGAACCAGTGACTGATTATATGTGTATAGGACCCCCTATCAAGCCATGCAAACGAACCCAATCTGATGCCCGACTGCCTTGAAGGACGACGCGACCATACCTAGCACCATCCCCACTCCGGAAATAACGTCGAGTATACGCAAAATCTCAGGACCAGGTTAAAGGAGCCTAGGGACTTGCAACCCGGGAAACATGTCTTATTCACGATCTTCTACGGAGACGCGGACGAGCAGGCAAACGTAGACCTTCTTACCTTGTTTATGGATCTCTTTCGCCGATTCGTGGAAATGATAAACCCTTGGGTGCACTGAATGCTTCAGTGGAGTCTCAAATAGGTTGATACAGAAGATCTTGATTCTTGCTAACATGTGAGGTAGACATTAGGTTTATTTACAACGTATATTACTTAGGGAATATGTTACGCCGGCGACCGAGCTTCGATCACGTACATGCAAGTTGCAACTGTTACAGGACCATATGCCCGGTTCTCATATGGTAGTGCCTTGGTTATACAAGACCTCGATCCCAGTAATTTGTATCGTTTGTATATAGCGGACCCCACCAAGCATGGATATTCGTCTGATCTCGTCGTATTATCGGTGTCACGGAAATTCCAACAGATTCTCCCACTTGTATTACCTGTTCTCCTTCGTATTTACTCACCATTTTTAATTATACTAAATTCCTTCATACCGGCTGGACTTGAAACTCAAACGCTGAGGCGCGTATGTTACCGCTTCATTTGCACCCTGACCAGTTACAGGTGCACAATATAGCTGCCATGGCATTTGCATCCGTTGAGGCTAACTCCCTTCTACTCTGTGACTGCTTGGGCGGCAATCGTCACCACTTTTCTGTTTCGACCACGATGCCTTCGTTACCCAATGATCTCTGGTGGGAAATTATACCCCATGCTATTTCACTCGAAAGCAATCTCGCTATGGTCAAACCCTCATCAGAACGCCTCTATCCGTTCTTTCCAGGAAGCTTTTCCGGATTCAGCGACCCCTACTTCTATTCCTCGCAATTGGCTATATGGAAGCGCAATAACAGGGTAGCACACAGTTTTGTGCAGGTGAACCGCCTGTGGCGGGGTATTGCGGAGCGATTCTTGTACTCGGCGCTCTACGTTGAAGAAGAATGGCGGGTACAAAGGTTCATCGATACCGTCAAACAGAATCCCAACCTCTCAAAACAACTCCGTACCCTTGTTATCATGCCTCCTATTAATGTTTGGGGCGTGAAGCCGGTTTGTTTTGGTCCACTTGTTGTACAAGTGCTGAGCCTCTGTCACGGCATAGTTGCTATAGTAATGGCGTCGAGTATAGTGTTAACCCCCCTCCCTCTCTTCCAATCCCTCGACTCCTCACCGCCTCTTGAGCTACTCTCAGCCTTGCGTCTAAGCGGGGAAGAGTTCTCCACCTTTATGATACACTTCAGCAACTATGCAAGCCTCCAAGTATTGGAGTTGTCTTTCACCAATAGCTACAGCAACACGCTTCCACCTTTTCCCCAGCACATTACTTTCCCATCCCTCCATACTCTCATACTCGGAGGTCGGCCTCCTAGCCCACTCGCCCTAGATGTAATTGCGAAGTGGGAACTACCATCCTTGAAAGAACTCTCCATAGCTCGATGGTTTGATTCCGGCAATCTGCTATTGCCACTGATCCAGCGCTCGTACGACAGACTCGAGTTCCTCAGTATAGGCTCAGATCACCTATATGATCGTGATTTCAAGGACATTATCCGGGGCCCTCCTTTTCGTCTCAGGAATGTTGTTTTCATAATGGAGTCATTCACATACAAATCGCCACCCATACGCCCAGCCACAGAACCATTTTTTGGTCATGTAGTCACGCTTGGGATAGTCAGTTTCGTGAATATACGACATACGGACGCATGGGTCCGAATTTTTTCTGACCCAAAGTACATGCCCCACCTTCGCTCGGTGTTGACGGACGTTACAAAGAGTCTCTTGGACCAATGTCTAGACACCGGTATCCCATTCATGGACGCCGTCCGTGCCTTCGAAGAGGTGCTCGAAGACAGGGGTGTGGCTTTTAAAGGTCTGATGGATGACCATTCGTCATTTTTTCCAATCAAACTCCCTGAAAGAGATATCCTGAGGTCAGCATGTCTCTGTTTAATAATGGATCGATGCTCATCTCCTCACCAGCAACAAAATGCCCTCCACGGGAATTAGGACCGGTATGTTCAGTGATCGTGACTCATCACGCGCCATGTTTTTGTGTTTTGTGTTCTGTTCCTGTTTTGCATATTTAGCGCACTGTTTGCTCAAATATACTTCACGGTTGTCTCCCTACGTTACTCTCTCCAGCATTAGGTCTGGTCGTGCCCGTTCAACACGGTATGTACCTAGAACTGCGTAAGCAATGATAACCTGTAATACCGATGGTCGCCTAGTGCCTCCATGATACCGTTTCGACGGGATGAATAGCGACTCCAGAGTATCGATGACTTGATGTCTTTAATCGCACGAAGAGACTAAACAGGATAAAAGTACAGAGGAACTCGTGGGTTCCTCATAGCAACCTTGCACAGCTAATGTAAACCTCGTAGACTGTTTTGCGTTATGCTCGAAGTCTCCTAGCGGTAAATCAGGAAGCATTCTCTGCGCTTGCTTGGCGAGATATTGAGCCCACATGCCCGCTGTGATGCAATTCTATCGGCTTACTTGATGAAGTGCCTGCGATGTGTTCAATGGCGGAACTCACAGATACCGGTGAAGATTGTGCCTTCCCAGCGAGGATATGCCTCAGCCCACTCCTCCGATGGGGCCCAATGTGCGAGAGTGGAATATTCGCATCCTGATTGAAGTCAAAGAAAAATGGAAAGAAAAATGGAACATTCCCGGAGCGGGTGATTTTGGAATCGATTCGAACCTCGCTTCTACGGTCATTCGATCTAACATACAAGGGGTCGATCATTTACCAGTACAAGCAAGCAGATCTAGCTCGAATAGAACTCCTTTCCACTCTTTGGATGGTAACGGGTCTACCTTGGTTCAGGGGGGTTCGAGTAACCGGAATCGGTTCAGGAACGAGCCTTATGGGAGTGGTAAATGGTTTAAGATTTGGTGACGGGTACTCCCACTGACGATGGGCGGCCGCAGTGCGGTCACTGGTTTGGACCAGGGTAGTGCCCATGCTTGAGATGCAAGAAACGCGGGGCGGTGGGCCTTAGAGTACACGAAGGCGAGTATTGGGTTGATGTCGGAGAATGGACATGAAATAACGAAAGGACATGCAAGGATTACTAAGGAAAGCTGAGATAGAGAGGATAATGTCTAACGGGAGTCTTGTAATCACCGTGCGGTTTATATGTTTACTGAGCCCTCAAATGGTCATGATCGTCGGAGGACCGACATTTTGCTGTGTGGTTGGGGTCGCATGGCCAGGCCAGTGGTCTCCGTCTTCAACCGGGTTGGTGTTGGTATTCTCGTATTCAAATTGCGGTATTTATTGTCGAATAGGGCGAGGCCGGGGACTGAGTTCCAGCCTCAAAATACACTGATCGTAGGAACGTGGGATTGCTAACTGACAATTCTCCGATGCAAGTACATCATATTGTACTCGTGCGTCCCAGCCTCAAATAAGTACGGGCGGGAGCGAGACATATTTCCAATCATGTTCGAGAACGCGGCTGAGCGACCGGTGGCGTGATGACGACAGAAGAGGGTGAGGGCGAGAGAGCACGAGAGTCAAAATTGGTATCCAATTGGTATCCTGAGCACGCGAGCCCGTGTCATTTATTGTGGAAGGAACGGTGGAGGACAGGCCTTAAGGTGCGTAGAGTGGAGAACCGGTGGTTAAAGCAGAGTGAGGGCTTCGGTCTAGATATCATTTGGCTGGGAGTTGTTACCCTTTCGAGGGATACCACTGCCTACACCAACATTAAACGAATGGGGTGATGGTTTTTCAGCACTGATTGTTTCGGATACACCATTTATGGGTGAGGTGAATACATGGATATCCCCAACAGAGAGCAGGACGAATGTGACATCGTATGGGTTGGGACGTTCATCTGTCTGAACCTGGTGACGTGCACATCCCCAGCATGGCATTATGTGGCGTAGCGTCGGCTTTAATTTTATTCCCATACATTGGCGACCGACAAACAGCGAGCGGTCGTGTGAATGTAGAGTGGTCGTGGCTGCAGGATGACGAGCGGGTAAGAGCAGTCGAGCGACTCCTTACAGGGCCAGGAACAGCGGCGTTCGCAATGGGGCTGGTGAGTGTAGCTGGTTTGGGGTCGCTATCGCGCTGCGAGCTGCTGGGGTCGTGCCCGTGCTTATAGGGTTAGGCGATTTGCTCGATCTTGTTGTGTGCCGTGGGCAACAAGGGAAATAGCGGGGGACTTGGCAAGCAGATACTGATCGGATCCAGGACAACGACAGAAGAATGCTGATGAGAGAGGTGATGGTGCGGGGGCGAGTTCAAGCCATCTTCAGAACATCGAACAGCGGGTCGGAGCAATGAGAGAATAGCGAGAGTGGTTCGTCAGCCAAGTGGGGAGCATTGAATAGGGCGAGTTGTGCACATGTCGAGACAGTGCGGGCGCTGCCGATGCTATCATGTGTAGGTACTGGACTAGTGGGCGAAGATCGTAGGCCTGAAGTCAAGTGTGAGTTGGAGATAAGCGGGTGGAGGTACGAATGAGTGACGTACGGTCGAACAGAATATGAGGAAAAGGGTCTAAGCGCGATAGAACACGTTCTGTGGAAGCTGGGGTTGTGTCGTCTGCGTAGTATCGTAGACAGAGCTGGTCGGACCTATGATGTTCGTCAGGGTGGGGGAATGGACGCGTAGGCCATCTTTCTCACGCAGGCCGATGACTACGACTGCTGCTCGCCGAGTCGCTTGATGACGAAATCGTCTTCTACGTGGAGGACGAGGATATAAGGTCGAGACCGTAGATGCAAAGCCAACGTACAACGCCCAGTAGTCTCGGGGAACGGCGTTGGCGGGGAGAGGTCCGCCTTGATCGTCGTGGGTGAGAGTGAGAGAAAGAGTGAGCAAATAGGGCCATTACACGACGGCTGAGAGTAAATATTCCGGGGGTAAATAAGTCGGGAATAGGTCGGGAATTTATCATGACCACTTGTGGATATACATACAATATCCCATGATTCTTCCACTACTATTATATGTGAAATACTCGGACTGTATGAGAACTATTCCATAGCTACTCCACTATATAATAGTACAATAATACAGGCATTTCAGCAAGCTATTCCTTAGCTATTCAATAACTAATCTATGAATATTATGCTCTTTTTTTGCGTCCTATTGTTGAGCTTTTCATTTCTAATTCCGGATCTCCATCCCACCTTGTCATGTAAAGCTCCTGCCTGATCCTTTACAACATCCACAGCTATTCACATATTATACAACCCTTATTCCAGAAATTTCCCATTGTTATTCCATGTGTCTGCCACAACCTATATGGCATCTTATCTCGCAATGTCACAGGACAATTGATTGGCTATGCCACACCTATGCCACACCTATTCCGTGCCTTCCACACAAAGAAATACAAAGAATTAACCCACCAATCCCTTGCATATTCCGCACAGCCCCACTATTCCCCAACCTTTGGCACCCAAACAAACCACCTACCACCCCTCAATGCACCCTGGGCTTTCCATCTACACAGGATCTAGTTCAGGACAATACAGCATCCATTCTGTGTGACAAGATGTAGTATTGATTGTCCTGAACTAGATCCTGTGTACTTGGAAAGC
>Ga0307515_10009541_pt1 | contig 18749 bp, 12 predicted proteins | sample 17_EM_MG_FD_194513 | JGI IMG/M metagenome (GOLD analysis project Ga0307515, IMG submission 194513) | Populus trichocarpa ectomycorrhiza microbial communities from riparian zone in the Pacific Northwest, United States - 17_EM | ecosystem: Host-associated > Plants > Roots > Unclassified | place...
GTTGTGATTTGTGTTTTTTTTTTTTGTTTTGCAGGTAACGGCGCCACCGGCAGAGAAGAGGGGCAGAAGCTGAGCCGAACCCACCATTTTTCCGGCATCAGCGGCGGCGCGTGGCTTCACGCGCCGCCAGGAACGGTGGCGCGTTGGAACACGCGCCGCCAGCTGTTCCTGTCTCCAATTCCTGTGCAGAAGGGTTCCCTTGCAATTTCAGACTGTTCTAGGACAGTTTTGTAAAATTTGAAATTATTTTATGTAATTTTTATTTATTTTTGAATATTGTAATTTATATTGTGGATGTAAAAAAAAAAAGAAAAAAAAAGAAGAAAAAGAAAAAGAAGAAAAAATATAATATAATAAAAAATGTGTGTGTTTGTATTTTTTTTTATTATGTTATTGAATTATAAAAATAAAAACAAAAAAAACAAAAAATGCATGTTTGTATTTATTTCAGGGATCTTTTCATGATGAGACGGCAAAAGAATAAAGAAGGAATTAATATTTTGATCGGATCACGGTGTAGAAGTACAAACTTGTACGAAAGTTGTATTTCTAAATTCCGATGAAAAGACAAAATTTTTAAAACTTCTTTAACACATCACAACCACGAAGCAGCTTACCTCAGGTAGGGTGCGTTAGGGGTGCTAATACCTTCCCTAACCACAATCAGTCCCTTACCCGCGAATCTCTGACAAGACCAGTCAACTTGGGTTTCCTAGTAACCCTCAATTAAATACTAGGTGGCGACTCCAAACAAAATCAATTCCAATAACAGAGAGAGCAAAACCACCATCGCCAGGAAGCGGACGCCGCGCGCGGGTGTTTTCCGACGCGCGACATCTACTATCACAACATTTATCATCCTATGATTCATTATCACCAATATTATTAGTATCACAAATATTATAACCTTAACCATAATTAATGTCACCATCATAATTATCATGACCACTATTTTTATTACAAACATTGCAATTTTTTTCATCTTATTACTATCATTAAAAAACCATTAATAAAAAAAAATTTATTTTACATAACTATTTTTCTTGAAACATCTAAACAATAGAAAATAACTTATTTTTTTTAAAAATGTTTTCCATAAGAAAAATGCTTTCCTTGAAAAAGAATTTTCCTCAAAACAAACACCTTTATTTGAAAATTTTGTAGGTTTATGTTATGTGAAGGTTGTAATTTTTATAATTTAATATGATTTAGAGAGTTATTAAGTTTAGTTATGTTAGTGTTGTTATTTGGGTTTTTTTATGACTTAATTGTAAAATTGGATAAGATAGCAAGGTTAGTGTCAAATTATTAATCGTTTTTTATAGGTTTAATGTGGAAATTAATTATGCTTTACTTATTCATTTTTTCTACAACTTGAAATTTTTTATTACGATAACGTGTTACACTTAATTTGTCATAGTCAATATGATAGGTCTTGGTCGATGTTGAGGATGAGGACAAGACAATGTTGAGGCATGGTCGCTGATGCTAATTAAAACAAAGATAGTCATTGTAACAGTTTTTATAAGGTTTTAATTTTAGTATTTTGTTTATCATCATTACTTGATTATGTTTATTTTGAATGATGTTGTGTGTGGTCCCACACCATGTAATGAGGGGACCACCACATTAATTGGCAAGAGACATCATGGTTGCCTCTTTGACTTAAAACATAAATGACCACTGTAGCGGCAGAAGTGAATTAAGAGAAAAAAAAATAAAACAGGGAGCACGGGAGAAAAAAGGAAGAAGAGGCAGTTGAATCGTTTGTCTTCATTCTTTGATTTCCAGCTTGTTAATCGTTGGATCGGGCTGAGATTTTGACAGCAGCTTCTAGACACGTTACACTTCATTCTGGACAGTTGGATCGAAGATTACTGGTGTGAAAGCTAGTTGTTTTGATAGAAAACAAGGTTGTTAGTGTTGTGAGTTTTTCTCAAACACTTCTCTCTTTAATCTTGTTGTATTCCAAGAATAGGTTGTTCTTGAAGATATGCATGTTGTAGCCCTTAGTTAAATTTGAGGAAGAATACTTATGAACCCATTATTTTTTTATAGTGGAAGTTTTTAGGTGGACTACGGTCTCGTGGTTTTTCCTGCATCGGGTTTTCCACGTAAAAGATTAGAACTTGTGAATTGACAAGATTGGTGTTTGGTTGTTCTTTGTTTTCCCAACAAAGTGGTATTAGAGCACTGGTTGTGTAGATTGAATTTCTTGTGCAGTTAAAATAGAAAAGGAAGATTCGGGCATGATAAAGCTCACTTCCTCCAATTATTTTCTATGGAAAACAATTATGGAGGATCACTTATATTGCAATGATTTGGCTTTGCCGCTTGAATGTAAAGGAATAAAGCCTGATTAAATAGATGAAGCAAAATGGAATGGGCTTAATAAAAAAGTGATTGCTAATGTTAGAAAATGGGTTTCTTCTAACTCCATTAATCATATTTCTCAAAAACATGACTGCTATACAGTTTGGAAGATGTTGGAAGAAACCTTTGCTAAGGAGAGTGCACAAAACAAGGTTTTTGTAATTAGAGATTTTGTGAATTTAAAGTACAAAGATGGTGAAGATGCTTCAGTGCACATAAATGAATTCCAAGGGTTCTTGAATCAGCTGTCATTGATGAATCTTGAGTTAGCTGATGAGATGGAAGCACTAATCTTATTGAGTTCATTGCTGGATAGTTGAGAGACTTTGGTGGTGTCACTTAGCAATTCTACTTCGAATGGAAAGATCACTTTGAAGAAAGTGAAGGATAATATTCTCAATTAAGAGAAGAGGAGGAAAGGGACAGCACTTCCCAGTCCATGCACTTATTACAGAAAGTTGAGGAAAAAGTCAAAGTAGGTTCTCTCATGGTAAGCAAGATAGAGAATCCGACAATAGAAAAGGCAAATAAAAGCCAAGAGGAAGATCTTAGTCAAGGAAGAGAATTAAATGTTATTATTATGACAAGCCTGGACATATTCAAAAAGATTGTAGAAAGTATAAAAGAGATAAAAATGGAAAAGACGAAGATAAGAATGAAGAGAATGGTACAATTGTAGTTGTATTTGATGGTGATGTTGTCATTGTTTGTGATGATGGTTGTGTTAATCTTGTATGTCAGGATACCACCTGGGTTGCAGATTTAACAGCTTTTTATCATGTTACACCCCGATGTGATTTTTACACATCCTACACACTTTGGTCAAGTTAGGATGGGAAATCAAGGGATGGCTAGTGTTGTGGACATTGGAGACATTTGATTAAAAACCAATACCGGATGTAAGTTGCTACTCAAAGATATTAGATATGTGCATAATATGCGCCTACATTTGATCTCTACAGGTACTCTTGATAAAGAAGGCTATCACAATTACTTTAGAGATGGTAAATGGAAGCTCTCAAGAAATTCTTTAATTGTTGTTAAGGGGAAGAAAATGGGTCTCTACATGTCACAAGCCAAGGTGATCAAAGAGGAGGTGAATGCAATTGAAGATTTCTCTACTAATTTATAGCATAAATGACTTGGACATTTGAGTGAGAAAAGCCTTGGCATCCTTGCCAAGAAGAACTACCTTCCATTAAAAGGTATGAACTTGAACACATGTACTCATTGTTTAGCTGGTAAACAACATAGAGTTGTATTTCAAAGATCACCTTCACATAGAAGATCACATGTTCTTGATTTAGTTTTATTGATGATCACTCAAAGATCATATTGATGTTTGCTTTATGATTGATAAGTCTCTTATATGTGCATTGTACTTTGTTAGTTTTATTGATGATCACTCCAAGAAAATTTGGGCCACTTGTTTGAAATCCAAAGATCAGATGCTTGATGTCTTTAAGAATTTTCATGCCAGAGTTGAAAGAGAAATTGGTAGAAAGCTGAAATGTATTCGAGTTGACAATGATGGTGAATACAGGGGTCCTTTTGAGAAGTACTGCAGGGAACATGGTATCAAGTTGGAGAAGACAGTTCTTAAGACTCCACATCAGAATGGAGTGGCTGAGAGAATAAACATAACTATTGTTGAAAGAATTAGATGTATGATCTCTCATACAAAATTGCCTAAGTCCTTTTGGGATGAGACAATGAAGACTACAGTTGCCATGATCAACCTTTGTCTATCAGTTCCTCTTGAATTTGATGTTCCAGATAGAGTATGGAAAGGAAATGATATTTCTTATGCATATTTGAGAGTGTTTGGATGCAGAACATTTATACATGTTTCCAGGGATGAAAGGTCTAAGCTTGATATCAAGACAAAATAATGTATTTTCTTAGGCTTTGAAGATGATGAGGTTGGCTATAGGTTGTGGGATCCAAAGGAGAAGAAAATTTTTAGAAGCAGAGATGTTATCTTTTTTGAAGATCAAACTATTGAAGACTTTGAACAGAAGGAGAAAACAGAGTCTACTATTTTTATTCCATCTAATTTGAATCCAAGACCTACTTCACAATTACCTTTGATACTTGCTAATCATGGGGGAGATTTGCAAAATCATGATAATGGTGATTTTCTTATTGAGCCATTAGTTGGTGATCCTGAATCAGCTAATGATGATATTGATGCTTTTTTTGAACAAGTTATTCAAAAAGCTCCAGATGAGCCACAATTGAGGAGGTCAACTAGACCTCGCCAACCTTCCACCAAATATTCTCCTCATAAGTATGTGTTGGTTACTGATGGGGGAGAGTCAAAATGCTTTAATGAAGTTATGTCACATGAGAAGAAAAATGAATGGTTGAAAGCAATGCAAAAAGAGATGAAATCCTTGCATGAAAACCATACTTTTGAGTTAGTTAAGCTTTCTAAAGGTAAGAGAGCACTAAAATACAAATAGGTGTTCGGGTTGAAAATTGATGAGCATTACTCACAACTAAGGTATAAAGCAAGATTGGTTGTGAAAGGTTTCGGTTAGAAGAAGGGTATTGATTTTGAAGAAATTTTTTCACTAGTGGTCAAAATGTCTTCAATCCCAATTGTGCTTGGTTTAGCTGCTAGTGAAGGGTTTGAAGCAAAAGGCAAATAGTAGTTAGTTTGCAAGTTGAAAATGAGTTTATATGAGTTAAAGCAAGCTTTAAGATAGTGGTACAAGAAGTTTGATTCTTTACGTATAGGACCACTTCTGATCATTATGTATTTATGAAAAGATTTCCATATGAAAACTTTATTATTCTCTTGTTATATGTGGATGATATATTGATTGTTGGCCATGATGCTAAAAGGATTCAGATTTTGAAGGAAGAGTTAAGCAAGTCTTTAGCAATGAAAGACTTAGGATCGACAAAACAGATTCTTGGCATGAAGATTACACGTGACAGGAAGAAGGAGAAACTTTGGTTATATTAGGAGAGATATGTTCAAAAGGTACTTCAAAGATTCAGCATGACCAACTTCAAACCTATTTGTTCACTTGCAAGCCACTTTAAGCTAAGTTCGAAGCAGTGTCCTTTAAGTGATGAAGAAAGAAATGAGATGAAAAAGGTTCCTTATGCATCCGCAGTTGGTAGCTTGATGTATGCCATGGTTTGCACAAGGCCGAATATAGCTCATGTTGTTGGTATGGTTAGTCAGTTCCTCTCTAATCCTGGTAAAGAACACTGGCCAGTAGTGAAATGGATACTGATGTATCTTAAAGGTACTTCTTGTTTCAACTTATGTTTTGGCAATAATAAACCTGTGTTGGATGGATACACAGATGTATATATGGCTGGTGATGTAGATTCTAGAAAATCCACATCAGGATACTTGATGAAGTTTGCAGGGGGAGCAGTCTCATGGCAATTAAGGTTGCAAAAATATGTTGTTTTATCTACTATAGAGGCTGAATATATTACTCTTACTAAAGGGGGCAAAAAGCTGTTATGGATAAAGAAGTTCTTATATGAACTTAGTCTAGTTCAAGAGAACTTAGTCTTGCACTGTGAAAGTCAAAGTGCAATCCATCTCAGTAAGCATCCTACTTTTCACTCTCGATCAAAGCACATTGAAGTTAGATATCAATGGATTCGAGATGCTATGGAGATGAAGTCATTTGTTGTTGGGAAGATCCATAATGATAACATTGCATCAAATATGATGACCGAGCCTTTATCGAGAGAGAAATTTGAGTTTTGTAGGATGAAAGTAGGTTTGGTAGAGCCTTCTAAATTGAAGTTTACAAGATGATCGTCAGTATGACGAATTCCTCACATAGTGCGTGAGGGGGAGATTTGTTGTATGTGGTCTCGCACCATGTAATGAGGGGACCACCACATTAATTGGCAAGAGACAGCATGGCTACCTCTTTGAATTAAAACATAAATGACCACTGTAGCGGCAAAAGTGAATTAAGAGAAAAAAAACAGAACAGGGAGCACGAGAGAAAGAAAGGAAGAAGAGGCGGCTAAATTGTCTGTCTTCATTCTTTGATTTGCAACTTGTTAACCGTTGGATCGGGCTAAGATTTTGACAGCAGCTTCTAGACATGTTACTATTCATTTTGGACGGTTGGATCGAAAATTGGTGGTGTGCAAGCTGGTTGTTTTGACAGAAAACGGGGTTGTCAGTGTTGTGAGTTTTTCTCAAACACTTCTCTCTTTAATTTTGTTGTATTTCAAGAATAGATTGTTCTTAATGATATGCATGTTGTAGCCCTTAGTTAAATCTGAGGAAGAATACTTATGAACCCATTATTTGTTGATAGTGAAAGTTTTTAGGTGGACTACGGTCCCGTGATTTTTCCCGCATCGGGTTTTCCACATAAAAATCTTTATGTTGATTTATGTGTTTGATTGCATTATTTTATTTGTGATTTTATTTGTGATTGCACAAAGTGGAAAAATAATTGGGATCTGTGAATTGTGATTTGACTAGATTTGGTTAGATTGGTGTCAGTTGTTCCTTGTTTTCTCAACAAATGTTTATATTTGAACTATTTTAATAAAGTATATATTCTAATAATTATTATATATACATATATATATTAAAGAATCATTTATCCCAAAAAAAAATGAATTTTGCATTGAAACTTGTACATTTCTATTGCTAAATTCGAAACTTGTAAGAGGCACAAACAAAATAACGTGAACAGTAAAATCTACTATAGAATTATACTCCCAGAACTCTATCAACATACCTAAAATTAACCTCCAGAATTAATCCAAAAACTCAGTATGATAATGCATTTATGTTGCTTGTCTTTGGCGGCCGGGGTGTTTTATTTAACATAACATGGAGCAGAAGCATACAAAGGAAATTAATTTAAGAGATCACGAAGTAGAGCTTTCAAGTGAATATACCTTCTTTCGATTCCGGAAGGTATCTTACTGTACGATATTTCTAAAAAAAAAGAAAAAAGAAAGAAATCTACAATGAGATAAGGATGATCGAGAATTCAACAATTAAATTCATTAAAAACTAATGAAGGATAGAAATTCAAACCTGTAAGTGACTTTTAACATGCAAGATTGTCAATCCATGAACGTCCATTTCTCTCAGAATACCCTTTGGAGTAGCCTCTACGTAAACAAATGCCAATAACCAAAGATTATCAATCAATTATCATTGATACTGTTATTTCCTTGTCAAAACATATCAAGTTCCTCTTACTTTCTGCACCTCCAAGTCGATTTACAGATTCAACAAATCGCTTGTGAAGATCTTGAGTCCATCTAACACGTATTTTTCTTTTGATTGTTGCTCCTAATGAAACCGAATTGTTAGCACCGGATGTCATGTCATAAGGAGAATATGCAGGCTGCTTCTGTGGCTGAAAGTGAGAGGTTGGTTTTGTAACTTGAGAGGTGAATGGCTGGTAAGCAACCTGTATAAATAGGAGATGTATATATTGCATCATTCTCCCATCAAGATTAGTCCCAATTCACATGACAGGAAAAAGAATTAATGACAACGTTGAATAAACTTACTTCATGGTTTTGGTGATCCTTGAATCTATTATCAACATGCATTTTCCTTCGATTCAAGGCGGCTAATTTATTTGCTGACTTCTGCAGGATAGGAGGAAAAAGGCAATTTCCCGACAAATTCCGATACAAATCTTGGTATGTGTTTTCTGTACTTCTTGGATCTTGATTGTTGTGCAAATTGATCAAGTTGACAGATGATTTAAGATCAAGAATGCTGTTTTGTGGATTAACAATTGAACATTGAGTTTTGCCGACTGGAGAACATGTAGATAAGCTACTTGTATCACATGAAAGGCCCTTGTAGCCTTCTGGTGCATAAGGAGCAGAAGCTGATGATGCAAAATGGCTAGAAATGATGGGTGCTGAAGGTGTGCTGGAAGTCCCTGGACTGAACTTGGATATTGAGCCTTCATGAAGGACTGGTAAATTAAACTGAAAGCAAAAGCCCATGTTCCCATCGGAAGCCACCTGCTTAGAAGTAAATGTTTCCAAACTACAGTTCTGTTCATGAACTTTTCTCTTTTGAGTGTTCATCTGTGATCTATACCAAAAGCACAATACGAAAATATGAAATAAATTTCTGGCTGCAGCTTTGTTTTCTTTCCTGAAAGGACACTAGAGTGTTTGTAGTTTAAATATTATGTTACTTGCCTAGAAGATGAAGAAGGTAAGTGGGGCATACAAGTAATGTTTTGGACCGGGACAGATCAGAATGAGAAATAAAAAATAGGGCATTAATTACTTTATGAAAAGGATATTCTGTGTCTCTAAACTAATGAGCCAAAGCTACAAATACACAACAATGTATGTCAAGCAATCCTTTTACTCATTCCAAGTCGGATAGGGACGAACGATATTGATTTTGATCCATCCAAGGCACAAACGCTTCAGATAATATATATATATAGGCCATGTAAAAGTGGATCTTCATGAACACTATTATGTGTCTTTTTCTAAAGAAAAAAAAATCATCGTTTTTTTCAATCGCTCCAACCGAAAAGAGTTTGAATAAATTTTGCTTAAGCGGAGATATACGTGTTGATTTGAGTTAAAAAGCTAGAGTATACATATTCAAGACTTACATGTAGTAATTATGAAGTCTTGAAATTGTTTTTGTAATACTGCTGGTTAATCTATACTATTTATTGCGATTTTAATTACGAAAAAAGCCAGTTAATTAGCCCTAAAAAAAAAATTAAAACCAAACTATTTAGATGATTTTTTCATGATTTCGAAAACCAGAAAAATGGTCAGTATCACCTTTTTGTTGAAACTCAATTGCTAATTAAGCCAATTAGCTATTTGTTATTGTTAGGTCAAATGGTCAGTACTATCACCTTTTTTTTGGAAACTCTTCTCACTCCTGATATGCTCATGATATAAAACTCAACGTTTTCATCCTTTTTATAAATAATATAAATTATATTTTAAAATTTTACTTAAAAAATTAAGTTAAAATACTTACTCGATATAGTATTAGAATTTTAATAACTAAATAATAATGAGTTTAAATTTTATTATTTCTATTTTCTCTTATAATTAAAATTAATTAATAATAAAAAATAATACAAGTTTACATACGTTTAATATTCAAAATAGTTTCAAATAGACACCACATAAATTGGTTTTAATTTTTAATGATAATAATCAAAAACATATTTCTGACTTTTTAAACTATATTCTTGCTTTATAAAGGACATCTCTTAAGCATGTTATCCTTTAACTATAAACAAATTCTCTAAACATGATTCATTTATAATTTTTTATTTTCCCCTCAAAATAACCTTTAGGAGTTTGAAGAGACAATCTAAATTGTATTTGCTCCATTGATGCTCAAGTTGGGTGGGTTTTGAATTTTTATTCATTTTGATCGGCTGGCTATGTATGCATGGCATGTTTTGCTATGTCAAATAGGTGTAATAATTTAATTCAAATTTGATGAAAATCGATTTAAATTAATCTAAATTAATAATATTTTTAAATAATTATTTTATTTGATAATTAAATAATAGGATATGAGTATTATCAAATTCAATCCAAACCTTATCTGAAATATATATATATATATATATATATATATATATATATATATTGCTATTTTTTTATATTGAATAATAAATACTACTTGGATAATTAATATTCACATCAATATGAATATATAATTTTTTTACTCTATTTATAAATATAATAGAAATCCTATCCGTAAATGTCAATAAATTTAGAGAGAGAGAGAATACACCACACACTCAATAAGTTTATTAAATACCAAAACAAATTACCAATTAGGTATATTAAGTTATTATTATTATTTTGGTTGCAAGAGAGGAGCCCAAGGCACAAGCACAAAACAAACTTATCTGACAATTCTAGAAAAACATACAATATCTGTACCATTATTTACACCAAATTTGGGCATGAGAGTATCCCTCCTCGATATACAAGTGAGATTTCCTCTTTCAAATCCTTGTGAATGAGCTTACTAATGAGATTAACAAGCATAGCAATCGGCCCCAGATCCACTTGATCCTTGGATAGAACAAGTTTAAGCACTTGATATATCCTTGGTGTTTAATTTTTGAAGAAAACTTGGTGTGTTTTTTTTTTTTGTCTTAAGAAAATAGGGTGGTGAAGTCATCTGAAGATTTCTTTAAGGTACATACATTAATTTACATGCAGCATTTAGGAATAATTTGACAAGCTATGTGTCAGCATACCCTATGGCGTGGCTTGCTAGGTTAGATGAAAGCTAAGGTGTTTCTCCCTCTCGGACAAATGATGGGTCATAATTTCCTGGAAATCTGCCGTCTAATCAAATTGCACCAACATCGGTCTAATCTTTGGACCAAAGAAAAGAAATAAACAGTAACTGTTGTGGATGAATGCAAAGCTGCAACTTACAGACAAGAAACTAAGCACGGATTCTTGAAAAGCTTTAATCAAAATGGTTGGACACCATTTTTGTTTGGCATATGTTCTTTGTCGAGAGGAAGTTGTAATATTGTTGGAGGATGGTAGCCAGCAAACAAGCATAGGCAAATCAGAATTATTCAAGTCGATGGCAGCAGTCCAAATCTGTCCTTACCCCATTAACTCATTACTAAATTTGCAGTACAATTTGTCCAATTCTATAGTAAATTTGCAGTACATTTTTTTTTTTTAATTGTTAAGGCTAGGTTCAGTGTATCTTTACAATGGTCTAGATTCATTGAATTCTATAGTGCTTATTATTTTTCCAAATTTTTGTTTAGTGATTGGCTTCTCTCCTATATATATATATATTTTTTTCAAATGTTGCTATCCATGTGCGTACACTACAAAATAACTTTCAATGACAATTAAATAATTTAAATGTACCATTAAAATATGAGATTACTATAATAACCCTTATGAATTTAATAATGACATTTGAACCCTTATGAATTTGCCCTGCCCTTCTAAAAGCTATGTTGTTTGGAAGTAAAATAATAATTTTATTATGTCAAATATATAATGAAATATTGAGCTCCTTTAACTTTATATATAATATATAATGGATGTGGATTTAAAAGCATGCCAAACGTTAAAAAATAAATATGGAGGAAAAAACATTTATATATAATATTGAATTAGTGGAACTTATAAATGACGTGATGAATTATTCTAATAAATAAATATTTCAATTGTTTTTTTATACATATTTTGTCTTGATTTTTTTTTTTTAAAGTGCCTGTATGAATCTTCTCCTTACCCCGTTAACTCGACGTGCTTGCTTCTTTTTTTTTTTTTTTTTGCTTTACTAATTTTTTTTACTCATTTCTCATATAAACAAATAGAGACAAAATAAAACTTAGAATGCTTAACCTGTTCGAAGTGTGGCGTAGAGAATGGTTAAGTTATTAAATTAGATACAACCAAAAAAATCTTACAAACCGATTATGAAAGAAAAATAACATGCATTTAGTTTTGGATAGTTAAAATTAATTTTATTAAACACACCTAATAAAGTGAAAGTTCATATACGATGTTAATGAAAAAAAAATTGGTTAATGTTTGAAGACGTTTTTTTTTATTTCTAATTAAAATATTCAAAACATATAGCAAAATCCAATAAAAAATGAAGATATCATATTTTTTTTTTATTTAATTGAAATAAATGACGTTTCAAATTAATAAAAAAAATGCCTCTAAGACTCGGAGAAAACTGAGATTAGATTGACGAGATCATGATAACACAACTATTTGTTTTGAAGTGAAAGATTGAGTTGTGTTAATATTTTATTTTTATATCTATTTTAATTAATTATAAGATGTGATTTTTATAGGCTATATCTTAGAAAAAGTAAGAGACATGTAATATACTTTATTTTAATAATTAATTATCATTAAATATTACATTTTAGCTTTTTTTATTTTTTTTATTTATTGGAATTGATGATATGACATTATTTGGAGCTGATAATGTGTCAATTGTCTATAATTTACCATTATTATCTTTGACTTTTATATATAAGTAGTAGATACATGCATTGTTGTTGGACCTACGTTGAGATTTATCTCAAGAAAAAGTCTTTGTTATTAGGTTATAGGATTAAATTGCGGGTCAATAAGTTAATTATTTTTATTAAAAATATAATTGGGTCAAACTGGCTTGACTGAGTCGATATTATTATTTTGTTTAATTTAAAACTCATCCTACATTAAGCTACAAATCACAAATTTCAAGAATTAATATGGTTTAACATGAATATGTTGGTGAGACTTAGGAAAGGATTTTGTTGATGTTATCCATAATCCCAAGGAAAAACAATGACCGTGAAGGTGAAGTGAGTCTTGAAAGAGGAAGTGTAAGGCTTAGATTTGAATCTATGGGAAAAAGGGAGGTGATTTTTTTTTTAATGATGGCAAACCCTTGTAAGCTCCTTGATGGTACCAAAAATATACCCTTTAAGGTGTGAAAAAAATACACATAGCCCTATTAATTTATTAGAAAGTGATTTTTTTTTAGAAAGTGATTTTTATGAAAAGTTGATTATTTTTTTTAATGTTTGGTAATGTTATAAGAAATAAGTTAAAAAATATTTTTAAATATTTAATTATAAAATATAATTCTTAGGTAAATTAAAACGTACAACACATAATTATTTGTTTTGAAGTGAAAGATTGAGTTGTTTAATATTTTATTTTTATATTTATTTTAATTAATTATAAAATGTAATTCTTATAGGTTATATCTTAGAAAATGAAGAGACATGTAATATACTTTATTTTTTTATTTTAATAATTAATTATCACTAAATATTACATTTTAGCTATTTGTTTTATATTTTATTCATTGAAATTGATGATATAACATTATTTAGAGCTGATGATGTGTCAATTGTCTATAATTCACCGTTTATATATATATATATAAAATTGCCTCTCTCTCTCTTTTATTTATAGTTTAATCCAGCTAAAATTCTAATTGTGGGTGGTTTTAGTTATTGTTTTTCATTATCTTTGAGCTATAATTTCTCACTTTCTATATCGACAAATTCCACATTCCACATTCCAAGTAAATTTTATTTAAACCCCTTATCTTTCGATTTAAAATTTTTTTCTGGATTAGTCCTCGAACCAAGTCTAACAACAATGTGTATATATATATATATATATATATATAAAAGATAGAGAAAAATAACCCCTCTCCTTTTTATGCCTAAGATCAGCAGCAAAAATGGCAAAAGATGTTGACGTTTAGGTCATATATTAATATTTATATATTTTAATGATAATAATTAAATAAAAATGGACTAATAATATATTTGGTTGAGTTTAAATTTAAACAGATTTATAAAAAGATCATCAATAAGCATAAATAATTAAATGAAGAAATAAATCAACACAAAGTAAGTGAAAACTTAATTCTTAAGCATTCATTTAGTGTTTATTATGTAAATCTTTATATCTTATTTGATAGCACAAATTAAAATGAATTTACATACTTCACATTATATGCATTATAGAATTGATATGCATTTAGTCAGTTTAAGATTCATCAGGCTTAAGACTGTTAAAATTAGATATTAAGTTGAACCGATCGACCGCTTATTTATCAGGGTCGAACACTTAGGAATCTGCTGGAATCGATCAACCGATTGAATTAACCATTCTAAACTGATCGATCATTTTAGCTGTTAGAGGAACAATGATGGCTATAAAACAACTTTTTTTTTTCTAAAAACATATATATAGTTTGTCTAATTGAAAAATTAAGCACAAAATTTGAATAGATATCATATAAAAGCTATTTTAGGAGCAAAAAACTTTAAATCATCAATCATAAATCATACTCGTATTTATGCATTAAAACCTTCATATTATTCCATAAGAGTATAAATTCACACACTTACTACACTTAAATACATTCATACATTCTAAGTGTTATTGAGTGAGTTATAAAGATATAGGCTTCACTTGTATTATCTACTCTTTGAGAAAGTGTTGTTACATTTCAAACAATTGTAATTCTTAAAGAGTTTATGTGAAAAATTATTGATCATTGGTGAGGTACATTACCAAGGTGAAGATTCTTGAAGAGGGTGTTTCTTCAAGTGGTGAAAAGGAGTTTGGTGAGGATTCATCAAGGACATTGTAATTTTAGCTTGGATTAGTAAATAATACAATACTCAAGATCGGTTTGGTGCTTAAGGTGTGGATATAGATTTGCCAAACCACATTAAAAATCGAGTTTGCAATTTCTATCCCCATACTCTTTACTTTAAACACCTTAATTATATTGTTGGTTAGTTATGTTAATTGTGTTTAATTGAGTTAATTGCAATAATTATTATTATTAGTAAAACATCTAATTCACCTCCTTAGTTGTTATTGTTGCCTTAATTCTAGAATAACAATTGATATCAAAGTATAATTCTTATTTATTTAAGTTTTTTTGGACTTTGAGTAGAATGACAACCATTAGTTTTAATGTTCAAAATGAAGGATCATCAACCTCTATGTCCTTTTTCTTTGACGGTAATGACGATGTCTATTGAAAACCTAGGATAATTATATATCTTCAATCTATTAATTATGAATTATGATTTATGACTATCTATTGAAAATGGACCTTACAAGCCTACTAAAATTGAAAATAATATAACATTTCCTAAAGCTATAAGTGATTATACCGATGATGATAAAAAGTTGTTATATATGGATGTTAAAGTTATGTATACTTTGTATTGTGCATTTAGTAGAAGTGAATTCAATAGGATTACATCATGCAATAATGCTAAAGATACATGACATGCATTAAAAATAACACATGAAGAAACGAATCAAGTAAAGGAATGAAAAAATGACATGTTAGTGCATCAATATGAGTTATTTAAAATGCTTCCAAATGAATCCATAACTAGTATGTTTGCTAAAATGACAACTATCACTAATAATTTGGATGCTCTTGATAGAACTTATACTAATGTTGATATTGTGAGAAAAATCCTTAGGTCTTTGCCAAAGACTTGGGAAGTAAAGGTGATGGTAATTCGAGAAGCTAAGGATCTCACCAAACTTTTATTAGAATAACTCATTAAATCACTTATGACTCATGAAATCACCATAAAAAAGCAAGAACTAGAAAAAAAGCCAAAGAAGAATTTGTTATTCAAAACCATATACCATATTGATAGTGATTGTCGCACGTGTGCGGCGTCGCAACGATCATCCTCCACACTCATTGTGTGTGTATCTATCTGGCCAATATGGGGAGACAAGAAATTCTTGTCTTTTTATTAGTGGAAAAAAAAAAGAATGGGAGTCGCCACCTAGTATTCTGGTCACTAAAAACCCTAACTGGTCTCAGAGATCAGGTACGGAGACTGGTTGCGTAAAGGGAAGGTATTAGCACCTCAAATACGCCCTACCTAAGGTAACCTGCATTGTTTTATTGTCTGATATATGCTACGGTTGTATCATATTTCTAATTGTTGGTTTGTCTACGGTTTAAGAAAAATCCTCCTTGATAAGGAGATCCTTATCTTATCGGGTAAAACCTAATCGTCCTAACGTCAATAAAAAAACTACCTTTTTCAATATCGGGAATACGTTTTACGTGAAAATTCATAATCCCTGATATTAAAAGAAAACAAAATAATTTTTTTGGAATTTTTGAAATATTGGCCAAGTTCTCGTAACTTTAATAAACTGGTTAAGCATGCTAAAATATTTTTTTTTGAAGTTCTTCTTTGTTGTATGAAAATACAATATGAGTTTTTTTTAGCTTTGAGAGACTTAGCCGTATGCATGAAAACAAAAACATATATTTTTTTTTAATGTTTTGATGAAAACCGAGTATTTTAATACCGGATTTGTATTTTTACGATATAAAAATACAAACTGATATTAACCCAAAATGGATAGAAAATTACACGAGAAATTCACAAATTTTTTTAAAAATGTATATATTTTTTTAATTAAATTTTTTTTGAACGGGCCGGACCCGGAACAAAATTGGGCTGGAACCGACCCAAATAAAACACAAACTACCTTATATGGACTCAGCCCAGCCGCGTGGACTGGGCTGATGATCCAACCCGTAGCCACCACGATTGGTTACTGTGCTCGCACGCACAGTAACCCATCAAATATAATTAGCCGGTTACTGTGCATGAGCACAGTAACCGGTTAATTATTTTGCTTGCTTGCGGAAACGTGCACAGTGCACGTTCTGCATGCAAGCAGAGAAACGAAGAAACAAAGATGAGGGGAGGGTGTTACCTGGAACAGAAGACGTTGGGTAGATTAGCTGGCAGTGGAGAGGTGACGGTGGTGTTGCTGCAACGACAGACTGTGGTTGCTGCCAGTGGCTGCTTCTTCTTCTTCCTGCTGCCTTCTGCTTTCTCCGCCCCTCTCATGTGTTTATTATGTTCTTCGCTGTTTAATCTCTGGCGATGGCGGTTCTGTCGGTGGTGGCTGGGAGGAACGGTGGAGGCGCTAGTAGAGGTGCAACGGTGGCTCTTCTCCTCCCTCTTCTGTCTTGCTCTTTCACTCTCCTTTCCGTCTCTTTCTGTTCTTCTCTTTTTTTTTTTTTGAAAGCTTTCCCCCTCTGTTTTGTTCTTTTAGCTTCAGTTTTTTCTGTTCCTTCACTCTGCTCGGTCTCCCCTCTCAAGCCGTCCTCTTTCGTTCCTTTTCTCTGTTTCTTTTAACTCTCAAAACCTCCCTGTTGTTTGGTTCTCTCTTCCCCCTGTTTTATATTCTTCCCTCATTCTCTGTCTTTCGCTCCTTTTCTTCTGTTTTTCCCGAGTTTTCCCCCCTTGAATCTGTCGTTTGCTTCTCTCCTTCTCCAAAATTTTGCCCCTCCTTTCATTGCTGGTTCCTCCTCTGGTATTTATAAGCAGAGGAGGAGAGGATCACCTTACCCCTGCCATGGCGCAGGGTAAGGTGGGTGATGGGAGCTACTGGCAGGGCATGGTTTCCTGTTTTCTTCATCATGGTGGCATAATGTTATAGGTATGGGTTTTGTGCAAGTGGGAGGGGAAAGAGAGAGGGAAAGAAAAGAGGGAATTTTTTTTCAAAAATCTTCTTCACCCCTGTCACTGCATTCGCAGGGGAGAAGAATATGCACAATGTCGTTTAACAGCACCATGTCTTTTTTTTGGAAGAAAAGGAAATGGATTTGGGAGTGACCCAACATGGGTTATGACAGTGATGATAATGATGATAAAATGAAGGGGAACATTTCACTTCTCACAGGACAATTCCAAAATTTTCTAGGAAAAAAGTAAGGGAACAAAAAAATCTCAAACTTTCATTTGTTTTCCCATTCTAACAGGGTAATATTAGTCTTTGTGCACATCATATTTGAACCCTAGTTAACTAGAAAGTCACCAACTTGTGTAGACTGATCATCCTATAGTACAGAGCCTCATGCTGATTGCATTTTGATTTTCTAACAAGCTTTACCTTATTGTTGTTATGGTCTATTTGATAAACTTTTATATAAGAACCTAAAGCTATATTTTTATATAAATTCCTCATTGTTGTATTACCTATTGTGTATTTATTGAACGTTATCTACTCACTGAGTTATTGAACTCAGCTTCTTATTATTTATCTTTTTCATGCTTATAGCTTGTTAGCAGGTTAATTTTGTTGGATCTTTAGAACCTGTTTTTTGTTGTTGTAATTAATACTTTTTCTTTACCTCTAGTTAATTTTCCACAACTACGAATTTGTATTAACTCTTGTATTAAGATAATCAAATTATATTATGAAGTTAGTTTTATTATTACTGTTACGTTGAACTCTGATTGAGTTATTTAAATAATAAATTCGTATGCGAGTTTGGATTCGCATGGATATGAAACCATGAAGGGGAACCTTATTTATGTGTTAGTTATGGATCCGGAAATCGGGTCGTGACATTAAATAAAACCTCATCTTTACAGCCCAAATGTGATAGTGTTCATCATTAAACACTGGAATTACAGATGAAGCACTGCTGGAAATAGACATGTCTGCACAACAGCTGCCTGAAAAATAAATCACTCAACCTCACTAGTGTTTGCACTCAACATCACTGTGTTTAGCACTCAAAAAACTTGTCTCACCACCCGTAAGAATCCAGCTCTGATACCACTGTTAAATCTGCAGAAAATAAAAGACTAAAACTTGCAGGGAGAAATAGATAATTTGAGACTTAAGAGTTGAAGAAAGGCAGAGTACTAAATGAGAATGCCTATTTATAGGCTTACAACCAAACTAAAATTACTAAAAAATCTCAACTACTATCAGATTTTATTGGCACTACATCTACCAACTGAAAACAGAAAATTAAGGAGCAAGAATCTGATTTGAAACAATAACAAAGACTAAGTCTA
>Ga0307515_10009542_pt1 | contig 18748 bp, 17 predicted proteins | sample 17_EM_MG_FD_194513 | JGI IMG/M metagenome (GOLD analysis project Ga0307515, IMG submission 194513) | Populus trichocarpa ectomycorrhiza microbial communities from riparian zone in the Pacific Northwest, United States - 17_EM | ecosystem: Host-associated > Plants > Roots > Unclassified | place...
AAACTGTTTGACAAAAATAATCATAACTTTTAATTCAATCATTAAATTAGATTCAAATTGTGGTTCTATAGGCCCAATTTTATTAGAGATGGTTGTTTGTAACTAGCCAATGTTTGCTAGCTATAACCAGTCTGAGAAGATTCTCAAATTAGATTTGAAGGGTGTTGTTTTTTCTATTTTAACTAAATTTTTATTTACTTTCATATTTTAATTATTTTTTCTACTTATTTTTGGATTGGTTTGCTGTATAAATTTATACTTTTATATAAACATTTGATGTATTTTTTTCATTAGATTAATGAAATAAAATTTTTTAGAATATATAAGAGTTTTCTCTATAATTTTCACTATAATAAGAGTTTGAAAACTCTATTTTTTCTAATTTAAAACTATAAAATCTTAAGGATTAAAAAATTCTAGCACTATTTGCTTTGTTAATGGGTAACTATGTATTTTGTTTTGTGGCGAATAAAAGCATATTCAAAAATATATTTTTTAGTTAGCGTTTGGTTACTATCTCGGGATAAAAAAGAAAGAGGTAGCGAGGATATAAATGTGAATGGTTAAAGAGACAAACAAAGACATAAAAACAATCTATCTGTAGGATAATTTTAAAGTGAGTTTTTATACTTTCAAAACAAGAAGTACAGAGAAAACATGTCTTCAAAAATATTTTTTTTATTTTTTTATCCTTAAAATATCTTTCTCAAAATCTCTTAATTTCAAACTTGTCCAAATAAGGTATGCAAGGATAAAAGTAATTATTATTATAGTTTTAAAACTTAACTTCAAGATTGACTCGGGGCAAGGTCTGAGTCACAGATTGAGGGGTCAATCCGGGTGAATCTTATGTTTTTTAAAATGATCAAAACAACATCATTTTAACTATTTTTTTTTTAAAAAAAGCCAATAGGTTTTTTTACCCAGGTTTTGACCGTGTTTTATATCTAGTTGACCGAGTCAAGGTGGGTTAATCATTTCTCTATTTGTTTTTAAACTCAGACTAGTCTAAGTTCCGGATCAACTGGGTCTCAGATTGACCAGTCGAGCCAGTTTGAGTTTTATAATTAGGGTTATTATATTATTATTATTAATTTTATCACTTAATATAAACTAAAATAAAAAAAATATCTAATTATTTTAAAAATATATATAAGTTTGACAATAATATATATTAATAGTAAAATGAATTTTTTATATTTTATTTTATCTTATCCAACATAAATCAAACATGATATAAAAATATTCATTTTATTTTGTACATTGTTATTAAATATAATTTTATTTATATCATCATTTTTATTTTGTCTCATCTTCTTTATTATAATTTTTTATTATAAGACAAAAAACAAACATTATATTAGAATTCAAAATTGTTAAGTTGTCTGTCTCCATACGATGCCATTGCCTAACTTGCCTGGACCAAGACCCTACCGTCATCACAATACGTGCCATCCAGCTAATTTTTCCTGTATTTTGTCTCGTTCAAAATGTCAAAGGAATAAATAAATAAATAAATAAAAGAAAGTGGTATAAATGTCCCCGTACTCGCAAATAAAATGTGCCAGCAACCATCAAGCTGTTTCGTAGCATTTTGATCACTCCATTATTGTTTACATGAAAAGAAATGCTTCGAAAGATTACATGTGTTTTTATGTTTACACAGTCGCTAGTATTTTCGAGTTAATTTTGAAGTCTTCTATTTAGTGAAAGCATATATCATTGACACTAAAATTATTTTACCCTAGATCCACCACTCATATCTTGACTTATAAAACATATTTAGAATAAAAATTTCATAAAATTATAATTTTTGTGTGAACCAGTCGACTAGTTCATACAATTAGTTTAACCAGCCGACTAGTTGAGTCAGAGGATTGGTAGTAAGGCTACTGCCCCTATTAGCAACAAATTCCCCCAACATCTTAATCTAACAAAAAATATTTTTTATGAGATTTTTTATTTAGTTTGTTAATTTGAAATTTAATTTAGTTAATAATCTTAGATAGTTAAATGTTTTTCAATTTTAACAAAATTTGAGCAAAGTTTTCACTATATAGGAATTATATCTAACATTTTATCTCACTTTAAAAAACTTGCAAAAAGCCACAATAATCAAACTCAACAAATTCTCACATTTCATAATCACAAGTAGCTCTAGGAATGCAAATAAAAACAAAACATATATAGAAAATGAATCTCAAATATTTCAATAATACAACATTCTAGTAATTAAAATCCAAAAATATCTCAATATAACTCATCTATCTATTTACATCTACATCGTCTACTAGATTATTTGGGCTCATAAATAACTCGATTGGATCCAGCTCTTACCCTTGTCCGAGTGGTCTCGTCTTCAGTCATGACATCATTAAGAGTTAACTGCTCTCCAAATATTTCAAGTCCAGTGCGAAACACATGATGACTTAACCAATCATGTATCCTTTGTTAACTGCTCTCCAAATAATGAACCACTGGACGTATAAATGTATCCTTTGTTTTCTTCATCAATATTATGAAACACGGATATGACCTCTCAACTCTTTTATAACATGAAGTCAACCTAATATTAATAAAACATTAATGCTAAATTAAAAGATCAATAAATAAAACTTAACGATTTGATTTCTTACGATATTTTGAATCTAATTGGCATGTTGTTCGTATTACATGTATCTAGGTAGAGGAACCTGCTAGGGCTCCGAAGTAATGACCCGACATGTGATACTCATATACCTAATTAATACTCCTCATTTGTAATCACATGATGCATCTTTGTAAATATTTCATTCATTCGTACATCCCATTGTAATACATAAACTTCATGATGACTTAACCAATCATAATAATTATTTTTACCCCGACGATTTATGGCATGCAAAGCATCACTCATATCGATGTCAAATGGAATGTGTTGTCTATAGCTAAATTATCGCATTACCTAAACTATCACATTACCCAATCATCTTAAAAAATATCAATGAAACCACTGATATTCATCCTGTTAGTGCAAATAACCGGAATAATTATTAGTCTTTCATCTGAATAAGGTGTTTATATGACCTGTAGAATATAAGTTTCTTCGATTTATACTTGTAGAAGTAGCAAACATTCCCTAACTTATGTGGCCTCCTTTATGCATGCAAGACATAGATTTATATACAAGCATGTCAACACAATCAATCCCCAGCTATATATGGGAATGGTGTCAAAATCATCCAGGGGCATTAGATAAATTAAAGGCATATATCTCCATGTGAGATCTGTGAATAATATACACTATCAAACAAATACAATATATGATATAGCATACCTATATAACACATTAAAATTATCATAATAATTCACGCAAACTTAATAAATAATCAACACATTCAAATTATAATAACTACTTAGTACCTCCGCAATAAAGAATATTAAACTGATATGCACTGAATTAACTCTATTGCTTGATTTATTTCTCTGTGCATGTATCATGCATATTTATTTACATTGGTTATTCACTAGTTCTAGAAGTCCATTGTGAGTAGGACTTTGTATGAAGCTAAACTTTGTTTTTAAATAGAATTACACTAAAACAGAGTTGCACCAGGTGTTAGACCACATAAGTGTAGGTGACAGATTCTCTTGAGTTTCTAGGATTAGCAGTATCCTTTATACGCCTCCTCAAGATTGAGCTGCCATCAAGCAGAAAAATCTTGCTACACAAATATCACATGCGTTGTCGGGATAGAGGCTTGGTAAGCAAATCAACCAACTGATTATGTGTATGCACATGCCGTACTTGAAGACACCCTTGGCTGACCAGATCACGTATAAAATGGAGATCAATCTGAATATGTTTCATGCACGCGTGATTGACAAGATTAAAGCTCAGCTGTGTGGCACCAAGATTGTCGCACAACAACATAGGAGGTTGTGGGAAAGAGAGACCAAGCTCAGTGAATAGGATTTGCAACCACAAAGTTTCAGCTTCTTTAAAAGAGCGAGCAATTACACGTTGTTTGTTGGATTTTCAGGAGATAAGTGTATCCTCGAGAAAGCATATATAGGCAGAAGTGGAGGATCTATCATCTAGGTTTCCAGCCCAGTCAGCATTAGAGAAAGTATTAAGAGCAGGAGCACCAGTTTTTGAGATTTGAATGCCATGGAAAATGGTCTGCTTCAGGTAACACAGGAGACATTTTGTTGCAGTCCAGTGATTTTGGGATGGTTTGTGCATGAATTGGGAGAGTTTGTTGACAGCAAAACAAATATCGGGACATGTAAAAGAGAGATATTGAAGGCTCCCAATAATGCTGTGAAACTGAGAGCAATCCGTGGGTGTTGTACCATCTTGTAGTTGAAGCGAGTGGCTAGTGGAGAGGGGAGCCGAGACGTCTTTAGAACCCACCATATTTGTATGAGATAAAAGTTCACGAATGTACTTATGCTACGTTAAGAACAGACTAGCATGATTTGGATCACCTCGACGCCCAGGAAAAAATACAGATCACCCATGTCTTTGAGATGGAACCGGTTGCTAAGGTGCTGAGTGACATTGTTGATGAATGTTGAATTGTTTCCTGTGATAACCAAATCATCAACATAAACCAATAAATAACTGTCGATACACGACGTCGAGCGACGACTCCGCTTTTTGTTTATTTAACAAAAAAAGTTTTTTTCTTGATTGGGGGAAATGAAGATTTTATTGGAGTCGCCATATAGTAATTTGAGGGAACTAGAAATTCCAAATTAGACACTGGTCCTAGAGATTCGGGTACAGGGTTAGTTATGATTAAGGGAAGGTAGACACCACCCTTAAAACATCCTTTCAAGAGAAAGGTTACCCTTACTTGTGTGTTTTTTATTTGATTCAAATGCTATTATATTTTGGGCTTATTGATAATTTGTTTTTTAAAATGGTTAACGTCGGTCCCTAAAAATAGGAGACACGTTAAAAATGACATCAGTCCCTAAAAATTAGGAGACTCGTTTGAAATATTGATGTTTTAACCCTAAAAAGGAGAGTTACGTCTGAGTTACCAAAAAAACAATAATGGACATAATCCATATTTTGTATTTTAAATTTTTGACATCGGTCCTTTTCTTAAAAAAAAAAGACGTGTCGACAAACAATATTTATTTATAAAAACAAAATTATTTTGATATTGTTGAGAAATATGTATAACCATACTTGAGAACCGGGCTTTGGACCCACAAACAATGACATGATAATATGGGTGTTGGACCTACGTCATTATTCCGTTTATATTTATTTTTTGGTTTTTTTGTTATTTTTTAGAATGCGAGAAAATTTACAAGCATTTATATATACAAAAATATCAAAAATACCATCAGGAACCCCAAAAAAATTACCTGAGTGCCACTGTATATGTAAAATACTGAAATACCCTTGAATTTCTCTGAAATTTATGAAAATGCCACTGGCGGCGCGTGTGGCCCACGCGCGGTTACTGTTGGAGAGGTGAAATTTTCTGGCGAGATTTCCGGCCAAAAATGGTTGATTCTGGTAGATGTGAGGGCGTGGATTCTGATGGCGGTGGTCTCAACGTCCTTTGATGGCTGATGAGGGAGAATCGTCGGTTTGAAGCTTCGGGTGGCCGACAAAAATCGCGACCTTTTTCCGACCAGATAAGGAGGAGAAAACGCTGAAACAGGCTGGGGTTTTGCTTTATAGGAGGGTATCAACCTTTCTGTTGTGGTTCGGATTCTTCACACGGCCGGAAATGGGATATCGGATGAGAGAGAAAGAATCGCCGGCGAGAGGAGAGAGAGACTCCGAGATTTTGCTACGGTGTGAACGCGAGCATGCTACACCCGTGCAGCTGAAGGTTTTTAACCGTTAGATCGCGGATGAACTGATCCTGCGGCAGTGATTGGCTTGATCTGTAAGTTGATCGGACGGTCCGGATGGTCTGAGTTTCGGCCTGGCATGGCGCGGTGTACTGAGAGCTTTGTACACCTGATGACGTGGCACAACAGGATCAAAGGGAAGATTGTTTTAAGGGCTGAGATGGATTTGGGTTTTAATCTAGTGCGGTAAGCCCTATTGTATCCTATTAAATCAAAGGTCCAGAACTAAATACTATTAGATCTAATGGTTAGGATATTTTTGATATTTTTCAATTTGTTTTTTTAAAATCAATATCTTAAAGAAAAACTGAAAAAAACTCAAATAATAATCCAAATCTCTCTTTTTTTTCTTCTTCTTTTTCCTCCTCTCTCTTCCGAGTTGTAACTGGCTCTTTATAGCCAATAAGCAGGAGACATAAAATCTTATCACTATCTGATTGTAAGAAAAAAAACTCGTCGGCACAACTGCCCCGCCTGCTATGACAAAAGAAATTTGCATTATATATAATAATAAATATTTATATGGATAAAACTAAAAACTCAAATCAGTATTAGAAAAGCCTATTTCAACCACTAAAAATCAATTTTAATTATCGAAAATTATTTTGGAACACTAAATAAAAACTCCTGATGGGTATCAACCCGGTGGACCGGGTTTTGACCAAGAATAACAATTTTAACCCAAAATGGCCTGAAACTCATTTTTTATCCCGGTCAATATGGTTGGACCCGTATTGATCGGGTGGACTCGGTTTTGACAAAAAATGACGGTTTTGACCCGAAATGGCCTGAAACTCATTTTTTATCCCAGTCGACATGGTTTGACCAGTATTGACCCGGTGGACTCGGTTTTGGTCAAAATGATGTTTTTTACCCGAAACATCTTGAAAACTCATTTTTTACCCTGGTCAACATAGTTTGACTCGTATTGATCTGGTGGACTCAGTTTTGGTCAAAAATGACGGTTGACTCGAGAAAAATGTATTTTTGAATTTTTAAAATTTTTCTTAATTTTTTTGGATTTTTATGAATAATAATAGAAATAAAATAACATTCAAGAAAATATTGGTGAATCCAAAATTGGGTTACAACAATAACATTTGTGAGAGTCAGTCGAATAAATAACATTTGTGAGAGATGGATCCGCCTTTGATTGAAGAAAATATAGCTGAGTGATAGCAGCCTTGAAAGTTGTAAACCAAGCTTTGGGAGCTTGTTTCAGGCCATAAATAGCTTTCTTTAAGTGACACACATGATGAGGTTTTGTTGAATCTTTGAACCCAGGTGGTTGAAGCATGAAGATTGTTTCGAAGAGATCACCATGTAAGAAAGCGTTGTAGACATCCATCTGTTGTAAACTCCAGCCATGCATAACAACAATTGTTAGGATAGGTTGGATGGTTGCAGGCTTGACCACAGGATTAAATGTGTTCGTGTAATCCAAGTCGAGCCGTTGATTATATCCCTTAGCAACGAGGAGAGCTTTGAATATGTTAATTGACCCATCTGGACGATGTTTCACCCGAAACACCCATTTGCAACCCACTGATTTGATAGAATCAGAACAAGGAACTAATTCCCAAGTGTCATGGCGCATTAAGGCTGTAAGTTCAAAGGACATGGCTTTACGCCACTGTGGGTTGGAAAGAGCTTGAGTGACACTAGAGGGTTCAATGGCTTCAGGTAGGGGATGTTTATTGACGAGGTTGAGTTATTTCTGCTTTAAGATATTGTTCATGGACCTGGTGATCATGGGGTGAACACGAGATGATGATGTAGCGGGAGCAGATGTATTTGGTTGAAAAGGGTTGATGGGGAAAGGGAAGAACAAATCAGAGGGTAAGGGGTTGCATGGGGATGGTAACTGAGATGAAGGGGATTAAGGGATAGAGATATTACCTGAGGAAGAGGCAGCAATGGTGGTGTCACCTTCCTGTGTGGATGATGGAGATTGGTGCGAAGGCATAGTGATTGATGGTGAACATGGAATTTTAACAAAAAGGGACGAGAAAGAGGGAAGTAGGGACTGTGAGGACACATCGGGTGGAATGGGAGGGACATGCCGGTTTTCATCAAAGAGAACATGACGGGAGAGAATCAGTCTATTTATGGTAGCATCCCTGCATTTGTATGCATTTTGAGTTTGAGAATAGCCTAGAAAAACACAAGGGCGGGACTTGGGCTGGAGTTTGTTGGTGTTGTATGGACGGGTGAGAGGGTAGCAGAGACACCCAAATTTCCTTAGTTTAAGGTAATTTGGAAGCTGACCAAAAAGGTATTCACAAGGAGAACAATTCTGCAGGAGAGGAGTGGGGTGGCGGTTAATAAAGTAAGAGGCGGTGTGAAATGCATGGGGCCAGTAGGAAAGGTCAAGGCTGGCATCATGAAGTAATGTGAGACCTGTTTCAACAAGATGACGATGGCAACGTTCAGCGACACCATTTTGTTGTGGGGTATGAGGGGCGGTGGTATAATGACTGATCCCACTATGTGATAGAAAAGATCGTAAAGTAATGAATTCACCACCATTATTAGAATAGAGCGATTTTATCTTTGTTTGAAATCGTGTCTCGGTGAAGTTTTTGAATTTTGGAAAGATTGTCGAGACATCAGACTTTTTAACCATTGGATAAAACCAGATGTATTTACTAAAATGATCTACAAATATTAGGTAATAACGAGATCCATCAATACCAGTGGAGGAGGCATGTCCCCACACATCAGTGCAAACTAAATCAAGGGGAGCCTGACTCGTGAGACTATTTGGACGAAAAGAAAGTTGATGTGCTTTATTGATAGAGCAAGAATTACATAAGGAAGAGAGTTTGGAAGATGAAACTGGAAGGGAAAAAAACTTGACTAGATGAGCGACTATTTTAGGAGATGGATGACCAAGATGTTTGTGCCAACCATCGGTGGAAGTTCGTTCATGAACGTAGGCAATGTCTTTTAGAGAGGACGGCACCATGGGTTTCGGAAAGGTGTACACTCCATTGCTACATGTTCCTCTTAGTAGAATCACCCATGTGTGTTTGTCCTTCACCAAAAAATAGAGAGGATGAAGTTCAACTAAAACATTATTGTGTTTTATGAGATGGTGAACTGAGATTAAATTTTTGCAGAGATATGGAACACACAATGTATCAAGGAAATGAAAAAATTTCTTATGAAATTTTAAGGATAAGGATCCAGTGTGAGAAATTTCCAAACCTGAAAAATTTCATCAATGCCATCATATTCTGAGTGTGTGGTGAGATTTGCAAGATCACTTGTAATGGTGTGAAAAGCTCCTGAGTCAAGAAGCCAAGGTTTGTCCATGGCATTGGATGTCTGAGTGCAATTTATCGTAGCAGTGTTGGAATTGAATTTGGAGCAGGTCTTTGTGGTATGTCCCAAGTGATCACATATTTGACATCGGAGTTGATAACGACAATTGATCTTGTTGGGCTGATTGGATCCATAAGAGGCTCAACGGTTGTCTGGGGAGTAAGTTGGAGATTGTCCTTGTGAGACCCAACAATTTTCATGGGTTTTAATTGAGGAGCGGGAATGCCTATTGTTTTTGTTAAAACACCTAGGAGAGTAACTACTGTGGGGACTCTATTTTATGTGATTTGTATAATTGGCAGAGATCACGAGCTGTTGAGTGGCAACTTTTAGGCAACGCATGTAGGTTTCATGACCAATTAGCAGATCATGTAATTCTTCAAAGGTCAGCGATTTTTCTCGTGCGCGAATGGGAGCAACAATCTCCCTAAAGTCGGCCCCTAATCCATGAAGGATGTGAAGCGTAAGATCGCCATCCGAGAGTGGTTGATCGATGATGGCAATTTTGTCTACCAACATCTTCACCATATGTAGATAATCGGTGATTGTTCTATTTCCTCGTTGAATTAGAGTAAGCTCCTTCTTTAGCAGCATAACTCTAGTTCTGGACCGACTAGCATATAGTGTGTGTAGTTTTTGCCAGGCTTGTTGGGATGTTTTGGCAATAGCTATGAGAGGGGTGATTTTTGTTGATGTAAAGGCAAGGATAGCGCTGAGAATGAGTTTGTCTTGTCTGACCCAATGTGTTTTATGTTGGCAGTGAAACTGAGATCACTTGAAGGGCAGGGAATGTCACCATTTACATAATCAAGCAGGTCATAGCCAATGAGTAATGCTTCAAATTAAGCACGCCATTAAGGGAAGGTGGATGAAGTTAATTTTTCGTTGATTTGTGCAGTAATATGTAGAGCTATTAAAGATTTCCTAGATTCAGAGGAGGGGAATGTGTTGGAACTGAGATTTTGGCTTTGTTGTGTAGGTGAAGACATGCTGGGATTTGAGTTGTTCTCGTGGGAGATTTCAGGCTCTAATACCATAAAGAATATTAAACTGATATGCACTGAATTAACTTTATTGCTTGATTTATTTCTCTATGCATGTATCATGCATATTTATATACATTGGTTATTCACTGGTTATAGAAGTCCATTGTGAGTAGGACTTTGTATGAAGCTAGACTTTGTCTTTAAATAGAATTACACTAAAACAGAGTTGCACCAGGTGTTAGACTGTAGAAGTGTAGGTGACAGATTCTCTGGAGTTTCCAAGATTAACAATATCCTTTATACGCAAGACCTCGTTGTTAGCATCATCTGGTGGTGTCATAAATGTCTCCTTAATCCATTTAAGATGTATTCTACCCCTTTTCAATTAAGAAAGAGGTGGTGCCAAATCCAAATAATCACTCGCATAATGCAATCCAATTACGAACATCAATAGATGTGACTGCCCTATCATCAATAAGCAGTCCAAGCAATACCATCACGTCTTGTAGTGTCAATGTCATCTCTATATGCTTAAGATGGAATGTGCGTGTCTCATGTCTCCATCGCTAGATCAGTGAATGGATCAAGCCGTGGTCAATCTTGATGTGGTCTCGATAACTAACATATAAAAAATTGCCTAAAACACATATGGCTAAACTCGTTTACGTAGTCTCATCCACCTATGTGTGCAAAAATAAACAATGGTCTCATCCTACATAACAATTTAAAATATAAGTTCATAAATATATAATACCTTCAATGTTAAGTAAATTAAAAATGTATTAAAAATTAATATTCTTACAATGATGGTGAAAACATCCTTTAATCCATGTTTATCCTCCAACCGCAAGACAGATGTGTTAATGGGTCTAGTAGGCATGTGCTATGAATCATGCTCTCCATATATGTCATTGTCATGCTGTTTGGAATATCATTATCGTAATGTGGATGCTTAGTATGAGCAAATGATCTGCCACCTCGAGTGCACGACATCCTATGTAATAGTACTTGTGTTTAATGTGAAATTAGATAAGTTTAATATGCTTTACATAAATGTCACAATATATCATAACAGATTTATGTTTTGTCATACAATTGTATTATCATATATACGTTATCGATTAGGAGATGTTTTTCTATTATTGCTTGTGCCATTGCATATGTCACACCTATAATATACATTACTCTCCCTTGCATCCATCTCGTTGTGCAAACAAGTAGACATTTATTGACTATGCATGAATTTCCTTCTAGACGAGTCTGCTTCAACTCCAGTGTAATCACTCAATTCTAACTCGTCTGGTAATGAAAAAAATAGCATGTCATATGCCGATTATAACTCTAAATCATGTAATGATCATCAATAAAATGTGTAAAGTCTAAGTGATTCTCGACGCAACAAGAAAGAACATGTGAGTATAGACGTTGGAATGCCTGTCATTTATCATATGTGCATGTTCTGTCATTCAATCTGACTGTTTATCTGACTTTTTTTTTCAACACCCAATTTAATAAGGGTGTTGACCTAGAACATTGTTACTTAGAGTCAAACAACATTGTAGTATGATCTCTTGATTTATTCCTACTCATTATGAATTCAATCTGAATTGATGGGAGCCAAATTATTTCACGTTAAATAAAATTATTAGTTTCACGTCTCTGTTTGATCCAATAACTATTACACCTGTAAAATATTAATTACACTAGAGCTTAAAGAGACATTGCATAAGCACCTTTCAGAATGTGATTAAATGATTCTTAAAGATTAGTTAACATATTAGCATACCGGTTACCGCTATCATAAAATAATACCTATTTTTCTTTTGATTCTCATTCAGGTCATTCTTGATATGCTGAGTCCGACATACACATTCTTTCATACTAGATATCAAATTTGCACCTTGAAGGTTCATAATACATCCTCATCAAAAAAAAATTTCATAGTTGGGTCTTTGAATTTATTATTAAAGTTACTAACAAAATGTCAGGCACAACACCGATGATATCTTATAGGTTCATGCTAAATTTCTATTTATTTTTTTATGCCCGCATGTCTGTTTAATATTATACAAATATATGTTCTTATTACTGGTAACGTATCTTTATAAGCAAAGCAAAAAACATATCAAATTTGAATTATTTTCTTCATGAACAATTGTAAAAGCTAAAGAGAATATATCATTATTTACATCAAAAGAAATTGCAATTAATAACTTCCCATTATATTGTTCATACAAATATGTGCTATCAACACTAATAAGTGGTTTGCAGTAGTTGAAACCTTCAATACAAGGTCTAAAATGACTAAAAACTCTATCTTACAAACCATTTTACTATTATCAAGATTTTCTTTGTGCATCCAATCAACAACCGTTCAAGGATTTGATTAATTTACTACAAACAACAACTTAGACAATTTTTCAAAATACTCTTCATGTGAACCAAAAAGATGCTCAATCACCTTCTGTTTAGCAACCTATGCTTTTTCATATGAAATTTTATACTTGTAATGTAATTTTTTCTCATCCTATATACTTGCAATTGTTATTGAAAGCTTATTCATAACAAGGGTTGATATGACATTAACAATAAAATTTACATCAAGCTGATGATGATCTTTATGAGAAAAGGTCGAAACATATATATGCAACCCTTTTAACTTTTCTATCTCAAATGAATCCAATCTTTTATGATATCCCCCATGCAAATACCACTTACATTCAAGTGCTTGCACACATTGTAATTGAACAAATATAGAGTTTGACTGTTGGACTCGATATTCAACCGATTGAGCAATGTGCCACCATTTAACTATATTAACCAATTCGTTTTTACTGCTGAATGTTTATCTAACCTCCAAATCAGACCCTTTTGGCATACGTCTATAACTAAGTGTCCAATCATGAAAAACAACAAAACTAGACCTAAAGCATCTCCAAATTTAGGAACAGGAGGTATCATTTCATCATCATCATTTATTATCACATTCGGGTTTAACAACTCATCATCTTCATTGTCACTAGGCTTAAAATAGTCAAATATATGTTGATCAGTAAATGGATTAATAAACATAGTATCATCTATCATTTGTAACAAATCATCTAATAATAAATTGTTTTTACCTCTACTAACTGACTTTGAAAGACCGACATAAGTTGGAAAAAACACAGATTTTAGTCGATTATTCACTTACAATACCATCATGTTCAAACCACTTTGAATGAAAGAATCAATCATCGTCTTAAAACTATCATCACACACAATCGGTACAGGATAATACTAATAATCACCAATTTAACACCTTGAAGTTATTTCAGCATTAATATCATTATAATTCCACTCAAGTTCATAACAAATAGTTTCTTTCATTTCTGTATATGACATGTCTAAATTATCATTTAACAACAAATTGCTCCTGCTATTGTATGTGATACTGCTATTCACATCAGGAGCAATTGTGCCACTGTAATGACATAACATAAATATGTTATAAGATATTCTGTAAAAAAAAAATCGGATTCTGGTTAATTGGATATAATTTTAACTAAATTGCATTACCTCAACTCTAATTGGCAAAACTCATTGCAAATTCAATCAAATTCCTAAAATTTAATATAAAAGTAAACTTGACCAAAATCAAACACAATTCATTATACCAAATCTAATTGATATTTTCATGTTCAATTGCATTAAATCAAACCCAAATTCATATCAAATTAAAATTATTAAAAGAAAATACCAAATCCATCAACTTATCAACAATTCAAGGCAACATGTAATTCATCATAATTCTACAGCATTCATGCTATATTGTATGAAATCATTAAGCATAGTTAATTATATTATTAACTGATTCCAACAATCCATACAAAACCTCTAATTCAACAACTTATCTAAAATTAAACGCAACACATAATCAATTGAAATAATTGATTCATAATTAATTTAACTTATTTTATGTTTAATTATATTAAATCAACCCTAATTGATGGTATTCATAACTAATTTATCATTAATTTAACAAACTCTAAATTCATCTTAAACTTTAAATTCAACCTGTACAATTATTTCATTTCAACTAAACCAAACACAAATTCATAGCAATAATAACATGTTTACCTTGCTTGTAAGACTAACAAAAAAAGTTGAGGTTGCAATTGTAGCGAAGGTAACGGTGGATTTTGAAAATAAAAACATCCAAGGATGTTTAAAAACTATAATGAATTTGATTTTTGAGTGTTTTAAGAGAGAAGAAGTTTTTGGTGAGGTTTTTTAGAAAGACAAGGGTTAAGAGTGTCGGTTTGAAAAAAGAGAAATAAGAGTTGTTGTGTTTGTGTGTTTTGAAACAGGAAAAACATTTAAATTTTAATTGATGTAAAAATTTTCCTTTATTTTGCACACCTGACAACATGCTACGAGAGATTTTAGTGACAGCTTACAGCCAACACAGAATCATGTGTCAGTAACAGGAAATCAGAGCTTCCAGATGAGCTGATTGCATGGAAAAAGTACCTGATTCTTGACAATTACTATGATCGCGTTTGACAGCCTCAGCTTTTGTTTCAATCAAACAAAAAGATGAAAAAAAGTAGGAGTTTTATTAAAAAAAAATAATAAAAAAAAAACAAAATTCAAAATTTAATTTAAAAATAATACAATTTTAAAAATTATGAATGTCATTAACAATTCGACAAATGACATATAAAAACATGACATTAAGCATCCTCATTTTTTTAAAATTAAATAAGTATTATTTTTTTTATCATAACTTGATATTAAGAATAATATTTATTTATTTTTAATAAATATTATCAAAATTATGATAAAGACAATATTTATTTATTTTTAAATTCAAAATATAAAATAATTTAAAAAAACATAATAAAATTGTATTTACCAAATTTTTTTAAAGAATCGTAATTATTATATGCAACATATAGAACATGACTATTTTTTAATTTTATTTTCAGCTTTGTTATTTTGCTTTTTTATTGTGCTGCATTAAAAAAAACTCAGAAAGTAGTTGAAATAGAAAAAATATATTTTAAAAAAATAAATATATATTTTAATAATAAATATATTTTTATATTTTCAATTTAATTTTTAACTGAATATTTTTTTCATTTTTTTTTTAATTTATATCTTATAAATTTATTATCTATTCTTTTCATCCTGATAACCCAATAAACACAGCCTGTATGTCATGGCATCAGCAATGCGAAGCCCCCTCCTGTGTCTCAACTCCTTTTCTTTTCTTTTCTTTTCTTTTCTTTGTCAGCTGGACAGCTATTTTCTTCTCTGTTTTTTTTTTACCACTATTCCCAAGTCCGACTGAAGTTTGACTTCCATTTTTTATGACAAGTTCATATTTAATTTAATTAATGCGATAAAACAACAAGTCTTTGAGTAAGGTGTCATATAATAATGATGATTTTCTCCCAATTAAATATTATACGATACTAATTTATTATATCATCACATGATAAACTATGCATAACATGTATTTTTTTTGCAAAAAAAAAAAAAAGAAAGTTTTGATTTGAAAATAAGGGAAAGAAAGACACGAATTATAAATCAAATCATGGTAAGTGGAGCAATCAAGGCACGCTCTTCTAAAACCATCATCATTTCTAATTATATCGGTTCCACAATGTTAAATATTACAAGCAAACAATGAGTATATTTTGTTTTGGATAATTATTTTATTTAATAGATAATAAATATAATATAAATATTATTAAATATTTAATATAAACCTCTACAGCATTAATTAAAAGGTACCGAAATAGAATATACAGGTACAAATTTGGTAAACAAATTACAGATCAATCTACAGCAAAGAGAAAAAGGAGAGTGATTTACTTCACAATTGTTTCTGCGCCAAAAATCCCATGTCTTGATCCAAAGCTAAGTGAAAGAAGGGCGCCTTCTTGTTTCAAGAAGCCAAGTCTCTCAGTTTCTCTGATATCATCAGCAGCGACTTAATTTCCCAGATCTGCCACATTATTTCATTTTCATTACTTTCTTTATAATCTACATCAAAACAAGCAAAGTATTTAAAGCAACCCCCGCAAGCACAGTGTAAGATGCTATCAACTTGAAAGAAGCAGACGTGGAAGGAGGAGGGGGGATATAATAGTAGAAAGGGAAGTATGGGACAATTGGGTTAGGAGGTGGGGGTGTAGGATAGTTCTTGTAATTTGGTGGAGGGTAATAAGTGCCGCCAATGACACCGTCTTGTGGAGGTGGCGGTGAAGAGTAAGTGTAGGTGGAAGGTGGTGGTGGTGGTGGTGGAGAGTAGTAAAAGCCCACTCCTGGTGACGCAGGCGGAGATGGTGGTGGTGGGCAGTTGGAAGTGGTGGCTAGTGAAGGTGGTGGCGGAGGTGGTGGTGGTGGTGATGTAACCGGGGAACTGCCACAACATGTGGAGCACATTGTGCATGCAATTTGGTACAACATTCTTGAATTTGGCAGTACTGTTGAAGATTTTGTCGAGGACAGTAGCATTAAGAGAGCTAGAAGTGATAGTTTGAATTTGTGCCTTGTTTCCATTTTTTTGGGTAAACTTTTCTAGATCAATGGAGCTTGAAAACTTAAGGGTACGTCTTCAACGTGTAATTTACAAGATGAACAAATAATTTATGAGAAATTCTTAATGAAATTTAGACAAGAAAAAATGAGAACGAGAGAGAGTAACTAATGAGTGAGTGTCATAGAGTATTTCTTATCTTCCAAGCGACACCATCCATCATGTACCCTTTTATCATGCATAATATATTACTAGAAAATTAATAAATATAAATGGACATACCGATAAAATATTTTTGTTGGTAGATTAAAGTGAATTTTTTCGACTGAATATGTCATCGTAGTAAATACCGAGAGAATTACAGTAGGAAAATAATGAATAAAAAAAAGCCAAGAAGTATGATGACGTGTCATTTTTACAGATAAAATTACCAATGAATTTAAATCCGTCTATAAATCCATCTTTAATATTTAATTTATGACCTGACGAGCAAACCTTCTCTCTCTCTTCCATTTCTTCCTCTTCCTTCATTTTTCTCTGCAATAAACAGAGCCCCCCTCCCCTCCGACAATTTTAACACAAATCAAAAATAGGTTGTTTTAACACAAATCAATTTTAACACAAACACCAATGTTCTGTTATTTATTTAGTTTACGTAATTAATTAATACATGTTGTCATCAATATTCTATATAGGTTAAAAATAGGTAATAGATGATCATTCATTAATGTATCGAGATTCACCCGAAGGGTTGCATAGAATGGATTATTGTAATGAGATTCAGGATTTTATTAATTATACACTATCTAATTCGAGAAATATTAGTGGAGGCGGTATGTAACAACCCCAACATTTGTATTCAAAACAAAGAGCAAGGACATGATAATTCAAATAAGATTAGGGATTTTTTTTTTTTTGTAATCAATAAAAAATTCGGCTGAGTTTCCTCTATATTTTTAGGTACCAAGTTATCGACTCTTCATCCACAATCCTCAATTATCAAATTTCTTACTCGTCCTATCATCCAGGACTTCCTCCTCTCATTACATCACAACTTCTCAATAATCAAATTCACACATGTCTAAACAATTCAATATCTCACATTCACATGGATGCACTCCGAAGAATTATTCTACAAATTATAATTGAAGTACATTACACAATTCAAAGATTTACAAATAAGGACCATTAACAAAATTATAATCGAAGTAAGTACATAATTAAAGAAGAAATTCATAACTAAGATTATACTACACAAAAGGACTTTCGATAAACTGTTGACGCATTATATTACATAACAAAATGATAAATTCATTTATTACAAAAAGATACGCAACAAAATGTAAGGAAACTAATCTACTGTTCAATCCGATAGGTGGATGTACCTGAAAATTGATTTAATACAATAATTCGATTAGACAGATGAAAAAAAAATATCCATAAAATTCTTTCTACTTTTTTGAAAATTTAGTCAAAAGATCATTAAATTAACTTGCTCATCTAGTATTATATATATCAATTAAATCTCAGAATAATCAATGAGTTTGTTTTTTTTCTTTTTAAACATCAACAAAAAATATAATTATTCATATCACCCAATTAACCCGGCATTACTTTCACTAATAGATGATTAATTTTCCACCAGTCCATTCAACAAGCACTATTGTCATCAATCCAAAAATCAGTTTAACGTTTCACCCATTCATCAGGGTACAAATCTCATTAACCAGGGAGATTAATTCTTCATCTCGCCCATTTGCCAGGGCACTAATTCCATTAAATCAGGAATTAGTTCAACAATTTACCCATTCACCAGGATACTAATCCCATTAACCAGGGACTTAATTCCTCATCACGCCCATTCACCAGGACATTAATCCCATTAATTCAAGAATTAGTTCGACAATTTGCCCATTCACCAGGGTTCTAATCCCATTAACCAGGAAGTTAATTCCTTATCACGCCCATTCACTAGGGCATTAATCCCATTAATTCAAGAATTAATTCATCACATCATATCTTATTTTCTCAAGTAAACAATATA
>Ga0307515_10009543_pt1 | contig 18747 bp, 14 predicted proteins | sample 17_EM_MG_FD_194513 | JGI IMG/M metagenome (GOLD analysis project Ga0307515, IMG submission 194513) | Populus trichocarpa ectomycorrhiza microbial communities from riparian zone in the Pacific Northwest, United States - 17_EM | ecosystem: Host-associated > Plants > Roots > Unclassified | place...
AGGGAAGCCCATTGAAATGGATACCAAATATTGATCAAAACCAATTATCAATTAAAACCAAATATTGATTTTTGTTTCCCATATCTTATACGTGTAATATTATTATAAGAATGAGGTCCATTATAAGAGCATATAGTATTAAGTGGAACTTAATATATAGTTTCTAATTAATATATTATTAAAGAGGCACAGAGAAGTGGCGACACACCACAACTCGTCCCCGATAATTTTGTTGGTGTGAGTACAAGTTGCAAAAATCAATCTATTTACAATTTTGTGATTTTTAAAAAAAATTTCATGTATTTTTTCTTGATTTTATTATTCTTCGGTATTGAATTAATGATAAATTATTTTTTGTTTTTTTTTATCATGTATTAAGCTAAAATAAATAATTTGACCCAGTGAAATTCGTAATTCTAGTGGAAACTTTTGCGGGTTAACTAGAGTTAACCTTGTCTATTTCTTTGCTATTTTTACTTCGAACTTGTCAGCTAGCAAGGTTATGTTAAAATAACTCTCACATGATTTAATTTTAAACTCCGACTAAGTAAAGACTCGGGTGGAGAATTATTAAATTTGAATTATTATATCAAATTTAATAATGATGATAAAAATTTTCAAATAATTTAAATATTTTTTTTTATTTTGATATTTTTTTAATCCAACTTGCTGATGGTGGTAGGGCAGGAAATGAATTAATATAAGATAAACTTCCATCAATAAACTTAAATCAAGTTCGATTCATAGTTAGCTGAACTTGCTGTCGTTAACGTTAGAAAAATAATAATCCTGCAGGTTCTATAAATTCACAACTCAACACAGTTGGATTACTAGTCACCATAAGTGAACTCCAATAATTACTGACAAACTTGTTTATAGTTTTTTAAAATATTTTTTTATTTAAAAATATATTAAAATAATATTTTTTATTTTTTTAAATTTATTTTTGATATCAACACATTAAAATGGTTTATAAATATCAAAAAATTGTTTGAAGCATGGAAAAAAATAAAATAAAATATAATTTCTTTCAAAAATATTTTTAAAATATAAAAACAAACATGCTCAATTATAATGAGAGATAATCGAAAGAATTTATAGTTTAGGGACTAGTGAGTGTCATGCATGGATGGATGCCTTGTTTTTAGTTAAAACTAGATCATCGCCGCATGTTTCGCCATGTTAGATCAAAGCTTTTTTAATGTAAAAAAAACTCAGGTAAATGCTAATGTGTTTTTCTAGCAGAAAAATAAAAAAAATTCCGTGTGAGGGTAGAGCCAATGTAACTTGATTGATGTGGCAAGTTCAAAACAATTCGAATGACCAATAAAAACATAATTTGACACAAAAAAATCTAGGACATCATCTTTTTTTAAGTATTGAAATGACAATATATTGGATTAACCCGAATTTAGGCTGTCAAATCCACAACCCTAGTCATTAAACAATGATAACCCCATAAAACAGAAGTCGAAACAAATTATGAAACCTAATTCACAATCAATCAAATGTTGAAGGATGAGATTGAAAAAATAATAATAAGAAAAGAGAATCTAAAGAAAAACTCAAGTTAACTTGTCAACCCGTAACCCAGATTATGAGATCAAGATAACCTCATAGAAAGCAAATCAAAATAAATTATGAAACTCAATTCATAATCAACTTAGTGTTGTATAATAAAATAAAAAAATCAATTTTAAAAAAATAAAAAACTCAAGTTAACCCGGCAAATCCATGTCACGGGTTACAAGACTAGAATAATCTCATAGAAAGCAAATCGAAAAATCAATCCAAGTTAACAAGGGTTAACTTGCGAAACCCGCGATCTAAGTTATGAGATTGAAATACCCTTGTAGAAAGCAATTCAAAACAAACTATGAAGTAGAATTCTCATTCAACCCAATGTTGAAGGGTAAGAATGAAAAAAATCAATTAAAACATTATAAGAAATGATACGAGTCAACTCGGGTTAACTTGCCAAACCAATGACACAAGTCATGAGACTGAGATAACCTTGTAGAAAACAAACTGAAATAATGACTTAGGTCAACCTTGGTTAACCCGCTAAATCTACAACCTAGGTCATGAGGTTGAGATAGCCTCATTCATACAATCAAATTGAAACAAATTATGCAGCGCAATTCCCAATTAACTAAATGTTTGAGTGATGAAATTATTTTTTTAAAAAAATGATTAGAAAAATGATTAAAATCAACTTAGATTAACTTTCCAAACTTGTGATTTGAGTTATGAAATCAAAATAACCTCATAAAAATAAATTAAAATAAATCACGAAGTCTGATTCACAATTAACACAATATTAAAAGATGAAATTAAAAAAAAAATTAAAACAAAATGAGTAAATTGGGTTAATTATTAAGTTTATAACATGAATCATAAGACTTAGATAACCTTTAAAAAGTAAATTAAAACAAACTGCGAAGATCAATCATTAACAAATTAAATGTTGAATGGTAAAATTAAAATTGAAAAAAAAGGGGTTAAACCGTTAAATTTATAACCATTATGAGATTATGATAACATTGTAAAAAAATAAATCGAAACAAATTATGAAATTTAATTTCTAACAAATTAATTATTAAAAAATAAAAATAAAAATAAAAAATATTAATAAAATATAATATTAAAATAAATAAAATTTTGTGAGGTGGTATACAAATAAAAAAATATTTTCTTAAGTGTTCTGCTAACCAATAATTAACATTAAAAAAAGAATACAGATAAAAAACTATTAAAACTAATAACGTGGAGGTTCACCTCTTTGGTGCTCTGTTAATAATAATAATTGATTAACATTACCGTGGTCTTTGAAATATCATAAGAGGTTGAGAAGAGAGAGAAGAAAAAAAAGAAGAAGAAAACCAAAACTGACCACCAGAGAGAGAGAGAGAGAGAGAGAGAGAGAGAGAGAGATGGCAGGAGAGAAGATAGTGGGTGTAGCCGTTGATTTCTCATCATGCAGCAGGAAAGCACTAAAATGGGCCGCGGATAACATTATCCGTGACGGGGATCACCTTGTCCTGGTCATTGTACAACCTGAAGGTTACTATGAAGATGGCGAGATGCAGCTCTGGGAAGTCACCGGATCACGTATGTATCTTCTCTGTCTCTTCTTCTGTTTTTTTTTTTTTTTAATATGTTACTTTCTGTTTGTTTTCCGGGAAAATCTTTCATTTTTGAAAGAAATGCGTTGTCGTGTGTTATTAGGACGATTCGTCTAAGGATGGAATATTCCATCGGTTGTTTTGTTCTTAGTATTTTTCTCTCCTTTGATGTTCATCTCTTCCTTTTCCTTTTATATTTGTTATTTTCTTGGAATTTCTGACTCTTCAAATTAACAAAAAGGAAAAGTTTCAATTTAATTTGGATAATTTGACTGCCATTTTACTGGGTTTGATGTAATGGGAGTTTTGTGATTGTTATATCTGTTGACCGTTGGTCATATTTTGTGCTTGTGTTATTTATCTTGATTCTAAAGGGTGTTCGTTTACTTGCTTTCTCTGCAGCTATGATCCCTCTATCAGAGTTTTCTGATCCCGTGACCATGAAGAAATACGGGTTGAAGCCTGATCCTGAAACTCTTGATCTTCTCAACACTGTTGCTCACCAGAAAGAGGTTTGCATATAAGCATAATCATCGTCAAAATCATGGATTAATCATTAATTAAGTTAATTATTGTGATAATATTGCAAGTCCTAAAAATAGAGTATTAACCATGTTGTCGAATTGTAAGTAGATCGTTGTGGTGCTGAAGATCTACTGGGGAGACCCTCGTGAAAAGATATGTGAAGCAATTGATAAGATCCCTTTGAGTTGCCTTGTAATTGGCAACAGAGGACTTGGCAAGGTTAAGAGGTACAATAATCCCATCATAGATTTGGCTTCAATTCGTTGATTCATTAAACTGTAACGTGGATTCTTTATATTTTCTGTGTTTGTCTTCAATGGAAATCAATTTAATTCTTGCGATGTCGCATACTTTCAATTGGCTAATGATGTGAAGTCAATGAGCCATGATATGAAGCATGTTAGACCTTTTCAATTTGGACTTTGCAGGCAAGAATGTTTTAGATAAGGTTTTCCTATCCTGTTTGTTCACTGCATACACAGTGATGAACGGAAAGAATTTTCTGAGGCACATCGAATTTTTCTTTTTCCACGTCTAGTATTGAAAAGAAAACTGCTTTTAAACAATGGGCCCAAGTGCTGTTTTCCTTTTTTCGTGCTTGTGGTCAGATCTCTAATGGTAGTGATATAGAAAGAGATGGAGGTAGATATTCTGTGTTCAACTTGTAGCAGCTAGCGTTGTTTAAGTTCTTTTGGGCAATAATTGAGGTCCCTTGGCTAGACTGCCTGACCTAACTTGAACATGGATTTTTTTTTTTAATTGTTGTTTGTTTGTACTTTTGCAGGGCCATCATGGGTAGTGTAAGCAACTATGTGGTGAATAATGGATCCTGCCCTATTACTGTTGTGAAGCAGTCGGACCGCGAACAGTAAGCCCATTTACCCTTTCCACGAGGGATAATCGCTATGTTCTCTTTGGATTGAGCTTGGATTTCTTTTGCTGTCTAGGAGCTTAATTTGCATGGCATGTGAAATTATGCTGTATCAAATAAGGATTGTTGAATGTTGTTTGTTACTTGTTGAAGTTGGAAAGATTTCCGAACAGTGTGTAGAGCTCACAGACCCCATCAAATGTTAACAGCTCTCTGCATTCTAAACATACATGAAGCGGAATTATCCAACGTGTGATGGTGCTAATAGATAGGCTCACCCACCATGTTAATAACGAGATCGATAGAAGCGATGGTTAAATCCTTAGTAGTATTCGGAGAGGATCGCTTCAAGTCAATATTCTAATCGACAAAACAATTGAAGTTGTTTTGTCGAAGGGCTATTTTTCGGTTAAATATTATACCATCGGGCACGCTCAGTTACAAGTTCTTTCTTTTAAAACAAAAACAAATACAAATAGTTTCGAAAATATAAAACAAACCATGGTTAAACTCCGTGAAATAATGCTCGTTTCCTTCCAGCAAATCAACTTATTCAAGCCATGAATTCAAAAGATTTTAATTCTCACGATTTTATTCTTTTGTTTAGTATTTAATATGTAAGGGAATATGGGGTTAAATCAGAGGCTTTGATACAAACAACCTCTTCAACTTTCGCATACGAAGTTAATTAATCTTCCGGTATACTTTTATCACTTCTTTCAAGAATATTAAGATGTTCTTTACAAGTTTTGATCCAGAAAAATATTTCAGGGACCACCTTTTCTTATCCCTTGTTCCACTGATTTTACAAACTACAAACCTAATGTTCCAAGTTCCAACACAACATACCAAGCTTAATCATATGGAATCTGAAAAATAATAAAAAGAAACTCCTTTAAAATTCTTCGAAGGAGTTGATATATGATTGCTGTAATCTTCTATCTCCCTTTCTCTATTGACGAGGCCTCTTGCAAATTCCATGCTATAATAATTCATAAGCTACTCATTAGGGTCATTCTAGTCTTACATTTGCCGCATAGCGTATTGAATGTACTAATACCTTGGCTTTAAAAGAGCAATGGTCTTGATATAGTCTTCAAATTTCTCCACCCCTTTTCCCCTTTTCAATAAATATCTATACCGTGTTTTTGTGGTGTAAACTGTGCATTATTTGATGCTTAAGTTTTGATGACGCTGATTCTAGGATTCTAGTTTTAAAAAGGGAAATTCTTCGGGAAGAAAGATGTCTGGTGAAAGTGTTGATGTGAACAGAACATTCCATTTTGAAGCAGTTCGAAAGAGTAATCAAGTTCCTAAGAGGCGTGCAATGGATGTGGAATTTGATGAAGATGATAACATAGACGAGGAAGTACGTTACCTTGGAAGACTCAGTGCATATAAGGAGAGAAAAAGAGAGATATCAATGGTTTCAGATGGTAGGCAAGAGGATAAGGATTATGTGCAAGAAGAAGAACCGACATCAGTTGATGAACCTAGATACACAATCAAGAAGCTGGGATTCGTTGGAGGAAGGAATGAATCAACTACAATTACACATAATCAGGCTCTTCAGACAGCCAAAGATGATTTTCTTGTGCCTGGCACCAGTCTTCTTGAGTTCTCAAACCTTCACCCCCTCCTAAAAGTGAGTGTTTCTCTGTCTCTATGTTCTTTGGATCAGTCTCATTTTACATCTTGGATAGGGAATGATTTAAGATAAAATTATTTTACACCTTGAGTAATAGTGGCTTGATGCTAAACCTATTTTATTTCCTTTATTGGTCTGTTGATGGCAGAACAAAAGACTAAGCTCTCTGAAGTAGAGCAGCAATTAAAGAAAGCTGAGGCTGCACAGAGGCGTAGAATACAATCAAAGAAGGCAGCTAGGGAGGCTGAGGGGTGCTAATCATGCCATATGGTAGTTTGACAACTTATTGGCAATGGATGGGAGAACAGTCTAACTTCATATATTTTAGGCCGAGGCAATCAGAAAAATATGCTGCCTGGATTATGAAAGAAAGAAGGAAGAAAAGATTAAGAAGCGGCATGATGAAGTGTTTCAGGTATTTGGAAAATAGACAAGCAGCCTTTATCTTCTCCATCCCATGCTCTTTAGCAGCATTCTAATCAAGAATAAATTTTACCTGGTTCAGGCAAAGGCTGCCAAGATGGATCGCTTGGACCAAATACTGTTAGATGGGTCATTGGTCCGACTGGAACTACGGTTATTTCTTTGATGACATTGGTCTGCCACGCATATTTAATTCAGTGTCGTGCAGGTACAAGTTCACCTTCCCATCCTCCCAAGTTTTGTCTCTAGAATGCTCTGTAGACCGTAAATGTTGGCAATTTATTTTGCTCTGCAGACTGTAAGTACTGGCATTTTGTTGATTGTTAATTATAACTATCCTTAACTTTTTTGTGGGATTTACAATGTGGCAATTTGATTTGCAGTTATCCTCCACCACGTGAAAAATGTGCAGGTCCAAATTGTACAAATGCCTAGAAGTATCGAGACTTGATGTCGAAGCTTCCCCTGTGTAGCCTCCATTGTTACAACGCAATACATGAAAAGATGCAGCCTTTAATTGCCTGCTGATATCATAGCTGTTCTTCCCAGGTCACTGAAAGAAATCGATGGCTGTATATTTGGTAACCTTGTGTTGCTGCAAAGGCAGCATGATTAGTCTCAGCGTGAGGTCGGTTTAGTCAAATATGATTTATAGCATTCCTTTGTCATATATTTTTCCTTTTCAAATATGAATGCACCCAGTCATTGAAAGAGAATTCTATGATTGTCCGGTTTCTCATGGTAAAAATGTGTATGATTGTCCAGTTACATTACCCGATAGATTGTTTGGTCAAGGAGGGAGATCCGAATGTCAACAGATAAGTTAATTATGGCCGTCTAAGAGAATGGCTAAGACCCGAATTCAGTTCATTGCAGACTAGCCCTGATTCTCTGCTTTCGGCATGCACACATGTCCATCTCTTGCATTCCTCTAGTAGAAAAATGGCCGAGTATGGAAAATTGCGAGGTCCAACAACTTGGATGGTTAGGGTCCTGTGAAGTGCACACGATGGGGGATTATGTTTATTAGAGACGTTTACAACGATCAAATAAAGATAACTAAAATACTTACAAATTTGTCAATGTAAAGGTAACGCGCCTCCACATTATTAATTACAACAATGGAGTAAGTAAAACAGATCATGATATATACTAAGAAATACAAGCTCTCTGGATATAAAAATGCTGTGGGTTTTTCTCCCCGTCTTTCTTTTTTCTACAAATCGTTCAATGAAATATCACTGCTTCTAAGATCCATCCATGAAGAGAGCGCCATATCCGCTAGATTTCATAAACTTCTTCAGCAAAAGAACCACAATCGCAATGGTTAGTCCAACAGCAGCCCATGTGAACAACCGGTCATCAGCTGGTTTCTGAACCCTGGTCACTGGCCTTTGCAGTAGCTGATCACTTGGGTCTCTAGCAGGAATCTCTCTGGATACACTGGTTCCTGTAGGACTAGGGTTCACATTAACAGGAGCTTCATGCACTTCTTCGATGACCCTTTCACCGTCTTCCTGAATTTCACCAACTGCTGGATTTGGAAGCTCTTCAGCAGCAGCTACTGCTCCAGCATCTTGCGCCTGGGCTTCCCCCTCATTGTTGCCAGGGTGTTCTTCAGAACCCTGCACTGAGTTTTGTTGAGGAACAGATGGTGCCTTACCAAGCATGTATTGATGAATCTGAGCCATCAAACAGTTCATTAGCACAAAATGTAACAAATGAAGACAAACACAAGTAAAAAAATAAGCTCCGACAAACCTCATCAATGAGTTTTTGACGCTCAGGAGTCCCAAATCTTGGTGCTGCTTCACGAGATTTAACAGCCAAAACACGCCTTTCCTCTTTCTTGTAGTCTAGTGAGCCCAATGCACCATTTGGGCTAGTAGGCATGAATGCAATAAGTGCTAGTAGAGCTGTTCGTACTGCCAACCACAATAACCAATACCATGAAACATTAGCCAAATGCAGGGCTACAGTATCAACACCTTTGAACTTTTAAAAAGTATCAGAGACTTGTGTCCTTGAGTGTTAGACCTAAGCAAGTGAAGAAAAAGGAAGCTCAAGGTTAACATTTTACACCAGGAATGACTTGTCATTCCAGAACACCAAGTCAGCCTTTTCCTAGTTAACATAAAAAATATGGCCACAGCCAGTTATATGTTAACATGAAGTAACAAACAGAGAAATATTAGTTCTTCAAGTAAACTGGATAAACAGATAGAGGCCAACAAAATTGTTCTTCTTCAACCAAGGCCTAAACATAGCCTAATCGTAGGGCACATTTCTGTGTATGATTGGATTGGCAAATCAAAATCGAACTCATTCACGCACTTCAATTAACTTAGTTCTAAAGAGAATTCGCCAAATCCTCTTTGCATACCAAATTTAATAAAATCGTCATTAATGCAACCTGATAATTTAGCTATCTATAAACATAATTTGATAAAGCCAACAATAGAAATTAAAAACTTACCACTCCACGATGGCTGCCAATGCTCAGGATGATGATTTGATATGCTTAAGCATATCTTCGTCTGCGTTTCGAAACGCCCATTTGGCTGTCAAAACAAATACAAGAACAAAAAAAGTCATCAACCCATTAAAAATTTCAAAAAAATAAAATAAAAAAGAACAAGGGTAAATTCTTCATGAGGTATTACCGTCAACAACATAAAAGAAGGAGGCTTAAATGGATACTCAGCAGGCAATTGAATCCTCCCATGATAAATCCCTCCTTCAAATTCAGTCTCTCCTGGTCCTCTTATAGCGAATTGCCACTCAAATATATTCTCCTATTAAAAATGAAAAAAAATATAACAAAAACACAAAATTAATAAATAATTTATTTTCAAATTGAACATACCTCAAGAGGGAGGCTCATGAAATCATCAGATGGGCTCGATTGCATCTCTCTAACTTCCTGTAAAATCCTCTTCACAGATGGATTTTTGAGGTTATACTTGTCCACTGCCATTACTTTCCTTTAGGTCGTCTAATCTGATCTGATCGATCTACAAATACTACCGTTCGATTAGCTGACCAGAGACCGGTCGTATAGAGACTATTTAAGTTCTGTGCGTTGATAAGAACGGAGATTTACAGGAGAAGTTAAATAGATATTTGCATGTGTGTTGGAGCTGGAGCCAACGAAGACGACGATTTTTGTTGACACGTCATTCGATTCATAACTGGTCACGTGGCTTCCTGTTATTGGATCCCATTGCTTGAAGGCATTGTTTATGGGCTGGGGCTGCTTCGAATTGGGCCTCGCTGAAAGGACGGGGTCATGGATAGATTTTTTTCTTCGAAGTTTTAATACGAAGGATATGCTCGAGAACACGGTATTCTCGATCAAGTGTCAGCGAAAGTTGCCGTGAAGTTATGAAATGTTTGAAGTATTAGAAACTATTTTCTAGTATTTAGCTGAAAAATAAACTTAAAAATAATTTAATAATAGAAAACACTTTCTAATATCCTGCAAAAGTTGAAAAATTAATTAGTGATTTATTTCCAATCTTCCAAAATAGGATTTTCTTTGACATGTTAGACCATTAGATAACCCCATAGCCATAACTCTATTGCCCTCCTTCCCGATCTTCAATTTTTTTAAGTAAGAACCCTTCTTCCTGATCTTCCGTTTTTTTTTAAGTAAGAACAAGAAGAGGGAATACGCCTGGTGGGGACTGGTTCGAGCCAAAATTATTGCCCCTTGGCATTGTTGAGATCGAGGAACTTTCCAGTTGTCAGCATCGAGCCCAGGCATTCCAGGTATCATACCCACTGCACCAGGTATAGGACAAAATATGGGCTCCAGGAATGCCTTGTCAAATATTAGTGAGATAACACCCTTTAAAATATCTGGTGTTGTAATTCCAGAATCAATCGGTTGCCCTTGGAGAAAATCAAGCTTCTATGGTGTCAATTTGTTTAATCCTTTCACTGTCTTCAAAATGCGTTCCTTCTAAGAGAAATTCCCTCTTCGAGCTATCCATAACACTTCAGCCTTGATCAGAGCAGGAGCAGACCCTACCCCTTGATCAGCATTGATTTGAGCCCTTGCAAACTCGAAGTTTAACTGGCCTTGCCTATTTGGAAACTCATTTCCTTGAATTGCTCCCTAAGATCTCTCCTCTCCAAGAGGTCCTGACCTACCAAGCCAATCACGGTAGTGTCTAGCTCATAATAACGACTTTGAGATTGAGGGCTGCCATCTTCGTGGCTCCAAATTTGATGGTCACCAACAAACTCAGACTCAATTTCTTATCTGATTTTCAGAATATCCTCTGGAATATTTTCTATCTCTTCAAGCTGCAAGTCACCAGTCTTGAAGGAGGGAGAATATTGAGAAACATTAGAAAGAGAAGCATAAGCATGGTCAAAGAGAGGGGTGAAGAATCTAGTGCCACGTGAGCCATCACTGCTTCCTCCTCATGATCTCAAGTTTATCACCATATGATCTGCCCCATCAGGAACTGAGTTGTTGCGTCCTTCCCTCTCTGCTGCCTTATTGGCCATGAAAGACTTCAAAGTAGCCATTATAGTATCCAACCGCAAGCTAAATTGTTCATTCTTCTTGGTTTTCCCTGTTGCCATTTCTTATAGTTTTTCATGCAAGTGTTGTATCTGTTTGTCCACCTTCCTACCATGTTCTTCCAATGCTTTGATCCTATTGTTTTTCACCATGGATTACATCGGATGTGTTTACTGTCAAATTCTATTAGCGGCGAAGGACTCTTTGGCTCTGATACCAAGGTTCTCACCTTAACAAAGCTAAAGAACTTGAGAATTGAAGAGAGAATTAGAAGAAGAAAAGAAATTTAGGGAGACGTAGAAGAAAGGGAGGGGAGGGAGAACTAATTTCCCTCCCATCCAACTACCTAACACAATCCTAACTAACTCAACCACCCCACTCGTAACTAACTTCACTGCACTTCTTCCTCTTCTGTAACTGTTGCCACTTTCCTGGTGTTCCTTCTGTCAACCAATCCCAGATTCGTAACAAATCCATATCTATCAATTTGAGGGGAGGTGCGTGGAACAAAAAGAAAATCAGCAAGGTTGCAGGTTCAGTTTTTTTTAGAGAGGGTAAACCTAAATTCCTAAACTATCAACATAAGAAAGCTAGGTTTAATGCAAATAATATATATATATATATAATTTGTTATTTGGTTTGATTAACGGCAGGCCATTCATGTCGGATTAATAGGATGTCTAAGAGTTTTTTTGTTTGTTTTTAACTTAGCCCCAAGAAATCCACAGGGCTCGAATCCAATGTCACGCGTTAGACAGGCAGACATATGCGACATGCCCAGCCCCTCTCAACCAAATTTTTTTTTTTCCTGTTATGCAACCTATAATTATTCAATCGCGGAGACCAAGGAAAGAGAACACATTGGGTTGTACCGACCAAAAATTCGAGAAAACATTGCTGCGCTCATACCGCACTCCATCTAATTGCTAGACCAAGCACAATACAGGTTTCTTTAATACCAGTATGATTTTTTATTGCTGCACTATGATATAATCACCTTGCAAATAGCCAAAGGCCAAAAATGTTGATAGTGATATCCCGGCTTGACCTGGTCTGGTCCTGTCTGGTTGTTTCATTGGATAATGACAACCCAGGTGAGTTTTCTTGAAGTCAGAGGACTAACCAAATGAAAAATGCAGACAAACCTGTCAGATTGGCAATTTCAATGTTAATTCTTGCAAATCTGTTTGATTCAGGCTACGTTGTCAGTTTCCTGTCCGTATTCCCATTTAGAGGCTGTTTGTTTTTGTGGTAAAAAGTGTGGTGCGGTATAACCACAGTCAATGACTGTTTGGAAAATAATAAAACGCTAGGTAAAAATGTGGGACCCATATAATAATTGTGGCCTCACCGCAGGTTCATCAAAAGCATGTCATACCTGCTTTTCATGTTCTCCCTGACCTGCTTCTCATCATCCCTTTGTTTTCATAAGCAGTTCACATTTTTTTCCATCGACTTTTTCCCTTTTCGAAACTTGTCATTGGTTTTTGATTATCAACTTCATTCAGCATGCTGACAATGTTTAATGCGCATTGAACTTGTCATTGCTTTTTTTTTTTTAATTTTTTAATATCTAAAAAATATCAAAAATATTTTTTTCAGGTATCGTGTTTTATTTGAAAAACTAGTGTTTAACATTATTCAATAGCACTATATAATTTATTTCATGATGTAGTAACAGTAATTAAATCAACAATATTTAAATTAAAAATCATCAATATTAATATATATTTTTTAAAATTATTTTATAACCTCAATTTCAAAAGCATTCTTAACCAAACACATTAAACTATTTTTTGGCCAACCTCAATTTCAACCACAGTTTTAACCAAACATATATTTTTTCAAACCAACCTCAACTAAAAATACTTTTTATAAAACAACTTTTTTTAAACCACAACCACAACAGCAACCGCAATACCAAACACAATATTTCTAATTGTATATAAATATGCACACAAACACACGCGAACCATATTATTTGTCAAGCTGTGATACTTGTTGCTTAATTAATATTACCGCCTGTGTTCTTTTAGCTTTTGTACCATTCCTGGCTGAACCTTTCAAAAAATTTGCTGTTGACGCTTTCTTGAGAGTATGATATCAGCTTGAATTTGCCTTTGAATGCATTTTTTGGATTTTAATCCTTGTATTAAGCTCTTAAAAGAGTTTCTATCATATAAATGGACAAAATGTGTTGTTAATTTTCAAAGCAATGGTATCCAGTAGGCATTTGAATTATCAAATTATTCAAATGACATGGTTTAGGCTGCCCGCCTGGTTTATATAGATGATTTTTAGAGCAGGGAACTTGTCCATTTGTCCAACTTATAATATGCAATACAAAGTGTACGTCATGATGAAGAAAGAATCAAGAATCAGAAGACTACAGAAACAACAATCTTGTTTTACAAAGCTAGTAATACATACCACCAAGATTTGAGAGACAAAACTGTGAGTTAGTTTTTGATTTGAGATAGAAGAAGCCATGTTTTCTTTTCAGGATTACAGTTTTGATGGGATTCAAGATATGTTGAGCTCTAAAAGTAGAAGTCGTGAGAGTGTGGAAGGAGTGAACACAAGGAAACAAAGTCATTTCTATGGATTTGAGGCTGAGGCTGGGGGCGATGCTTATGGTTTTTATCAAGATGTGTCAACGAGGGAAGGATTCTTTTTCTCCAAGTATCAGAATCAAGAACAGAAGCAACAATCATACTTAGATTGCGGACTTCTTGACGACCATAGTTACAATATCCTTTCTCCACAGCTTCAAACATCTCTGGACGGTATAGAAAAGCTTGATGAAATCCCAGCAGTAACTCAAGATGGTTTACAACCCTGGAAGGAAAATCAGTACCCATTTTCCTTAGCCTCGTTAGAGCTTCATGGTGATCGGCAATTCAATGGTGAAAGAATAGTTGAGAGAAGCAGTGGTGCACCACGCGCAAAAGTGATTGGCACAGAATTATCTACTGAAGAAATCATGAAGATGGCTGGAGCAAAGTTCATCCAATCCTTTTCCCGAATGGTTGATACTGCTTCCATGCTTAACAACCCGTTTGATCTCTTTTTCTCTGGCCTTTCTGAGGAAGCAGCAAAAAATGTGGAGCTTGCTGAACTCCTTCTAGCTTCTGCTGAGAAAGTAGGTAATCAACAGTTTGAACGCGCCAACAGATTTCTAAACTATTGTGAGCACTTGTCTTCCAATGGAGAAAGTCCAGTTCAACGAGTAGTTCACTATTTTTCCGAAGCTCTTCGAGAAAGGATTGACCGAGAAACAGGTAGAATCACACCAAAATGGCCTGAGAAATCGCATTCATTTGATCTTGATAGGGCAATGATGGCTCTGAATCCTGCCATTTTAGCATGTTATCAAAATGTTCCATTTTCCCAGGTTGCACATTTCGCTGGAATCCAAGCTATTGTAGAGAAAGTAAACAGGGCTAAGAGAATTCACATAATTGATCTTGAAATTAGGAACGGAGTGCAATGGACAGTATTGATGCAAGCTCTAGTGTCTCAACATGAATCTCCCCTTGAGCTTCTCAAGATAAGTGCCATTGGGTCTACTTCAAAAGAGTTGATTGAGGATACAGGTAAGAGGTTAATGAGTTTTGCCGAGACCATGAATATACCTTTCTCCTTCAAGGTAGTCATGGTATCGGACATGTTAGATCTAAAGAAAGATCTGTTTGAGCTAGGTGCTGAGGAAGCAGTTGCTGTCTATGCTGAAAATTCTTTGAGGAGCCTGATTGCACTGCCAAATCGTCTGGATTCCATAATGAAAGTGTTCAGAAATATCAACCCACGTATAGTGGTGGTCATGGAAGTCGAGGCCAACAACAATTCACCATCATTTGTGAACCGTTTCATTGAAGCCCTTTTCTTCTACAGTGCTTATTTTGATTGCTTTGATGCTTGTATGGGGCGTGACAGTCCAAACAGGATGATTGCAGAATCAAAGTACATTCGTCAAGAAATCAGAAATATTGTGGCCACTGAGGGGGAGGAAAGGAAGATTCGACACGTGAAGCTTGATGTTTGGAGGACATTCTTTGCTCGTTTTGCAATGGTGGAAACAGAACTGAGCAAGTCATCCTTGTACCAAGCAAGCCTGTTGCTAAATAAAATTGCTCGTTGGAGTTCTTGTACACTTGACATGAATGAGAAAAGTCTCATTATTGGGTGGAAGGGTACACCAATGCATTCTCTTTCTGTTTGGAAATTCGACAAGAATCGAAAAGGGTTGAAATGATACGGACTTTTCATACACCAAATAGCCCTCTTTTACTAGACAAGTTATGCATTCACTGATCAAACAGCTTATTTCTGGCTATTAACTTTTGGTAAAAAAAAAAAATTGCATATGCATATGCTTATACTATATTTTACATTTGTTTGTGTTTGAAATCTTTTTTTTCCGACCCCAACGTACTTCACATGCCAGTCTAAGATCACCACTGTACCAATCATGTCTTTGGTCCTCTGTACAGTTGATGAAGGTATAAGCAATGGATTTTTTTTTATCTAATTTTGTGACTCTCTCTATTGCTTTGAGAATTATTTCTGAAGAAAGCCTTCTTTCTGTCAGGGCTATCTTCTGACTGCTGTGCAGTTGTCTAGCTTTTTTTCTTTTAATCTGCATGTATTGCCTGCTGACGGTGTTAGTAAATTTAACCCAGATATTCGTTCTTTGATATTGAAGTTCTTCCATATCTTTGTTATAGTCATCCATACAAGCATACAGGTTAAAATGAATTTTGTTCACAAACAATTTATACCTTCACATATATCATTGTATCCCTCAACTGCAGGCTGTGTGTTTGAACTGTTCTCCATCAAGAACAAATAAAAGATTAAAATTACCATTAAAATCAATACCGGTGAAGGTTTTGTTTGGATTCCAACCCTTCCTTTAAAATTACCATTGAAGTTTAGATGTTATCTATGCTGTATTTTGTTGTTATCCGAATGGCATTTACATCGTAGACAATATGAGCGGCCTTGAGTGCATCAAACATGCCAACCGAACTGTCACTACCAGAATTCAAAGTTCATGACAAGAGCGATGTTACGGAACACCTCATTTATACTAAGTTTCAGAACATAAATATCATAAAACAAATATATATATATATATATATATATATATATATATATATATAAATTATAAAATATTTTATAATATTTCAAATATTCCTCAAAACCAAAAAAATAATTTATAATTCAAAATACCTTTTACATTAAATAAAATTCAATCTTTGAAATAAAAATTTAAACTTGAATGAAAATAACATAATAATAAAACGTCTAAGACATCAAATCACACAGAATAAGAAAAGCATTGCGAAAGCAATCAAGACATATCAACAAACAAAATAGCAGGAACTCTTAATTAAAGGTCAATCTGCTAACGAGAGTTAAGAACCTAAAATAGTATTAAAATGGAGGAGTGGGTTCAACCAACTCAATGAGGGAATAACATTTAATATACATTTTAGCTATTTATAAGTATAATGGTTGAAACAAATATATAGATATACATTAAGCATAATAGCATATGGTAATGTAATACATGTGAGAGATCGGGCAAAGCCATTGGCTTAGATAACAGACGAAACCCTAAGGTTTCAATAATAGATGAGGTTTGCGGCCCCGATTACCATGAGAGGATCAGTCGCCAAAGAATGATGTCTCTCTCATCAGTTAGGTATACAAAATACTATGTGCTTATAGACTAACTATGCTATATTAGTATGAAGTTACTGATAAGTCTGATATCCAGTCATAACAAATATTTATATAATTATCAAAGCAACTAAATGTCATATCAAATATAATTTAATCCAGCATAATGCAAATATTTATTCAAGAAACTGATGAGTTTTGGAAATAAATCAACACACACACATATATATTTAAAAATATCATCCGTACTCATTATATAATTAACATACAAAATTTATTTATATTATATGCATATTAAAGATTATCACACTCACCTATCAAATGAAGGCAAAAAACAAACAAATATAGAACTGGAAATTACTAATAATTGTTAAGAGGAACGTTAACAAAACCTATAACAAATACAGAAAAATACTAAAAAACAACTCAAAACAGATAACATAAAAAATTATAACTCTAAGATTTAAGACTAAAACGTAAATATAAAACCAAAATATATTGATCTGTTCGATCTCGAACAAGTCCTAAGCTAACCGAACTTAAAAAAACCAGTCGAATTTCATTGTTCAATTCACAGGTCGATCTAAATAACCAATCGGTTGACCGACACCATCAAGCGAATCGGTCATCTGGTTCAGCCAGCCATTTCTCACAAAGATATAGTTTGATACTTTCATATAAGTTTATAGCAAGAGGAACCTTCATCCTTTTCCAATTTCGATGACCATTCACAGGATACGTGGCAGCCACAAGCTCACAGGTGGGAATGACTTTTGTTTGGAATTTCCACAGTTCCAAATAAAGTTTTAACACACGTAAGTAGAAACAGAGCAGATACCTCATGAGTATATATACTTATAATTAAGGATGATTTCATATACATCGGTTTTTACATCAAATTAAAGATCAGATCTTCATGAATGTTTTTCGTTAATGTTGTAGATCGAGCTTGTTGCACCAAAGGAAGTTGCAAGTCAGTGTCCGCTTAAATCTTTCAAGTTTTACAAGACAAAGGAACTTCCCACTGGATCCCTTATTTTTTTTTTGAAAAAAAATACATAAACGATATATCTGTCAAGAGAAAGAAAATATTGTTGTATTTTTCGGAACATTGAATATTCGAAATCCTTGATGGTATTTTTCGGTGCTTAAACAACGACCAAAAAAAATTACCACTGTAATACTTGTAGTGAATTCAATAAATTAAAATTAATGGATCAATGACAAACATGTGTGTTTTGGATATAAGAAAATTTTGTAATATTTTTAAATTTTTCGAAAAGTCATTATAATTTATACTTGAATTATTATGCTTGTAACTAACGCGGAGCTCATAGAACCCTTTTTTTTTCCATGAACGAATTGTCACTCAGTTTACAGGGAGAGGGAGATAAATGTTGCAAGATACAATGAGTTTCGTAGGGCCCTTCTATTAATATCCATCTCAAAATGGAATGATGATTTTCAACTTTTTTTTTTTTTGTTAAAATTTAAATTTTGTTTTTACTTCAAATTAATTTAATTTTAGTATTTTTGGATCATTTTATATGCAAATATTAAAAATAAATTTTAATAAATAAATAAATAATATTATTTTGATATTTTTTTCAAGCAAAATACTTTGAAAAATAACCAGTATATGTTGGGTAATTCCCAGAACTCAAACACACACAATTTACATGGTTCGGCAACTTGCCTACTCCACGGAGCTACTGGTTTGTATTAATGAAGCTTACAAACAATACAAACAAAGGAGTAGGAGATAGAACTCTCTCAACTCAACTCTACTCTCTCAAGCTCTCTCTATTCTCTCTTCTCTCTGTGTTTCTCACGCTGCTCTCTGTGTTCTTCATACACACATAAGCACACACACACACATAGCTATACATATACAATGGATGATTGAAGGGGCATGATTGATGCCCACCGTTGC
>Ga0307515_10009544_pt1 | contig 18747 bp, 20 predicted proteins | sample 17_EM_MG_FD_194513 | JGI IMG/M metagenome (GOLD analysis project Ga0307515, IMG submission 194513) | Populus trichocarpa ectomycorrhiza microbial communities from riparian zone in the Pacific Northwest, United States - 17_EM | ecosystem: Host-associated > Plants > Roots > Unclassified | place...
ACCACGAGGCTAATCCCGTGAAGCTGGTATGTTGCGAGGACTCCGCCGCATTTCGTGTCTGACTGTCGTCGCAGTTGGAAGAGAGCGTCTGCGGCCTACAATATCTCCACGATAACGGTCTCGTCCACGGCGATCTCCAAGGGGTGGGGTTCTCTCCTTGTTCACCCGTTTCGTATGTTTACATCGGTTCAGCGACACATCCTCGTTGGCGAGGACGGTCGCGCCCGTCTCGCGAACGTTGGACACGCAAGTTTTGTTCGTGAGGGAGAATCAAGACACGGCCCAGCGTCATCGAACACTGGTCCCGGAAATACGCGTTATAACCCACCAGAGCTGCTCACATCGAACCATGCCACAAAGCAGGGCGACATATACTCGATGGGGATGACGATTTATGAGGTGGACAGTCTGCCACAACCCTACGTGCACCGTTCCTCCTCGCTCAACTCGTTCCAGGTCCTGACCGACAAGAAACCATTCCACGAGCATAGCTCCTGGGTTGTCGTCCTGCGAATTGTCGAGGGGGTGCGGCCCAAAAAGCCCATTTTCGGCATTTCCCGTGGGTACACCGAGCAACTGTGGGATTTGACCACGGCGTGTTGGGGGGGAGATCCCGCAGAGCGGCCCACGGCCAGTAACCTCCATGGGTTACTCGGAAATGCGGCACTGCAGTGGAGGCCCAGGAAACACGAACCCCTTGGGACAGAAAACACGGACGACGAGGACGAGAAGAGCATCCACCCGACGACACCCACACCACAGACAGTGGGACCCGTCTAACCAAGCAGATCTCAGTCGGGCCTCCGACATCCCACCTCAAATTCCAGCAGACATGAGTAGTTCAAGATATCCGATACGTTGATTTTATGTACTTACAAGTTCAGTCCACCTCTACGGAGGTCGTTCTCTCCATTTAGTACGCATCGTTCCCGGCTTTGTTCCTCAATGCGCCAGGTTTGCGCCGTTATCTGATTGCATTAACTTCTAAATCATGCTTCTATGTATCCTTGGTATCGGGACGATATGAATATTTGGTTGCAAGCCTTGCCTCACTTCACTTAAGCGGTAGATTTTCTTCCTCAGCGGATAGACGACCCGTGATACTCCGGCCAGATTGAAGGTCTCGCCGAAATCCAAGGTCAGAACCCTTGCGTGAGGGCGGGCCACGCACACATATAGTTGGTAGCCGCTTTCTGTGGTTTGCGTATGTTCTTCGCTATGGACTATACGCTGTTGGTTCCCACGCGTTACGGGCAGGGTTATACATATACAAAAGGATCAAACAAGAGGAAGGCGTGAGGCAAGGTGCGTCGGCAACTTGTCCGACGGTTCTTGGCGGAACGGTGGGGCCACAAGGCACCATCTACATACACAATCTTCGTTTCTCGAGCTCGGGCCGACTACACAAACATCAAGAACGAGATACCAAGTGGAAGCGCAGGCTTTGCTTTATATTGTGATTTTCACTCAGGATCCGCCTCCTTCATCTTGACCCAGACACCGCCTTTCGCGTAGATGGTGAGGTGAGATTTGACACAGATCTTCTCCGTTGCTTTCCTTCCGTTTCCATTCGCCCAATCCGCCGGAGGCTTGGCTTCTGGATTCGAATCCATATCCAACCTGATCTCCTCAAAGGCCTGGGCAATGCGAGCGATCACCGTAGAGGCTTCGTTATACGCAAACTGTTGTCCGAGACAGATTCGTGGACCCGCATTGAATGGGAGGAAGATGAAGGGGTTCGGAACAAGGTATCGTTTAACCCTATCATCCAAAAATCGGTCTGGGTCAAACTCGTGGGCTGGCGGGAATGTGAGCAGGTCTGGCGAACAAATTTCAGTCAAGGCTGTGCTCACCAGTAGGTCCCCAAAGATCCGTCCTTCGATGCATCAACCACGGCGAACAGTTAACTTTGGTATTAGGAGGGATGTAGATCGGCTTTCCCCCATCTGTGGAGGGCCAAAGGGCCCCCTTCCTCGTGCATCTGAGGTTCAAGGGTCTGTGTTCCCGTTCAGTATGAGATCATCGCTGCACAGCAGGTTCAACAAACTCACACGCTCGGATACAAACGTAGCGTTTCTGGTTACGCCCGTCAACCAGGTGGCAATATGAATGTTGGTACGCAAATCTCGCTTACCGTTCAAAACCGCTCGAAGGTATGTCATACTTCTCAAATTGTCAGGGCCGACCTTCCTATTTGAACCAAGGGTATCCAGCACTTCCCGACGAAGGCGTGCATAGACTTCCGGGTGCTCTGCGAGCATGGTTACCGTGAGCGTTGTCAAAGCAGCGGTCTGCGTTCAAGTTCAGTTCAGTCCTCAGCCTCGTGGAGCGTGGATGAACATACCGTGTCACGACCAGCCAGCAAGACATTGAGCGCTTCGTCCTTGATAACGTCGTGGTCTGTTGTCACGAATGAGCACGAGTCAAATGAATGGTCGAACCGGGTCAAAAATCGCACCATCCGTCTGGTGCACGAGGTGATCCAAAAGGCTCCCTTCTTTCTTGTCAAATTCGTAGACACCATTGACATTCTTCTTTTGTAATGCTGCCTCAATAAGTGGGTCGATGAATTTATCCGTAAGGCTCCTTTGTGGGGCCACAGTATCCTTCCAAAACTCAACGAGAGGCCAGAGTTTCCCGTACACGACTCGGGAGAATGTGTACTCCTGTGCACGGTTGAAGGCTAGAGCAAACTCGTCCGAAGGATGTGTGAGTCGAGTGTAACGTTTGTAGGTGGATGGGTACGGTAACTCGGCGGATAGGCTCCTCACGTCCCGTCCGAACAGGAACTCCGTCGCCGTGTCCAAGGTAAATCGAAATAAAACGTCCTGAACATCGACGGAAATGCCCCGACTAAACCGCTCTTTCATCTTGGTAACCACCTGGTCGGCGTGGCGGTCGAGGATCTCAAAGTCGCTGACCCTGTCCTTGCTGAAGAATGGCCGAGCCATCGTCCTGTGGTGCCTACGAATCGAGTTTGTCAGGGATGGAGCGCAAACTTGTGACTCTTGTACTAACTTCCATTTATCCCCTTGGTGCCGTGCCCGGTCAGTGTTCATTCTTGACTGAGAAGGTAGAGACACACCATCTGAAACGAAAATACCGGTCCCGAACAGAGCCTTCCCAATGACCCGTTGAAAATCTCCCTTTTCGTAGTCCTCAAAGTTCGTCGAGAGTATCATCTATTTAGGCTGTGGTTGGGAACGAGGTGAAGTGGGTGTCATGTCTCAGTTACCTTGATGTATTGTGGCTCTTTGGTCAGAATCTGCGATCGCAGTGAGCGACGTCGAAGGTGGAGAGTATGGCAGAAGCACAGGGCTCACGCGGGATGTCCACAAAGTGCGCATATTAACCGTCTGGCCACCATCAGCCAGCCAATCATCAAGCGCATCGCCTGCAAATGTTCTGTAGGCCCTTGGACACGCCACGAAGGTGAATCTACCCACCTATGTAGCCGGTCCGGATTGCCTCCATCCAAGTAATGATTAGATCAATACCCCCTGGAAGTCTCATAGGTACGGTCGGGGCCAATCTTGCACCGAGAAAAGCCGCCTTCTTCCCATCTCTCCAGTACTGATACTGTGCATGGGCAATGAGGATGCCTGGAAGCGCGAGGATTGAGCACGATACGACTATCCACAGTGGTACGTTTAGACCCAGGGCCTCGTTTCCGACACAGGCAAGGTAGACCGAGGCAGCGTAGGAGGCAAATTCCCAGCTGAGAAGCTGACGGAGGATGAAAGATGGCCCTGGAGGCAGCTTTAATGTAGGAGAGGGCATCGGTTGGAATCGTCACAGTGGATCGGTTTCACAACAAAAAGTCTTATAAAGCCCACAACCGATGGCCACGGGATCCGGCACTGACACCGAACTCGGGGGATAATTGTATAGTGTAAAGGGACGGCATGCACCTACCGGTGTCGATGGCCAGCCGCAAAAGGTCCGATCAACCCATACCAGCGAGTTTTCATATCCTGCGAACGCGCATGCCGGTCAACATCTACATGGAAGGCACTCACTATAGGCAGAGCATACCCACCGCAACACACCTTAGTAGCGAATTCGAATGATGATGGAGGGATCTCGGTAAACACGAAGATGTGGGCCGAACTCTGAGCGTTGTCGATTGTAATCAAAGGGATCGGATTGGAATCTCCGCTTGTGGCCCTTCCGGAAAGCCCTGTCCCCCACCTCTCTATTTTGGGTGTTGACAGCTGTCCGTGTCAAAAAAGTCTGATAGGCCAGAAATACTGCGCAATAGGATGCATCCATGTTTCCTCTAGTTTCTCAGGTACGAGAGAACGGAGGCAGCTCGCGGGCTGCTTGAGGGTGAGGAAGGTCTGAGAAGGCATCTTGCTTCCCCCCCCCACCGCACCCCCTATGGACCTGGTCTTCCGCAAGATCTGCTATGGAATCAAGGAACGGGCCATCGACTTGCATTACCAAGGTCTTATCCCGCGAGGCATTTGCGATCTCCTCGGGATTTTGTCTGAGAGCCGATCTAGATGGAGACGCAACCAGAAGGTCCATGGATCCACCTTACCTCCCCCTATGTACATCGTGTGGCAGGTCACCCACGGATCCTTAGTGGCAAGTATATGTGTCTTGATGAAACGCAGGATTGGGTTGCACTAACGATGCAGACGTCCATCTCGAGGAGCACATTGTCCGAACTCGTTCAATAAAACGCGGGGTATTCGCTCAAGGTGGTCCACAAAGCAGCGTCTGAAGCGGGACGAAGGAGTGAGCTGCATCTAGGAACTGGGCTTGTGACTTCGCGACCGCAGATATGATTGTCCATGATCGATGAATTCAGCGAGGACAACCCACGATTTTTTGACGCTGGGGTGGCCGTCTCGTCACCGGTGGCCATTTGGCAGCCAAGAGCGACTTCTCCACGCGAAGAAGGCCCACCGGTTTCCCGTCGATCGTTTGAGCAGAATGGAATAGGCACGTAAAGGGTTTCTGCTTCTCCCTGAGTTCCGAGGGACCGAGCATACTCCTTCCCGTTGGCGTCTTCGGTGAAAGTTCCACGCAAGATAGTTTGTTGGTGTCGAATGCTCAAGGATACGTACAAAGCTAGGCTATGAATCTAAAAGGTCTTCACACAACCTTTGGGGTCCCAATCGCTTCAAGGAGAAGAGTCTTGACCTTCGTGAAACTGTCTTCGGCATTCGCTCCAAATAACTTCTCCACGCCTTCAATCAAACCCTCCAAATCGTCCTCGTGGTCATCCGACCCAAACAACATCGAGCCGTCCATTGAGTCATTGTCCAACTCAACCCAATACCCTATCAAATTTCTGACCGTGGTGAGGTATTGTGCATGACGTCCTTGGATCTTAAGTTCACGACCGTAATCCACATAAAGGCCTCGTTTTGATGAACGGTGTGGCTGGTGCGCATCTTTGAACCAGGGGTCAAAGTATGGTGGTCGAGAGATCTTGCAAGAGTGACCCTCGTACTTGATAGTGATGGCGGTAAGGTAGGCGAGCACCCAAACGAATGATTCCGCATCGTGCCGGTAAAGTCGAGGGACCTGTCGTTCGAGTCCACCACGGAGCAAATCGAGTGCCATGAAGGGGATGGTCCCTGTGCGATCATTGTTTGTGGTCGGGTGTCCTTCCCAAGATGCGAGATCGTAGTCGTTAAGGACGCCCTCAGGGATACCCGTCTCAGCAGGGATGTCGTACATCAGGTTGTTAGGGCTGATATCGCCGTGATAAATCCCGTGGGCCCAGAGGCGGTAGTGACCTAAGGGCACCATATTAGTGGGGGTAGGCGGATTGAAGGGGGATGTGCTTACACGCAAAGCTTTGCCAAAAGGCAGTCCAAAACTGTTCCCCATCCAAGTCATGGATGGGGCGTAGACGCTTCATCACAACAAGGCGGAGGGTTCGTGTTCCTGACTGTTTGTTGTGCTGCAAGTCGAGGAAATTGCGAATGTGTTGAGTGGAGTACTTGTCAAAATTGCAACCGTACTTGACCTCAGGGATGTGACCCCTGATGAACTTGTCGGTCTTTCCCAAGGTCTGGGCACGCGAAACAATTTCCCACTCTGGAATCCGTGACGTCTCTGGCCAGGAGATTTTGAGAATGAGGTTATGAGCTTTGATAATGTCGTTGCAGGCTTTTCGATAGGTGTGATAGGTGTCGTGGGGTTGATCCAAAGGACTCTGCTCCTCGCCCTCTCCGCACACAGTGTCACCTGGGCTGGCTTCATCGGTCTTGACTTCTGTAAAATATTAGTCTGCTGTAGTTCCAACATCATCCTATCTCACCTTGAGCTTTTTGTGCGTCATCGGCACCAACAATGGTTGTTGCTCTGCCTAGAATGGACCACCCAGAATATACCTTATCCTCTGGGTGGAAGTGAACACCCATCTCTCCCTCGCTGAGTGTGCCGTCCTCATTGACAGGGTGCAGCAAAACAGAATACCCATCTGAGCTGAGCTCAGGGATGTTCCCCCACTGGCGGCGTCCAAATCGCTGGAGGATGAGGAGTAGAACAAGCACGAGTGGGAGGTCGTCAATAAGGCTAAACTCCGACGAGAGAATGAGGCCTTCTCTATCAATCCAAGATATCCAAAGAATGTCGTCTGATAGGCCGCATTAGTTGCTTGAATAACATATAGGCATTCTGGAGCTTACCTCGGACAAGAAGGTTTAATGCATGGCTGATCGAGTATGAATCTGATAGTTTTTCTCCTGCGTATATCCCGGTTTGCTTCAAGAAATCCTGCTGAGGACGCTGTGGCCGCTTGGTGGTCACACCTGGCACCCCAGAACTAAACCCTGCATCAGACGCAGAACGCTTCTTGCTCTGGTCAGATTTTGAGGGAACAACTGTGTAGCAAATTTTCAGCGAAATATTCATAAATGAGCATGTTAACCTTACGTGTTCGAGAGTGAGAAATATCCAAAGGTATCGTGGAATTCAGGTTGTGCAACATAGGGGATCCTTCACCCTCGCCGTTGTCGACGGTTGACGGAATTTCAACACTAAAGTGTTTCAGCGTGGGCCAGTGCCTCCTTGGTTCCCGCTTTACTTCAACAGTGAGAAGGACATCCATCCAATTAGGGTGATAGGCGGGGCCAGTCTGGGGAGGGTTGTTGTGGAGATCGTCCTTTGAAATGTTGTTCGAGGTTGTCTTGGATGGAGTGGTCTTGGAGGGGCCTTTCATAGAGGGAGCTCGCTGTGGGATCTTGCTGACAAACTGAGAGACCATAAGAGCGCTCCCTTGCTCGATCTTGCAGAGGTCACAGGCGGCTGTGAGCGACATGAGAGCGAGATCCGGCTTGAATAAAGAACCGTGCAGATCACGGTTGGAGATTACACCCGTGTCCAATGGTACAAAGACGGCATGGTTTTCGAACCTGGGTAGTCCATCCACATTGATCTTGGATAACTCCTCGAGTCCGTGGTTCAGGACATTCGAAAGTGGTGCATACATGTTTCGTTCGTCTTTGTTTGATGATGATTCACTGTATAACATGGACGTTTAAGAAACACAGGTAAGGGGTTAGGGAGATGACTGATTCACGTACTAATTCTTCAGCCTCGTCCCCATCTCTGCAGAATTGGCTATTGGGACCACTTCTCCCCGACAAGTTTCAAAACATTCGTCCAAGACCTGCATGTCGCACTGGGTGTCCATGGAATCACCATGACAGCAAAATGCGAGGAGAAATCGAGCCATTTCCACTGGGTGGCATTCCTGGCGTCTTCCCATGTCGGCAGCGACCCCGTCTTCGATAGCGTCCTTCCTATGTAAACAGTATCAGTGAGCGGGCAGTGAACCAGGAGAAGGTTGTGCTTACCAGGCAGCTCGTTTTATGGTGATTTGAACCAGTGGCAATTTGAACCAACAGCGGCGGGTGAGTGAACGGAGAAATGTGTTGACCACCAATTACTCGGTGGCAAGGCCCATAAAATAAGTGGGACGTCTGTTGGTGTTGCATCAGATGGCCTGAGTGACTGGTGGAGTGAAAAAACCGGGCGAAACGCATCCACCCCGCGTGGCAGAGATCGGGTAGTTCCGAGTCCACACAAGCACACCACTGAATACGAGATACAAGGATAATGCGCAACAAATAATGATAAACTGGCAGAACGGTCGCCAGACGATTACAACACACAGTCCCTGACTGCTGGATAAGAACCCCGCACCAGCTCTAAGATGAAAAACCGTGTGCAACAGTCATGCTCCGGACATTCCTCATCCGTCCACCAAATGACGACCCGCCCGGAAGCACGATCTATGTCCGGGCCCAGGCACATAACCCTCGCACCCACAGACCCATCATCACAAAACTCCGTGTGAGGAATGTTGAACTGCAACATTCCCCACTCATCGTCCCGTCCGGCATCGTCCAAAGGGTTATGAAGGGGCCGGTCTTCCAGTTGACGAACGGGTCAGTGCCAGCATCGCGTCCGTACTCAACAAGTCGCGCCTCAAACACGGGAGAGGTTTCCCGTGGAAGATTAGTACATTCAATGGGTATATCAGAGGTTTTTGCCAAGGGGTTAGGACGCGTCCAAAGTGGCATCAGGATGAGAACGCGAACTCCTTCTCCCATTGTTAAGAGATCCGCAAGTCGGAACAAGCGAAGTCAAACTGATTGTAGATCACAACTTCGTCTGGGCATGGCAGACAAACAAATGAGGTCTTGCACCTTTCATCAGAGTCTGCAGGATTGATTGGTGCGGTGAGAGGACGTACGTGAGGTGACTCCGAAGTGCCTGAGCTGAGGAGAAAGAATTGCACTGATATCATCCCACTCAATCGAAAAATCGTCGGCGTGTTTCCGATTTACTCGGGGCTCGTCGGTAGCCGCAGTAACTTCCTGTTCCTGAGGTTGGTGCTGCTCCTGATCAGGTGCGTTCGTGTGGGCTTTGTTCTCCTTGAGGTTGTGAGTGTATTTTGCGTGGATACCGATCAAGCCAGCAACAACGCTGATAACGTGTTGGGTGAGTGTCTGGGTATTGTCGGTACGAAACACGGAGGCGTTGGCCACTGTTTCGCAAGAACCGAGGATATGGACGAGGAGGTTTCCGGCGGTCATTCGTTTTGTAGTGAAAGTGAGGCCAAGAATCACAGCAAGCAGGAGACCTTCGGGAACGGCTACGACGATCGGTGTTGCAGAAATGATCAAGATGTGTGTGAAGGCGATACTCTTCTCGGTAGGAGCACTATGAAAACAGGTTGGGACAACAGCCGAGGCAATGAAGGGGAACACTTGCGGTGTGTCCCCCGGTGCCCGGCTGCACGAGGAAGCGAATCACGAGGGCGGCGAACCCATCTTGGCGATAAGCTCAGCCAGGTTGTTCAGATTCTCCTGCAACGGAGCAGGATTGGGATCTCTCCGCAGAACTGCAAAACGAGCGGTGTGGTCAGTATCCGCGGATCAGGAAGAGTGGATTTTCAAAGAACGCACCCATCACGATGCGACCGTTGAAGCTCTTCTGGCCGACAGCGATAGCTACGTACTTACCATAACCTTTGAGGATCTTGGAGTCAGAGATCAAGAAACAATCGGTATGCACAGAACCTCGCGCTTGACCCGTTCCCCGAGGGAAATGCACGAGGCACGCATTGCTTGGCGGGGGCAGGAACAGGGGAGGGAGGCATTCTCGACAGGGGCGGGTTTGCCCTCCTCAGGCGGTGGGGGAGTCCTTGGTCAACTTGTCGAACAATTCCTCCACTTGCCATCCCCAGTGAGATCACGCATCTGCTGGACTCGACACGGTTCGTGAAAACCAGTTGTGCCTCTGCAGTAAAATGGTCAGCATCAGGATTCGATAAACAAGCAATTCCATTTATCTCGCAAAATGTGCGTACCCTGGGTTAAAAGTGCGGCGTCAGTCTTTTGACTGTTTAGACGAAGGATGAAAAGGGAACGAGAGGACAATATAAAAAAACATAGAGACACCCTGTACACACGCCTTGGGGTATCTCTGGCAAGAGCAGGGTTTTGAAGGATAGGGTGTTGGTCAGGATCAGGACAGAGAGAAGTCACCGCAGACGGCTATGATGGAAAGCAGCTTCCACTGGTAACCGAAGGGTTTACGCTCGCTTCGGTCACCGAAGGACACAAAATGATGAGTTGTGTGCCATGGCTTCGTGTGGTGTCATCCGAGGGTGTACCATGTTATACGGCTCAGAAGCCCCGAGTGCTGTTCAGGTATGTTGACTCAATTCTTTTCGCCCTTGGGATGTATCGTTTGATACGAGTCTATTTGCGTCGATAAACCACCACGAGTTCCCCCGCCACAGAATCCTGAAGTCAATCTTCCGAACGCGGTCGCTTCGCTGACTACATCCGTCGTACGCCGACCCCCGGATGGGTGTTTGAGGGACTGAAACCTTTCATTGATGTGCTTCTAAATACACCCTACGGTTCAAGTAGGGAGAATCGTAGGATACGCATTACAAACGAGATCGTAAACATTGGAGGAAAGCAGGGGAACTCAGACTCGATAGCGGAACGTCAAGATAGCGAAACATTAAGCATGGGCATTAGGTTAGTGTTGAAAAAGGGGCGTTAAAACGGAGACGAAGTGGCCCTCTCGTCCGAGAGTATGAGGCTAAAGGCGAACGGCCAAATAAGGGTGGACATCTATCTCTAGGTTAATTGACGGTTATCTTCGGAATAGACGAAAGTGGAAGAAGCGAGGTGAAACGATTAACGGGTTTCATACGGTCTCCTTGGTTTGAGGTTCAGAAACTGGTTGAGGTTTCGGAGTAGACTTTCCCCGCCAATTGAATAACCTCGACTTATCCCACCGCTTCATGCGGAAAAAGTACGTGAAGAGATAAGTCATCGCAACCTACAAGAGACGAGTCAACACGAAGCACGCCGAGAACATGGGGGTGTGGCGTACATTAGATGCGATAAACGCGAGAAAGATCCCAACATCTCTCCACCTGTTCGAGTACTTGATGTTAAACGAAAGGTCCAGGAATTCGTCGGTGGTCTTGAACGAGCAGAACTGACAAGCCGTGGTGGAGTCTGGGTTGGTGAGATAACCTCCGGCGCGAGACATGTATGGATCCATGTATTGTGAGCAGGTCAGACCAGCGGGCGGGTTGACGGCTGCAAGTTCGACGTCCGAACACGTGATTTGTTGTCCACCGAGCCCTAAATACCACCTCGAGTTGAGCGAATAACCCTCGATACAGCGTGGGTGTGAGAATCGTTTACCGTTACCCATCAGCGCCTCCACGAGATAAGTGTACGGAGAAAGGTAATACATCCACTTCCACCACCCAAGTTGGCTGAATGGCTGCAACACGCCGTTACTGTTTCCAATCCAATCAGCCACCCAAAAACTCAAACAAGGGACAGAAGGAAGGACTCACAAGATCAACACGAGCGAGAACGACGAGGTGAACAACAACGCGGAAATCTCTACCGACGGAGCCATGGCTGCAACAGCCTGTCCAATGGTTGTGTAATAATACGGCGTCAAGACCGCTAATATGAGGAACGTATAACCGGCCCTTTCGGTTGGGTATCCCACGGTCCAATACCAGCAGAAGAAGAGCAAAATTCCACTGAACATGTTCCATGGGAGTTCAACGAGGATCTGAGCGGTAACCCAAGAAGACCAACTATACATCTTACTCGGCCGTTCCCTGATCTCATAGATTGTCCGGCTTGCGATAAATGGTATCTGAAGCTGCTGGGCGCCGGGAACGGATAGGATGAGCGTAACGAAGATCGAGAACAGCTTGTTCTGAACGCCTTGCATGGTGCTTGGACTCTTCCAGAAAGTGAAACCGATGAAAAGACCCGCGGCGATGTTTAATGTGAGTTTGGCCGTGACGTAGGTGGGATCGCGCCAGATGGCAGCCGCGCTGCGCCGTGCCACAATGAATGTCTGATGAGCCCAAGTGGTCGAGTATTCGGTATGGAGCTTCGTTTCGACAGCAGGTCGGCTTCGTCCCTCATTGTGGACTCGTTGGATCTCGCGAGCGGTGGCAGTAGCTTCAGGAGACTTCTCCCAAACACCGTGCCAATCGATCGTCGAAGTGGCAGCAGCACCAGCCCCGATAACGTCAAGCATGAACTCGGCACTGTCGTGACGGTCAACATGTGGTGAGACAAGTGTGCAAGGGAGTTAATAAACGCACGGGTTCTCATCGGGTCCACAAATCCTGGAACCATTACGTTCGAAGTAATTGAGTAGGGTCGTTGCATTGCGTCCGAGATCACCGAGATAGACGGTTTCTCCACCCTTCCTCAATAATAACAACCTGTCGAAGACTTGGAAGAGTTCGGCAGAAGGTTGGTGAATCCTAGATGGTCCTTTAATTAGAGATCTTGAACTAGAGAATCATGAATGGCGACGCACGTGCAGAGAATGGCCTGTCCGTTATCGGCTAAAGTCCTAAGGAAGTTTACGATGGCCCAAGCGCTCTGAGAGTCCAATCCGGAAGTCGGCTCGTCCAAGAACAGGAGAAGCTTAGGCTTGGCGGCGAGCTCGACGGCAATGGTCAACCTCTTCTTGTGTTCGACACCCAAGGTACCAACGATAGCGTCCGCATACTTCTCCAAACCACACATCAAGAGGCATTTCTCGACGTATGCCTCCTTCTCGGCCATGGGAACATCCTGGGGTTGACGAAGAACGGCAGAAAAAAGGATTGCTTCGCGGACGGATGAAGTGGGTTCGTGCGTATCCATTTGTTGACAGTATCCGGTTTGGGCTTGGAAGTCGGCCGGAAGGGTTTGACCATTCACGAACCTATTGCCAGAAATGACGCCGACGGATGTGCGTTCGGCGAGGACGTTCAGAAGGGTGGTCTGTTTTTCGAGCGCGATAAATTGGTTTGATGTAATTGATGGATAAAGTAGCACGAACCTTTCCAGCTCCAGACTCTCCCATCAATGCGGTCAACTTCCCGGGGACGACATAACCGGAGACATCATTCAACAACCGCCTCTCTGACCCGCCGCTTATGGGAACCGTGTAGCTCAACCCCTCCCACGAGAAGGTATTGGTCATTTTCTCAGCAGCGGCCAAAGCCTTCTCAGCCTTGGCACCATCACCACGAAGGTCATTGACAGAGTTCACTGCAGTGACTGCAGCAGTCTCTACATCGTCAACCCGAGGGGCAGGGGTGTGGATCTGTGTAGTTCCACGCTTGAAGGTAACAACAGACCGGGTCTCAGCGAGTTTGGACTTGAACTCGGTGATGATAAGGTAAGCCGCAAAGAAAGCGATGCCGAAAGCGACAGTGATGCCGAAGTTCTAGATAAAGGGGCGTGAGATGAGGGAAAGGGGATTATGTGACTGATTCTTACCCTCCACATGTGACTCCAATCGTAGTTGAAGCTAAGCTTGAGGTATCGGAGACCATTGACTGTCGTCTGCCCAGGAACAGCACCGACGACCGCGCAAACCTGATTCTCCAACGTGATGTTATCGTAACCGGGTCCTTGCGGGATGAGATTCGAACACTCTAAATTGAGGGTCCTAAACTCGTTCGTCATGATCGATTCGTACGCGTATTTCAGCGGCTGGGAAAACAAACTCAAGGTAAGCGTTATGGTTCAGGGAATGAGACAAGTGAATCATACGTTGATGTGAGTAATCCAACGCAAGGCACCGACCATGTACGGTTCAGGGATGTTGTAACCGGTGTACAAGGTCAAAATCAAAAGGGTGACACCAGCGACTGATTGAGCGGGGGTAGGGTCACTGAACCACGCGGCGATGGCACGAAAGTACGCCTTCATGACCAAAGAGATAAGGACGACAAGAAGGAAGAAGATGCTACCTCGAAGCGTCAGCTGAAGAACTCGGAGAAAACCAACCCGGAAGACACTCACAAGAATTGGCCAGCGCTTTCCTGAAGTCCAACAACGAAGTACAACACAATGGAGTACACGGTGAGGGTTGCAACGGTGATCGGAATATCGACGAGAGTCATAGCAGCGGCTTCGATAAACGGGTGGTACATCGCTGCCTTTTGATGACGCAGGATTAGCGGACGGTGGGCGTACAAGGTGGGGATTTCAGCCATGGAACTCAGGGCGGCGAACAGAACGGCACTATAGAAGCATGTGGAGTCAGGAGAGACAATGTGGAAACGGGAGAGAGGACGCACAAGTAAAGAACACCACCCCTGGAGAAGAAGGTTTCGGTCGTATTCGGAATCCGAAGGAACACAGTTCCGACAACGATGGCCTGGATCATAAATGCCACAACATTGGCGATCTGAGCGGCCGCGCTACCCTTGAGGATCTGGAGCCTTCTGACCATGACCGCCCTCGTTTGCATCGGGATCGAGATGACATATGAGCTATTCTTGCTGGAGGTCGTGGCATGTTCTGCTTGTGCACTCTCCCGGTAGGCTAGGGCACGTTGCGGCTTGTCAACAAACTCTTTGAGGTAAACGTTCATATCTTCCTGGTTGATCTGCCAGATGTTCGATTTGCGGTAACACTCCGCAAATTCGTCCGCGGTCCTGGGAACACGGTCCTCGTATCCTTCACGAGCAGTGCGAGCGTTAGGGTCGGTGACGGCGACGAGGAAGTCCGGAGTGGTTTGCCGATTGGCTGGTTGGTATCCCATGTCGATGAAGTATTGGCGAGCGAGTGAGGCTGGGCCGTAGTAGACCATTCGACCTTCGTAAATGACGCAGACCTTGTCGAAGAGGTCGTATACGTTCTCAGAAGCTTGGTAAACCGTCACGGCAGTAGTCGTTTTGGCAATGTCGGTGCCGATGCGGAGGGCTTGGACGAACTCGAGTGCGGTTGAGGAATCGAGGCCTCGAGTTGAGCTGCAAACCATGTTAGAAACACGACCACTGACGTCCTGTGAAGAGGGTTGCGTACTTATCCCAGCAATTAATCAGACTGCGACACGCCAAAGCCTCGGAGATGGACACTCGCTTCTTCTCACCACCAGAAACACCACGAATCCCAGCATCTCCAACGAGGGTCTTCCTGACCTGGCGAAGGCCGAAGACAGTGGTGAGTACATCGGTGATTTCTTCGATAAGCTCGTCCCTGCTTTGACCATCCACTCGGGAATGTGGGGTACGGGTCTTTGCGGCAAACCGAATCGTTTCCTCGACAGTCAGGGTAGGGAAATGAACGTCATCCTCAGGGGAGTATTGAACGTCACCGCGATAACGAGTGGCGATCTCCTTCGGAGTCAGAGAGTCGTAGTGAACGTCACCCTGGACATCGTGGTAGGTATCGCGCTGGTTTGCGAGCATCTTGAGGAACGTCGTGCATCCAGATCCTGGGCTACCCAAAACAACTAGCGGGGGTGGGAATGTGCGTAAGTGGATGTCTTTGGGGGTCGCGTGGTGAGCGAAGAAACTCACGAAGCATCTCCCCAGGTTTCACCACGCCGTTGAAGTCGTGGAGGATTGTTCTCGTGGACGCCCGCAGTGAGTTCCTGCATTCTTCCCAGATGACCTTTGGGTTGATCATTGATCCAACCGTTGCTTGATGAGACTCTGTGGCGCCGACACCAGTGACGCGAAGATCCTTGAAGTATACGCCGAGCTCCCTCCTCTTGATTTCGGAATCATGTTGTCTATCAATGTCGTGAGACGCGTTCTATCATCAGGAATCCGACGAAACGTCAGATTGTAAAAAATGAGACATGCGTACTTGTCAAGAGCTGCGCGGAGGATTTTCTCCAGTGAGAAAGACTCCTTATTGGGTGCCAAAGTACTATCCGAACGAAGGCTCCCCTTGGCCTGTGCGGAGGATTGGCTGAGAGTCCGGGAGAGTTGTTGGACACCCTCTGGATCAAAGTGATCGAGGCTCACTCGGGACGCCGACTTTGCGATGTTATCCTGCCCCGTCATGGAGCTCGAATTGGACGCAGGTGGGAGGAAGGTGAGTTGGGCATTTTTTTTCTCGAAATGGAGGCTATTTAAGAAATTGCTGTCGGTTCCCCGGCTCGCATTCCCCCGCGGAGATGGTGGTTGCGAGCTGATGATGTGTCAGACGGCCTGAGTCAACATTCGGAGGCCAGGCTTCGGCGTCAAAATGCGACAGACTGGCGGGGAAACGTCCCCGGGTGGGAGATGCGTAAGCTCCGTCCTCAGATTTCCTCATTAGGGGTGTAATGGGAATATGTAGCCCAGGCTCGGGTTCTGCGCGCTAGTCGGTTTTCCAGTTCGCATTGAATTGGCCACACGGCTGCTTTCATTGGGGGATTCGCGATCTCAAGTCTCTGAAACTAAACGTGACCTTTCAATCTGCAATTCAATCACTGGAACAAGTCCGGGGAATCCCGCCCCATATTATCACTGGACATTGGGTGTCTCATCACCAACCCGAATACAACTGTTGGGTAGACGTTCAGCCTACGCGCAGCACCCAACTATTTATAGGGCAAAATTCCTGAAAACTTTGAAAATCTCCCCGGCACCGTTGTCCCACAAATCACGGGAACCTCAGAATCTGAGATCTGATATCCGACCGTGGGTTTTACCTTCCCTCCACCGGGTGATCAATGGAGACCATACAACCTGGATCAAACCACCTTATCTGGTTGGATCACCACCAAGGGACCGTGGTGGCCGTTTCCTTCTCCCTCGCGCTCATCTCACCACAGGGTCGTCCCAAAACCAAGAGTAAACGTTGTTTCCCGGCCTTCTAGCTGTTTCGGTTTTATAGATCCCCAACTTTGTTTGAAGGCATTGAGGCAAACAACCTAGGCCCTCGGGTATAACTCACCGACCCGTTATCAGGCCGCTCGAAAAATGGTTACCACCCCGTTTGAGATTAACGTGGGAACTGGTACTGACCGACGACGTTGCGATGCCGGGCAAAAAGATAAACAACGAGATGAGGCGATGCGGCAATCTTCCGGAGCGTTCCTGAACTGTGCACGCCGTTCGCGGAGCGCTGGTCAAATCCTCCGTTTGTCAGCCAGACCAACGGTCCACTTAAGTACCTGCCGCCAACCATCCACCGGGATAGCCCGGGATCATACTTGTGTACTATAAACAACCTCTTGTTCTCTTCACCGCGGAGCTCCATTCCAGCGAGAGCGAACTGGACGGTGGCGAACTGGCATGTGAATCTTGTCTAACGACCGTCTCCCTTCATCCGCGGCGTCCAAAACGTCCCGCCTGGCTGGAATCGCAGCAACTTCGACCTCGCCCTCAGAATTTCCAATTGGAAAAGAACTCCGGTTTTTTGGCTGACCTGGATTCCCGAAGAGGATCTATCTTCTCAAGCGATAGTGTCGGTCCTGGCCAGTGTCGGGGCGTGCAGGCTCTCGGTTCCAGGACATTGGGCCGGGGATCTTCACTCGGTCTAGCATTGATCACGACAACCCCGACCCCGACTGGGGTGGGACTAGCGGCACAGTAAGTGAAACTTATGGGACGGCCCGGTATGCCAGACTGCTGAAACGAAAATTCAACAGGTGAGCTGTAAAATGGACAATGCGCTTGATGAGGTAAAATGATGGTCTCATGCATGATGGGGCGTGAAGATGGCCCGACGGTTGCGTGTCCACCCCCATACGGATCCTTCCAAACCTCTGATGCTGATTCCACAACCTCGCCCTCGGCAAAATTCACCTACCATGGAGTGCAGTCCCCTCCAGAGCATTCCATTGGTACCACAAAGTCGACTATACGCACCTCCTCATCCAGTGCTGGATTTAATTCCTCTTCGTACCCTCAATCCCCGACGACACCAGTTGTAATATACATCTCATGGAATCTATGCACGTCAGAACTCAGCCCCGCCAATGGAGCGGGGTTCTCCCGACATTGAACACCACCATCGAGACTGAGATCGTCAACATCGCTCCGGCAGGGACGGTTTTCGATCCCGGCAGCGCGATCATACTTACGAGCGGGGTACATGCCCTTCCAGGCCACCCCGGTTCTTGTGTTGAACCATTAAACGGATCTCGTTCAACTCGGGCTGGCTTGTCCCGACGTGTGCGCGGCTTCCGGCCGCGGTTTGAATGGGAGGCGGTCGAATGAGGTTTTTTCGGCGATACTACAATTGGCAACGTGAGTTCGGTTCACCGGGCCCACTCCACCCCTTTCCAAACGCGTCCTGATTCCAGAACCGTCGCAGAGATTCTCGTTGTCGAGTACAGCGGCCGAGGGTCAATTTATATGCGAAGAATGACAAGGGATCGATCGCCACTTGGAGGCCAAATCTCTCCAGAATCCTTCAAGTTTTCGATGTAGGTCATATAATTGCCTCGCTTACTTGGGGTTAATCATCCCTTTTAGACTGAACCATCGTTGAAAATCCATCTTGTGGTTACTTATACCCTTCACCATGTGACGAACTCGAAAGAGAGACGGGATACGGTAATGAATCCATACTCTTGTATGATATACCTACCCGTACTCGGACTCCGCCAGGCACCTACCTCCTGCGTTTTGAAGGTAGCTTACAGCCGCATGCAGCGGTACCGGGGAATCTCCACCTCACCCTGAAGGACTTGTTTGGGACGAGACGAATCAATAAAGGACGTCGTTTCCACCACCGGTGACTTCATGTCAACCGTTTGGAACGAGGCGAAAATTTCTCCGCCGCGACGGGTTCCCGACCTCCCTCCCCAATTTCCTTAACCGTCTGTCCATTGTTATGACGCCGGAGTAGAAAATACCAGAGACATTCCTGCTATTCCTCTCGTCGCGGAGGATTTTGCTTGTGCTCGACAACGCTGAGGCGATCCCCTCTTACTCCCAAGTCGGATTACGGCAGTTCCCACCGCTTGCAAACAAATCGAAGT
>Ga0307515_10009545_pt1 | contig 18747 bp, 16 predicted proteins | sample 17_EM_MG_FD_194513 | JGI IMG/M metagenome (GOLD analysis project Ga0307515, IMG submission 194513) | Populus trichocarpa ectomycorrhiza microbial communities from riparian zone in the Pacific Northwest, United States - 17_EM | ecosystem: Host-associated > Plants > Roots > Unclassified | place...
TTCTCGCGCTTCGAGAAGCTCGACGTGATGTTCGTCGGCTTCATCTGCTTCGCGCTCATCGCCGATGGGCTGCGGTTGTGTTAACAGGCCCTAACGACGCATTCGGCGCCCAACTGCCCTTGCAATGCCTCAAGCCTGGTGAGATCGGGGCCGAATATCAACTGCCATGTCCTCGTTTGTGTCTGCCGTCTCCAAGCTCCTTCTGGGAAGCAATCCGCGGCAGTTGATGCGGGTCTCGCAGTCGCTGCTGGTGCTGGTGGTGTATGTCGTTTTCGCCGGTGTGCAACACCTGGAGGTCGTACTCGGCCTGATCGATCCATCTCAGTCATGGGCTTTGACTGGCTGGAATCTGACCGGTGGCATTGGCTTCTATGCCTGCATCCGCAGCGGGCTGAACCTCCGACTGAAGACGGGTCGCTCACTGGCGATCCCGCAGTCGATGTGGGCGATGGTCGGCATCACTTGGTCGTACGCGATCACGGGCCCGGCTCGCGGGGCGGTGATCCTGATCATGATTCTCGTCGTCGTCTTCACCATGTTCGAGCTGAATCCGTCGAAGGCGCGCGCCGTGGCCGCGGGGGCCTTCGCGATGCTCAGCACGGTCATGGTGTGGAAGGCTCTGACCGATCCGACCCGCTACGACCCCCGCGTCGAGGGCATGCACCTGCTCTTCTCCGGTATCGTGCTGGCCGCGGCCTCCGTGCTGGCAGTGCGCATCGGCAAGTTGCGTGCGCGCCTTCAAGACCAGCGAACCGACCTCGAGCAGCAGCGTACCGAACTTGCGAACGCGCTTGAGCGCATCCGCGCGCTGGCCACGCGCGACGATCTGACAGGTTTGGCAAACCGCCGTGCTGCACTCGACCGCATGCACGACGAGCTAGCCGTGCGTGGGCGTGCGGAACCCTTGATGAGTTTGGCGTTGATGGACATCGACCAATTCAAACTGATCAACGATCGCCATGGCCACGCCGTGGGCGATATCGTGTTGCACCGCTTCGGCGAGTGCGCACAGACGGCGGTGCGGGCGGGCGACATGCTGGCGCGCTGGGGCGGCGAAGAGTTCCTGCTCGTGATGCCCGCGACCGCGCCGGCGCAGGCCATGGCGGCGATGGAACGGGTGCGCCAGGCACTGCGGCTCGCGTCCTTCGATGATGTCGCCCCGGGGCTTGTCGTGACCTTCTCGGCCGGTGTGTCCGAATGCGCCGGCGAGCGCGACCTGGAAGCCGCCATCGCCCGTGCCGATGCGGCCATGTACGAAGCGAAGCGTTCAGGCCGCGACCGCGTCGTGGCCGGCGCACAAGCGCCCACGACTCCGCGACCGGAACCGGTCAAGCGCGCCGCCTGACGTCGCTCGGGGGCCGAGCTCGGCGCAGATCGGGCGCACGCGCAAAGTCCCCCCGGGGGGTCACGGCGTGAAGGGTACTTAACCCCGCTTGCACGGGTCGCCCGTACAAGCTGAGGTCGAATCCACTCTCAGAGGCCGTTCATGCAAGTACGTCGATCCACCCCGCTTCTCGCGTCCCTGTGCGCTTTGACCCTGCTCGCGCCGAGCTCAGGAGCACAGGCCCAGGGGACGGCTCAGCCAGCGGCCGCCGAGTCCCGCATCGCGCAGGTCAAGGTCTACCCCGGCAGCGCCACGGTCGAGCGCGTGATGCGGGTGGCGGCGGGCAGCAAGACGCTGACCTTCACCTGTTTGCCTGCGGGCTTGGACGTCCAGAGCCTGCAAGTCACGGCCGCAGCCTCGGTCCGCGTGGGCGAAACCTCGGTGCTGACGGAGCCACGTGCGCTCTCATCCCAGTGCTCGAACAACGCGCTCGATGGCCGCATCCGTGAGCTCGAAGACCAGAAGGAGTCGCTGCAGGCCGAGACCGATGCGCTGGGCCTCGTCACGGCCTACCTCAAGGGCCTGTCGAGTACCGGCGACGATGCCTCGGGCAAGCATGTCGCGCTGGATGCGAAGAACCTCACGGCTGTCGCGGATGCGATGCGCAAGACCGGACAGGATGCTTTGCAGAAGCAGCGCCAGATCGCACGCCGGCAGACCGACATCGACAAGCAGCTCAATCCGCTGCTCGCCGAGCGAACGCGGCTGCAAGGGGCTGGCAGCGTCGTCGCCGTCACCGTCACGCTCGCGGCGGACGCAGATGCCGAGGTCAGGTTGAGCTACCAGATCAGCGGTCCGGGTTGGACGCCTGCGTACCGCGCCCTGCTCGACACGACGACTCGCAAGGTCCGCATCGAACGTCAGGCGCTTGTCGCTCAAGCAACGGGCGAAGACTGGCGCGGCGTGAAGCTGGTGCTGGCTACCGGCCAGCCGCGCCGAGAGACGACCGGCCGCTTGCCCAGCCCGTGGCGCATCGGCATCGAGCCGCCGCCGCAACCGCAGCCGCGCAACGATTCGGCGCGCTACGCGGGCGTCTCCGCCCCCGCACCCGCCATGGCGCCGGCAGCGGCTCTGATGCGCGTGGCGCAGGAGCCGCCGCTGTTCGACGTGAGCGTGTTCAACGGCAGCTTTGCCACCGAGTTCAGCGTGCCTCAGGCCATCGATGTTCCGTCCAATGGCCAGCGTGTCGTGATGAGCCTGGGGCAGCACGAGGACTCCGCCGTCCTTGCCGCTCGCACCACCCCTCGCATCGACGCCAGCGCGTTTCTGCTTGCCGACATGCCACGGCCTGGCGGCGTCTGGCCGGCAGGACCGATGCAACTCTACCGTGACGGTGCCTTCGTCGGCAACGGGCAGTGGAGCGCGCCGGATGGTGAACGCCTCACGCTGTCCTTCGGCCGCGACGAGCTGGTGCGCGTGGAGGCAGAACCCGAACGCGACAACCAAGGCACGGGCGGCTTCGTCGGCAGCCGCGCTGAGCGCACGCTGCAGCGCGGCTACGTGCTCGAAAACCGCCACCGCACGCCCATCACTCTGCAAGTGCTCGAGGCGGCGCCGGTGTCGATCGACGATCAAGTGCGCATCGCCATTCAGTTTGCGCCTCAACCAGCAGAGTCGGCCTGGAACAAGCAGCCTGGTGTGGCGATGTGGACCATCGAGCTGGACGCCGGCAAGACAGCGCGCGTGGCGGCGGCCTACACCATCAGCTATCCGAAGGAGGCAGGCCTGCAGGAGCGGTGAAGGCTCGCTTACACGAGGCGCAGAAACGAGAAAGGGGTTGGCAAGTGAAACCTGCCAACCCCTCGTCTTTATTGGTGCCGGTGAGAAGAGTCGAACTCCCGACCTTCGCATTACGAATGCGCGTGAGATGGTGTTTGCCGACATTCGCCTTCGTTGATACGATCCCCTTCATACCCATGTAAATCAACGCTTTGCGGCCGATTGGTCTTGATGGAGTGTTGATCGAAGTGGATGCAAATTCGGGGGATGTGGCTACATGGTGGCTACATGAAGGATCGAAATGACACGACGCAGGAAAGACGAACCGATCAATCTGGCCGACAGTCACGACCTGAGCGCGGGTCTGATTGACGCACTGGTCTGCCCCGCTGGCAAGGCGCAGGCGTTTCTTCGCGACCGCAAGACGCCGGGCCTCCGGGTGCGGGTGACGACTGCCGGGGCGAAGTCGTATGTGTTCGAGGGCAAGTTGAATCGGGAGACGATCCGCCGGACCATCGGCGACGTGCGGGCATGGTCCATCGACGGAGCACGGGGCGCGGCAAATCAGTTGCGCGTGCTGCTGGACTCGGGCACCGATCCCCGGCAACTAGACCGGGACAAGCAGACAGCAAACGCGGTGCGAGTGGCGGAGGAGGCAAGCCGCACCGTGACCGTAGCAGACGTGTGGCCCCGCTACATGGCGGAGGGCAAGCCCAAGCGCCGCAGCGCCTGGAAGCCGCGGTACATCGCCGATCTGAACAAAGCCGCATCGATGGGCGGTGAGCAGAAGAAGCGTGGCAAGGGCCTGACCAAGCCCGGCCATCTTGCTGGCCTGATGCCGTTGACGCTCGCCTCGATAGATCAGGACATAGTGCGCGAGTGGTATGCGTACGAGGCTCAGACTGCACCGATACAAGCTGCGCGGGCCGTGGCGATGTTCTCCGGGTTCCTCGGCTGGTGCGCAACGAAGAGAGAGCTACGGGAACTGGTGAACAAGGATGCTGCCCGAGCCAGCCAACTCGGGGACGTGCTACCAGGGGTGAACAAGCGGCGTGACGCTCTGGAAATCGATCAGCTGCCCGCGTGGTTCGCAGGGACCGACAAATTGCGAAGTCGTGCCGCTGCTGCGTACCTGCAGACGTTGGTGCTCACTGGGGCGCGTCGGGAGGAACTGGCAGGACTGACATGGGCGAACGTGGATCGGCGGTGGTCGAAGCTCACCATCGCAGACAAGGTGGATGCGACCCGCGTGATACCGCTGACGCCATACGTGGCGTGGCTCCTCGCTGGCCTTCCTCGTGCCACGTTGCCCAGCGGCGAGCCCAATCCGTATGTTTTCGCGTCGGCCACGAGCGCGTCGGGTCATATTGCAGAGCCTCGTGCGCCACATGCTGACGTGCTGGCCGACGCCGGCATTCCGCACGTTTCCATCCACGGACTGCGCCGTACGTTCTCGCTGCTGGGTGAGGCGGCAGGCGCACCGGCTGGCGCCATCGCTCAGGTGATGGGACACAAGCCCAGCGCCATCGCGGAAGGCTACCGACCGCGGTCAACCGATGCGCTGCGGCCGTATCTGACGCAGATCGAGAAGTTCATCCTCGACAAAGCTGGCATCGTGTTTGACCCTGCGAAGGTCGTGTCTGGAGGCCTCCGCGTGGCGGCGTGAGAGACTGCCCGTCTTGGACGCCGAACAAAGCGATGAACTCGAAGCCGAACCATCCGGGCACACGATCTCAGCAGGGAGCCGCTGCGATGCCTGAAGCCGTCATGCGCGAGATTCGTGCGGTCGAGGCTCAACTTCGTGCCAAGCGGCTGACGAAGGATCAGTTGATCGAACTCAGCGCCGCTGTGCTTGTCGCGGCGGAAGGGCTATCCGAAGACCTCAAGACCGAACGCAACAAGCAAGGCAGGGGACCGGGAACCGTCGCGATCCTCGATGCCCTTGCCACCAGTGCGAAAGAGGGCTGGAACATGCGCCATGTCGTGGAGACAGCGCTCCAGACGCTGGCCCCCAACCACGAGACGCTACTGGCACTGAACACGGTATTGATTGGCGCCGACCGCGACTCCCGCAGCAGCAAGGCCAGTACCGCAGCCAAGGTACGCCACGGCAGCGGCCCCAAACACGCCGCCAAAGAATTCGCTCGTCAGTGTTGGAGCGAATGGCGATCAGACCCATCGCTGTACAAGAGTAAGGTTGACTTTGCAGACGACATGCTCGTGAAGTATTCGGGCATTCTCAAGAGTGCCCCCGTGATTGCGGGCTGGATCAGGGAGTGGGATAGGGCAGAAAAATAGCAGCCTGCTAGCAGGGTGACGCAGGCTGCTAGCACACGTCTTCTCGACGGAGGCGATCTGAAAATAATACGTATCCATGCCAACACATGGAGACCGTATGAAGTCCCCTCCCATTCCTCTTGCGAGCGCCACCGACCATCCTGTCCTCTCGCCTTTTCCTGCGCTAGTCCACGAGACCCGCCACGCAGTCGGCACCGCCTGCGCCGCCTACCACCTGAATCGAACGCCGCAAACAATGCGCGGTTGGGCCTGTCACGAAGATGGTCCCCTGCGCCCGATGCGGATCAATGGCCGGCTCGCGTGGCCTGTCGCCGAACTTCGCCGGGTGCTCGGGGTTGCAACATGACGCCCAGTACCCCGCGAATCAGCACTCAAAGGCCCGGCGCCAATATGCTGGCAGGCCACCGGCCGATCCCGACCCTGCTGCACGCAGCCTCGGCGCCCATCCCCCACCCCTCCCACCGTGCTGGACCACGGGGATTCGGCTCCCGGGTGCTTGGTCCCATGCCGCACCTTCAGGTGCGACCCCCCACCTGTCCATTGCAAGTTGACCAGCGTGCAGCAAGCACGTTATTTTTTGTAGATGAAATCCGCCTTTTGGCCGCGCTGCAACCCGCCCGGTCTGCAAGCCCCCCGCCAGAGGCCTACAGCCTCGCTCAGACGCCTTTCGTTGCCCTGACAGGGGGTAGGCACCAAAGTGACCGTGCACGCCTTGTACGGCGTCCTGGTGGCCCGGCATGAACGCGACCGCCGAGACATGGCCGGATCGCCTGTACGCACTCGTCGCCCGCTTTCCGCAGTACGGGGCTGGGGCCGACCTCGCGTCGATGTCGTGGGATGAACGCTGGGGCCTGTATCGATTCTTGGATCACCTCCCTGTGGTGGTTCCTCGACCGGCTTGCACGATGGGGCAGATCAGTGGTTAACGCCCGTGACCCAAGACGGAACAAGAGCGCCGTCACTGTTCGCGGTGCATGGTTGCCGATGTCGCTCGAATTTCTTCGCTCTCGTGCCTGGGCTGATCTGTCCCCTCACGCCGCGAAGATGCTGCTTGATCTGTGTTCCGGGCTAGGGGCGAACGCGAAAGGCAACGGCGATCTGTCAGCCGCCCCGGCGATCATGCGACCCCGAGGATGGAGCAGCGACGCGACCCGCACCGCAGCGCTGCACGAACTGGAGCGCGCCGAACTGATCCTCATCACGAGGCGAGGAAACCGTCGCCAATGCGCCCTCTACGCCGTCACGCTGTGGCCGCTCGATTGCGATCAGTCAAAACTAGAGCACGGCCCGGGTGCGTTCACGACCAGCGACTGGACGAGAGTCAGCGCCGACCGCGCCGAACGTCCGACGATGCAAGCCCCGGCCAAGTGGAAACGGCCTCGCAAGAGCGAAGATGGTGCGCCCGTCGCGGGACAACCCCAGTCGGTTATGCGCCCGCCGCGGGCGAACGTCGATAGTTTGGAGCCCCGCTTTGATCCCGTCACGGGTGCAAAGGCAGGTTTTGTCGGCCTCAGCCTTATCCCGTCACGGGACACCTTTCTAGAAGGCCATCTGAAGGTGCTCCCTGCGGGGCGCGTTGCTGGTGATCAGCCGACAACGATGGCACTCGCGCGAGCAGCAGCACACCTCCCCGCTGCTCGGCCGGCAGTTGTCGAGGCCCGACTTGTCGGCGACACGGCCCTGTGATGATCCAGCCCATTCATGCGCGCGTCTACCTGACGGTCCCCTTCAGCGAGAAAGACGAGGCGAAGCGGCATGCCGCGCGGTGGGACCCAGTCGTCAAGCGGTGGTGGATCAGCCGGAGTGACATTCCCGCGAACCCGGCGATCAACAAGTGGATCAGTGACAGCAAGGGGCCAGAGACCGGGGCGCCGGCGCACGATCTTGCGGGGAAGAGGCCCCGCGCGAAAGCACGACGGGAGGGCCATCACGCGCCAAGATCATCACCACGAACAGACTTCAGTCTTCCCGACTGCTCCTGCCCAGACGCGCCTTGGGAACACTGCCAGCACACCACGCCGCTGGCAGGGGTGCGACCGTAAAGCCAGAGTCACAGTCTCGGCCATCACTTCCCCCGCCGGATGACAAGAATCACGGCGAGCACGATGCACGCGAGGGTGCTGAATGGGTGGCTGTCGAGGGCGCAGAACCTCGATCACGGTAGGCCGATACGTGCCAAGAAGCTCGAAAAGCGCTGCGACACGTCTTCTCGGTATAGGTCAGCCAGCTGGCAGACAAAGTCGCGGGACTTCCGTCGCTTGAGTTCCGCGACATTCACACTGAAGTAGTGCTTGAAGTCCACGACCGATGGCGGCAGTGCGACTGTCGCGGGGAAGTCTAGAAAGTGGTATCTCGGCGTCTCGTTCCTTCTGAGGTTGTCGCCTGGACTCCTGCCGCGGTTGATCTGTTGCATCCGTTGTTTCAACTCTGAGAGGTGCTGACCGGTATACACATGCTCGACGTTGTACAGGGGTGCGACGAGCACGGAAAAAAGGAGCTTGTCTTCCGAGGTTCGTTCTGACGCCTTTGCTTTCCGATGAGTGTGATCCTGTTCCAAGTCGCAATCTTGGGTAAGTACGAGGACCGCGGGGAATCGGACCTTTGATACCTCTAAGATGCCACCGCGCTCGTGCACATGTTCGATGTAGTCGACGTCGCGAATGACGTCGCCTTGCGCGACGCGCGGACTTCTGGTGCGCCGGACTCTAATCATTGATCAGCTTGGCGCGCAGAATGATGCGTTGCGGTTTTCCCGCTCCATATCGCGCTAGGTCCTCGGGAACGATTGCCTCCCGTAGAAAATCCTTTGTCGCAGACGTCTGCTTGCTTGTGGTATTCGTGGCGCTTTCTGTAGCCGTCGGTGTCGGGACTATCGTGTCGCCGGTGGTCGTCGTGCCCTTGATGTACTGGCTGTCGACAGGCGCGTATTCATTCGACATTCTGAGTACCCATCAGTGCTCGCGTCGCGTCGGTGATGCTCGCTTCGAAGAGCTGCTGAATCGTCGTGTGGGCCGCATCAATTTCCGTCGATACGTCGGCGAGCGTGAGTGCTCCTTGGTAGTACGCATCGATGTCGATGACGAACTGTCGCCGTCGTACCGGCGCGGGAAAATCCGGATTCGCTAGGCCGAACTGAAAACGCGCCGAGCGTCCATTGTTGTTGAATTCCACGATCTGGAATGCTCGACTGAGGATGCCGGTCGCTTTGTGGGCATTGATGGTCGCGAGCATGTCAGGGCGCACAAAGTCGCCCCAAGCGAACGGGTCGCCGTCATGTGGCATGTCCAGCACGTTCACAAAGCGCACGCCAACTCGACTCGCAACTAGGTCCTTCTGAGTCTCGAAAATCACGTCAAGGATCGGGTCTAGTTCAAGTCGCATAGCCTCGTAACTTTTGTACGACTTGAGGACTAGAGAGACGTATTCGCTCGTAATGTGCAGGGTCTTTTCACGTTCGCGACCGTGGTAGGTCCACTGCATGGACTCTCCGCGCTGGTTCTCGATGGATTCGTGCGTGATCGTCACGGTCTGCTCTTGCAACTTCTGAGGCTCAGAAATCGGGAAGTTGAACAGCGCGGAGCTGGCGACCTTCGGAGGTAAGGCGCGTTGGAATCCCTCGATCGGAGAAGCAAAATTAATGCGGACGATGACGTCTTTGAGGAACGGCTTCTTGTAGCACACGGTCTCGTACATGGCTGTTCCTGGCTGCTTTGTTCCTGATCGCAATCGACCTACCACGACTGTACACGCGCCTACCAGAGGGGTCGCCGTCCGAACCCGGGACGTTTGCACGATTCGCCGCCGACAAAGTGCGAACCTGATCCTGCTTGCTACGTCTTCGCCAACCTCCACCTCACATCCTTGCCGGGTACTTCACGGCCTCGGCGCCGTCCGCAGTGTCTCGGCGCCGACAACCCCAGCTGTAGGCCTCGTCGCCCTGCGCGTCATCGCGGCCGATGCAGTAGCTTGATGGAAAGCCCAGCCTCCGGCGTTAGCAGCGCCGACGATTTGCGGGCCGCGTAGAAGTTGATCTCGGGACCGAACCCCAGGCGGTCAACGACGCATCGTGACCCGCCTGCGCTGATCAGATGCAGGTGAACTGCACCTCTGTCTGTGGGAACTGCCCGAAGGAACGGGGGGCGTCTGATCCACCCACCACCTTCATCGTCTTGCCCTGGGTGGCGCAGTAGGCGCCAGCACTTCGGTACGCATCAGCCTTCAAGGAGGTGAGCGATGACGCCGGCCCGTTGTGGTGGCTCGTGATCGAGTACGTGTCCTTCCCGATGGGGATCACGCCAGACGTTGCGGCGCAACCGACGAGTAGGGAATTCAGAACGATCATCGAGGAGCGTTTCATGGAACTCCGTTGCAGTGTGAATTGGACAAGCCTATCGGGGGCGGCGTCAGGTTGGTGAGCCTATTGCCTGCGACACACAATCAGCGCTTGAGCGGCGCCGATTGATCCCGGGGGGGACTCCAAGAAAGTAAGAGAACTCGGTCGCCAAACATCGGCGACATCTCCCTTGCCGTCCCCCTCCGAGTAGTAGTGGACGACCTTGGCGGCTTGCGTGCGTGACGAGCAGTCGAAATAGATTTGCTCTATGGATGAGCGATACCTCTTTCCGCCTGGATTGCGCAGTGCTGCGGCGAAAGTAGTCCTGAACCACGCCTTCTGATAAACACCGGCCACACCTACGGACGAAGCGTCGATGGCAACAACCATAGTCGGGTCGTTCGGGTTGAGCGCTACCCATTCCTGTGCTCGTACACAGCCCGCGCCAAACAGGATGGCGAACAGTGCGAGCTTCCCCAGCGGTACGTTCTTCATTGGCCTCCATGTCAAGGATTCACCGGATTCAGGCCCGGTTGAGCCGGCTGGACAGTAGGCCCCATTGCCACCCACCGATAGCCCGCAAGTGGGCGGCGGGTAATCCAGACGCAGCGAGATGACGCAGACGCTGACCATGTCGCGAGAGAACCTCGGACCTTCGCAGCGGGGTTGCAGCGACCCCCTGCAGGCCCGGAGGCGGCAGACGTTGCCTACCCTACCCCGAAGCCGTGTCGACGGCTCTTCGGGCGATCTAGGGCAGGGAAGAGGCCAGCTGCAATTTGGTGGGCAGGCACTGAACTACGCGGCATTTCAAGCACGAGTCCGCGCGCACGCGCGAGGCGACTCCTGCCTCTTTCCCAGTGCCGTGGCGTGTACCACTGGCTACATGGTGGCTACATGAGGCCCAGAAACAACAAAGCCCAACCTTGTGAGTTGGGCCAAGTGCTTGATCTATATGGTGCCGGTGAGAAGAGTCGAACTCCCGACCTTCGCATTACGAATGCGCTGCTCTACCAACTGAGCTACACCGGCGTGGCTGCCTCGCGGCGCCCTAACTGCAAATTATATCGCGCCTCCCCGACGCCCCGGCCCTCAGCTGCCGGGCGCAGCTGCCGATATCGCACCATGGGCGGCCGCGCGTGTTCGCGCGCTGCCCATTCGAATCATCGGCGCGCGGAGCGAAGACAACATGACAGTTTCGAAGTTATCGATAGGTGTGCGCCTGGGGACCGGCTTCGCGGTGATCGCAGCACTGGCGCTCGGTGCGGCGGGGCTCGGGCTCATGCAGCTGAGCTGGATCGGTGCGCAGTTCACGCGCATCGTCGAGGTCAACAACCCGAAGGGCGACCTGGCCAACCAGATGCTCAACGAGCTTGGCTTGATGGGCATGCAGGTGCGCATGGTGGCGCTGCTGAGCCTGCCCGCCGCGATCGACGCCGAGACCAAGGTGATGAACGCGGCGATCGACCACTACCAGCAAGCCGAGACCTCGGTCGCCAAGGTGATCGCCGCCGACCCCACCGCGACCGATGCCGAGCGAGAGTTGATCAAGGCGATCCAGGCCTCGGCGCACGAGGTCGTGCCCTTGATCAAGGAGGCGGCGGCGCAAGGTGCCGACGGCGCGAGCGTCGAGGCCTCGATGACCTTGATGCAGCGCGTGCGCCCGGTTGAAGTGCGCCTGCGCAAGAGCGTGACCGAGCTGGTGCAGCTGGAGGCGCGCTACAGCAGCGAGTCGCTGGAGCGCTCGGTGCAGTCGCGCCAGCGCGCCGCATTGGCGCTGGCCGCGTTGGCGCTGGCCACGCTGCTGATCAGCAGCCTGCTGGCCTGGCGGCTGACGCGCGGCGTGACCGCACCGGTGCAGCAGGCGATTGCGCTGGCCGAGCGCGTCGCCGGCGGCGACCTGTCGCAGACCGCGGTCGTCGACGAGTACCCGGCCGAGTTCGGCCGCTTGATGGCGTCGCTGCAAGGCATGCAACGCTCGCTGGCCCAGATGGTGTCGCTGGTGCGCGAATCGTCCGACAGCATCGACACCGCGTCGAGCGAGATCGCCAGCGGCAACCTGGACCTGAGCAACCGCACCGAACACGCCGCGAGCAGCTTGCAGCAGACCGCGTCGTCGATGGCGCAGCTGACCGCCACCGTGAACCACAGTGCGGATGCCGCCGACACCGCCAACCAACTCGCTGCGTCGGCCACCGATGTCGCGACGCGCGGCGGCCAGGTCGTGACCCAGGTCGTCAACACGATGGAAGGCATCAACACCTCGTCGAAGAAGATCGCCGACATCATCGGCGTGATCGACGGCATCGCGTTCCAGACCAACATCCTCGCGCTGAATGCGGCGGTCGAGGCCGCACGCGCCGGCGAACAGGGCCGCGGCTTCGCGGTCGTCGCGGCCGAGGTGCGCTCGCTCGCGGTGCGCAGCGCCGACGCGGCCAAGCAGATCAAGGGCTTGATCAATGACTCGGTCGACAAGGTCGCGTTGGGCACGCGGCTGGTGCAGGACGCGGGCGTCACGATGACCGAGATCGTCGCGTCGGTGCAGCGCGTGACCGACGTGATCGCCGGCATCACGTCGACGGCCTCGGCCCAGCGCCAGGACATCGGGCAGGTCAACGGCGCGGTGCACGAACTCGACGGGGTGACGCAGCAGAACGCCGCGCTGGTCGAGCAGAGCGCGGCCGCCTCGCAGACCTTGCAGACGCAGGTGCAGCGCCTGTCGGAGCTGATGCGCGGGTTCCGCCTCGAAGCCGAACCCGCCCGCGCCTGAGACAGGTCGCCTTGGGGCGGCCCGGCGGCGCCTGAGCGCGCCGCGCTACTTCAGCGTGAACGCCGGCAGCTTCTTCGCGACCGACACGTTCTTCAGCGTCACGTAGACCGGCAGCCCGTTCTTGTACGCGGGGTAGTCCTCGCCCTGGATCAGCGGCGCGAGGTAGCGCTTGCACTTGTCGGTGATGCCGAAGCCGTCCTTCGTGATGAAGTCGCGCGGCATGAACTTCTCGACGTTCGCGACCTTGGCCAGATCGGCCACGCCGATCTTGTACTTGTACGGCAGGTCGGAGATGCGCTCGACCGTCGGCATTACCGCGTTGCGGCCCGCGAGCGCGAGCTCGACGGCCTTTTGGCCGAGCTCGTAGGCCTGCTTCACGTCGGTGGCCGAGGCGATGTGGCGCGCCGCGCGTTGCAGGTAGTCGGCCACGGCCCAGTGGAACTTGTGGCCCAGCGCCTGCTTGACCATGTTCGCGACCACCGGCGCGGCGCCGCCGAGCTGCGCGTGGCCGAACGCATCACGCGCGCCTTGCTCGGCGAGGAAGGTGCCGTCGGGGTGGTGGCATCCTTCGGAGACCACGACGGTGCAGAAGCCGTGTTCCTTCACGAGCTTGTCGACGCGCTTCAGGAACTTGGCCTCAACGAACTCGATCTCGGGGAACAGCACGACGACCGGGATGCCATGGTCTTCGACCAGCCCGCCGGCCGCGGCGATCCAGCCGGCATGCCGGCCCATCACCTCGACGACGAACACCTTGGTCGAGGTCTTGGCCATCGAGCGCACGTCGAACGAGGCTTCGAGCGTGGACACGGCCACGTACTTCGCGACCGAGCCGAAGCCCGGGCAGCAGTCGGTGATCGGCAGGTCGTTGTCGATCGTCTTCGGCACGTGGATCGCCTGCAGCGGGTAGCCCATCGACTCGCTCAACTGGCTGACCTTGAAGCAGGTGTCGGCCGAATCGCCGCCGCCGTTGTAGAAGAAGTAGCCGATGTCATGGGCCTTGAAGACCTCGATCAGGCGCTCGTACTCGCGCCGGTTCGCGTCCAGCGACTTGAGCTTGAAGCGGCACGAGCCGAACGCGCCCGACGGCGTGCTGCGCAGCTGGCGAATGGCCGAGGCCGACTCCTTGCCCGTGTCGATCAGGTCTTCGGTGAGCGCACCGATGATGCCGTTGCGGCCGGCGTAGACCTTGCCGATCTGGTCCTTGTGCGCGCGTGCGGTTTCGATCACGCCGCAGGCGGACGCGTTGATCACGGCGGTCACGCCGCCCGATTGCGCATAGAACGCGTTTTTCTTTTTCGCCATCTCGTCAATCCTCCCAGAGTGAATGAAGTCAGTCGGCCAAGGCGCTGCCGATCACCTCGCGCACGTTCGGCGAGAGGTCGGCCTTGCTCGCTACTCGCATCAGCGCGGCGCGTGCTGCGCTGCGATAGGGCTCGGCGAGCTGGCTCCAGCGGTCGAGCGAACGGGCGCTGCGCGCGGCGAGCTGCGGGTTGATGGCGTCGAGCTCGATCAGCTTGTCGGCCCAGAAGGTGTAGCCCGCACCGTCGGCGCGGTGGAACGCGGACGGGTTGCCAGCGCACAGCGCGCCGATCACACTGCGCGCGCGGTTCGGGTTCTTCAGCGAGAAGTCCGGGTGCTTGAGCAGCTGCTTGCAGCGTGCGAACACGCGGCCGTCCTGCTCGGGCGCGCTGGCTTGCATCGCGAACCAGGTGTCGATCACCAGCGCCTCGTGGCGGAACAGCTCGTAGAACTTCTGCAGCGCGGCCTCGGTCGGCTCGGCATGCGAGCGCACCAGCGCGCCCAGCGCGCCGAGGCGATCCGTCATGTTGGTCGCGTCCTTGAACTGCTGGTAGGTGCGGCCCTGCCAGACCGCATCGTTCTGTGCGACCGCGTCGAGGCAGATCATGCCGAGCGCGCGGTTGGCCAGCGCGCGCTTGCCCGCCGAGACCGGGTCGGGCGAGTACGCGCCGCTGACCTGGTGGCTGGCGTGCGCCCATTCCCAGTCGGCACGCAGCGCGCGTGCGAGCTGCACGAGCATGGCTTCGCGCACCGCGTGGATGCGCTGCGGGTCGACCGGCGCGATCTGCTCGGCGACATAGGATTCGCTCGGCAGGCGCAGCACGAGGTCCTTGAACGCGGCATCCAGCGTCGGGTGGCGCAGAACCGCGCGCATCGCGTCGACGAAGGGCGCGTCGAGCTCGAACGGCGCGTCGCTGTGCGCAGCCGCGAGCAGGCGGTTGAGCGCGAGGCGTTGGCCGGCTTCCCAGCGGTTGAACGGGTCGGTGTCGTGCTGCAGCAGCACCAGCAGGTCGGCGTCCGACAAGCCGTCGACCAGGATCACCGGTGCCGAGAAGCCGCGCAGCAGCGAGGGCACCGGCTCGACATCGACGTTGACGAAGGTGAAGAAGCTGCGCGCGTCCTCGAGCACCAGCAGCTGTTCGGTCGCGCCGGTCGCCGGCGCATCCTCGAGTTGCAAGGCCAGCGCCCGGCCGTCGCGCGAGATCAGGCCGATGGCGAGCGGGATCACATACGGGTCTTTCGCACCGTGGCCGGTCGGCGAGCCGGTCTGCTCGATGCCCAGCGTGTAGGTGCGCGAGGGCGCGTCGTAGCGGCCGCGCGCCGTGATGCGCGGCGTGCCGGCCTGCGCGTACCAGCGTTTGAACTGCGGCAGCGTGCGGGCGAGGGCGCTGTCGGGGTTGGCGTCGGCGATCGCCTGCGCGAAGTCGTCGCAGGTCACGGCCTGGCCGTCGAAGCGCTCGAAATACAGCGTCATGCCGCGCGCGAAGCCCTCGCGCCCGACCAGCGTGTGCATCATGCGCACGACTTCGGCGCCTTTCTCGTAGACGGTCGCGGTGTAGAAGTTGTTGATCTCGACATAGCTGTCGGGCCGCACCGGGTGCGCCATCGGGCCGGCGTCTTCGGGGAACTGCAGCTCGCGCAGCCGGCGCACGTCCTCGATGCGTTTGACGGCGCGGGCGGTGTCGGTGCCCGACATGTCCATGCTGAACTCTTGATCGCGGAAGACCGTCAGGCCTTCCTTCAGGCTGAGCTGGAACCAGTCGCGGCAGGTGATGCGGTTGCCGGTCCAGTTGTGGAAGTACTCGTGGCCGACGACGGACTCGATGTCCGAGTAGTTGTCGTCGGTCGCGGTGGCGGGCGAGGCCAGCACGTACTTGGTGTTGAAGATGTTGAGACCCTTGTTCTCCATCGCCCCCATGTTGAAGTCTTCGACCGCGACGATCATGAAGCGCTCGAGGTCGAGCGGCAGCTTGAAGCGCGCCTCGTCCCAGACGATCGACGCGATCAGCGAGTTCATCGCGTGCTCGGTCTTGTCGAGGTCGCCGCGCCGCACGTAGATCTGCAGCAGGTGGTCTTTGCCGGCACGGGTGCGGATGTTCTGCTGGCGCGCGACCAGATCGGCCGCGACCAGTGCGAACAGGTAGCTGGGTTTCGGGAACGGGTCGTGCCATTTCGCGAAGTGGCGGCCGTTGTCGAGATCGCCCTGCGCGACGAGGTTGCCGTTGCTCAGCAGCACCGGGTAGGCGGTCTTGTTCGCGCGCAGCGTCACGGTGTAGACCGCCATCACGTCCGGGCGGTCCAGGAAGTAGGTGATGCGCCGAAAGCCTTCTGCCTCGCACTGCGTGAAGAAGCCGCTGGCCGAGGTGTACAGGCCCGACAGCGTGGTGTTCTTCTCGGGCGCGCAGGTGTTGCGGATCTCGAGCGTGAACGGGCCCGGCGGCATCTCTTGCAGCGCGTCGATCACCAGCATGCCGTCGTCATGGCGGAACGAGACCGACGCGCCGTTGACGAGCACGCGCGTCAGCGTAATGTCCTCGCCGTGCAGGCGCAGCGGCTGCGGCGGCACCTCGGTGTTGCGCTCGACCTGCATCGTGTTGATGACCATGGTCTTGGCCGGGTCGAGGTCGAAGCTCAGGTCGACCGAGCGGATCCAGAACGGCGGCGCCGCGTAGTCGCTGCGGCGGATCAGGGGGGAGGAGCCTTCACGCGTCATGGGGTGCTTTCTGTTGAGCGCTCTGATAGGCCGTTGTCAATGCGGCCAGAGCAAGCGTCGTGAAATCGGGGGCGATGGCGATCAGGTTGTCGTACGCGGCGAACGCGTCGGCCGGCAGCGTGGTCGTGAGTGCGACCGCCTTCATGCCGGCGCGGCGCGCGCCTTCGATGCCGAGCGGCGCGTCCTCGAACACGACGCAGTGCTCGGGCGCGACGCCCAGGCGCCGCGCGGCCTCGAGGAAGATGTCCGGATGAGGCTTGCCGCGCAGGCCGTCGGCCGGGCTGGTGATGGTGTCGACCCAGGTGTCGATGCCGTGGCGCTCGAAGGCGAGCGCCATGTTCGGCAGCGTCGAGGCGGTGCACACCGCGAGCTTGCAGCCAGCCGCACGCGCTTGTTCGACGAAGGCTTGTGCGCCGCCAATCAGCGCCAGCGACCGGGTGGCAAAGTCGCGGTAGATCGCTTCCTTCTCGTCGGCCATCGCCGCATGCTCGTCCGAGGCAAGCTGTGGGAACAGGTCGAACAGGATCTCGGCGTTCGAACGCCCCGCGGTCGCGGCGAAGAACTGGCCGGCGCTCATCGTCAGCCCGCGCCGTGCGTACCACTCGACCCAGGCGTTGTGGTGATGCGGCATGCTGTCGATCAGTGTGCCGTCGAGGTCGAACAGGAGCGCTTTCATGACAGCCCCTCGTCCGCGGAGTACCGCAGCCGATCCCCCGCGGGGAACGTAGGCCGCGGCTCCAAGCCCGCCTGCGCGGGCTTGGACGGCCGGAGTGCCAGCCGCGTCTCGCGGCTGGCGCGGGCCGGCTTGGGGCGGCCCGGCGCTCGGCCCGCTGCGTGATTCGAGGTCAGTGTCATTTCGTCAGACACCTTGCTTCAAACTGGCTTCGATGAACGGATCGAGATCGCCATCGAGCACCTTCTGCGTGTTGCTGGTCTCGTAGCCGGTGCGCAAGTCCTTGATGCGGCTCTGGTCGAGCACATACGAGCGGATCTGGTGGCCCCAGCCGACGTCGGTCTTCGTGTCCTCGAGCTTCTGCTGCTCTTCCATGCGCTTGCGCATCTCGAAGTCGTACAGGCGCGAGCGCAGCCGCTTCCATGCGACATCGCGGTTGCTGTGCTGGCTGCGGCCGTCCTGGCATTGCACGACGATGCCGGTCGGGATGTGCGTGAGGCGCACCGCCGAGTCGGTCTTGTTGATGTGCTGGCCACCGGCACCGCTGGCGCGGAAGGTGTCGGTGCGCACGTCCGACGGGTTGATCTCGATCTCGACCGTGTCGTCGACCTCGGGGTAGACGAACAGGCTGGCGAAGCTGGTGTGGCGCCCGCCGGCCGAGTCGAACGGGCTCTTGCGCACCAGCCGGTGCACGCCGGTCTCGGTGCGCAGCAGACCGAATGCGTACTCGCCCTCGACCTTGATGGTGGCGCTCTTGATGCCGGCGATGTCGCCCGCGGTCTCGTCTTCCATCGTGGTCTTGAAGCCCTTGCGCTCGGCGTACTTCAGGTATTGGCGCAGCAGCATGCTGGCCCAGTCGCAGGCCTCGGTGCCGCCGGCGCCGGCCTGGATGTCGACGAAGCAGTTGCTCGGGTCCAGCGGGTTGTTGAACATGCGGCGGAATTCGAGCTCCGCGACGGTGGCCTCGAGCTTGTTCGCGTCGAGTTCGATGCCCTTCAGGCCGGCCTCGTCGCCGTCGGCCTTCGACATCTCGTACAGCTCGGTGTTGTCGGCGAGGTTGCTGGTCAGGTGGTCGATGGTCTCGACCACGTTCTCGAGCGCGCGCTTCTCGCGGCCCAGCTCTTGCGCGCGCTTGGGCTCGTCCCAGACCTTGGGGTTCTCCAGCGCGGCGTTGACTTCGTTGAGTCTTAAAGCTTTGCGATCGTAGTCAAAGATACCCCCGGAGGTCGACCGTGCGCTTCGTCAGGTCGGCCAGGGCGTTGCCGATGGCATTGATGTGTTCTACGTCCATCATGATGGTGATTCTCGATTCTTCAGGAAGGGCGCGATTTTACGCGCGGCCCTTGACCCTTGCCCGCGCTATGGCGCGAGGAAGTTTTCGAGCAATCGCGCCAGCGCTTCAGGCTGGTCGTGGTGCAGCATGTGGCCGGCTGGTGCGAGCACGTGGCGCTCGACCCGGCTCGTCACCACATTCAGCCGTTCGTGGAACTCGGCCTTGGAGTAGCGCGTGCCCCACCAGTGCGACAGATCGGTCTGGTCGCCCTCGACCCACATCACC
>Ga0307515_10009546_pt1 | contig 18746 bp, 3 predicted proteins | sample 17_EM_MG_FD_194513 | JGI IMG/M metagenome (GOLD analysis project Ga0307515, IMG submission 194513) | Populus trichocarpa ectomycorrhiza microbial communities from riparian zone in the Pacific Northwest, United States - 17_EM | ecosystem: Host-associated > Plants > Roots > Unclassified | place...
TAGGGCCCCTGGGCTTAGACGAAGATATTTACAATACACGTGACCCGTGCACGTGACCAGTGCACGTCCTACGCCACCGAGAATACAGATTATCTGACAACTAGACGCCCCTCTGTCCTTTCTATCTCCTCTCTTAACTATCTCCTTATTAGATACTATTTATATTACTATATTAACTAATAAATCTCTTAGTAGGGACTAGGAAGGGGTATTAGAGCACCTTTAGCTCTTATAAAGAAGAAGAAAAAAAAGAGAGGAAGGTATAAAAGAGGGAGTATTTATAAATAGGAGGAGGCCTATAAATAGAAGATTAGGTAGCTATAATATAGATATTAATATTACTTAACTAACACCTACTAGACGCCCCTCTGCCCTTCCTATCTCCTCTCTTACCCATCTTCTTATTAGATACTATTTATATCGCTATATTAACTAATAAATCCCTTAATAGAGACTAGGGAGGAGTATTAGAGCACCTCTAGCTCTTATAAGGAAGAAGAAAAGAAGAAAAAAGGTATAAAGGAGGGAGTATTTATAAATAGGAGGAGGCCTATAAATAGGAGATTAGGTAGCTATAATATAAACATTAATATTACTTAGCTAATACCTACTAGAGACTCCTCCGTCCTTCCTATCTTCTTTCTTACCTATTTTTTTTATCTAATACTATCTATATTACTATATTAACCAATAAATCCCTTAATAGGGACTAAGAAGGAGTATTAAAGAACCACTAGCTCTTATAAAGAAGAAGAAAAAAAGAAAGGAAGGTATAAAGGAGGGAGTATTTATAGATAGGAGGAGGCCTATAAGTATAAGAGATTAGGCAGCTATAATATAGCTATTAAAGTTACTTAACTAATACCTACTAGAGGCTCCTTTATTCTTTCTATCTTCTTTCTTATCCATCTCCTTATCTAATACTGTTTATATTACTATATTAACTAATAGATCCCTTAATAAAGACTAAGAAGCATTAGAGCACCTCCATATTAGGAAAAAAATTACTAGCATTTTTATAGTATTTGGCGGCATTTAGCGGCCAAATATATAATCCGCGTACTATAATATGTAGCGTATAGTATTAACTTAGGTATAGCATACTGCCGCATTTAATAACGCGGTGTAGTATACTGCTATATCTAATAACGCGATATAGTATACTACCGCATCTAACAACGCAGTGCAGTATACTGCCGTATTTAGCAACGTGGTATAAGTATACTGCCGCATTTAATAACGTGGTATAGCATTCTACCGCATCTAATAACGCGGTATAGTATTCTACCGCATCTAATAATATAGTATAGCATTCTACCACATCTAATAATATAGTGTAGTATTCTACCGTATTTAATAACGCGGTATAGTATTCTGCTGTATTTAGTAATATAGTATAAGTATACTACCGTATCTAATAACGCGGTATAGTATACTGCTATATCTAATAACACAGTATAGCTAATTACGTATTTACAGCTACTTAGGTAAGTAGTGCCTTTATTTTATTAAGCTCTCTCTATACTTAATACGTAATTAATATATAATACCCCCTATTGTATTTTATATATTTTACTTACTTTAAGTAATAAATAAGCGTTACTCTTCCCGCGCACTTAATAATATTTACTTAGTCTACGCAGTTAGTAGTATTTACCTATTTCGCGTAATTAGTATACTTTACTTAGTCTACGCAATTAGTACCCTTTACTTATTTTACGTAGTTAGTACCCTTTACTTATTCTATATAGTTAGTATTCTCTACTTATTCTATATAGTTAGTATATACTATATAAAGAATATATTTTAACCTAATAGTAGTATAATATAACCTTAATACGCCTAATAACGCCCTTTAGTTAACCTATTATTTTAAGTTTAATATTTATATAAGTCCTGCCATAATAGTAGCACTATACTATTAAACCCCTAATTATCTTTATTCTTACTATTATTCTTACTATTATTTTTCCTATTTATCCCGCTGCCTTCTCTACTCTTATCCTCTTTATTATTATTATTTCCCCTATTTATTCCGCTACCTTCTCTACTCTTATCCTCTTTATTAGTAAATTCTAATATTACTAGTCTATCTCCACTCTATAGGCGGGCCTTTATATCCTCTAATATAGCACTATTTATAATATTTATAACCTTAAACTTACCGGTAAAAGTATACTGTAAGATGCGGTAATTAATTCCTATTTCCTATTTATTATTACCTTAAATTTATTTAAGGCGCGTTTAGATAGCGTTAATATTATAGTTATATAGTATTAAAATTATCTTATTAGTATACTATAAGAAGAAGACCTTATATATAGTTTTAGGGTTTATTCTTTACAATAAATATACTAGGCTACCGTTATCCTATTATATTATCTTTATTAGCCCGTATATAATAATTAAAATAGTATAATATTATAATATAGGAAACGGTAGTAAAGTGCTATAGTATACAGCGAGTATCGCGATATAACGTTGTAATGCGATTAATATAATATTATATATTTACACTTATAGTATATAGTTATTAAGTAAACCCGTTATTATACTTAGGATCTAGCTCCTCTAAATCTTCTATAGTATCCTTAAATAGATCGCTAATTGCCTACTAAGTCTATAATATTTTATCTCTAGTTACGTTTTATATCTTATTAACTTATTGTAGAAGTAGCCTATATAGCCTTTTATTACGCTTAGGTTAGTAGCTCTTCTAAGTATTTTATAGTTACTCCCAACTATCTATAATACGCTTTAGTAAGTATAGTAAAAGGCTTCCTATAGATTTACCTATAATTATAATATTAGCTTTAAACTTATAAATAACTTATATTCCGCTTCTATAGTCCTTAAGAGTATATTAAATTATTATATATATAAGCCATATCGTATTAGCTGTAATAGGTAAAAAGAGGTTAGTACTATTCTTATTAAGGGCGAGTAACCTTAGCTTAATATTAAAGAATACGCGCTTAATATAACGCATAATAATTAGTGCCCTAAATCTTATCTTTCTATCCTAGCCTTAGTTAGTTAGGTATAGTAAAAGGTAAAGTACTAACCAGGCCACTAAGCGTAAAGCGGTTATCCTTAAGTAGTTCCGCTACTTCCTTTACTATAGCCTTAGTATCTAGTTTAAGGCAGTTATAGCTTCTAGCAATAGTATTACGTACTATATTTATTATATAATACTAAAATACGCTAAGCTAGTTATATAGCTAGAAAATTAGTTAGTATAGTGCTACTAAATCTAAGGACCGCAAACCTTGCGTGCTGCCGGCCCTAGTAGCATACTTAATACTCTATTTATCGGGTTTTTATAACGGTCTATAATAGCAATCGCCTCTTTCTATATCTACTTTATTAGTATATTTAAACCGCTTATATTTATTTCTAGCTAAAAAAAGAGATAAAGCTCTTTGGGTATAGAGCCTATTATTACTTATACAATAAGACGTGTCTAAGCAATACTATATATCTTTGTATTAACTAGGCTAAGTAGCTACTTCGTACATTATTTAAAGTTATCCTATAGCGGTTATTTATTTAAGTAATATATACGTTTCTTTTAAATGTAGGTTTTAGATATCTTACGGTTGCTTAGGGTTTATAGGCTTTTATCTAATAAGAACAGAACTATCCGTTAGGATAATATTATCGAAATTAATAATAATAGGTCGTACTGTAGTATATTAATAATAGCCTTACCTTTTAATAGAGACAGTTACGGTATAGAGCCTAATATTATCCCCTTTAAGATCTAGATTATCTTAGGAGCTACTACTTAACTTATAATATCTTTATTTGCTTTTCTACGGAATAGGTAGAGGATAAGTATATTAGTTTAGTAGAACTATTTAGCTTTTACACGCACCTTACTTCCCTAAAAAACGCTAGATAGTTTAAAGTCTTATACTTAATATACTTTAAACAATAACCTAGTTAACTTTTATAATATAAATTAGGCATTTCTTGCTAAGTATATAAAAAGGAGCTTTAATAAACTTATAATAATAAGTTAGGAGGGCGGCCTAACTATTTATTAGGCTTTATAACGGGGCGATTAGATTACCTTACTATAGCGTAAGGTTCTACTTTATATAATATTTTTTCTATACCGCATAGAGGCCTAGTTCCTTATAATATTTACCTACTCTTAAGGTAAATAGTACGGTATATAGGATATAAAGGGTAGCTAGCGCGTAAAAGGCAATATATAGTGGTATTATATTCTAGTTTATTATAGTTACAGCAATCTACCCCTTTATTATAATCTGGCGCCGCTAGTTATAACTTACCACTATTTTAGTTAAGTTATATTTATTTACCGCCTAGTGCGAGCCTATTTCCTTATATATGCATTAACCTATACCCTATTTATTTACTTAAAATTTTCGTTATATATAGTATTATATATATCCTAATCGCTATAGTTATTTGTGGAGAAACAGTCTATAACGTTAATGTCTATTAGTATAAGTAAGATGGACCTCGTAATATGGTTAATATTATATATCTAAAGGGCATTTAGTATACATTTCGTCCTACTATTAGATGGCTTTATACTCTATACTCTAAGTATTCCGGTTCTTATATTAATTTTACCACCGTTATAAACTTAGAGGGTCTCTACCAACGCACTAGCGTATTTTAGATATTTACCCTTATTATCTAATTACCTAGTATCCTAGATTATAAGTAGCAGACAAAGCCTCCCTACTTTATTACTATAGAGGCTATTATTTACCCACTTATATTCTTATACTATTACAGCATTATAGCGGGGGGCTTTAGTATTAGCCTATAACGGGGTATATTAAGTAAACACCTTATTAAGCTTATTAGTATTAGTAGTATCCTTCCTAAAGCGAATATAGTATATAACGCTGTAATAGATACTTAAGGGCATCTTTAATACCTAATTGTTACGGCCTCTAGTTAGTTAATATCCTAGTCTATTCGCTAAATTCCATTAATCTACTTATAGCATTCCCTTATAAAGGGGGCTAGTTTAAATATAAGGTCGGTAATCTCTATCTAGTGCTATACCTCCTTAACCGTATGCTAGATAGATATATTAATTCTCTAGTCTTAAAGTATCTAAGTTATATAGTTATTAAAGTTCTATATATATAAGCAATATACGCATATATTAACTGCAGGGCCTAATTATATTGTCTATATTACGCTTATTAGGTCTACTATATTAATTATATTAGTTAACGCCTATAGCTTAAGTTTATTCTAAAGCATAGTATTAAGATATATAGTGTTATATCGTAGCATCTACTCTTTATAGTTGTTCCGTTTATTAGTCCTATAATAAAATACCTTCTATAGCTTATATACTTGCTCTAAATACTCTCTAAATAGTAGGTAATAGCATATAGCTTAGGAATATTAAAGTGTAGTAGTCCTACCTTACTTAGTTAAAACAGAAGAAATATATCCTTTATCTTATCTATTCTATAAATAGCTGCTACTAGGTACTAGATAGTTAATTCGTTATATAATATATATTAAAATAGTATAATAAAGTCTATAAACGCCCGGATAAATAGCATAGCGCCTTTATTCTGTTTTAGTAAGGGTGCTATAGTAGGGACTAATTATTATAATAGAGATTTATACATCTTTTTTATCTATTAGCTGACATTTACCTAGCTATCCCACACTATTATATTAGTAAATCGTTCCACCTATATAAAGCGGGTGGTAATAAGTGTATTAATATTCAATATCTCCTAGCCGCAACTATCTATACGCGGGATATTAAGGCCCTAATATTTTCTAGCCTATATTTCGCTTTATATAAGCCCCTTAATCTAGTATATAAGATATTTACTAGTAAGGCCTTTAAGCACCTAGTGTAGGAAATTAGGCGCCATTATCTTGTAGATATTAGATAGATTATAGCCCTATATAAAGTTACGGAACGGCCAAATATAATCTAAGTTATCCTTTTTATTAGTATCGCAACCTTTCTACTACATTTATATTTAGTCTTTTGTTAATTAGTATATATAAAACGGCTACGGTCACTAAATAGCAGTTATTAAATTATACCGTTTATTTATATATATATATAATAAGTCAAACATTTACGGCTACTTTTAATACCTATAAGCGTAACCTATTCTTTATAATCAGCCATAAATATAGCTAGAAGTAGAAAGTAGTATTAATCCTAGCCATCTACGTATAAAAGACATACTTCTTCTTTACTAACTTTCTCTAACGCTATAGGCATTATTAGCATAACTATACTAGTAGTAGGGTTGTCGCTAAAGCATATGTTTAAGGATAGCCGTAAGGGTCTTATATTACACCGCTAGTTATATTATTTAGTTGCTAGGTATATAGACTAGGAGATATATAAGCAGTAATAAGGCTAGTTAATTTACGGATTATTAAACGCGTAGTTTAATATTTTTAATTAAAATATAAAGCGGCTATGCTTTCTTGCCGCCGGCGTATTATATTAGTTAGGTCTTATTACTAGCTAATATAATTAGCACTACAGTTACGCTAAGCGGTAGCTACTCTTATGTCTCCTACTACTAGTCTACCGTGTTAAGCTTATTATATATTCTTATTCCTACTAATAAATACTACCTTACTAGCAAGAAAGTCATATCTCTTTAGAAAGGGCCGTAACTAATAAGGAAGAATATAATCTCTAGAGTATTTTGGTAATATACTAGCAGCTACTAGTCCCCTACGGTTACAATTATTTTAATCTACTGCAGTTAATTACTCTTAGATTACATCTATTTTGAAAGTAGTTTTGCTTTAATATTATTAGCACTCTAATAAAAAAAATAGTTAGTAAATACTCTCTAAAGCCTAATATCGTTAAACCACTCGTTAATAGCGCGGTTAGAAGTCCTATAGCTTACCTACTATAAAACCTATATATATTCTGCCTTACTACTAAATAAATAAAATAAGGGAGGTATCTTATCTAGTGTACTGCCAGTACGCTTAATACGCGGCATAATATCGTATACTATTATAGTATCGTCCGCAGTTTGCGGATTTCCTTAATTCCGTCCTAAAGGCTTTCCCGCGGCGCGGCTAGTAGCCTCTTTAAATATTTTAGTCTAAAAGACGTCTATAGGTGTTCCAGTTAAAGTTTACTAATTAGTCTTAACTATCGCTAGGTTATATACCCTATTAAATATTACGGAATTATTATTATAGTACACATCCGCAGCCCTATTATTTGGCTTATTAATAATATTATCGCCTAAAGCTTATATAGGTGGCCACTTATTACCTTACTCTAATTCGGCCTTATAATTAGTTATATAATGCCCTTCTAAGGTTTAATAGTATAATAGTGCATCGTCGTCCATATATTATGTAAGTGGCCACTTATTATATTACTCTAGCTTAGCCCTATAATAGGCTGTCTAATACTCCTCTAAGCTTTAATAGCGTAAGGGTGCATTATTATTTATCTCTTTAATATTAACGCCCTTATATCTACCCTTCTTCCGTTTCTATTATCTTAGATAATATTATTTATAATAGGTTAATGTCTGTATAAGTAGAGGGTGTAAATATCTAATGTGGAGCGTATGCGGCAGGGGCCGTATAGCGTAGCGTAGGTCACCTAACTACCTACGGCCCGATAGATAGCCCGACCTTTACTACCCCTTTCTTTCTCTTTTAGTAGAGAACGAGAAGACACGAATAAACCAAGAACCAGTTACCTTATATTGCAATTACAGTACCCCCCCAGGTGATACCGACAGTTAAACCACCTATACTTTTTACTTTAGTCCCGTACTTTCTATATTACCACTAAATAGAGCTTATTTAAAAATTACCGTATTAAGCTATAATTTGCTATAGTTTAGTTAAAAAAAAGTTAAAAATAATATCTATATAGAACTGTATATTTAAAGTAGTATTTATAGCTTGTGCTATATTATAAGCTAGTTAAAATAGAAGGAGTATAGTAAGAGCATGGTAATGTCCGTAGACACTAACGCGCTAAATAGCGCAACCCGTTGCGTTTTACGCTAATTTATACTAGATCGCATTACGTTAGGCTAAGAGACTCTACTTATTACTAACGTCGTGCCGCCTCTCTATTATACTAAGTATAGGATTCTAAATACTACTATTCCCTACTTAGGATACTAGATTATTTTTTATAATAGGACGCGATATATAATAGCGGTATACCGTAAATACGGCGTAGTATAACTCTATAAGCGCTATAGACCCGTAAAAAGATATATAGCTTATTACCGGCTTGGGTATTACTATAGAGAGACTTAATAATATTAAGCGGACTTTTAAGTAGGTTATTATTAAGGACGGCATCCTATATATTTCATTTCGTAAATAACTAAATAATTTACTACGCAAGCAGGCGATCTAAAAAGTTATCCGTTAGGTAGTAGAATGCAAAAAGGCACTAGCGCTATAGGTATATAAGGCCATATAGAATATACTAGCCCGCGTATAGTTAAATATATATAAGAAGATAAAGGTGCTAGGGCGGCTTAGCATTAACTATATAATAGATATAAAAAGGGGGCATATAGTTGCCGTAAACTTATAGAGTTTATTCTAGCTTAACTATACACAGAACTGCGGCTATAATCTTAAATAACTTATTATACTACTTTATAAGCGGAAACTAGATAGTATAAACTTAGTCCTAAGTATAGATATAGCCTTAAGTCTAGTGTTACTATTTAATACGCCTTAAGACCTACGTATAGTTAAATATCAGCTACTAGTTAAGATATTTTTAGAGGCTAGGGTAGATTATAATAAGGAGTGGATATAGGCCGCCTATATAGAGACTATACCTATCTAAAACAATAGGGCCTTAAGGGCTGCTTTATTAAAGGCAGTTTATTATAAAATAGGCTAGGTTATATTTACAGCTATCTATAGAGATAGTATGTAGGTGTCCGTTATAATTATAATATATTACTAACGTTTATCTAGCCCTATCTCTAGCGCGATACATTTTCCTAGGTAGGCTAAAAGGTATTAATTAATTATAGCTAATCTAATCTATATAGAGATAGTAACTTTAATTAAGTTTACCTTGTAGTGAGACCTCCTATCGTACTAGGAAGCCCTAAAATTATTACCTATATATATAATCTTAGGTTATCCAGATATAGTATAGCAAATTGCCTTTACTATAGGCTCTTCTATTAGGGGCAACTATATAAACATTATATTTGTCCTATGTTTTACTAGCTAGTAGCTAGTATAGTAAAATAGGTATTATTTTAAGGGCCTATAGCATTAGCGACAAGTTTCTTAAGATATAGTAACGGTATACTAATACTAGGAATAGCATACCCAATATAAGTAGGAGAGGGCGTTAGGTTACATTGCCTTAGTAATAGCTATAGCGAGAAAAGGATTAGATCCTATTTAAGGTTATTACAGTTTAGTAAAAATAGAGGCGGCCTATACTATACGAAGAGTAATTAATAATAGTTGCGGTTACTAGCGAGATATTTAGACTATAATCTAACTAGTTAAATACTTAGGGAATATTTAGTTATAGGTTTAAATTAAAATAAGGGCTTTAAAATGGAGTTAATTTAAAGCTCTAATCTAATTCTAAGGCGACCGTTCGGTTAAATTCTAGTTTAACTTAACTTTAGCTATAAATTTTTGATATTCTAAAAAACACGCTAAAAGTTACTAAAAAGTTAGTAACTTTACTATATATAGAATCTAGACTAAGGTCTTAGTGTTAGTTTAAATTAGGAGCTTAAAGCTTCTTATTTAAACTCTAGATTAAATCTAAAGGCTTTAAATTATATATGTCTGTATAACCTATAGAGCTATAAACGCGTATTAAATCGGGAAGGAACGCGTTCTTTCTGCTAGACTTTTAGTTTAGATTTAAAAGTAATATATTATAACCGAATAACCCCTTAAAATCTAGATTATAGATTAGCATTAATTAACCGCTAGCCTAAAAGGGATAGAAACTAGGATTACTAGGCTTTATAAATTAGGCTATCTTTACCATAATACGCTTATCTATTTTAGAGATCTTATTTAGCTATAATATATAATATTATAATATGCCATATTTTACCTAATGCTATAGTAAAATTGTAAATATTAAAGGCCTATAGCTACTGCCGCTCTTAACTTCTATCTAGTGTCCCTATTTAAGGGTCTCGCTACTAATAAAGTCTATAATATCCGTCCTTACTACCCTCCTTATATTCTAACGCCACTAACATTCTCTCTATTATTGTTATCCTTATTATTATTACTAGCACTACCCTAGCCATTATTATTAGCGCCCTCTCTATTAGCCTTATTCCACAATTTGGTATAATTACTAGTACTACTAATATTTACTATACCTGCGAAGTTAGGGATAGTAATATTAAAGTTAACGTCTATACTATATAAAATGGGCGTATAATCGGCTATACGCTAGCGGTAGATATGCTATATAGTTTCGTTAACGTTAAATAGGGCGATAAGTTACTAGAAGTGCTCTTTCCACTTAAAATTCTTAAGGTTAATAAATACCTTATTATCCTTATACCACTTCTTAATTTTATAATACGCGGTATTTATAAAGGTTTTATTGCTGGTATAATAATTATAGACTACTTAGGGACTACTAATAATAATAAGGCCCGCTTATAGTCTAGTAATTATAAGAAGGTTTCTTACCGTATTTTAGACAAATTTTAGCGGACTAGCAACTATTATATTATATACTAATAACTCTACCTAGCCGCCTTAGATGCCGTTAATAGTAAAGACCTTAATCTCGCTAACTACTAGCGTAAATTCCTGCTACTTACTGCTATCTTACTAGGCGTAGCACTATTCTTTAAGCGCATATAGCGCTGCGGAGTAGATGGCAAGTTAGGCTATATATGGAACGGCAAGGCTAACCTCTAACAGCTTAAATCTAAAGTCTATTAGCGCTATAGCTACCTAAAATACGCGTTAAGCGTAGACTAGGTTATATATTAATTGGCTAAGCTTATTTACCTATATAGTACTATTAACGGTAAGGAAGGCGATAGGGTAGTCGCAGCGCAGTATATTCTTAAAAAAGCTCGCCGCTAGCTTTAACTACTCTTAGTCCTTAACTATTAGGCTTATCTAAAGCTAGCTATATAGTAGGACGGTATTTATAAAATATGCAATATCTTTAACAAATTAATATTATAGTAAAAACTATACTATATCCGCACTAGCCGCGAGGAGACGCGTATAAAGGGAGATAGATTTCTAATAGTAGAACGGATTATCGAAATCAGGACTAAGGATTAGTTTTAGTTGGTATATATTACTAAAGAGAACCTAAGGCATGGGGTTACTAGCCTAGATCTATAGACCTCCCTAAATTAAATATAGTCTACTCTAGGCAAACCTAGTAAGACTACTTAGCTTAAACGCCTTCTCGGCCTTATTATAGAAAACTATATGTATAGCGCTAATAGAATATATATAAGTCTATAAGACTATATCGGGTATTATAAGAATAACATTAGCCTTCTTAGCTAGGTCTATAATAACTACATTAGCCATAGGTGTTAATCCTATCTTATTATCTTATGTTATATTATTACTAAGCGCAAATCAGTATAAGTATTAGCGGAATTTGGCGTATTTAGTTATATTAGGGTCTATAATAGAATATAGGTTTCTATTACTATCTAGGACACCTATAAGGTATAATAACTACTAACCTTTAGATAAATCTATAACCTATAACCGCTTATTAAAGCTAGTAATATTACTAGCCTTAAATATACGGTAGAGTAAAAATGCTATATTTAGCATAGACGCGTCCTTATTAATTATAGCATAGTTATCCTATTCCTTAAAATACTTAGGATAAGTATTAATACCTACCGCTATTCGCTATATAACGGTATCCTACTTATAGACCTTAGTTTCCATTAAGCGTATATAGCGGCGAAGGATAATAGGAAATTTAGTGGGACGGCCTTGCGTAATTAGTGCCTTATAGTCCTCTATAAGCGTATTATTAATTATCTTAACCAGTATATCTAGTTAGTAATTAAGTGGCAATAGGACCTAAATTCTAGTAGGATCCTACTAGGGCGACCTAAGTTAATACTAGTATTATACTAAGATAGTTAGGAAGGTTAATTTCCCGACACTACTGGGGCCTTATATTAGCAAAATACCGCCTATTATATATTTAAGCGCAGTATAGGCACCCGTTTACTCTTTATTAAGTAGCGGTAAAATAGCCTTAAGGGCATTATTAACCAAGTTCTTCTTATACTTAGTAATATTATAGTTAAAGTAATTAATACGCGGGAGATCTGTAAAGTTATTAGATAGCGTAATTTAGCGCTTAATATAGAAACTATCGCCTCCTTACTATAGGTGGCGTAGAGTATTAATCTCTTAGGAGATTCTAACCTTAGAGATACGCTTAGTTACGAGATATTTAATACCCTATGCTGTAATTAGGGCCTTACTTAAGTCACTAACTATTATAAAGTTATTGCTGCTTAGGATATACTCCGGAGTAAATATAGGGTTTAGTATAAACTTATAACCTACCTATAGTTAAAAGATAAAAGTATAGTAGTTATAGCCGGAGCTAAAGGGAGTAGTATTAATAATAACTCCTTTTTAGCTGGCCTAGCTATTTGCGTCTTTACCTAGAAATAAGATATTAATAATAAAGTTAGTGCGAAGGGTAAGACCATTAACTATCTAAATAGTAGCGTAGTAGACTTAGTCCGCACTACCTAGAAAGGTAATAAGATAAATAATAGTAGGTACCTAGGGGTTCTGATTAACAGCCTTAAGGCTTATAACTATGGTATAGAACTAGACCGTAAAATACTTAAAAACGCTATTAAACTAATACCTCGCGGGGATTTTATACAATGGTTAGTCCTCTACTAAGAGCTATATACTAAGCTAGATATTTATATTATAGTTCTTCTACTAGCGACTTAAAGGATTATTAACGCTCTGCTGTTATAGGCTTGTGTTTAGGCTTACGATATAACTATTAAGCTATTTAGTACTTAGCGTAAAGAAGTAGATAACAACCGTAGGACTATTTAATAGCATATCCTAAGCTTTATAGATTTGCGGCGTAAATAGGCTGAAGTCCTTATTAATAAAGAAGTATTTACTAAGTAATGTGCGCATACCTAGTATAAGTTTATTAGAGGCGATAATAAACCTAATATAGTAAAGTTATAGGGTTATAGTATCTTGTAGGAGAATGCGAGTAAAATACTTAAGTGTAGTTAGATATAATAGTCGTTAAGTAACTAGAGAAGTAGTATTAGTAGTATTAACCTTAACGTCGCCAGCGATATTAGTATCCGTAAATTAGATAGATACTATTTTATATAAATAATAAGTAGGTATTCTACTGGTTTTATAAGACACTTAAAATATAATACTATATACTATAATATACTCTTTAATAATTTGCATAATAAACTAAACTATAAAGTAGTCGTTGTTTAGAAGCTAGAGTATATTTAAAGGTTCGGCTATTATAGAATTACTATCCTCTATATAGGTATTTAGATTATAATAATAATTTATTGCTTAACGTCTGATTTGGATCCCTATTGGGCCCACGCGGACTACTCCTTATTTATATATGGGGAGAAAACTCAAATTAAGAAAGACTTAACTTAAGAAAACCCCGTGATCTATCTCCCCGCCTTTTAGGACTCGCCTATAAGTTACTTATGGTGCTTCTACTACCTTACTTTTTAACCTCTTTGGGAACTACTACTGCCGTAATAAGCCTATGGACGCGCTAGTATTGTATACTTTACTCTACTATTATAGAGTTATTAGGGGGCGCCCGTTGCTCGCCCCCCCACCCTCTATTATTATTTCCTTTATAACCTAGAACTAGTTTAGTACATTTTGGCTAATAAGCTACTGGGTTACCGCCTTAAGGCCTTTTTATATTAAGAGTAGTGTCTTATAGTTCTCTATGCCAGCTACTAAGAGTATTACTTCTTAGTTAGTGCGTAAGGGGCATAACAGTATTACATGTTTTAGTGTCTATTTTAGCTAGCCATATTTATATCTTAGGCTACCTACTAGGACACCAACCTAGTAGAGCCAGTCTTTTAGTCCTATTATTCCTATTCTTAAAAGTGTTGCTATTATATTTTTTGCCTTTATTAGGCCTTTTTAGAGCCCTAGAGTGTCTACCCCCTATAGCGTTAACTATGCTACGGCTTAGGTTTCTCTTGCCTTAGTTAGCCTTTATACCTTTAACTCCTATATACCTCTCTAGTATTAGTCCAGCCAGTATTATATTGCGGTAGATAGTTTCCTAGCGTTCTTTTATACTCTACTTTAACTCCTTTCTCTCTCTTACTGTTATCTTTACTGGCCTCTTACGCGTTTCCCTTTCTTCTCTATATGGGCCTAGGCCCTAAAGCAGCACTATTCTTTTTCTACTTTCTCCACCTATTTCTCTAATATATCTTCCCTACTTTAGGGTTGTTGGTTTGTTCTCCTATAAGGCGCCCTAGGGTCCCTCTATAGTTTATTTAGGCGTGTCTTAATATACTTTATAATATTAGAGTTATATTTCTTTTACACCCTTTATATTACAGCGGCTTTAATATATAGTTATAGGGGGGGAATATTAGCTTCCTTCTTAAGCAGTGCTGTGGCCGTTTACTTATATCCGCCTATTATACTCTAAAGGTAGGCTATTTAGACCTTTTAGAGTGGTTTAAGGAGCGATTTAAGGGGGCCTTTTTTAGATTCTTTAATGGCCCAGATACTGGACCTATACGTTATAGTTAGCCAGACAACTGCTGTGTATAGTAGGCATGCCCTCTAAAAGTATGGACCCTATATAGAATTAACGATCCTAGATAATGCAATATACTATACTTAGCCCTTATAGGCCGCTTACGCCGCATATACGCTCTACCGGAGCTTACTGTCTACTTATACTCCTAGTACTCTTAGGCCCTAAGCTAGTTAACCCCTAAAGCCTTAGATATAAATTATATGCTAGAGATCTATAGATTGGTTGCGTTTTCTTATAAAATGGATTAGCTGGTATTTCTCTAGTAAGAATTAAACTCTATATTGTCTTGCCTATTCTATATAGGTATTATATACTTTCTCTAGTGTTCTATAATTCTCTGCGGCTATTAGCCCGTATATAATTAGGTTTATATTATTAATAAAGCCTATCCCCTAGGTCGCCCCTTCCTTAAAGGAATTAAACAGGTTGCTTATAAAGAAAAGGAAGAGTATAGGCGAGAGGGGTGATTCTTATAGTATTCCTATTACAACTATAATAGGGGGGCTTTAGTATCCGCTAAAGATTAGTAATATTTCTTTTTAACCTATAAACCCTTAAACAAATTATATAATTTATTCTAGGAAGCCTTTTGCCCTAAGGATATATAGGAGACGCTTATGGGGTATATTGTTATAGGCGCCACTAATATCTAGGCTAAGCATTAATACTATAAAGTCCCTTCGCATCGCCTATATAGATTTAACGGTAGTAGCGAGTAGCGTAAGTGCTAATAGTGTTAAGCGGTTCTTTTTTGCCCCTATTTAGCTTTATGGTAGTAGGGCGTGTTTCTTAGCCGTGTCTACTATATAGTCCGCTATTACCCTTTCTAAGATCTTGCTTAGGGTATTCTCTAAGGCAATAGGGCGGTAGCTCCCTAGGAGTAAGTAGTCTGCTTTACCTTCTTTACGTAGGATAAACGTTGTTATAGCTCTTCTAAGTCTTAGGTAGTAGCTTATTATAAAGTATACTCTAGCTACATCCGCAAGCCAAGGTGCTATTAGTGGTCCGCAGGTCTTTAGGGCTTTATTTAGGATTCCATTTAGTCCTGGTGCCGTATTATTTAATAGGCGGCTAATGGTTCTGGCCATTTCTTCGGTTGTCATGTCGCTGTTAACCCTTAGGCGAGTTACCGGTGCTTCGCCCGTGATATCGCTAAGGTCTGCTAAGGCTGGTTGAGGGAAAAATCTTTCTGTGAGGATCTTTACCTTCTCATCATTGTCGCTTGTGGCCAGTAATTCACCTAGTCTTCGCAGGGAAGGTATTTAGATTATCTACTAGGCTATTCGCTACTAGATAGAAGCTAGTTATATTAAGAGGTTTAGGTAATAAAGAGGTAGTAGCTATACTTAAAGCGGTAGTATTTGGTATATCTACCTTACCTAGAGCGGTTACGGCGTCTATTACCTAAATTAAAATAGGTCCACTTATACAATTATTAATATTATACCCTATAACTTTATAGTTCTTATATACCTAACTATAAAAGATAGTTTAATGGTCTAAGGAGCTATAGTTTAGGTAAGTCCACTTCTTCTTACCTAATAGCTAGGGACAGTCTTGCTTTCTATAGCCTATAGCACTATATTAGTTATATATTATACTAAAATAGTTACTCTTAAAATAACTGGCTTTCCTATAATTATTGCATATAAAATTAGGGTAGTTAGCTTTAAGATAACCGGCTTTATTATAACCGTAATAAAGTTAAGAGGCTTTTTTAAGAGGACAATTAGCGCGTATATGGCCGGTAAATAGACAGAGATAGTATTTTAGAGCGTCGTTAGCTGAGAGGTATAGACTATTAAGCTTTAAAAGAAGAGGCTTATTAAATATAGGGCCCTTACTATTACCTTACGAGACATTAAAGCCTATAGTCGCTATAGTTAAGGCAATCTTAAAACCCACAACGCCTTTAGTAAACTTTTTGTGGTTATAAATATAGTTAATATTACAAGTTATAAAATAATTAGTGGGTAGGTCTATTTTAGTAGTAGGCTATATTAAGCAGTAGTTTATATAAACGTATTAGTAAATATAGACCCTTTATTATATAGCTAAGGCTAAAGATAAGGTAGCTAACTTATTATATTATAAGGCTTTATAGCTTAAATAGATCTATAAAGGTACTAGTTATAGAGGTAAATATTAGTAGGGTAGGAGTAAGGGTAGGTAGTTAGTAGAGTTAGGTTAACTAATAAAGGTAAGAAAATAAGGTGCGCCCTAATAAAATTATATAAGTAAGGCCTTAGCGGTAAAGTATATAGTTATATACTCTATAGGTTAAATGCATATAAGGGTAAATCTATAGTAATAAGACTAACCTATAAAGGAAGACGCGGTATAGTATAAGTTATGGGGACTACCCTATTTAGCCTATCTTTTAATATAGGCTAGGTAATAGTCTAGCACTATTAAGCTCTTATAGTTTATAATATAAATATATAGATATATAGAAGGGTAAGAGAAAAGAGAAGTAAGTAATAAAGTAAAAGCACTTTACTATAGGTAGGCTGATTACGTTATAGGTAAATAGAAACTTAAACACCGTAATCTGTTAAAAATATCACTAATAAGTATCGCCTACTATTGCTAGAAAGTACAAGTCTTTTCCTCCCTTAATTAGTAAGAGAAAAGGTATTATTAACTAAATAATCTCTTATTAGAGTACTAGGTGGGGAGTGGGATATTATAAAACTATATATAGTTTTAGATAGATCTAAAATAAAGATATTAAATTTAAGAGACTTTAATGTAATAAATACTATAGTAGAATACTAACCTCTTATATAATACTAAATAGATAAATAGTAAGATAAGTTAACGTTGTTAAGCGGCTAAATGCTAGTATATATAATATATCTACTATCCTAAAATGCCCTAAAATGCCGCAAAATACTATAAAATGCTATTAATTATATAAACTTATAATATAAGATATAAAACCTCCTACTACCTTTTATAGTAGATATACGTTTAAATAAGTACTAGATATTTATACATAGATATAAATCTTATATACTAGATAATTATTATTCTAAATAGACTTATCTAGTAGGCCCTTAAGTGCTATATAGTATAATAATAACACTAGTAATTACGAAGTAGGTATAATATATTACTATTTACTAGAAATACTACCTATTATATATTAAGCACTTTATAGTAATAGAGTCCGTATATATAGATATAGACTAGCCCTCTAACTCTAGTAGCGCGTATATTTACTAACTTTGTATAATAATAAGAAATATAGTAACGCCTATAATAAGTGCAATACGTTGCCGTCTACTAGAAATACTACCTATTGTATAGTAAATACTTTATAGCAATAGAGCCCGTATATATAGATATAGGCTAGCCCTCTAACTTTAGCGGCGCGTATATATACTAACTCTATATAATAATAAGAAATATAGTAACGCCTATAACCTCTTATAGTCTACTATACCGTAATAACTAGTTACTCCTTTATAGGTACTTAATAAATCGCTTATATTAAAAACTATAAGAGTTTAGTGGTACTAAACCGCTACCTAGCCCTAAATAGGCTAGGTAGGGTAGTTTCTATAAGTTATATAATTATACCCTTATTTAACTATATAGTACTAAGTCTAGCCGCATTTACCCTAATTAGTAGTAGTAAACTATAGCTAATTTTACCTCTATATAGGTATATACGGGCAATTATAAGATCTACCTCTTTACCTCTTCTTAATTAACTTTACTTACCCTACCTTTTATCTCCCCTATAACTAACCTCTAACTATATCTAATACTAAAGTTATACTAATATAGCGCTAGCTAGCTACCATATAAAGCCCTTTTATTTTAATAGTCACCTTCTACTTAATATATACTATAATATTATATATACCTAACCGAATAAGTAACTTAATAATAATATAAATATAGGTAAAGA
>Ga0307515_10009547_pt1 | contig 18745 bp, 11 predicted proteins | sample 17_EM_MG_FD_194513 | JGI IMG/M metagenome (GOLD analysis project Ga0307515, IMG submission 194513) | Populus trichocarpa ectomycorrhiza microbial communities from riparian zone in the Pacific Northwest, United States - 17_EM | ecosystem: Host-associated > Plants > Roots > Unclassified | place...
ATGTTATATATATATATATATATATATATATATATATATATATATATATATATATATTTACAATTGTACCTGGTCTTAAAATCTTCAAAGCACAAGGATTTGGCTTGGTTGAAATAAATTTTAATGGAATACCATGTGGTCTAATGGGATTATTTTCATTGAAAACTTAATAGAACATTTTATGTTGCTCAACTTCTTTTTCTTCTTTTCATGCACAGATTGATTCTTGGGAATTATGGAATTCATTTCGTCTTCTCTGCGAACATCACGGTCAGCTGTCCATTGCACTTGATATCTTGTTAGTCTAATCTCTCTTGCATTATTTTTTAATGGTTGCCAGTTTTTTCACCAACTTTATTTGATTAATGATAATAATTGCATGTTCTCTAGGAGTTCCCTGCCTTCAGTGAACTCACTTGGCCGTTGGTTTGGAGAAACTGTTGCTGCAGCCATAATCAATACGGATGTGAGTATATTTTGATATCTATACAGTAAACTAATTGATTGCATGCTGCTCCTGTAACCGTGTGGGTTTTAAATGGAGCTTTGTTTAATTTACCAGTCCTTCCTAACAAATGGACGGGGTTACCCATGCCTGTCAAAGCGCCATCAGAAACTGATTACTGGGTTCTTTAACCATTCAATACAGGTATATAAAGAATTTTTTCTTGGCTCCATTGCTCATATGAATTTTTTTCTTACCGTCTTTTGATGAGTTCTAATATTTCTCCCTCCATGCTGAGTAGCAGTATATCTTACAATAGTTTACTCGGTATATCTCACAAGTGATTTGAGTGTTTCATCTCATACTCTTGTACATCAATTTTAATTCTCTGAATCAAGTTTCAGATATGGTCATATTAATGGATGACCTGGTTTGATTGATCTTAAGGTGATCGGTATTAAGAAACTTGCACATATTTTACTTGTTGCATAGGAAGAGCAACTTTTACTTGGAAACCTTATGAGACACATATTCCAGTGTATTCTGTTGTTATATTTTGATTTTGCTCGTATAAATTGCTATTATTGGTCACAGATATTACAAATAATTGCCAGCATGCAAATTTACTAACCATGGTCCTCGGAAATATCTTCTCAGATTGTAATTTCTGGCAAACCTGCACACAGTATTCCCAGACCAAGTTCAGATTTAGCAGCCAATAATTTTGATAATAATGGTGAAAGTAAGTTACTGTAAGTTTTACTGTTGGTTTTTAAGTTGTGTACATGTCTATGATTGCCACTGTTATGCTTATTTGATTGTGAATGTACTTCCTGAACATCCCTCTTTATATATAATAATCACTCTTATTTATGTGTGCGGGCATAAACACTTGTGTTTTTCATTAGTAGACAGCCTTAGTCCATGCTTCTGTTTATAGGTCCACAAAGACATTCCCTCAGGCCATATTTGGACTATGTTGGCTTTCTCTTCCAAAGGATGGATCCCCTTCCCGAGCAAGAACGTTTTGAAGTAAATTGCTTTCTCTTGTGCTTTCACACACACACTAACACACCCCATTCCAAATCATTTTCCCTGTTAGATAGGGATGATTACTTTCTTTTCTTCCCATGCTATTTTTTTTTGACTGCTTTAATCTCTTATGCCAGCTTGGTTACAGGGATTTCCTACAGTCTCCGTTGCAGGTGAACTTTTCCATCACAGCATCTAGTCTTATCTCATTGTCTAAATATTCTTTCTCAATGTATTTTTGCTCAAAGTCAAGTCTTTGCACTGCTGTTCTTTTTGGTGGCTTCTTGCATTGTCCTCAAATAACTATTGGGTGCATCTGCTACTGTAATTCAGCCTCTCATGGATAATCTAGAAGCCCAAACATATGAGACATTTGAGAGAGACTCAATGAAATACATCCAGGTATGATTAATATTAAATTTGCACCTGTTTGTCTTCATATATATATATATATATATATATATATACACACACATATGGTAAGACATGCTGTGGGATGCAGTTGAAATAGTCACCATCTTTGGATATTCAATCATGGACAAGTACAGGCTTAATGTACTGAATTGATTGTCACTGCCGAGATTAAAACCTAGAGATTGAATTGGGTTATAAATATTCCAATTGATAAATGGGTCAAAGATAAAAGCTTTAATCTAGTATCCATCTCCAGATTATCAGATGTGATAATTTTATATCACATGCTTGTATTTTGTAGTACCAAAGGGCAATCAGTAAAGCTTTGCTGGACAGGGTCCCTGATGACAAAGCAAGTGCAACCACTGTAAGCTACCATTTGCCTTTTCACATTCTATTTTGGCTGACAGCCCACTTCTATTTTGTTGGTGTTTATCTTCTTGTACCACATTTATTACCAAATGAACATGATGTAGTTGCGATGCTAAGACATGATTTATGCATTTGTAAATTTTGGTCAGGTTTTGATGGTTGTTGGAGCAGGACGTGGACCTCTTGTGAGGGCATCGTTGCAGGTGTTTTCCCATGCCGTCTGCAACTTGTAACCTGTGGTTGTTTTTATTTGTGTCTCATTATTCACTTTAATTGCTTACAGGCAGCTGAAGAAACTGGACGTAAGCTGAAAATTTATGCCGTGGAGAAAAATCCCAACGCAGTTGTCACACTTCATGTGAGTTCCAATGGTAGTTATTATGTCTTAGATTATGCTTGCGTGTGCAAACTGTTGTACATTATAGGGGTGTTAAAAAAAACCGATCAACCAATTAAATTGAAAAAACCGAAAAAAATTTAACTGAAAAAACCGAACCGAGAAAAAAACCGAAGAAACCAACTTAAAAACCAAAAAAATCACTCTGTTTGGTTCAGTTTCGGTTTCAGAAAGCTGAAACCAATTGAACCGGACCAAAACGAATCGGCTCAAACCAAATTTGAGCAGAAAAAAGGGGTATAAATAGTTTACTTAACCTGACCCTAAACCATATTTTCCCATTTTTCTTTGACAGCAGCTGCCCCTTCCCTTCCAATCTCTCTCTCGTTCTCCCTGTTCTTTTCCTTTGACAGAGAGTAGCAGACCCAATCCATTTTTCCCCACCACTTTTTCCACTCCTCTCTCTATCTTCCTTTACTCGTAGCCCACCATTTCTAGTGCTGATGTGATTATGCTTGACTTAGGCTTTGGCTTGCCTATTTTAAACCTTATCTCAACATGCTTTTTTCTTTTCTTTTTTATTGTTTTAGACTTGATCTTAATACTTGAGTAAGGAAGGGTCCTTTTAAGAGTCCAGACTTGATCTCCCCTTTCTTTTGCTTGGTTTTCTTTGACTTATTCTTTTTAAGAGTCCAAAATTATGGTTTCCTGGTTTTTAATGCCAAAAACCAAATGTGACCGAACCAAACCGGTTCAGTTTGAACTGGTTTTTGGTTCGGTCCGGGTCATATTCTCAAGAAATATCATTTCCTGGTTTGGTTGGATTTTTTGACCAAAACCAGACTAAACCGGACCGTGAACACCCCTAGATTATGTTTACCAAAAATATTATGGTTGCGTGTGCAAACTGTTGTACAATATTAACTTGGACATTCATTATACGAGGCTAGAGGATCCCTCAGGAATTGAACTACAACAGATCCAATATAGTGAACTACAACAGATCCAATATAGTTTACTGTTCAGACATGTGTAAACACATGTGCTTTTTTTAATCATATTTCTCTAATATCTTGGATCTCAGAGGTAACATGGTATTTGTTGCAACAGAGCTTGGTTAAGTTAGAAGGGTGGGAAGATATTGTTACCATAATTTCTTGTGATATGCGTTTCTGGGATGCTCCTGAAAAAGCTGATATCTTGGTATGTGATTATTTTGTGGTTAATCTGTTAGGCATATCATTCTGGATGTTAATGACTACCTGCTCATGTACGTGCCTTCTTTTGATTGCTTTCCAGGTTAGTGAATTACTGGGTTCTTTTGGTGACAATGAGCTATCGCCTGAATGCCTTGATGGTGCCCAAAGGTTCTTGAAGCAAGATGGAATCTCAATACCATCATCGTATGTAAAATCTTTTTTGTTGAACTGTTTTAAAACTTGTTCTTCTAATATATTGTACAAAGTTATGGTGAATTATCTGTTGCGTATGTGTTTATGTTCATCACATATGTAGGTAAGAACAATTGGAAGTTATTGGCCTGAATAAGTGATCTTTCTACCTGGGCCCCCTAGGGCCTCATTGATGCCAATTCATTCTCTGTGTGTTTATCTTGACATGTTATCATCAGTTTATTGAGCAGCATAAAATGATACATTGATCTGTGTAAATTTCCAGGCTCAGATTGTAATCTGTTGTGATGAACATTTCACTTGATCAATAGTTAATCCTGCCCATTTTGGGGTAGAAGGGGCTTTTCTGTTGGTGTGCCTTATGGATCTTCTCCGAGTTGATGTCAAATATAAATTGGCCATAGGAACATACATGGGAATTTTTCTCCCAGAACCTTGTAATCACTTACAGAAAAGACAAGGTTTCTCAGCCAAAACCAGACCATTATATGACATGATTCTTATTCTATCCAGGTCCTCTTTTTGACCACAATGCCGTATATCTGTTTAATACCTAGCAGTTACATCCTTAAACATTATACATTGATGTTCCTTGAAATATATTTAGAATCTTGGTTTGGCAGCCAACATGAAGATTACTTTGGGAATTTAATTATAAATTGTGAAGTGCAATGCTTCTTGATCCAAAATTTTCTTTTCCAGGTACACTAGTTTTATCCAACCACTGACAGCTGCCAAGCTATATAATGATGTATGTCCTTTGAATTTTTTCCTCTGTTCTTTTCCTGTTTCTACTGGAATAATGTTATTGGTTTTTTTCTTTCTTTTCTTTTTGTGCAGGTTAAGTCGCACAAAGATCTTGTACACTTTGAGACTGCATATGTTGTCAAAATGCATAATATAGCAAGGCTCACCCCTTCCCAACCTGTAAGTCACTTCACAGCATGCTAATTGATATCTGGGCACTGTTTAGGTCCATGTCTTTGTGAAATCGAAGTGGCTAATCCACTGCATTGCATGCCAGGCCTTTTATCTAATCAGTTCTTGATTCTTAGCAATTAATGAATTCTTAGGCGATGATTAATTAAGCAAATTATGTATTTTGTGCATTGTTCTTTCTGATCTTTCTTCAGCTGATAAAACATTTAGATCAAATGGTTTCAGCTACTGATGTATTCTTTTTCTGTACAGGTCTTTACATTTACCCACCCAGATTACTCAAACAAAAAAAGCAATCAACGCTACAAAAGGTTGCAGTTTGAGATACCAAGTGACACTGGATCAGCTATGGTGCATGGTACGCTGTAACCAAGTCATTCCTATTTTGTGCGTAAAGTTTTTACTGTTAGATAGTGTTACCAGTTGATTACCATTTCTGGAATCTTGACTTCTACTCCTACTAATTTGATTTGCTGTTGTTTGGAGTATGATCTTGAAACTCTTGACAAGTTAGAAATTGGACATTGTAGGAGAACACTGAATTTTGATAGATCCATGCCTAACTTAATCAAAGTTAAGAACACACGTGTATGAATTTGAGTGCGCACATTATAGAAATGTGGTACAGAAATAACTAAATGCAATGGAGATTCCACTTTGCTTAGTAGCTGAAGATCTCATGCAAATAGTTTGAGGAAAGATTGGATCAACTCAAGGTTAGTCAAAATATATCATGAAATGGAGAACCATGGTATGGAAATAACTAATTGCAATGGAGGTTCCACTTTCTTAGTAGTGAAGATCCCATGCAAATAGTTGAGGAAAGAACGAGGTTAGTTAAAATATATCAGGAATATAGAACCAGCTAGGCAGTTGGGACTTTGAAAACTTAAACTGCAGATCATCATATAACTCCACTATTGTGCTCAGTTCGAGGTTCAATCATCCTCTGGTATCCTATTGAAAGTTGATTCTCTTCTACAAACAAGTTACTTCTTGCAACCTTTTGAGACGAGTAAGTTTGGAGTATTGTTTCTTGAAAGCCAAAATTGTATTTTCTTTTTTGCACAGGATTTGCTGGCTATTTTGATGCAGAGCTTTACAAAGATGTTCATCTTGGCATTGAACCATCAATGGCGACACCAAACATGTTCAGCTGGTATAACATTTGATTTTGTGCATGAATTACTCATCCACAGTTCATAAGTTCAATGAGTATATATGGATTGGGCGTTCCTTTCACTGCCCCCCTGCAATCATGATTTTTATATTCCCTTCTCTTATATTTCAAGATACCCACCTGTATTTTATGTGCTTGGTTGGCATTGCAAGTGTTGAAAGAATTCTAGTTAATTCAACATGTATTAGCTTAATTTTTTGGTTGTGATAACTGGTGAGGTCTAAAATATGAGAACGCGTGCCTGAATATTATTGTAAACGGGTGATTGTCTATTTTCCAGGTTTGCAATATTCTTCCCTCTTAGGACACCGGTTTGCGTAAAGCCTGGTTCTCCTTTGGAAGTACATTTTTGGCGATGTTGTGGTTCTTCTAAGGTTAGTACGTAATTGGTTTCATAATTGCTGCTTTTATTATGATTATTATTTGTGTACATACAGCTTTTTTATTGCTTAGCATTGAGTAGTGTATAAAGAATCTCTTAGTCATATCCTTGTTAGCAGAAGATGGATCCATCTTGATGCTCGAAATGATCTGTTTGATGCAGGTTTGGTATGAATGGTGTGTGGCATCTCCTAACTCATCAGCTATTCACAACAGCAATGGTCGTTCATACTGGGTTGGTCTCTAGGGTTTTCCTAAATTTTATGGAAGCATTTATTATAGTCATGAAGGGCGGTTACCCTTGCAATACCGCGGACAGGAACGATGTCAGTCATTCTAGGAGGACGATGAATTCTGGGTCGACTAGATGTAAGACTATGTTAATTGTGCTGCCCTTGTGCAAGAGCGGGTGAAATATACTTAGATCCCTATTCAAGCGAGTCGTTGTGCAAGTTACTGGCTGTCAAATATAGCATTTAATGAAATTCCAGAATGTTTTTTTTTTTAACATGCCACAACATTTTTGGGAAATGAATGCAGCAAATGGATTTTCACAAATTATTTTAATTGACCGCACAAACTAATGAGACCTGCTCATGGGCTCTGTTGTTTTTTCTTGGCCTGGTAATTTATTCGGGCTGCATCTTTAGCTGTTGTCCTACAGACATGACCTTTGAGACTTGGCAAAGCTAGGCCCCATCAAGTCTTTCAAGCTCGAACCGGCCTGTTGGACAATCAATTGAGTGCTTTGTAGAAGAGATTATTAACTGCCCTACCTGCACATTTGTGTATGCATGAGCATTTTTCTTCTCTGTTTCATGACGAGATCTAATGAGCTTTAGACCATCCAAAAGCAGTAACTTTCATGCCGACCATCCTATGGTTTGAACCCGAGATTTCTAAATGAAACCCTATCTTATAGAAACTCAAATCTTAATGACTGGATTGTGCGTTCAACGCAAAGTGCCAAGACTGGAAGCCCCCGTTGAGTTTGAGTCGAGGTAGCATCCATCGGATTTGAAATTTCAATTGTAATCTCGCGTCCAGTTGATTTTTAACATTGAAAACATTTGAAGAGCTTGGCAGATAACCCATTTGCGAAATTTGGCTGCTCCGGGTGACCGATGAACAACCGTCATTACCAATAGAATTAATCACTTTAAAAAAGATAATATACTTTTACTAAGATTTTGAAGTAAAATTCAGAGCTAAACCATGTCAAAATCTAAAACTAAATCAAGCATTTATTTTGAATTAAATAACACTTTTGATGGCATATCTTGAAGTTTTAGCGAAAAAAACTTGTATAATATAAGTAATCTCTAGTCGTCATCATTATATCGGAAAAGATTACTAATAGTATAGAAGCATAAAATAATGACAAAAATAAATAAATATATAAAATAATAACTTGTGCCTATCATCATCATCATCATCTTCTTCTTCTTCTTCTTGGAGATTTGTTCAAAAGCTGGTAAAAGTTAAATGACATAACAACCAAATACAAGGATGTCACTAAAAGTCATTGTTGCCTTGTTGTAAGCAAATTCTATCATTTTAAATTAATTGCAAAGATTGTAAGAGATAATAAATTTATAATGTTGGATCATATTACATATAATCTATGCACATTGGTGGAACACAAGATGAATTTTTGGAGGGGTCATGCTATGTATTTTCAAGTGTTGACAACTTTTTTATGTAAATATTAATTAAAAGTTGCTTGAAAATGTTAAATTTAATCTTAATTAAAAAAAATTCAAAACAAAGAAAAAAACAACATCCAAAAACAAAATAGAATTTTGTTTTGTATATTATAACTACAATTGTATGAACAGTTATGGATAATGCTAACGAGTGGAAAGGAGTAGCCTATGTACTCCTTTCCACTCGTTAGCATTATCCATAACTGTTCATATATATCTTTCAACCAATCAATCATGGGCAAATTTTGTAACGTATTAATACATTACAAGCACTTAAAAGAGTAAAATGTTACAATTTTATATTTAAAATAAAAAGATGAAATCCATTGTCATTAATATAGCTTTACCATAATAACATAATAATCTTCATAATTCAACAAATATGTTTATTACAATCTTTCAAGAAGTAGCATAAATATCATAAAATATCAATATCATATAGCTAGTAAAAGTCTTACAATTAAAATAGTATATCATGTCAATCTAGTTTCGAAGAACACATGAAAAACCTATCAAAAATAAACATACTAGGAATTTAAAATAAAATTATATTATAAGAACATTAACAAATCAAGCATCTATTAACATTTATTTTCACAAATTTCCATCAATTACTTTGTTACAATTCTTTAACATCAACATTTCCTCTACTAATAAATGGTAGCAGTATTGTATCAAACAAAGCCCTTAATTCCCACATCAAACACATAAACCTTTACTCTCCGGGCTAACACTTTTGTATGATACTAGCTTTAAAATTCTGTTTTCCACGTAAGAATATTAAAAAAGTAAACTTATCATTAAAGGCCATCATATCCAACCTTTTGTAAACCTCTTTTAGAGGTTCATTAATATAAATAACAACCAATCCCTTGTTCCAACTAGACTTTCATGCCTCAGGTGTATTCCCGACACCTTCCTAGTCTCCCCTCATATGGTTGACTACAAGTTGCTCATTACCTCCACACTTGTGGCCGACACATTAATTTTATAATCAAGTCCCCATTTTTTTTATAGCCAACTTAATGTTAACAACTTTGGGGTCCCACTCTTGTGGCCGACTTCCATGCATAAAAATGCATCCATCTTGCCCTCTAAGGGACTTTGATCTTATCTCCACAAATGTAGCCGACTATCATGCACCTAAACCATATATACTTGTTTTGGAATTCAAGTTTATTTAGTTATGCCCCACTCATGGGGTTGGCTTTTTCTTTCGACAACCCAATCATTTCATAAATAACAACTTATCAATCTAAGCCCTATTCATTTGGCCGGTTTGATGCACACAACACTTGTCTAAACTAATCTCCACATCGAGATTTCAAGAGTCTTTATCATTCCACAACACATATGTACAAATCAATATTCATACTATTGAAAATAACAACTTATATAAATTATTGTAAATTAAAAAAAGTTGAGGTGACAAGCACCTACTTATTCCTCTCACTGGTCCTGCCCACTTGCCTAGGATCCCGCATCCGATGCCTCTCTTTCATCACACCAAGTCTTACATCACATTGTTTCCTTAAAAATATTAAGAATGCACTTCTTAGTATTCTTTTAACAATTTAGGAACTTGTCATGAATACATGTACCCCTATATCATCACACATAGTTTTTTTAACTCTTAACGTTCCAATATATGAAATACTATCATACAAGCTAGTTTCATGCATACAATGTTTTATTTACCATATAATAATCACCCCTATTCCTTAAACAACCTAAAAGATTCAAATAAAAACAAAAAAAAAACCAAAACACAAAATCAAGCTACCATAAAACAGTAGCCAATACGGTTTGACCATTTTGAGAAACAGTCCGCCCGTTTCTTAAAATAAAAACCAAGAAAAGACCAAAACATAAAATCAAGCTACCATAAAATAGTAGCCAATATGGTTTGACCATTTTAAGAAACAGTTCGCCCGTTTCTTAAATCAGTCTTGCTGTTTCTCAAAACAGCTAGCCTGTTTCTGCTACTGGAAAACTTCATTTTTCTCTTTTTCTTTGGCTGACAACTTCACCCTTACAATAAATTTGAATTTTACCTTTAAGATCAGTCCTTATATCATACAAGTTACATACGTAGCAAGACAAAAAATAATTTTTTAAGAACAACACTCAATTATCACAAATTCTAGCATTCAAGAACTCATCTTTCCTTCTAATTTTTCAGGTATAAACTAACTTTATCACATTCTTGATGTTTGTCACCATAATCATGCATAAATTCAAACAAAGATTACACCTAGAAAATGTTTTGTAATTGGGTGAACCTATCTCCCTCTCTTTCTAGAGATTTGTCTTCAATTTTAAACAACTCCTTACTTAATACTACTTTTTTATGCCTATTGATTAATTTTTTTTAATTACTTTTTAGTTTCCTTAAATTTCCAATATGAACTCTAAAATCAAGATTAGGATTTTTCCTATATGTTTCCACGTAACGAAAATCCTTCCATCCTACACCGTTTTAGGTTGTATTAACATTATAAATTAATTAAGATTTTCAACAAAACACTTCCCCTTTTAAATTTTTCTTCTTGGCCGAACCTCTCAAGGGTTCCTACCTAAAATGCTTTTCAAAATTCTTGCTTATATCTACCAATTAAGCCTTATCTTAAGATTATACCATGTAATATATGCAAATAACCTACTTTTACTAATTTCTCATAAACCCTAATTTTCTCAAGGATTGAAGATTTTGCTCTCTACCCCACAATCTCACCTCAAAATACATTATTTGAGTTTAATAGATACTTTACCTTATTTCTTGAACTCAGTTGAACTTGATTTGAACAAGTTCTTGATCAAATCTTCTCTTTTCCTCATATATTTTCTTGATCTTTCTTTAAGTTCTTGTTTCCTTCTATTGTGTTCTTGGTTATACGTGTTTTCTCTTTTTTTTATTTGTTTTTAAAAGAAGGCTTTCACTCCCACAATATCCTCTTTGCTATTCTCTTAATCCATCATGACCATAATTTCCTTTATGTGCGAGAATATGAATTACATGTATAAAACTTCTCCCTCCCTCCCTAAAAAAGAGCTCGTTTTATTTTTAGTCCTTAAGTTTCCTATTTCCTAATTGTGGCCCTCCCCTCCTAGGTCAATCTTAGTATTCAACTCTAATCTCTTTTTTTTTTAATACAATTTTAATCCTCATTTCTTTGATTTTAGACCCTTAAAAGAAAACACTATTTATTTCATATTATTCTTCTTACAATAAAAGCTTGCGATTTTATCTCCATTGCCAAGTCCTCTTGGATCTCCATCGGGACTTGTGGCAATACACACAAGGGGTCTACCATGGCCTTCCAAAGTAATTACACATGAAACACATCATGCACTTTTGATATCATTGGAGGTAGTTCCAACTGATAAGCTACTGATCTAATCCTCCTAATGACTTTGAATGGACCAATATACCTTGGAGTTAACTTACCTTTCATTCCAAACCGAATGATATTCTTCCATGGGGCAACCTGTAGAAACACTCAATCCCCCAACTTAAACTCCAATGGTCTTTTTTTATTATCAGAATAGTTTTTCTGTTTATCTTAGGCCATCTTCATTCTTTTTTTTTTATTACCTTTACCTTATTAGTAGTAATCCGTACCAAATCCAAACCCAACAACTTCCTATCACTTACTTGCTCCTAAAATACCAAAGTGTAACATTTCCTTCAATATAATGCCTTAAAAGAGGTCATCCCCTCTTTAGCTTGATAACTATTATTATACATGAACTCAACCAAAGGTACGTGATCTTTCCATTTTCCTCTAAACTCTAGGACACAAGCCCTTAACAACTCCTCAAAAGTTTGTACAGTTCTTTTTGTTTGTCCGTCTGTTTATGGGTGAAAGGAAGTGCTCAACTTTAGTTTTGTCCTCGATACATGTTGCATACTTGGCCATAACCAAAAGGTAAACCTTGGATCTCAGTCGGATACAATTATTACCGATAACCCATGTAATCTTATCACCTCATCTATATATACCTTTGCTAGTTTATCAATGGAGTCAGTCCTTATATATAAAAACAAAACAAACTTGGTTAATCGATCTACAATCACCTAGATGACATCATTACCCTTCATTCCTTTCAGCAACCTTGATACAAAGTCCATCGAGATATCCTCCCACTTCCATTCTAGAATCAGAAGGGGTTGCAATTTTCCTGCAAGTTTTTGATGTTCAACATTCACTTGCTGACAGATTCCACAAGTCGCTACAAATTCCACAACTTCCCTTTTCATTCCCGGCCACTAATAAAACTCCTTTGGTGCTTCCGGGGTACATTGCAAATTTAGAGTCATGAGCCTTAATAAGCAATTATTCTTTTAAATCCTTATCACCATGTACATATGCTCGCCCGCCATGCCCACCATGCCATCTCTTAAAACTTGAAAAGGTATTTCTACACTCGAATTTATCTCTTTCCTTACTTCTTCTACCTTCAGATCCTTTTCTTAAGCCTCCAACACTTTATCCCTCAACACTGATCCACATTAACCTGTGCTAACAATATTCCTTTAGACCCCAAAGTCAAATGTGCACATATTCCCGTTAATTCCTTTCTACCTAAAATGGTCTCCTTATCACCCTTCATTCCATTCTTTTAACTTAGTGCATCGATCACCAAATTTGCCTTTCTTGGTTAATACTTAATGACACAATCATAATCTTTTATCAATTCTACCCAAAGCCTTTGTTGTATATTCAAATCCTTATGTGATATTAGATACTTTAAACTCTTGTGGTTAGTAAAAATTTGTACAGGAGTGCCATATAAAATAATGTCTCTAAACCCATAATACGAACACTATTGCTGCCAATTCCAAGTCATGCACCAGGTAATTCACCTTTTGAGTTTTCAATTGTCTTAATGCATATGCAATAACTTTGCAATGCTGCATCAAAACACATCCTAAACCCTTCATTGATGCATCACTATACACCACAAACCCCTCGATCTCTAAAAAAAGAGTCAATATTGGGGCAGTTGTGAGCCTTTTCTTCAACTCTTGAAAACTTATTTCTTGGTCCATTCACTTACTCCTTTTCGAGTCAATTAAGTGAGGGGGGGGAGCAATAGTAGAGAATCCTTTTATGAATCTATGAGAGTACCCGACCAAGCCCACTAAGCTTGGATTTCAGTTACAGTTACTAGCCTTTTCCATTTCAAAACTGCTTTAACTTTCCTTGGATCCGCCAAAATCCTTTCCTTCGATATGACATGCCCTAAGAAAATCATTTCTCCTAGCCAAAATCTGCATTTATCGAATCTGGCATACAACCGATTCTCCCTTTACACTTATAATACACTTCACAAATGTTTCTCATGTTTCTAATATGAACTTGAATAAATCAATGTCATTTATAAGTACAACCACTAACTTGTCCAAAAATGATCTAAATACCCTATTTATCAAATCCATAAATATTGCGAGAGCATTTGTGAATTCAAAAGGCATTACCAAAAACTCACAATGACCATACCAAGTCCTAAATGCGGTATTTTAAACATCTTGTTTCTTAAACCTTTGTTTATGATACCCTAATCTTAGATTTATCTTAGAAAATACTCTCTCCTTTTAGTTGATCAAACAAGTTGTCTATTTGAGGTAATATTAGAAAAACACCTCACGTGGAGGTCATAATTTCAAATATTAAATATGAGAGGGTAAAAATATGTGTGGGATTCAAAAATAATTGCAAATTGGTCCCTTGAAAAATCTAAAATTGAATTAAAAAAAACAAGGATTGTGTTTGCCAAACATTCCTTAAGGATCGAAAAATACATTTTTTCTTAGATAAATTTTAGCCTTTCCGAACATAACCTTAAGCCTTTAAAGGTCTAGCCACATGGACTGTGCTACTCAGCCTAGGCCAAAACCCATGCTAAAAGTTAAACTCTTATAAAGCATTCATGAGCCCACGACAAAACTTAAACCCATATCATAGACCCATAAATCTTATTAGGCAAAAAAAAGAAGGTGTACTTAACCTAAAAATTAACCCAAAGAGAAAATAGGCCCGACTAATGAGCATGACTTAAAAATTTTCTTCGAAATGAATAAAATCTGGTTCTAATAAAAACACAATAACAAGTGCCTAGTTTGTCTCTTGATGTATTTAAGTAAAACAGAAGTTTTGCCTATAGTTCATATTGTTTTTCCTACAATTAAAATTACCAAACATACGTGTAACACCCCATCCTCTAGAGGATGCTAAACTTGGAAATTCTACAATAATTTCACATTTTCAACCAAATATGAGTTTTTATATCTTCCTATCATGGATTTTTTTTTGTATTTATACACATAATCATGCTCCTTTATTGATAAGCAATTCTATTGAAAATTTAACAGAGTTTCCTCTATAAGTGGACATACCAAGTTATCGGTTATCTCATCCATTTCACAATCATTATCACTACATAGTCCATTTGTCTTAGAACATATTCCATATCATCTCAACCATAAGTCAATCCTAACCTTTTATATATATATATATATATATATATATATATATATATTTCACTATTTGATAATGACATCGTATCCATTACACAATAACTTAATTATAAATAGATGTTAAGAAAAAAAATATCCAATCTCATATACCTATTAACTTGAATTACATAGAAAGAGAAGAAAAATCTAAACAATAATTAAAAAAAGGACCGAAAAACTAACTACAGTCAACCCGGGTTAACTTGTCAAACTCACAACATGATAGAAAGCAAGTTGAAATAATATGACATGTAATCCAAATTATGAAGTCTAATTTCTAATTAACCCAATGTTGAAAGACAATTAAGAAAAAAATCAATTAAAAATAGGAGAAAAAACTCAAGGTAACCGAGTTTTAAGTAAAGTATGCTGCCAATGCCGATCGAGACTGAATCACTTAACTTCATTCATAAACCCCCATTCTATTTTTAGGTCACATTTGTCAGCCACTCGAAATAAGTTTTATCCCTGCCAGCTATTGCTCTCAGTACCGTAGCTTCAAATGGCAAAGCCAGAGCTTTAAAATTTCCTATTTTGTATGAATATGACATTTTTTTATGATAATATGACATGTAATCCAAAATACATATGATTTTTCTCGTCAAACTTAGTCTGACCTTCTTTCCCCTTTACTTTAAGATAAATGTGGAATTATTTTGTGATAGCAGTCTATATATTTACACTATTATTCACTGTTGTAATTAGTTTCTTGATAATGAAGTTTTTCAAAAGCAAATGTTGTACAACTTGATTTGGATTTTGACATTCATACTTGTGGGAGTATGTCATCCAGGGTCAACTGTTGGTGTTTGTGGAGAAAGAATTCCGCTCTGAGGTAACCAGAATAGAGAAAATGATTTTGGTGATTCGGATGATTTTGCCAATGACGATGTTAACATTATAGTTAGTAACAACAAGATTTTTAGTCAAGTCTGGCTGTCCAAATCAATGTTGAGAGATTTGCATCCCATACCCTTTTGGAACTAAAAAAGAATCTTACAAGGACAAGTGGTTCACAATTGAATGCAACCAAACTCCCGTCCTCCGACAGCTTTTATATATAAGTTCAATCAAATTGTAAGTGGTGAATATTTCCAGTTGAAAAAGGCGGTGTTATTGTCAAAATTCCAATGATATATTTCAATTGCACTCCTAAAAAAGATAGTGTAACTCTTAATCTCTCTAGAACTTCTTTTTTTTTTTTGTGGAATATGTTCAATGTAGTAGGTTGTAATAATAATGAAGTTTCCATGAATAAAGATATCGTCAGTTGCTTCTCCATTTGCAGGAACATGAAGAACAACATTAGTTTGGGAGAAAATAACATGAATTCTATCGGTAATCAAGGTGGTGAAGGATGCTTGAAGGGTGATCCTGAATGGTTTAAATCCAATATAATTAGAATTATGTTCCAATGTACCTATAGTGGTTGATCAACTTGAATGCATAGGTAAATATCATTTCCTCATATAAATATTGCTTATGTAAATATTCCCTAAATAAATATTTGTTGATCTTTGCTTAGTTATCTTATTAGATGCTGATAAAGGCACGACTCCAAAGAAAAACCGGTGCCAAGGGATTCTCAAATTGAATACAAGAGAGAGTTGCGAGATAAATAAAATTTATATAATTATAATAGGTACAAAATCTTTGCTTCGTTATTTTTAGCATTCTCAAATTCTTCTGCAACTGTATGATACATCAGGGAATAGCTCAGCATGCACAATAATTGTTTGGCAAAGAATCACTTACAATAAAATAAATGTTATTTTTGGTTAAACACTCATATATATCAAGAAATTAATATTTTCTCATTTGCTGTAAATAACACAGTTATCAGAGCATTTATTTTTGTATGGGCATTACTTATTGGCTTATGGTGGTTATACAGACTAGCAAAGAAAAGAAAAAACAGAGAACTACAAAGGAATTTCTTCAAACAAAATAACGGTTTATTATTACAACAGCAGTTATCCTCAGATCATGACACTGTTAAAGAAACAAATATATTTACTTTAAAAGAGCTGGAGAGAGCCACTGGTGAATTTAATGAAGATAAAATAGTTAGTCAAGGTGGGCAAGGCACGCTTTATGAGGGGATGTTAGAAGATGGTATCATTGTTATTATTAAAAGGTTCGAAAAAATGGATGGAAAAAGGCTTGAGGAATTTATTGACGAGGTGATCGTTCTTTCACAAATTAACAACAAGAATATGGTTAAGTTGCTAGGATGTTGTTTGGAGACTAAAGTTCCTCTCCTTGTCTATGAATTCATTCCCAACGAAAATCTTTATAGGCATCTCCGGTTCAAAACAATGATTTCTTATTATCTTGGGAAAGGTGATTAGGGATTGCTATAGAGGTTGCGGGAACCCTTTTGTAAACCCCTAGTTATAATTTTTTCTAGGTTATTAAAATATGAGAAATTTAACCAATAGTAAAATGAGTTAAATTAAATTAAAGAAATCTAAATCAAGATAAAAATAATGAAATTAATGAAATGAAAAGTGAATATAGTACTAAATTGTTGAAAAGACACATTTATGGGGATAAAATGAATACATAAAATCAAGAGAGGTCAATATTCAAATAATACAAGGTTAAGAGTTTACGTATAAATGATAAAAAAAGGGTGGGGATAAATGTGCAACTAACAAGATGATAGCACTATAAATATCATTCTATTTTCTCTTGGAGTGACTTGCAAGAGCAAGAGAGAGATTAGAGAGAGGCTAGAGAGAAGACATATTGATGGTAGCAAATCCGACAACTATAACTCCACCTTTCATTGTTGGATTAGAACGATATTCAAATATGTTGTTCTCCTCCATGTCGTGTACATTTTCACTGGAGAGATTTTCTATATCAGTCCCCGTTTGAGAGATATCATGGGAGGAAAATTTATGGGAAAATACACTTCTGGACCGTCTTTGTCGCCGACTGTTTTCTCATCCGGCCACCGTTGGATTGGGCTATAATTTGGATATGCTATTTTTCCTGATGCTGTTTAGATTTTGAACGGTAGAGATCAGAAACAAACAATCGGTATAGATGTTGTGCTTCTCGCACAGGAGGTCTGCAAGTTTGAGGTCAGTTCGGTTAAACCCATGTTTCTAGAAATTGCACCAATTGTTGAAGTTGATATTTGGATGTTGTACTCAAAATAATGCATTATAACTTGACCATATGGATTGTTTGGAATATTATTCGTTTGTTATTTATGGTTGATTGAAACTATTGTCAAAATTGGTTTTGTGTGAACTGAAACAACCCTAAAATTTAAAAGGGAATGGAGCATTAGAGAGATTTAATTTTTGGGAGACTTTGGGGTTGCTGTGACTTGGGACCTTTCTGTATAGGAGAGACTTTGCCAAAATTTCGGTAGACTTTTATATGAGAATTGAAAAAAAAATACCCATATTTTTACATACCAAATCGTAGGAAAGTAACTATAAACACATATAAAAGTGTGGGGCGTTATACCTTTCCTATTTACACTCATAAGCATCCATTAAGATATATCACCGAGATATTAGGTCTACGAACATGCTTATAGACGAGGAATATATAGCCAAAATATCATATTTTAGAACTTTAAAAGCCATAACCATCAATCAAACTCACTTGACCACTCAAGTGAAAGTTACCTTTGGCTACTTTGTTTCAGAGTACTTCCGATTAGGTCAATATACAGAAAAAAGTGATGTCTATGGCTTGGTATGGTTTTGGTTAAGCTAATGAGTGGACAAAATCCGGTATTCTCTACAAGTCCAATAAGAACCAAAAGTTTAGCCATACAACTTATTACATTGATGGAAGGCAGAAGACCGTTTGATATTCTGGATTCTAGAATCAAAGATCATTACTAGAATGAAGTTGTTGTTGTTGTTGTTGTTGTCGTCAGTATTGCAAAAAGATGCTTGAATTTGGATGGGAGAAACCAACCAGCAATGGGAGCCCGTTATCCAGGGGCAACTGTTGGTGTTTGTGGAGAAAGAATTCTG
>Ga0307515_10009548_pt1 | contig 18745 bp, 9 predicted proteins | sample 17_EM_MG_FD_194513 | JGI IMG/M metagenome (GOLD analysis project Ga0307515, IMG submission 194513) | Populus trichocarpa ectomycorrhiza microbial communities from riparian zone in the Pacific Northwest, United States - 17_EM | ecosystem: Host-associated > Plants > Roots > Unclassified | place...
TTCAGTAATTCAAGAATCAATTTAAATCAGCTTGTAATTAATTCAAACATGATTATTAGAACCAAATTGTGATCAATACAAACACAACTTAGATATTTTATAAACATATTTTATTTTGGAAACATAATCAATAAATAGTCAATAAAATTATGACTATATCAAATTGCATATCAGTACACTGTAAATATTATATCATTTTAAATTTTTTTATAAATATTTTTGAAACACAAAAACAAACAGGGTTCAAAAAGATATTAGGTGCTATAGATGTTGGTTTAGAATTCAATATATGTACAGGAGTTTATACGTGAGTTTCACTTTTTTTTTTTTAATTTTGATTTTTTTATCTTAAGTTAAAAAAATTTAATATTTTTAAATTATTTTAATATCTTAATATTGAATTTTAAAAATAAAAAATATTTTTTTAATTATTTAAAATTATTATTACAGTTCCCTGCAATTTAAAAGTTAAAGTTGGGCTACTTATTTTGGTATTGTCATGTCAAAGTGTTCATTTTTATGTCAAAAACTAATCTTAAGTGTGACCTTTTGGCAGCAGAAAATGGATCCTATGTAAGATTCTTACTTTTCCTTCGACAAAACTAACCACTGACATAGATCCAGTGGTCTGTGCTTGGAGTTGCTTCGTGTGGCCAACAATGTTTTGCCTGAACGGTCGCTTGGAATGATAAATTGGGCGATTAGCATCAAATAAATGTGAAATGACATATAAACAAGAAATTTCAGGAATACTGCAGTATATGATTTTTTTTTTGTTAAAATCGTAAAAACGACTGTAAACTCGCGATTTCATCCGTTTTTACCTGATTTTACCTATTTTCGGGTTTTTTAAAACGATTTTGCACGTTAAGCATGTATTGACTCGTAAAATCGTACGATTTTACGAGTCAACTCGCGATTTTAACAACCTTGCTATGGGACATCTATGAGATTGTTTATGTTTTGGTCATGTGTTGGATCCTTGGAATTGTGAAAGAGGTTAGTTTAGGTTTCTAATGAAGATAAAACACCTGCACCTTTTTAGGTAGAAGAAGACAAGTTTCATAACTTAGCTTTTAGGTTTGAGGATAGTAGGAGAGGAGTTGTGGTCCTTTCTTTTTAGTGCTTATCATATGCATGCTCATTTGTGGTTATTTTATGCATGTTGTTTTGGGAAAGTAAATTATTACCTACAAGATGTTTAGCCTCTTTTTAGGTTGAGAACCATAGGATAATTTGTTACGATATGTTTGTTCTCCTTCTTTAAACTTTGTTCATGTGTTTGCTTTTGTGTGTGATGCTTAGATCTTCTAGTTTATGCTACTTAGAGAAATGAAGGGGATATAATTCCCTTTTTGCATGGTTGCCTATCAGTTTTTAATAGGAAAGCATGGGCAGACCCTCTTAAATGTGTGTTATTCTGAGTTGTTGCATGCCTTTATGTTTGGTAAGGCTTGAGGGCATTAATGTTGCTTTTTGTAAAACAAAGTAGGCTATGGTTTGGTTTTTATAAGTTTGAGAACAAAATAGCCTTCTTTTCTTTTAGTGTGACAAGCTTATCCCTTTATACATATAAGAAGTTTTTAATTGCACATCAATAAAATAGAGAAAATGTGCTTTCTATTATTCCCTTATTGTGTTTGAACTTATAATAAAAAAACAATTCATATAAAAGTGTGGAATAGTCTTAATACCCTTTGTTTTCTTCTTTATGAATAACAAAATGTTGTGGTAGTTTTGAATTCTAAGGAATTTGGAACCTTCAAAGGAAGTGATGACATGTAACTATGATTTCATGCTTGAAGGATTTAGGGTTTGTGTCTAATAAGTCTTTAGAAGGCAATTTATCTAGAGCTTTTATTAATTGTTGATAGTAACATGGATTTTTTATTGCTTTGTAATGCCAAAAACTTTGTTAAAATTCTTTTTTCAATCTTGCAATTTGGCCAAGCCTCTCACACATCAAAAACAAAAAAAATATTTTTTTTCATTTATTTGATATTCATATAGGTCTTGTTAATTGTCATCGTCATCTTAGCATCTTCATTTTACGTTCGCATGTATATACTTTTAAAATAAAAAATAGAAAAAATATTTTTCATCTTATATGCATTTGTTTTGAGTTTTATAACTTGTTTATAAAATCTATTGAGATTCGACTCACATGAAAAAAGCCTTGATGGGTCAACATTCCAAAACCCTTTTTTAAAACTTCCACTTAAAAAAATTGCATTGAAAATAAAATTTTTTGTTATTCACTTGTAGTGTTTGAGATAAATAGACACATAACGAGATATTATTTTAAATATTAATGAAGAGTAACACCTTTTTTTCCTTTGTTTTCCAAACATATCTTCCTTTCCAAATTTTAAGCCTTTCGTTGTGATATTCATCGATGATATCTAAGTGTTAATCGAGGATATTAATTTTCTTACTAAGTCCAAAACATTCATGTTATTAGCTCCTACCTCTAATATTAAATCAACCCATAATTATTACTACTTAGATATTTTGGACTCAGGTACAAAAATCTCATTCAACAAAAACGTTATGAGTAAACCTTGGTGTTATACGATAAATAAACCTGAATATGTCATTATCCATGATCCACTACTACATAAACAAAATGTTTAATGACAACTCCTATGATTTGGGTTGGATCCAATGAGCCCAATAAAGGCCCACCCAATTATTTATTTATATGACTTGATAAACTATTAATAATCACAAGTTATGATTGGAAGTAAATGGTTGTAGATATTTCAATTCACCAAACAATAGAGAGTGAAAAAGATGATCTAGACTTTATAATGGATAAGCTCGAACCCGCTCATCCACTTACAGTTTAACTCATTACAGTAGACTCATTATCACCCATGTAGATAGACCACCAGAATAGAAAAGAAGTAGCAATGCAACTTACATTGGGTAAAATGCTTTAAGGTGATAAAATCTTTCTTTCAGCATAACTAGTCCTTTACTTTATAACTCTAAAGACCAATTAGGGTTTTCTAGTGACCATAATACTAGATAATGACTTCTTTTTAATATAGAACCTTCCCCACCCCACCCCCCCTCTTAACACAAACACGCACCTTTCCTTTCCTATGAAAAAGAGCAGGCCACCGCGATGTCGGGTGCAATAATTTTCATCAAAGATCATTAACCAAAAAAAAACATAAAAAAAATGTTATACCAATTAAACAAAAGAAGATGAGATTTGCTTTTTAAAATAACTAGTACTAAATAAAGAGATAAACAAGCTACTCAAATTATTTGGTTTAATACCTTGAATGGTTTCTTAGTACAATTTTTTCATAAATGAGAAATGTAAAGTGGTGTTTTTATGTAAACCTAATATGGCTAAATTAAAATTTTACTTGGAAGAATATTGATTCTACATTGCATGGAATTCTTAGTTTTTTTAATACCAATTCAAATACCACTAAATCAAAATGCATATAGAGAATTGAGAAATATACACAAACTTAAGAACTTTATTGAAATCATTCACAAACCTAAGGACTTTATGTAGACTCGATGTGATGAAATTAAGATTTTACTTGAAAGAATATTGATTGGTGGAAACTATTACATGACATGGAATTCTTAGTTTTCTTTATGCTTTTTCATAGTACCACTAAATCAAAAATTCATATGGAGGATCAAGAAATATACACAAACATATAGACTTATGTTATTGCATAATGTTTTTATGCTAAAAAAGTGATGATCTTAACAAATATCTTGTTAGTATATATATCATATAGTTAATTGGTTGGTTACACGTGATACTAGCTTTATTCATGCAAAATGTATTTATTATTAATAAAGGCATTTATTAATTTTAATATTCATTTATGTTTGATTAATGAGTCATTAAAACAAAATTGCATTGCTAGAAAATTATAAAGTTATAATTATAAGATTTTTATTACATCAAAACATTGTTCTTAAATTTTCTTGGTCGATGATCTATTAAAAATGAATATTAATTAAAGTTAATGAGACTAATACATATTTAGTTCTTTCTTTTATGAAAGGAAACAATTGTTCTCATAAGTTGAGATATGAAAGATACTTGAAACTAATATATAGGTGCTTGTCAAATAACATGTACACTAACTTGACTTACATAAGAATTCTATATGGAGAGAACATTCATGTCTATGGAAAGACTCACATGATAGTTATAGATTTGATCATTAGACTTGAGATCACTAAGTTATCTTATATAAGAAATGTTATAATTTGTTCATAACTACACGTTGTCTTAATCAAGGATAGCAAACGGGCAGATATTAGGTATAATATAAACTATATAAAGATATTTGAGTGATCAAGAGAGGATTTATTACCCTATGTGAATTAGAAAAAAATATTTCACCTATTCTCAAATAGTAATGATTGTGAAATCCTTGCGCAAGGTTAAATGAAATTTGAAAAGAGTTTCATATCTTATTTAAAGAATCAATGACCATATGTTAGAATAAAACATGATTTGATATAGTAAATACACTCCATGTTATAGTGTCTAAATCAAAACATTACCATGAAACGATAACATTACTATGAAACGATAATAAGTCCATAAATGAACTAAATGATAAAAAGATAAAATAAATATATTTTGGAATGAAGAAATGGTCCCGAAGATTTAGTGGAATAATTGATACGATCCATGCAAGGATGGCACAAGAAAATTCAGATTTTGGTGTAAAATCATCTATCGACCAATTTTATGCTATCAAGTTAACTCTCAATCCTACTATTGAATCGGGCTGAACTTTTATGAGGAGTCACTTGACATGTTCTTATATCTTATGTTAAAAGTTTAGGGCAATCAAGGTTCAAGAAAGCTATACAAGAATGTCATCGGACTTAAAATAATAGACTTATTAATGGCATTTTAGTAAATAACTGGATAAGCTTGAAATTTCAGCTATTTTCTCTTCTTATAACAGTTGGTCCTGCTAGAAAGAAATAAATAAGGAGTTTTTCATCTTTTCTTGATTTTTACCTAAAATTTCTTAAGGGAAATCATGAATTGGGGCAATTTACATGAGATAGTGAGTGTTTAAACACATCAAACACAAGAATTAAAAAGAAATCAAGTGCAAGATGGGTGTTAGAGAGAGAGAGACAAACCATGGCATTTTGAGGGGGAAAGAAGAAAGGGTGGAAATTTTTTGATTGGTTGGCATTCAAAGCTCATATAATTATTGGGTAAGGAGTTCTAAACTCATTTATACATGTTTAAGTGAGGATAAATGAGTTTTACATAAAATTCTCAAATTTTGAATTAGGGTTCTTGGATGAATTTTAGGAGAAATGAAATTGTGATGAAATTATGGAATTAAGGTGGAATAGGATAGAAATGAATTGAAGAAAAAATTGGTGTTTTAGTTGAAAGGAGGGTTGACCATAAGAGGAGAAAAATGAGAAGTTGTGGAATTAAGGATGAATGCTTATTTACTTGCATATCTTTAACATGTGATGATGAATTGATAATAATTTGAATTAAAATTATAGATTGTTGAGTTACAATTAATTATTAATGACAAGTTAGTTAAAGGTGTAAATGAACTAGGGAATGCATGACGCTACCATGCGAACATTATTGGGTTGAGTTTTTATGAAAGTTTGGCGGGGAAAAATTTGGGTAGAGCCTAGTATAAGGGAGACTATACTAGAATTTATAAAAATTCATTAAGTGCAAAGTGGGCTTAATAATAGAAAATATAATATGGATATTGTCAAGAAAAGAATTTATAGAAAGTATAATTTAGTAACATGATGGATAAAAGATAAAGTAATGAAAGTATAAATAAAATCATGTTCAAAATATTGTGCACATTGGGTTGATTCCTATTCAATACCGAATACAATTTAAATTGTGATAAGATAATTATTAAGACATGTTTAAATAAATAAATAAATGCAATAAGGAAATAAAATAGTGCAAGGGTTTAAAAAAATTTGGTTTTATTTTACATACCTACTTGATAAGTGTTAGTATTGTTGTATTTCAAATTACAGGATGTTACACTAGGAACCTAAATGGTCACATATAATAACAACTATTGATTTGAAATTAATCTGGGATAATTAATCAAGTGTGACTTTATTATAAATAAGTTATATAAATTAATGAATAGAATATAATTAATATATAATATTACAAATTTAGACCTAAAAAATCAACTATGGATTTGATTGAATAAATTTCTAAAATTATCTTAAAATAATATATGTGATATTTGTCGCACTAGACATCATGGTAACTCACCTTTTTACTTAGGAAGGATAAAGGTTTTTTGTGTTTAGAGCGGGGAAAAGGTCTTATGTTATTAAAAAGAGTCGTCACCTAATATTATAGTCACTAGAAAACCGTAATTGGTATTTAGAGTTCTAAGGTAATGACTGGTTAAGCTAAATGGAAGATATTATTACCCTATAGCATCTTATATCAGGTAAGTTACTATGGTTATTTGTATTTTATTCCTAACAGTATGTTATGCTTAATCTACCATTGACTTATCTACACGGGTGATAATAGATCTACTACAATCAGTTAAACCCTGAGTAGTTGGTTTAAGCCTAACTCTTCTAAGATCTGATCATCTTTATCACTTCTAATTATTATCTTTTGATGGTACTCGGTGAATTGACATATGTACAGTTGGTTACTGTTGATCATAACTTGTAACCAATAATTTATCAAGTCATTTCAATGAATAACCAATAGACTTATTAAACTCAACCTAAATCCTAGGAAGAACCCATGGATAATGCCTTGTTAAGGTTTATCTATCATGTAATACTTAAGATTTCACTCATAGTTTCTAAAGAATGTAGTTTTTATTCCTGGTCCTCTTAAGAAGCGACCTACATTGGTTCATTTACATGAAAGATGATCTAGTCATGAGGGTCTATTTTTAGACAAAGTCTTTACAACGACCTATTTGGGGTTCATTATCTTATGATGTGCTATTTAACAATCACCTTTTTTATGATCTAATTTTTGTTTTGGTTGCCATTTTATTTTTCTTATCTTCCCTTTTTATACATCCCATATTTATGGTCATCTCCTCACCATTTTCTTCATGGTTAAACACATCCCACTTAGAGGACCACAAGTTGAATAATCTCTTTATCTCAACAACTATTATTTCATTCGTATCTTATTCAAATAGGATGATGAAATAAGCCAAATCTTTCAACATTGGGTTAATTAGGAATCGACCTTTATAGTTTATGATGCGAACCTCATGATCACATGGTCACACAACCCACACGCAAAGATACCAATTCCCAGAAAAGCCAAGTAAATCAGCTTTGATAGGAGTGTGACACAAAGATAACTTGTATCTAGGAACCAGCACTATTGGAAACAAAGACCCTCACCTAACGAATATTGATTTGCGAACGAGAAGTATAAGGATGACGCCACGAAGATAGTTGTTCTTCGATAAGTCATTTTTCAGTTCTTTTAAGAACCATGGAAGGGGGATTATCTCACCAACACACACACACACACAAAGTGCGATAAACAAGAAGTTTTATTAATCTGAATTGTCTAACCTTACATGTCTGGTTATGCCCTTATTTATAGTGACTCCAATCTAAAATAAACCCTAATGGACCCTTTATATGGATGCCCACTTACAATTAAACCCAAATAATATAAATAAACCCTAAATTAAGAAGAAAATAATAATAACAATAATAAATCCGAATTTAATATCCTAAATATAATAGGATCAGATTTGTTGCCCTTTAGAAGTCCCATATAAGCTAGGAGAATCAAATCTGAAGGTAGAATTAATTATGAAATCTTCTTTCCTTTTTTTATAGCTAGGATGAATAAGAAATCCTTGTAAGAAAATGATTCTAAAACATTTTTAAATCCTTGCCACACATGGAAACTATGTTGCAGCCTATTAAAAATCTTTGTAGAAATAGGAGATTCCCAAAATAAGCTGCCACATCCTTTTAGGAAAAGAATCCTAGCCAAATAGGAAGTCCACAAGTCAAAAGGAAGTAAATAACAAAATTCGTACAACCTCTGTTGACCCGTGTTTCGATGCCTTCCCGAACTTTGATTGATCTAAAATTGTAACCCAAGATAGGACAACATGTCAGGAGACTCCATGTAAAAGTTCAGCCAAATCCAACGGTTTGATTGAGAATTATGATTGTTTCCGTAAAATTGGATAGATGCACTTTTTACGTCAAAATCCGAATTTGACCTTGCCTGGATTGTATCAGTTTATCTTGATTTTCTTTCTATAGGTTTATCATAGTCTCATGACCCAGGTTATAGATTTGATAAGTTAACATGAGTCGATTCAATATGTCTCATTCTCAATATTTGAAAAGAAAATGTCATTCAATATGTTATTGTATCAACATTTTAAAAAAATATTTTTATGATTAAATTTTCTTATTAGAATACACATTATCAACACTTAGACAATTTTTTTATATTAAAAAAAATGATTCGACCTACAACATGGTGCAAACCAATCATCTAGTATATACTATATAACTATAAAATGTGTGTATGTGTTTAAGATATGGAATGAATTAAGTATTTTTATAATATTTTGCCAATACTATATAAATCGAAATTGTGCATGTAATATAAGATATGGTTTAGATTCCGATTCGAATACTATGAAAATCATAATCTAAGTATAATCATAAATGTTTTTTATTTTATTTTTTCCAATTAGTAAAAAAATTCATTTTTTACCAAAACAAACCTTGTCATTTAGATAACCTTGAATGAATATCCATAGGATTTAGGTTACTTCCTATGCTATGTTAGAGGTCACATCAATTCTATTTTAATGTAATATTTTTTTAAGATACATTTAAAAAAAAAAAACAAAGTATTGGATTGACCCTGGTGAATCCATCAAATTCATGATTCAGGTCATGGACTATAATGGGTTCAATAATATTTTTTTTTTAATTTAGTTATATGATAAGTAAATATAAAGACCAATTTAAAATTAAACAGATATTGAAGAATAAAATTGAAAACAACTCAACAGAATCCCTACGTTAAAGGCTAAAATTCAGCAAAAAGAAAAAGAAAAAAAAACAGGCCAAACATGCCTGCTAAAATAAAATGATATTAATTATTCATTAAATATCAAAATATATTATACAAATAACAACTTTGCATAGACTTTTTTTTAATTAATGTAGACTTAAGAACTTTTATAATTTATTTTTTTATAACTCTTTGAAACTATTTAATTAGTCATTGAAGTGTAAAAATTAATTGAATAATACTTTTGTTGCTATCCAATTTTTGACCCAATATTTCGATAAATTTTTAGAAAAAACAAAAAAAAATAGAAAAAAACAACGAAAACCCCCCAAAATGCATTTTTGATATATTTGCATCGTTTTTAGCATTTTCAGCATCGTCTCAAAAGAATTTAGTTTTTCAAAGGTATTTTGAACGCGTTCAACTTTTAACGTGTTAATTTTACAATCATTGATTTTTCTTCTTGAGTCGACGTTGGTATTGTTTGTTTTTAAAATAAATTCAAAAAAAAAAAAAACTTGAGGGACCAATGTGCTTGTATCCAAGCCACACTTCTCCTATAAATACCAGTCTACAGTGAAAAAAAGGGGGAAGAGAAAATTTTGAGGGAATAGTAAAGAAAAAAAGAAAACCCTAAGAGACCGAAGCTTTCATCTTTTTCAAAGGCAAGCCGCCACTCCCTCCCTTTATCAAAAACAGAGAAACCCCTCTCCCAAAACCAGAGGCCACGACCGATCTTTCCCCCATTTTCCATAGACCTTTCCCTCTCTCGACTATCTCTCCCCACTGCTGCCTCTCCTTCTTCTTCCTTTTTGAGCCGGCCAAAGACACCCGGCCATAACTCCCTAACTTCCCCGCTCACCAACTCCTCTGCAACCACCATCGCCCCACAAATAGAAGACCCTTCCCCAAAACACCAGAATCCCCATCTTCCTTTCCTGGTCGCCCCTTCCCTTTGAAAAGAAAAAAAAACAGAGCCGCCCACTGCTTTGGGATTTTGGCTCCCAGAACCGACAACAACGCCACAACAACACCGCAGCGCCACCGTCAGCTCCAGTATCGCCGAGGCCAACGCCAGCAATCCAAGCATGGCAGAACCCACAGGACCTGCCGACCACAAGCCAGACGCCTTGACCCTAGAGTTGGCCGCCTGAAATAGAGAAGAAGGCGAAGCCAAAAGAAAAGTAAAACAGATCTGTATGGAGAAGCAGATCTAAAAACCGAGAAGGAAAGGGACCAAAACTTCTTGTTGTGTCTTTTCTTTTGTTGCAGGTAACGGTGGTCCTCAAAGTCGGCAGAGAAGGGAAGGGAAGAAGAAAGCAGGCCCGATCCACCCATTTCCGGGCATTGCTTGCGGCGGCGCGTGGAGAAGATGTGCCGCAACTGTTCATGCAGATTCCAGACAGCTTCCCTGCAGTTCCTGTTATTTTTGGGGAGTTGTATTTTGTAATTTTGGGATTGTTAAGGTTTTGTTTGGGTAATTTTGAATTTCTGTTTACATTGTAAGCTTGTACCTATGGTGAGTAAACATAGTAAAAAAGTGATGTTAACGTGTGTGTTTGTATTTTCTTTTATGTATGTTTTTTTTTAATGTTAGAATTAGAAAAAAAAACAAAAATAATAAAAGAAGAAAAAAGATTTTAATATTTAATTTGCATATGGTCAAGTATTTTAAGGATAAATAAAATCATGTTGTATTTCCCGTGAAAATATAAATGTTTCTACATCTATTTTGGGATTTAATAACTGATTTATTAAAGTCTTAAGAATTTGACTAATATTTCAAATTTTCAAATCACATCAAACTGCAAAGTAGCTTACCTCGGGTAGGGTGCGCTAGGGGTGCTAATACCTTCCCTAGCCACAATCAGTCTCTTATCCGTGAATCTCTGACAAAGACTAGTACATCCGGGTTTCCTAGTAACCCTCAATCAAATACTAGGTGACGACTCCCAAATCAAGCAAAATGAACGAAAATCACCAACAGACGCCGCGCGGGGTACGTGCGATAGAATAGCGACTCCACTAGGGACGATACTATTTCTGACATTATTGGACTAAGCTTTGCGTTTTTGATGTGTTTTAAGTTCTTTGCATTTTGTTTTGTTTTATTTCTGTTTTATCCATGCATTGTATAGAATTGTCTCATGCATCACATGTTTTAATTTTTGAAAGTACAGACAAGCTTCAGGTTAGGTGGGGGACTAGCAGTTTACCTTACAACTTTTAGTCAAGGTTTAAGTTTGTGTAAACCCCAACTCTTCGTTGAGTGCTTAGACTGGTAATGATTGGTACACGTGTCAACTCATTGCCTACTGAGCCCCCATATTGCCTTCAAGTAGAGAGAGATCCTTTTTAGAAACCAAGTAGTAAACCTACCATTTGTCTCACTTAAAAAGATTAGAACCTGCCTTTAGGATGTATGCTTCGTACACATTGTTTTGCATCTGAGTAAAACCTTCTTGAAGCATCTTGAATTCAGGACTTACAGGGGATATAATGGTTATTACTTAAGAAATTTCTATTGTAGAGTTTGAGCAAGAATAAAAATTCTTGTTTCATCATACAAGAGTTACGACCATATGTCACCTCTCGAAGGGCGAGTTCATCATATAGATTACATGTTCATACATTTGTCACACATGCACCGGGATGAAAAGTAGGTTCCCCCATCTGAGGTCAATTGCACTGATTGAGAAAGGATGAGAAAATAAAGAAAATGGTCAGATAAAGGCTCATTGTCAAAAGAAAATTGGAGCATCAAAGGTGAAGTAGCTAGACTCACATGTGTTTGAACAAACACTGAGCTTTAAGAAAAAAAAGAAAGGGAATGTCTGCACCGCTTTTCGTGGGAACACTGTTAGTCTACGGCACACACAAGAAAAAATGATTGGCTTTTCTTGTCAGCATTCCACCAGTAGTGGGCACAACATCAATGCTCTGCCTTTTCCTTCACTTGAGTCCTGAATAGCAGCAACAACACCTTCAATCATCAATTAAAGATGATCTTCTTTCTAGTTCAGCTGCACTATTTATTGTTCATCGCCTCCACATCTTTCAATGGCACCCAATATCTACTAGCCTTTTGTGCATAGTGCATTAGTCTTCTTTGAAGTTACCCCCACTGTGAGCTCAATTCTAGTTCAGCAGCATAGGATGTGGGTTTGGAAGAAAAAAACATGATTAGACACTGAACTTCTACGTGGCAGAGCTCTCTCTGTAGAGATTTGTTTGTGGATCTGCTAGTGGGGAATGCAAGAGGGGATGCAGTAGTTTCATACACTACAAAACTTTCTCTCACCAGTTCCAGCACCAAAACACTGTAGTAGGCAGAAGAGTTAGACCTGGTCTAAAAAACATGAGCAGACATCAAACTTCTATGTGGCAGAGCTCTCTCTATAGAGATTTGTTTGTGGATCTGCAAGCGAGGAATCCAAGAGGAGATGTTAGTTTCATATCATCTACAATTTTCTTCCACCAATGACAGAATGAAAACACGGTAAGTTGGGAGAAGAGATAGATCTGGGTTGAAAAACAGGAAAAAGATTGAAATTTCAACATAGCAGAACTCCCTCTACATGTGTCTGTTTGCTATACTATCAGTGAGGAATCAAAGATGAGACATAAGAGTTTTAGATTCATCAGGTTCTCTTCCAATAGAGACAATGTGTGATTCCACACGTCGGCAATGGCAGTGCTGCAAGTTTCAGGGCGCTGCCAAGATTACTTAGCTATTGGAAGTTTCCAACAATCCTAAAACAACAACCACAACATTGGAAGATTGACATAAAGTTGTATGGATTGCCAAAAGAATTGAACAAGCTATTGAGATGGGAAAGATTGAAGGTTCTGCCAAGGATTCCAGAACAATGATGAGAGATGAATCAGTAGATGACTCTAAAGGTAGGAAACCATGGTTATGTGGTCTAGTCTAGTCTCGCTCAAGCATCAACTACTCAAATGTCTTTGCCAAAGATTGGCATACCTCTGCCACTCAAGTTTGCCTAACAACATCTATCATATTCCAAACGTGTTGCCTCGAGTCTATTAAATCCAATGCAACCACTATTTCCTAGGTGGTATAATCCAAACAAGAGATTTGAATATCATGGGGGGACTTCAAGCCATTCAGTTGAACAATTGCAAGAATTTCAAGAACGGAGTTGAGAGGATAGTGAACAAAAGGCAAATTGAATTTCTGAAAGATGAGGTCATTGGCCATACTGTCATGGAACATCCTCAGAATGACAAGTGATTGAAATTGTTTGGCAAAACACAAATATTGCTAGAGTAACTAATCCAATAAGGGTTTGAATTGTCAATCATTTTTGTTATGGATTTTTGCCATTTTGCATTTTGTGTTGGGGTCACATCTCATCCTTGAACGAAACATGTCTTTCCTTTGTTTTCCTGTTATTTTGAAATTAAGAGATGCTTCTTTCAAAGGGTATTTTGACAAAATATTTTGATCAAACTCCAATATGCAAAATTAAGGCTAGTCAATCCTAAAAGATTAAAAGTGTTTTGATTGCAGAAATAACTCGGTGCTTGAAAATGATATGTGGTGACCAAACAATTTTGAACTCGCACATGAAACCAAACCACACATCATATAGCTAGGTTTTAGCAGTATGCATAATGACATGTAGTGGATTCAGTAGTTATGGACTCGCGAATCAGGATTCTTACAAGTCCAAATCATTACACTAGACGAGGTCAAAATTTATTGGTTTCTAACCGACCTTGCTTGAAATGAGAAAAGGCTATTTTTGTTATCCCTTCACTTTCTAAAGGTTATATCCCTTGTGGTCCCCATTTGAGCTTGATAGAATATTTCTTTCAAGAAACCCTGACCAGGATCACACCCCATACTAGGAGCAAATGAGAGATATTTTGAAGACACTGATAGAATTAATGGATAAAAGAAAGGCTTAGAACAAAAGTCCAATGATTAAGAAAGGGCTAGAAGGAAAAAGCCATAGATTGAGGGCCATCCAAGAAAACTTTGAGGAAAGCTATGTAAAAGTAACAAAAAAATGGAATGGAAGGAGAATGCCTATCAATTCTAAGAGGGGCAAAAGAGGTTTCAATTGAAGAAAGACACAACAAATGCCAAAAGTCAAAGAAAAAATTGAGCTTCATATCTTTTGATGTGTCTAGGATAAAGCCTCTAGTGTCTTCAAAAAAATTAGATTGGTTAGTCATCAAAGAAAAAGTTGGATTTGCATTATGTCCTATGTTAAGAGAATTCTGATATTTGAGATTAACAGGGTTATATGTCACTTTCTCTACAATGACAACAAGAGAAAAAGAGTTGATGAATGGTTGAGGCTGATCCTAGGTCTTTGAAACCCTTAAACACCTTTTGAGCCTAAAATTCCCTTTCTTTCATAGCCATAAACCATAGCCTATATTACGTGCTTTAAAAAGCCCTTTTTAATCAAGTAAGCAATCTGAACTAATAGATGACGATCTCAAAACTTGAAAAGTTGTTCTATAAGGGTAGTGACTTCATGAATCAAGCTACTGATTATTATGCATGCTGATAAAATTGATGCTAAGAAAAAGGAACCATCTTTCTTGATAAAGCCTCAAGTTTTGACTTGAACATCTTGTTTCTTGAAATCCACAGAAGGTCACCTCATCACAGACCATTAAATGATATGCCCAAGATCAAAGATTAAAATTGACACAAAGAACCATGGAAAAAGCCATTTTAATCTTATGTCGGGTCAATTTCTGTTTTCAAAACACAAGATAATTAAAGGATTGCATATTTTGAATGACGTGTGTTGGATCTTTGACCAAAGCTTACCTTTCAAAAATACTTTTTAAAAGTAACATCTCTCTGATTTCATTTCAACAATTAGACTTGAACAGACATAATCTTTTAAAGATGAGATTTGATTCCAGAACAAGAATGATTGTCAAATAAGAACATCGGTCGAATTTGCAAAATCCTTGACAAGAATGACGTCAACACTTCTTGACACTCCTTGAAAAGTTGACCATCTGAGGGCAATATAGTGGACCCTGAGAAGGAAAACAAGTAGTATTCAGATCAGCTAGAGGGCAATGAAAGATGATTAAATGATGAATCAGTGAGCTGAGGACAATGGTGTTTAAAGAAAGATAATCAATGAACGAGCACATTCAGATCACATTGGGGGCAATGTTGTTCAAAGACAATCCCAACAGCAATTGATGAGCAGCATTACACTTAAAGGATATCTTCATATCTTTATCTTGGTTTATCATCTCCAACATGGCTATGACTTTTAATCGATGTTATCACATAGTTACATTTGAATGAATGTTGGAAGGATACACCCACCAAGACTGACTGTGGGACTATCTATTCTAAAGCCCAAAGGCGCACTTCACCGCATAAGTAGGGGTGATAAAAGCAACATCATTGATAAGGCTGAGGCATTTCTTTTCACAATCTGATTAGATGAGCTGAGAGAAATCTATTGAGAAACACTAAGCATGTAACAATGAGCCTTTTACTGCAGCTATGAGATACATGTCTGAACGACTTGATAGTTCTATGAAGGCTGATGATAACATATACTAGAAGAGTATTGTTTCAACTGGGGGTAAATCCGTGGCTAATTGACAATCTAAGATGAGGTCGACGCTAAACAACCTCTTGATGGGCATTTGCAGGAGGCACACAGCTAATCAAAGAACGGTTCTCGAGAGAATCCAGGAGATGAATGATTTGTTAAGCTCATTCATGATGAATCAAGCCACACCACACTTGGGGGTAGAGTCAAACTTGATAAACAACGAGAGTAGTAATCATCGCGGACAGCCTAGGATGGGCACTGCATTTACAACTGAGTGGATGGTTAGCACATGAAGGAGCCAATGCATCGAAAGAACATAGAAGGCTTTAGAATGCAAACCAAGGCACCCTATGATGATGGAGCATCAAAAAGGGGGGGGACTTATATTTTAAATCAGGTAAGGATGCATGCATGTCATCTAACCTCAAAGCATTGCACATATTTTTTAATTGTTCCAGGAAAATCCTCAATGAAGTCTAGCAAGAAAAAAAAAGAATCATTGAGTTGATGATAACAAAGAATCGGTTTTGATCATGGAATAAGAAGAGAATGAGATGAATCATGTCATTAGAAAAATCTTAAAGAAAGGGGGAGATCAACCTTATCATCAAGAGAGAGAAGTCTTCATGTCAACCCTGTAATCAGGAAGCGCCAAGTTTGTCAGCCTTATCCTGTCAGGAATCAGGACTTCTCCAGCCGAGTCTTTTTGCCAGGTAAGTCACATTCTATCATTTGGGTAGGTCACCCATTATAATGAGACCACCTTTCATCTTTCATTTGGGTAGGTCACCCATAACAATGAGACCATTTTCCACTTTTCCATTTCGGTAGGTCACCCATCATAATGAGACCATCATCTTCCACCTGGGTAAGTCACCCATCACAATGAGACCATTTTTTTTTCTCTGGGTAGGTCACCCATCATAATGAGACCATCATTTTTTCCACTCGGGTAGGTCACCCATCACAATGAAACCATCATTTTTTCTGGGTAGGTCACCCATTACAATGAGACCACACACACATCTTTGTATCGGTTCTGGTTAAAGGAGATCGTCAGATGGGATCTCAGGTTAACCCAACCACACATAGAGTTTAGCTTTGGTTAAAGGAAATCGCCAAATGGAATTTCAGGTTGATCGAGTTATACACCGACTTTTGGTTATGGTTAGAGGAGATCGCCAGATGGGATCTCAGGTTAACCTAACCACGCATAGAGTTTAGCTTTGGTTAAAGGGAATCGCCGGATGAGATTTCAGGTTGACTGAGCTACACACCTGTTTTGATTCTGGTTAAAAGAGATCGCTAGATAGGATCTCAGGTTAACCCAAAAAGAAAAGGAAAAAAGTAAGAGAGAGAGAGAAAAAAATAAGAAAGAAAAGAAAAGAAAAGAAAAGACAAAGTTCTGAGATGAGTGGATTACTCAGTAAGCCAAGAAGACCTTTTGTTTTCTTTATAAGCTTACTATGCAAAACATTAAGGAATTTTTGCTTCGTAAGCATTGTAAAGAGGGGGCAACTGTTGCTACCCAATTTTTGACCCAATGTTTCGATAAATTTTCAAAAAAAACCACAAAAATAGAAAAAAACAACGAAAACCCCCAAAAAATGCATTTTTGATATATTTGCATCGTTTTTAGCATTTTCAGCATCGTCTCAAAAGAATTTAAATTTTCAAAGGTATTTTGAACGCGTTCAACTTTTAACGTGTTAATTTTACAATCACTGATTTTTCTTATTGAGTCGACGTTGGTATTGTTTGTTTTAAAATAAATTCAAAATACAAAAAAAAAAAGAGTTGAGGGATCAATGTGATTGTAGCCAAGCCACACTCCTCCTATAAATACCAGTCTACAGTGAAAAAAAGGGGGAAGAGAAAATTTTGGGGGAATAGTAAAGAAAAAAAGAAAACCCTAAGAGACCAAAACTTTCATCTTTTTCAAAGGCAAGCCGCCGCTCCCTCTCTTTATCAAAAACAGAGAAACCCCTCTCCCAAAACCAGAGGCCACGACCGATCTTTCCCCCATTTTCCACAGACCTTTCCCTCTCTCGGCTGTCTCTCCCCACTGCTGCCTCTCCTTCTTCTTCCCTTTTGAGCCAGCCACAGACACCCAGCCATAACTCCCTATCTTCCTCGCTCACCAACTCCTCTGCAACCACCATCGCCCCACAAATAGAAGACCCTTCCCCAAAACACCAGAATCCCCATCTTCCTCTCCTGGTCACCCGGCCCTTTGAAAAGAAAAAAAAACAGAGCCGCCCACTGCTTTGGGATTTTCGCTCCCAGAACCGACAACAGCGCCACAGCAACACCGTAGCGCCACCATCAGCTCCAGTTTCGCCGAGGCCAACGCCAACAATCCAAGCACGGCAGAACCCACAGGACCTGCCGACCACAAGCCAGACACCCTGACCTCAAAGCCGGCCGCCTGAAATAGAGAAGAAGGCGAAGCCAAAAGAAAAGGAAAACAGATCTGTATGGAGAAGCAGATCTAAAAACCGAGAAGGAAAGGGGACCAAAACTTGTTGTTGTGTCTTTTCTTTTGTTGTAGGTAACGGTGGTCCTCACAGTCGGTAGAGAAAGGAAGGGAAGAAGAAAGCAGGCCCGATCCACCCATTTCAGGGCATTTCCTGCGGTGGCGGCGCGTGGAGAAGATGCGCCGCAACTGTTCATGCAGATTCCAGACGACTTCCCTGTAGTTCCTGTTATTTTTTGGGAGTTGTATTTTGTAATTTTGGGCTTGTTAAGGTTTTGTTTGGGTAATTTTGAATTTCTGTTTACATTGTAAGCTTGTACCTATGGTGAGTAAACATAGTAAAAAAAATGATGTTTGATTGTGCATCAAAAGTATCATTAAGTCTTTTATTTTACATATGTATTTATTGTTTTTATTTGGGTTTTTTATAATAATTGATGTGCTTTTTAGTAATGAAGTTTCTTTTAATGTTTCAATAGGTTTTTGGAGCTTAAATGAATTATTTTAGAAAATTCAACGTCGGAATTTGGAACAAAGAATTGAAGAGAAATTTAGTTGAAGATTGAAGAAAATCTTGGTTCAAATAAGTGCTCCAAATTTGCCCCAAAAATCAATTCTATTCCAATTCTAGAA
>Ga0307515_10009549_pt1 | contig 18742 bp, 4 predicted proteins | sample 17_EM_MG_FD_194513 | JGI IMG/M metagenome (GOLD analysis project Ga0307515, IMG submission 194513) | Populus trichocarpa ectomycorrhiza microbial communities from riparian zone in the Pacific Northwest, United States - 17_EM | ecosystem: Host-associated > Plants > Roots > Unclassified | place...
TTAGTAATTATCAACATTGCGGATATATAAATATCTTTATCTTAGCTTATATGGATATCTTTATCTTAGCTTATACGGATATTACAATATTAATTATATCTATTAAATATAAGGTAGAGACTTAATTCCTATATATATAGTAGCAGAGAGGTAAGAGCTACTATTTTATTACTCTAAACCTATAATAACAGTTAACCTATAGTAATAGCTAACCCATAGCAACTGCTAATTTATAGTAACTGCTAACTAGTATCTACTTAAATTCTATATCTAGTAACCCAGCGTTATATATAAGTGCTATAATACCACACCTTATAAACGTAAGCCTATCCTTTATTTTACTTAGAGAATCTTTAAGCTTACCTAACTGGCGATCTATAGCCCGAATATCTTTTACTATCTTAGTTACCTATTCACAAACTATATTAATACGTGCGGAAACAGCAATTACTAAATATATCCCAACATTTTCCGTACTAGCGGGAGTAGTAGTAGTACTAGGAGCAGCACCAGGCGTACTAGGAATTAGTAAAAGAGTAGGAAGAGTAGTGGCAGAATAGGTACCCCTACGGCCGCGTATATTACTGCGAGTAAGAGTTTTAGGGGAAGGGGAGGTCTTTAGAGGGGGGATAGTGCGGGTATAAAGCTATGCGGATATTAGCAATATCCGTATTATTAAGATGCGGATATTATACCTTCTTAGTAGGCGTTCTAGCTGGACTACTAGTAGAAGCTAATTACGCACGTTTTTTATGCTAAGGTATAACCGGCTCCAGTCTTAACAAACTATCCTATATGCGTATTAGCTAATAGAATAATAGTATACTATTAGTATATACCTTTTTGCATAACCTACTACTTAAGTAATATCTTAAGCACACACCTCTAAAATATGGCTTAGAGTTCTATTTATAAACGCGGTATTTATAGTCTTATATAACGCATAGAGTATATAGTAGATCGCGCAGCATACTAGAGCTACCCTTAATATTCTAGACGTAGGTATATATCTGCTAGCGAGCTTCCTTTATATTCTCCTAAGCATCAGCTTTTAGGGTATACTATTTATTTACTAACAGCACTTAAATAGGAAGGCGCTCGTTTGTGTTAATATCCGATATTATAGCTTAGGCTATCTACGTACTATGGAGCTTATGAGGGCTGCGGAGATTGTAAGAGGATAGAGGAGGGCTTTTAGAAGAGTCGGCGTTATTAAGATTATTCTCTTTATTGTTATCTAAAATCTCTAACATTTCTATTAGGTTACTATAAGAGGTAAATTAGTAGATAAGATACTAAAAGAGTATAGCTAACATATACGATTTAAAGGCTATCTTATACTAAACATTTTGCGCAGCAATTTTATTAGCTTACCTCTTAAGAGAAATAGAAGCACGATAAGGATTAAACTTCTTAGAAGTAGCAGGCGACGAAGAAATAGGCGGCTTAAAGGCAGGCGGCGAAGAGGTAAGTGGTAAAAAAGTAGGCGGTAAAGAGGTAGGCAGTAAAGAGGTAAGCGGATTTCCGGCGGATTTCGCAATAACCTTATTATGGTGCTCTGCTAAATCTAACAAAGAGTACTTTAGTATATATTTCCTAAAATTATATTAGCTGCAGGTATAATTTAGTATTAGAAAGCTTACTCTCTAGGCAAAAACCCTAAAGGATTAGTAAAAGAAAGGGCGTCCTTAAAAGCGGCCTTAATTATTTTATTATTAACGTCGCGTATATTAAGTTCCTTAACTAAATAGCTGTTAAACATATTTAGAGGTATAAAAAAAGGTATTATAGATAGTAGTATGCTAATAGACAGTAGATAAAATAATAATAATAAAGTTTACGGCGCGATGCTGTAAGATAGAAGGTACGGAGGTTAATTAAAAGTAAATATCCGCGTTATAGATTTTATCAAATTAGCTTACTAATAAGTAATCGCTGCTATAGTGACTTACCTTAGTAAATATTAACTATCTTATATATACTTATTCTAAGCTACGCCCAGTTTAGAGGGTAGAGATTAAGTATTAGCCTATAAACCCTAAGCCTTAAAGTTTCCTAGGAGCAAAGATCTAGTATTATAACTTAAATCCTAAGCCTTAGGATTTTCTAAGAGCGGAGATCTAATACTATATTACAAAATCTAAATTTCCAGATTTCCTACTACCTAGAAACTGGTGCTACGCCGTAGATATTAAACTTTAGAATTTTTTGTAATTAGAGATCCAGTACTATATTATAAATATTAAACTTTAGGCCCATCCAAAAGTTAAGATTTAGTGCTATACTATAAGCTCTAACACTTAGGCTGCCCTAAGGATTTGGATTTAATGCTATATTATAAGCTTTAATATCCGGATTACTCTAAGGGCTAAAACCTAATACTACGCTGTAAGCTTTGATATTGTTATAGGACACCCCCGTGACACCTTATACACGTCCACCTATTTCCACCGACTTAGCAACTAGAGACTGACCACGAGACGGCAATTTGCGGCAATCTGACGGCAATCTGCCATATTCTGCTATATTCTGCTAAGTTCCACCAAACCCTGCTAAGTTCTGCCAGGACCACCACCTAAATCCTATTCTGCTCCGTGTACGTATTAACTAAGTAACTAAGCTAATAATATATACCCTTTCTTCCCGTTTCCCTACCTTCTCTTCTTACGTAACGTTTTAACCTTATTATATAGTTTATATATATAGCTTAATAATATCTACTTTGTTATATATTATTACCACTTATACTCACTCCGTAACACTACGTTGCGTTAACCACTTATACTACTACCCAAAATGGAAAACGCACCTAAAGCCCCCGTAACGGCCGGCGATATTATATCTATCCTCTAAAAACAAATAGCAAGTATATAAAAGTCCTTTATAGAGGCCCTTAAATAATAACAAGTTACCCTAACTTAATAATAAGCCGAATAAGAAGTACGGTATTAGAAAATAATGGAAGCCCTTTAAGAAGAAGTCCGTACCCTTAAGATGCCTACGCTAGAACCCTAAAACCGAACACTATCTCCGGAGTTAAACACGCGAAACGCGAGTCCCGAACCTATAGCAGCTATTTATTCTAAACCGACTACCGTACCGTAATAATCCAAGCGGTTACCTAACCCCCTAGTATTTACTAATAAACGATAAAAGCTCTAATTATTCCTAAGCCAGCTAAAAAATAAGCTGACTAGTAACGCTAATCGTTACCTAACCGAAGCTAACTAACTCTGTTACGCCCTAAGTTAACTAAAAGGAGAGGTAGCTAACCTTATTAAACCTCTTCAGCCAACCTCAGTATAAAGCCTAGTTGTACTTCTTAAAGCCTTATATAGTAACCCAAACCGCCAAGCTACTGCCTAGAGAAAGATAAACTACATAGCTTAAGGAATAAAAAGTTTCCTAGTATACTTCTCCAAATTTAACCGTTACGTAAGGGAAACAGGCTGGAACAACTCTGTACTAATTAACAGCCTTATTAAATCTCTAAGCCCCAAACTAAAAACTTCCCTAATAGGCGTAGACCTACCGGGAGCCCTTAACGCCTGCGTAAACATTATTAATAAACGGTATAATAATATACTACGCCTAATACCAAAACACGCCCCTTAATACAATACGACAGCCCCGCGAACGTCTATTAAGTCATCTTAGCCTAAGCACCCTAACGCTATGGATATTGACACTAGAACCCTAAAGTACGCCCCACTAGGGTCCCCTAAATGAGAAAGATGCATTAAGCTAGGCCTCTGCTTTAAATGCGGAAGGAAGGATTATATCTTAAAATACTGCCTTGTCCCCCTACCTACGCACCAAAACAATTTACGAACGGCTAATACTAACAGCCGTTCACCGCATTAATCTTCCGGTTACCGTCCCCGATCTTTATCTAGTTCTAGCCCCATATCTAGTAAGCACCATTTATAAGGACGAAGCTCCAACCGATACTCTATAAGAACCCCGCCCTAATTGCCTCTAAAAGGAAGGTTTTAGAGCTAAGTTGCTTTTTAAGACGGCTCTACCTTAGGATTTTGTTAAACGCATTTAACGTTACAAACTCCGACTCTTGGGACCGTAGCATAACCATTAACTGCCGTCTTTAGTAGAATAGTTAATAGGCTAACACTTAAATCCTAATTAATACAGGAGCTAGCGGCATAGGATTTATTAACAAGATCTTTACGTAAAATAATAGTTTTACCTTAACCCCCCTTAACCGGTATATTAATATATTTGGATTTAACGGCAAACGCACTATCTTAGGCCGTATTACCTATATAGTAGCCTTAAGACTCTAATACCTAAACCACGAAGAACTAATTAAGCTTTTTATTACCACCTTAGGTCACCCGGTAATCCTTAGATAACCTTAAATAAAGCTATATAAGGTGACTATTAACTAGGATAACCTTAAGCTTCTATTTACCGCCTCCTGTTATAAGTAGAAGTGCCTTATAACTTGCTGCCCTAACCCTAAACTAAAACCTAGGAAATCTACTAAGATCTACTAGCCTAAGATTTCTACTAATGTCCACCCCGCGCCTAAGAAATCTACTAGATTCTACTAACCTAAGAATTTCACTAAATTCTACTAATATAAGATTTCTACTGATATCCACCAAAGATCTAAAAATCCTACTAAACCCTATAAACTAACCCCGACTACTACACTACCCCAAACTAAGTAGAAGCTTAAGCTTAGTATACAGGAGTACTAAAAGAACTAGTACCCTATAATAAAAAGAATACTTAAAGAACCTAAACCTAAATCTGATACTAACTCTATACCTAACACTAAACCTAAACCTAAATAAGAAACTATATAAGAGACTATAGACGATCTAAAAGAGCTTAACACCCTAGATATCCGCATAATTAGAGCTACTCCGCTAGCTTAGCTTGCTAAGAAGCCTAAATATACAATTTTCGCTATCACGATGGCTGATATTAAGAAAGCCTTAGTACTAAAGAAGCATACTAACCCTATTATAAAGGTACCAGTAGAGTACCATTACCGCTTAGACGTATTCTTACGAAAGGAAGCCGATAAGCTACTAAAATACCAACTATACAACCACAAGATTGTACTTAAAGAAGAAAAGCAGCCTAGATTTAGACCCCTATATAGAATGTTCTAAAACGAACTCTAAGTGCTATAAAAGTATCTAGACAAGAACCTAAGTAAAGGATTTATTAGAGTAAGCTCTTTACCTATAGCCGTACTAGTAATCTTCGTTAAGAAACCTAGCGGCGGTCTGCGCTTCTACGTAGATTACTAAGCCCTTAACGCCGTTACTATTAAGAACTGATATCCAATCCCGTTAATATAAGAGACGCTAAACCGACTAAGTAAGGCTCGCTACTATACGAAGCTTAATATTATCTTTATATTTAACCGCCTCTGTATAGTAAAGAGAGATAAATAGCTTACCGCATTTCGTACTCGGTATAGATTATTTAAATACTTAGTGACGCTATTTGGCCTTATAAATGCTCCGAGCTCGTTTTAACATTATATAAATAACACCCTACGCCCCTACCTAGACATCTTTTATACTGCTTATATTAACGACATCTTAATATATAGTAATAACCTAACTAAATATTGGAAACACGTTGACCTTATCCTATAAGCCCTATACGGAGCTAGTTTACAATTAGATGTAGATAAATGCGAGTTTTATAAAACGGAAGTCCTATACCTTAGGCTTCTTATTTCTATAGACGGCATATAAATAGACCCGAAGAAAATTAAAGCAATTATAAACTGGCAAGAACCCAAGAATGTTAAGGACGTAAGAGCCTTTATAGGATTTGCCAATTTCTACCGACGGTTTATTAATAACTTCTCCGCCCTAGTTTTACCCCTTATGGCTCTAACCCGAAAGGATAAAGCCTTTATCTTTAATAAGGAATGTAAGAAGGCCTTTACTTATCTAAAGGTTATATTTACTACCGCGCCTGTGCTCTAACACTTTAACCTAAACTAAATAAGTGTTATAAAAGCTAATTTATCTAACTATATTACTAGAGGCATCCTATCTTAATATAATAAAGAAGGAATATTGTACCCTATGGTATACTACTTAAAACGACTAAGCCTAGCTAAATATAACTATAAGATCTACGACAAGGAACTACTAGCTATTATTAGATGCTTTAAGTAATAGCGACCCGAACTAGAAGGTGCTAGATTCCTAATTAAGGTCTTTAGTAATTATAAGAACCTATAGTACTTTATAACCACAAAACAGCTAAGCCACTATTAGGCCCGCTAGTTAGAATACCTATCTCGTTTCCGATTCTTAATTATATACCGCCTAGGCGTTTAAGGCTAGAAGCCTAATGCCCTAACCTAACGCTCGCAAGACGCGCTAGCACTAGAAGAGGCATATTCTTACCGAAATTAGACCCTACTTCGCCCCAAACTATTTAACCCTTCTACTAAAGATCTTACGGTACAAGTCCTTAAAATAACTAATTAATTAATTAAATAGATTATAACTAATAAATACCTAAATAACGAGTTCATCTAAGAGACGCTTAAGCTAATTTAAGATAGCATTAGACGCTCTAAGAAGATCTCTCTAAGTGAATATAAAGCTTACGGAAACCGCTTATATTACTAGAACCGTCTAATTATCCCTAATTACAATAAACTTAAGCTTAAGCTCCTTGAACACGTATATAACCTATTAGTAGCCGGCTACCTAGGTTAAGGAAAAACCCTGGAGCTACTTTAACGGGAGTACTACTGGCCGAATATGCATAATACGACATAAAGGTACGTCTCTAGCTATTACATCTGCTAATAAGCTAAAGCTTTGCATAAGACATATAACGGCCTTCTAAAGCCACTACCTGTTCCGGACCGAAGATGGAAGGATATCTTAATCAACTTTATTATTAACCTCCCTGTAAATAAGGGCTGCATAAATATTATGGTAGTTATAGACCGACTATCTAAGATAAGACACTTAATCGCCTGCCCTAATATATTAATACCTACCGTCGCCTGACTGTTCCTAGACTACGTATAGAAACTCTACGGACTCCCTAAAACGATTATCTCCGATAAAGGCAGCCAGTTTATCTCTGTATTTTAGAAAGAACTAACTACCCGACTCCGCATTAAAGCACTATTATCTATAGCATACCACCTGGAAACGGATGGTTAAATAAAACGTGTAAACGCTATAATAAAACAGTATATTTGGATATACACGTTATACTTACAAGATGACTAGATTAACTGGCTTATATTTACCGAGTTTACCGCGAATAATTCCATTTCGGAAACTATAAAGGTCTCCCCGTTCTTGGCCAACTACGGCTAGCATCTATAAATGGGTTTTAAACCCTTTAGTAATGTTCCTCGCCCTGCTCGTTACGCCTTACAAGTTATAGAAGCAAATAAATTCATAAAGAAGATAGAGGAACTACAATAGTTCCTTACTAACGAAATAATATAGGCTTAATCTGTCTATAAAGCCGCAGCGAATAAGAAACAAACCCTAGCACCGGCCTACTAAATTAGTGACTTCGTCTGGCTAGATATAAGAAATTTAAACATAAAACAACCTGCTAAAAAGCTTAATTAGAAGAACGCTGGCCCTTATAAGGTTAAGAAGGTCGTCTCCTCCCACGCCTACTAACTAAAGCTCCCTAATACGGTTAAAATCCACCCCGTATTCCACACGTTAGTCCTCCGCCTTGCTACTTTTATATTAGACGCCCTGCCTAGATAGATACAAGACCCTCCCCTATTAGTTAAAGTGGATGGTAAGAATAAGTACTTTATTAAAAGAATTAACGACATTAAGTATGATAAATAGAAACGTTAATATATATATCTCACGAAATGGAGAGGCTTTATTAAGCCCTTATGGGAACCTATTAACTCTATAGGACTTATATAAGCCGCAGAAGACTTTCACGAACTCTATCTAGAACTACTATAGCCCTATCTCGCAGAAGCTTAAGTTTAAAGGGGGGGTACTATTATGGGACACCCCCGTAACACCTTATACACGTCTACCTGTTTCCACTAACTTAGCAACTAGAGACTAACCACAAGACGGCAATTTGCGGCAATCTAACGGTAATCTGCTATATTCTGCTATATTCCGCCAAGTTCTACTAAACCCTGCCAAGTTCTGCTAGGACTACCACCTGAATCCTATTCTGCTTTATGCACGTGTTAACTAAGCAACTAAGCTAACGATATATACCCTTTCTTCCCGTTTCCCTACCTTCTCTCCTTACGCAATGTCTTGACCTTATTACACAGTTTATGTACATAGCTTAATAATATCTACTTCGTTATATATTATCACTACTTATGCTTACTCCGTGATAGATATCTAGCGCTTTAGCTGCGGCCCATTTATACTTATATTACCACTAATATTAGTAAATAGACGTCTTAGCGTCTTTTTTAAGGTCATACTACCAGCTAGTATAGTACTAGAGGGGAGGATTAGCTAAAGAAACTGGTTTAAAGTTGTATTAGCACCAGCTATATAAGTAGAGGTAGTACTTCTTACTTAAGCAGAGCGGCGGGAAGTACTAGATTTACCTCTAGTTAATTCTACCAGCTAGAAGGGAGCTAACTCTATAGTAGCTAATACATTAGCCTATAAGTCTACGCGTTAAAATAAGCTTCCTAACTGCACTAATAAGCTACTAGGCGAAGCATACGGTTATTAAGCACTAATATACGATTAATTAGACAAACTATTTAAAAGCCGCTATAAGCGACAAGCCTAGGTTAATAGATAAGCTGCCAAACCACTATACCAACCCTATAGATATCCGTCTACACCTACCGCATAGGCTAATTCCCTTCTAGTATCCTACTACTAAGTTGCTATAGAGGGTGCTATAATGCGGCAGTTTGCCATTACCGTTAACACTAGATTACCGCAGATTGCTACTAACGATAGACTATTGCCAGTAGAATCATTAATAAGGCCATATTAATTCGCAATAACCGCACGTAGAAATCGCTGCGGAGATTAAACACCACGCTATAAACTAGCGCCACCTATATTCGAGCTAACAATACTATTAGACTTCTGCTATAGAGCTTAAAGGCTATACTATAAATTAACACCTAGGTTCTAAAATACAAACTAAGGCAGTAAAGAATTGTAAGGATAGTGCGGAGCTATATTAAGAAGCTATTAAGAATAATAGAGGCGCTATAGGGAGTTATTAGAATGCTAAAGGTTAAGTTAAGGGTTCTATAGATATATACTAGACGATTTTCAAGCGGGTAGCTATATATCTAGAGTATACGAATATTAAACATCTAGCCGTTAAAATAACTGCGATAGAGTAGTATACGTAGTCTAGGACTAGTTCGCCTATAAGTCTTAGGTTAATATAAGCTAAGATATTTAAGACTTAGTTATATTAGTTTGCGAGCTAGATACTAATAATAGCTATAAGGGCGGTAATACTTCGGTTTACAACGGTTAATTAAAACTAGCACTCTTTATAGTTAATATACTAATAGGTCCCTATTAACCTACTAACGGCAAAGGCGTCTATAATAAGCTTCTAGATATAGTAACATGTCTACTAGATTGCGACGCAGCCTATAAAACACTAGTACTAAAGTATTATATTTCTTTCTTACAAATAAAGCGGATAAGCGCGTCTACTTTATCTTCTAAGAAGCTATAATCCCATTTAGGTAATATCCACTTAAGGCTCTTATAAGTTAGCAGAGGTTAGATATAGAGCACGCGGATTTAATCGTTGGATATAATATAACTGGAAATTAGACTCTAAACTATATCCTAGTATATTATATTAAGCCATCCTTTAATCCACTTCTTAACACTTATAAATAGATCCTTTAAGTACTTGCTCTTCGTAATATTCCTAGTATATAGTGCGATAATATTATACTCCTTATAAGCCTATAACGAATTATCATAATTAGAGCAATAGCGTAGACCTCTAGATAACGGACTTATCTCCTTATATAGCTTAAGTAGAATATTATATAGACATCCAGTAGCTTTATTCGCGAGCTTATATAATATATCTAAAAGTACCGCCCGTTTCTCTATATTAGTCTTCGCCCTCTTTTATTTTTCTATATACTTGATCGGCAGGGCTAATAATATTATATTCTTATTAAGTATTTAATCCTCCTCCTCCCGAGCAGATACCTGCGAGATAATATTACTATTAATTATAACAAATAAAGCCAAATCGCTGGCGAAATCCGCTGCCCTATCCTCCTATATCGCCATCCTAGTAGTAATAAAGTTATAACCAAGTCAGGTAGATAGAGAGGCTATAGGTTTTTAAGACTTTCGCTTTAGCAGTGCAATATCTATAAGAGCACCCTTATACCAGTCTTTAATAAGGATAATTGCATATCCGGTAACACTATCGCGTTAGGCAGCCTGTCTAAATCACTATAGTATTATATTTAGGCTTTTATTAGAATAGTAACCGTATATAATAGAACGGATAATATCTGGAATATCCGCACTATAGGCTAGGGCGTCCGACGTAATAAAAATGCGGGTAGGTAAGTCTTCTGTATAGAAATTTCGATACTCCCTACTCTTATTAGATTTGGATAATATCGCATAATAACTCCGCACTGCTATTTTAGCCTACTTTATAGTATAGCCCTTAGTTATAAGACACGAACGGATAGTGTTTATACACCTATAGATATAATTTTTGGTATAAAGAAAGATAATCGTCTTAGGAATTAATTTAGGACTTAGAACCTTCCGTCCCTTCAGCTATATAGTACCTCCTACCGGATTTTAGATCCGCCCGACTAATTAATAAATAGAGGTAGCGGATATCCTACTAGGCACTATAGGCGTTTGGCTAGATAATACGGATATCTTTTTAGACCCTATAGATATCTAGCCAAGGGTCGCGGATATATAATCCTCCTCTACTACCGCCTCCTTAAATACCTCTTTAATAACAAAGAATAGTGCCTTGTAATTATTCTTATCCCTCCTCTTAATATAGCCCCTAATAATAGATAGGTCGGGCCAATTAATATCTATTTATTTAAGATCCGTCGTACTCTAATAAAACCCCACTAGCTTTATTACCTTTATATATATCTCCTTATTAAATGTTACAGTATATATAAACCACGGCACTATTAGACCAAGCAGTAATTAGACCTTAAAGAGCTGTGCGTAATAGGGCCGGAAGCTCTTACCCTAGTTAGCAATTAGATAACACTTATTAATTATAACTAAGGAAATATATAAGCAAAAAGTAGGCTAAGTAAGGATATAGTAGAACCGTTTACTTAATAGTAACTCTGGCGATACTAGAATATGCGTAAACCAACCCGCCTTAATATATTTTAGGATATCCGTATATACTTTTATCACCTCCGCACATATAAATACGGAATTTGCTCCTAAAATAGCCTATATTTTTAATAGCTGCTCCTCTCTAATTGCGTTTAGAGGCAATATAATAATAGTAACAGAAGCTTAAACCAGTAATGGAATCGCCTATATTATTATACTCTTACCCTATAATGTCTTTGCCGCTAGGAATAAGTCCCTCCACCCATATATTACCCGTCTTAACACCTTAATTTAACTAGGTTATCCGCTATACGGATATAGAAGCTTAATAGCTCTATCTATTACGCTTAACTATTTGTCCTTACTTGCCTCCTATAAGGCCAGAAGCTCGTCTTATACGTCCTATAACTGCGTCTCTGCTAGGGACGTAAGATCCTCCCATATACAATTATCTAGCTCCTACAAGCTTCGCGAGACCTACTAGTGTTCCTATTTAACTGCAGTCTTCTAACCCTAACGACTAGTGTTTTTCTTTTAAGCCATAGTGGTTTTCTATGCGGATATAGCGTCTAGTAGTAGTGGAGGTACTCTAGGCTAAGGGAGGATATTTTTAAAGAAGGACCCAACTATAGCACCTACTAGGTGTTGCAATAGCTTTAAGTAGTAGATATCTATATATCTATATAGTTTTATCTATATTAGTAGACTATTTAATAAGATATAATATATACTTAGGCTTTTAATAACGCGTTTTTTAACTTTAACGAAATTAATGTTAGAACTAAGTAGTAGCCGTATAATAAAATTCATACCATTTAGAAGCCCTAAGTCTTAAAAAAAAAGTGACTACGGGGTTTAATAATAACGCGTTGTGTGAATAAATAAATTAGATATCCGCAATCTCTGTTTTGCGGATTTTACTTAGGATTTTAATAAATCTCGCCAAACCCTCTTAGACGTGATTTTGCAATTTAGAAGACGGCGTAGGTTATTCCAATGCTAGCTAAAAAATCGCGTCTGAGCTCGCTGAGGTAAGGATGACTGATATTACCGGATGACTGATATTACCGGATGACTGATAAAACACGTTACCTCAGAAGCTCTTACCTTAGCAAGCTTAGACCATAGAATCAATTAGCGGATATCACTAACCTTTTTTATTAAAAAGTTAATTCTATAGTCTAAGAGACTTTCGCGAGATTTATTAAGCGGTCTAACTTGTTTTATATATAAAACGGTTACCTTCTTTAATAAAATTAATCTATACCCCTATAATAGCTATTATCTTAAAAATACCGTTAAATTAATCTGTAAAAGCGGCTCTATAATTAATTAATATATCTACCCTATTAGCCCCCATAATATTAAGTAGAAAGCGCCACCAAATAGGTAATATATTAATAATTAAACCCCCCACTCCTATTATAAATATAACACCAGTTAACCGGCGGACGCCTATCTAAATACTAGCTAGAGCATCTACCGAGCAGATATTACGCCTAGTAATAAAGGAAAAAAAGTTAGAGTTATTATAGAGTATTTACGGGGCTAAGAATGGTCCTTTAGTAATCTTTCTTTAGCGTAGCTATAGTATAGTACTAGTAAAAGACAACGCTTAAAAAAAAAGAAGGTAAAGGAGCTTATTATTACCCTTTTAGGGGGTAAAAAAACCTATAATATAATTAAGGAGGCTATAGATATTTATTTAGAACTAGTTAATATGGTTATAAATATTCTTTATAAGGAGCTTTATAATCTTTAGCAGAAGACAGTTATTTTTAGCCTATAGAAGTTAGATCTTAAGTTTAATAACATTTAACTTTTATAGGGCTATAAAGTAATTAGCTAATATGCCCCTCTACTCTACTAACTAATAGAAGGATTATTAATATAATTAAAAAGTAATAAATTATAAAATCCGCATCTAGGGCGGGTTATTCTTCTTATATCTATCCTTTTATTAGGCCGCGCTTAAAGCTCCACTAACTATTTTACTTAGCTTCTTAGTTTTATCTTTAAGGTATAAGTATAAAGCGTTAGGTTCTATTACTACTTTATAGGCTAAGACTTATTAACGGATATTAAACACTTAACTCTTAAAAGATAGGATTGACTAAACGCTTTAAGGAAGGTTATAATATTAGTGGCGGATATACTAGCGCTAATATTATTAAAGACTTACCTCTAATTAATGTCTACTCTTAATAATATCTATATTATATATAATAATTTTAACTATCTTAAGCGATTACGATATTAGTTAGTTAGAGATACTAGTATTTTCTATTTCTATACTACTAGAAAACTTATCTATAGATTTTATATTCCCTTTAGTGGCCTTCTTTAAAGTATACTATATAACTAGGTATAGCTTTAGATTAAGGATATTACTAAGGCGCTAGGTAATATATATAATAGCATTTAGAATTAGATATTAATTTTTATAATTATAGATGCTCTCTAAAGCGCGTATCCGGCTACTTTAAATAGTATTTTTAAATCTAATACCGAACTTAAATATCCGCGTATACCGGAGATTAATATTCTGCTATTTATAAAGATAACTTATATAAACCTAGGCCCTATTATAGAGAGCGAGGCTTCTATAAATAGTAACTACTATATACTTAAGATAATCTTTCTAGAGTAACTATAGCTTAATTATAATAACGATTTTTAGGACCGATTATATCTAGTATATAGTAATTAGAAAACTATAAAGCTTATTTATACCTATAAGCGGAAGTAGGCGGAGGCTACGCTCTTATATAATAGCTACTATTAAGTACTACCTATTCTAGGTCTTTAGCACCTCTAGTTAAACTTCCTATATATAATTATAAGGACTTTCTTTAGTGGTAAGTAATATACGCAGCAGTACTTTACGCTCTATACTTATATAAATTACCTTAGGCAATAAAATATCCCTATAAAGCGCCCTTTCTTTTACTATCTTAAGGAGCTAGTACTGCATAGTTTTAATACCTATATTATTACACTCTTCTTAATATATATCTGCGATAGGCTTAATATCTATAAAGAAGGTGCAGTTAAAAGATATATTAGATCTTTAACGCCTAAGCAGTTTCTATAGTATATTAAGGATATCCGCGCAGTAGGTTTTAGCTCTAAAGTTAGCCGCAAGGCTAATAAATTAGTTTATCCACAGCCCTTTGCCTATAGAGGTTTTCGGATTATAGATTAATTACTTATAGTACCTAGCTCCGCTACTATAAGCTAGCCTATTTAGATTATTAACGTAGAGTTCTTTAATTATATTTAGTATTTATAGGTAGTTAAAATATATAAAGTGTTAAAATACGCTATTAAGTATATGGATATCGGCCTTTTAAAGCGTATAATTGCTCACCTTTACCTTTACTTTACTAGATTAAGGAGTAATAACTATATATCTAAAATAATATACTTCTAGAGGTTAATTATAACGGAGGTATATAATCTAGTACTTTAGTAGGCCGTACTAGTAAATAGGCTAATTAATAATTGCAGAGAGCTAAATAGCCTTTTTAAAGCTAATTAACTTAATAAACTACTAAATCTTTAGCTAAAGGAGTTACTCTAATTACGCAGAAACTTAATCTTTAAAGTAGACTCTCTATTTAGGTGGAGTATTCTTACTATAAGCTATATTAGACCTCTTTATACTAAGTTTAAGAACGCGTTTAGTAAGCGGATAATATTTAATTATATAATTAAGTCTCTAGCGGTTAATATCTAGTCCCTTACGGATATAATTGCTAAGGATTTAATTATACATTAGCGTATATAGGACGTTAGATTTAAGGTACCTACTATTCTTTAACTTAAATTAGAGCGGCTCTTATAGGGCAGCATTACTAATTTTAATATACGAATGTCTTATATTAGCGGTTTACTATATAACCCTTATAAGAACGGATTTAATAAGGCTATAAATAATATACTAAAGGACTTTTAAATGCTTAAGCTTATAGTACATTTTTATCTTTATATTAATTAAGTTCTTTTTATTAATATTAACTCTAGCTAGCATATAATCTTTTTAGTGCGTAGTATATAATATAATAGTAGGCTATTTTATAGTATAGATATATAAATATTTTTATTTTAGCTTATATAGATATTTTTATATTAGCTTATATAGATATTATTATCTTAGCTTATACGGATATTATAATATTAATTAAGTATATTTATTAAATATAAGGCAGAGACTTGGTTCCTATATATATAGTAGTAAAAAGGTATAAGCTATTATTTTATTATTATAAACTAGTAATAATAGCTAACCTATAGCAATAGCTAACTTATATCTACCTATATTTAATATCTAGTAGCCCAGCATTGCGTATAAGTATAATAATACTATACCTTAGGAACGTAAGCTTATCCTTTATCTTACTTAGAGAATCTTTAAACTTATTAAACTAGTAATTTATAGCTCAAATATCTTTTACTATATTAGTTACCCATTTACAAACTATATTAACGTACGTAGAAACAACAATTGCTAAATACACCCTAATAGACCCGGCGCTAGCGAAAGTAATAGTAATAATAGTAGTACCTAGCGTGCTAGCAATTAGCAAAAGGGTTAGAGGAGCGGTAGTAGAGTAGGTGCCCCTACGGCCGTGCGTACTGCTATAAGTAGGAGTCTTAATAGGAGGGGAGGTCTTAGTAGGGGGAGGCGTAGTGGTATAGGCGGGGATAGTATAAGAACGAAGCTATACGGATATTAGTAATATCCATATTATTAAAATGCGGATAGTATACCTTCTTAGTAAGTATTTTAGCCAGATTACTAGCAGAAGCTAATTACGCACGTTTTTTACCTTAAGGTATAACTAGCTCTAGATTTAGTAAAATCTTCTATACGCGCGTTAGCTAATAGAATAATAGTATACTATTAGTATGTACCTTTCCGCATGACCTACTACCTATATAATATCTTAAGTATATACCCCTAAAATATGGCCTAAAGTCCTTCTTGTAAACGCGATATTTATAGCTATACTTTTCGTATAGAGTATATAGCGGATTGCGCAGCTTACTAAAGCTACCCTTAATATTCTAGACGTGTGTTAATATCTACTAGCGACTTTCCTTTATATTATTCTAAATACTAGCTTTTAGAGTATACCATTTATTCGCTAATAGTATTTAGATAGGAAGGCGCTTATTTATATTAGGAGTACTATAGAGATTATAAGGGCTGCAGAGGTTGTAAGGGCTATAGAGATTATAAGGGCTATAGAGATTACGAGAGTTAGTATTATTAAGGTCCTTATCTTTATCGCCATCTAAAGATTCGCTATTTAAAAAAACCTTATATATAGTGTTTGGGTCACTATAAGAGGTAAATTAGTAGATAAGATACTAAAATAGTATAACTAATATATATGATTTAATAGCTATCTTAAGCTTTATATTCGTATTAGCAGCCTTTTTAGCCTACTTTTTAAGAAAAGAAGATAAATAAGCCTTATTAAGCCTCTTTTTAAAAGTATTAGGCGGCAGTAGTAGAGAGGTAGATAATAAAGTAGTGGATAGCAAAGTAGCCTATAGTAAAGATGTAGGTAATAGAAAGGTATCTAGTAAAAAAATAAGCGGGCTTTTAGCAGATTTTGCTCTATCTTTATTATTATTATTTACTAAATCCTATAAAGAGCGCCTTAGTATATATTTCCTAAAATTATATTAGCTATAGGTATAATTTAGTATTAAAAAGCTTACTCTTTAGGAACAGAGCCTAAAGGCTTAGTAAGAGTAGCTATAGCGTGCTTAACAGCATTAAACTCCTTATCGTTAACGTTATATATATTAAGTTCCTTAACCGCCTAGTTGCTATTATTTATATTAATATTATTTAGAGGTATAAATAAAGGTATTATAAATTATAGTATTCTAAGGGATAGTATATAAAATAATAATAATAAAGTTTATGGTGCGGTGCTGTAAGGTAAAAGATTAGTAGAGGAAGAAGAGGTATAAAGGTTAATTAAGGTAAATATCCACGCTGCTAATTTTATTAAATTAGCTTACTAATAAATAATCGCTGCTATAGTAACTTGTTTTAGTAAATATTAACGGTATAGATATCCTTATCCTAGCCTATATAGATATTATAATATTAATTAAGTATATCTATTAAATATAAGGTAGAGACTTAATTCCTATATATATAATAGTAGAGAGATAAAAGCTATTATTTTATTACTCTAAACCTATAATAACAGCTAACCTATATCTACTTAAATTCTATATTTAGCAACCTAGTGTTATATATAAGTATAGTAGTACTATACCTTATAAACGCAAGTTTATCCTTTATCTTACTTAGAGAATTTTTAAGCTTACTTAACTGGCGATCTATAGCCTGAGCATCTTTTGCTATTTTAGTTACCTATTTATAAACTATATTAACGTGTATAGAAATAGCAATTGCTAAATACGCCCTAATATTTTCTGTGCTAGTAGGAGCGGCAGTAGTACTAGAAGCAGCACTATACGTACTAGGAATTAGTAAAAGAGTAGGAGAAGTAGCGGCAAAATAGGTACCTCTATGGCTATATATATTACTATAAGTAGAAGTTTTAGGGGGAGGGGAGGTCTCTAAAGGGGGGATAGTGCGGGTATAAAGCTATACGGATATTATACCTTCTTAGTAGGTATTTTAGCCGGACTACTAACAAAAGCTAATTACGCACGTTTTTTACGCTAAGGTATAACCGGCTTTAGTATTAGCAAACTATCCTATATATATATTGGCCGATAGAATAGTAGTATATTATTAGTATATACCTTTTTACACGACCTACTACTTAAGCAATATCTTAAGTATACACCTCTAAAATATAGCCTAGAGTTTTACTTATAAACGCGATATTTATAGTCTTACTTAACGTATAGAGTATATAGTAGATTACGTAGTATACTAGAGCTACCCTTAATATTCTAAATATAGGTATATATCCGCTAGTGAGCTTCCTTTATATTCTCCTAAGCACTAGCTTTTAGGGTATACTATTTATTTACTAATAGCACCTAAATAGAAAGGCGCTTATTTGTATTAATATCTAACGTTATAGCTTAGGCTATTTATATACTATAGAGATTATAAAAACTACGGAGATTATAAGATAATAGAGGAGGGCTTTTAGAAGAGTCGGCGTTATTAAAATTACTCTCTTTATTATTGTTCGTACTAACTTAATAGCACGAGTGAGTCAGATCCAGGGGCACGAAATACGTATAGTATTGTATGCTCTTTTGGATAATGGTAACTGTCGATTATATTAAGCAGACTACGTGGTCTATATACTAATGCACCTCCCCCCTAATTAGTTAGTGCTTTATAAGTGCACCAGACGCGTAAGCGAGTGGTTAGTGCACTAAACGCGTAAACGCGTACCTAGTGTACCGAA
>Ga0307515_10009550_pt1 | contig 18741 bp, 16 predicted proteins | sample 17_EM_MG_FD_194513 | JGI IMG/M metagenome (GOLD analysis project Ga0307515, IMG submission 194513) | Populus trichocarpa ectomycorrhiza microbial communities from riparian zone in the Pacific Northwest, United States - 17_EM | ecosystem: Host-associated > Plants > Roots > Unclassified | place...
CTGCTGAATATCATCACAAGTAAGGTTCTTGACTTGTGGTGTTTTCGATTTGTAGTGAAAATCATGAGAAAAATCATAACAAGTCACCCAACCCGGTGAAAATCATCACAAGTACTTCCACCAGTGGGGGTCCAAGGTTCTACAAAGCCGAGAGCCGCCATGCCATGTGTGGGCTGTGCGCTGGGATACAGGTATTAGTGAGGCATATGCAATGGTTGTAAAACACGTGTACATAGAGGGCTCGCTCCCAGAGTCGTTACACGATCCGACCGAACCTGGGCACGGTCTTTGAGCTGTCAGCCGCTGGACACAAACAACACCTTGAATATTATCATGCTCACCTTCCAGTATACAGACAACATTGAGTAGGTGTCCATGGAAATGTGGGGCAGGCGGCAACAATGCGGTCCAAGTTTGAAACAAAGAACATGCGAGCCGCGTGTTGGGTACGGGGTGACACCCCGAGCTACAAGGATCAGTAAAGAGATAAAAAATATTATCTACATGGTATTCCCTGCATTCCAAGGATGTGTGGTCCAATTACCGACAATGAGTGGAAGCCCCTATCAATCACGTGACTGCACATGTTCTGCAGATATGCACGCTGACTACATTCTTGTATGCGCGTGATTAATCTGACCTGTAGGTATTTTAGTCTGAATTTTATGCGCGACGGATGAGCGGGGCGGGCGGCGGCAGCGTTGGGAATATCCAACACATTTCCGGGACGTTTTGCCGTTTGCCGGGCAGGAGAGGGCGGCCAGGGCAGGTGGCCGGCGTGGGTGGCCGGTGGACAGGTGACGGCGACGACGGACAGATGACAGCACCGGCCGGCGGGGCGGATGGCAGCGGCGTTGGGAATATCTTACATATTCCCGGGAGGGGCGGGCACGATGCCCGGTGGGAGACGCCGGGTGGGAACGGCGACAGCGATGGCGGCGGATGACACATGACAGCAACGACGAACGGATGACACAACGGGCGCGTGGCACGACGCCGACGGGTGGTACGACGGTGGTACTGACGGTAGTATAGAGGAGTACTGACGGTCGTGAGAGCTACTGACGGTTTTACCGACGGGTGCCAGCTTTGCCAATGTTTGCCCTATATAGAGGATGAGTAAAGGTTGTACAACCGCCCTATAGATAGGGCGAACTTGGCGACGTATAGGTGGGTGGGATCTACTTGTAAAGTCGCTCACCTACCCTCGCTTGGAGTCTCTTGCGGTCGATGTTATGCTCGATCGCCTCAAAAATGAATGGTCTGAGCCCTGGCACTCACGTAGGTTCAAACGGCTACCCGCCCAGCGTATCATCAGATGCGTGACTGTCGCACTTTCGTTCTCTGACAAGAAATATCTCTCAGCCAGAGTTCACGAGGGGAACTGTGAGTATCTTTGCGGTGATCTACTGCAGGAGCTTACGGAGTCCGTTCCATCCCTGGAGGAACTACGTTTACTGCATGTCCCATATCTCCATGCGCCTTTCATATGGCCCTCCCCCACAGTGCTATGCAATCTCCAGAAATTGGAGCTGCAAGTACCAGCAATGGTATACAATGAATACATTCCAGTGATAGAGCTCCCAAATCTACGGGACCTACGATACTATGGCGTCGTGACCCCAGCGACGACACAGCTTCCGAGAATCCGTACTCCCTGCCTTGAGTATCTCGAGGTCATGCACAGTCGTACAGCCATCCATCCGATTCTTGGGCGAGTAGATCGGCATTGGCCGAACATGGCCAGGCGAATCATCAGTGTCGAAAAATACAGTAAAAGCCGAGAAAATACTTCAAAAGAGTTTCCTACGGATGAATTCCTTCCAAACCCCCAAGGGCCTGACTTGTATCTTCCTGTCGTTCACGAATCGGTGGCACTTCGAGAGCTCCGATTGCACTTCGGGGACGTGGTGCGTGGACCGCAGTTTAAGTTGACCCGTTTCCCTGAACTTAGAGCATTACATTGCTCTCTGTCGATTTTCCGGCTTATTGATGCACCGAGGCTTGAGGAACTCCATTTCTTGTGGCCGGGGAGGCTGGAAGTACTGCATTTGGGGTCGCCCCCATCGGGAGAACGGGTGCAAACGATGTTGCGCGGTATCATAACACTCGATTTATATAGTCACCTTAACCCGACATTTCATGAGGATCCCCCTGCCGGTAAGATAGAAGTTGGCGAGTGGATGCTTTGTTTACATTCGTTGCAAACACTGATACTAGGTCAATACTTTGCATCCGTCGATGATTTAATTGGCTGTCTATGGAGTAATCCCACATTGTGCCCAAAGCTCACGACGATTGACAGTTTCACCTACCCCCGGCGTTGGTCTTCTCTTCGAGATTGCATCGAGAAACGAAATCACCTCGCTATGCAGGACCTATCGGTTCATCCGATACGTACTTTGCGTTTCCCTGTGGCTCTCCACCGAAATATTTCGGATCGATTGAAGGAGTCTCTATCAGGGGAGTTCGCTGGCCCCTTTATAGCTGTGCCTCTTCAGCCATACGCTTTAGAAGAGCTCATTCAACCTGACGACGAGGTCGAACAGCGCTCCGAAGCGTCGTGCTCCCATTGTATTCGCAGTGGGAATGCGTTCGAATGCTTAAGACCTGGAATGGAAGATCCCAACTGGAACTACTACATCGGGCGGAGTTGCACCCGTCACTCGAACCGTGGCACAGATCGGGGAGTGACGATCACTGCGTACAATGTGCAACTTTCAGGATATTTGGAAGGCGCGTAAGCCTCGGTGTGCTTGCTAAGTACGTATAGTACTCTGATCCCACAAAATTCTACTAAACTAAGGCTGGACGGTCACAGGGTGGCAATGTCACCAAATTACTTACTCAAACGCACTGGCCATTCAGGAAGATACCATCAATCGTCCGGGATCTTTGGAATTATGAAAATTGAGGAGTGAGAAATGTAATGATGCGGAATTGCGATCCAAATTTGCCTTAAAAGCATGAAATGACAGGATGAGTACACCCACGAGAACACATCGAGCATGGTATGAGGTAATGTTGGTCAGTCTGACCCCATTTCGACACCACATCGCCCACAATGCGCGGGCCACTTTCTGTCTTACGCAAAAAACAAGTACCGGCGAAGCTGAACTTTGTATTGTTCTTTTGTCAGGCCCCTAATTCCAATGGTGCGGAAAGGTGGATAGGGCAGCGAAATGCCCACGGATTGGTGATAGACAGATGACAGACAGAGGAAATGGTCGAGGAAACGGGAACTGTGAGATCGAGACCATGGAAAAGAAGCCAAACAACGATGGAAAAGACATCGACGGGCATTCGGGTTGTTCCGAGCGAACCGTGAGTGGGGTGGTGAAAATGTTGGTGTGCGATCGCGGTAATAGAGGGAGGTGGGGTACAAATCACTCAACAGCCAAGTAGCAGGTATAAGAAACGGGGATTGAGACTGAGACACGAGCAGACGATATTTGGATTTTGTATTGGACAAGGTTAATTGGCCCTTGCATGGAGCCGCAAATGGGCTCGAGGGAGGCAACAAGTGATGATGCAAGGCAAATGCAAATGATGAGGGTTCACACAGTGCACAACGTGGCGGCCCTGACTCGTATCTGGCCTGTACTGCAACCTGAATGGTGCATTCCGTCTCCGACCGATCGACCGCTCGATCGAGAAACCCCACGCGCGGCTGCTGCCCGTGATGGAAAGCGACATCGCAGATTGTTCATCTACAAATGTGCGCTCCGTTCTATTACGTCATGCCCCCTTGCGAGCGGAATGGCTGCTGCGGCGTTCTTGGCGCGTTGGGTGCGCGGAATGATTTACCGTTGGACGTTCTTGCGTTTAAGGATTGGGGTCATATGGTGTGTGTTGAGTGAGTGCGACTCATCACACGCTATGTCTTTGGTGTTTTGTGTTTCGTTCCTGTATGGTATATTTAGCGCATTGTTTGCCCATATATACTTCACGGTTGTCTCCTGACTCTCTCTAGCGTTAGGTCTGGTCGTGCTCGTTCAACAGTGTGGATGGACATTGTCGCCGTTGAGAGGTGATATGGAGTTGTTGCTTTGTTCCTGAACCGTTGAGCCTCTTGGAATACTCAACTCCAGGCGAACTCAATCGCACATCATACATACAGCTGCGATGAATCAGGGGGCAGAACCTGATATTGGTGATGCCCACCAAACGTTGAAATCTACGAAAACGAAGATGCGCGAGATCATTGCGCGAATCGAAGCAGATCAAGAGAATCAAGGACGGGCACCGGACGCCCAGGTGAGCATTATATGAGATTTGATTCACTCATTGTGTCTCATAGTAATTAGACATTCCCAATACCTGCCGGGTACGGCTCGGTTGCTTTGAAGCAGGAGTTCAACTCACTCTTCGTAAAGGCACGCGCAATAGACCGCGTGACTAACCCTCACCCAATGACGCGAATGCCCGTTGACATCATATGCGAAATCTTCGAGGCAGCGGCTCGTGCCGATCCTGATGCCCCGCTCCTGTTAACGATGACTTGCGAGGCATGGAAGAGACTGGTGATTGAAACTTCTAGATTATGGAGTGACATCAGAATTGACGTTGATAATGATGATGTGCTCGAGAGCCTTCATCTCTCCCTTCTTCTGTCCAAAAATTGGCCACTGGATATCGCAATTACCGGTGTATGTGCGTCAGATGAAATAGTCAATGGACTTACCCCTCATGTGCATCGCATCAGAGCACTTGAGTTATTCATGCATCGGGAAGCACGAGTACCATTCCGCGTTCTCGGGAGTACGCCACCAAATGGCCTAAGCTCCTTATGCCAACTGGCGATCGAGTCTGCTTCCTATGATGAGAACACCTCTGCCCCTTCGAAGCATCCGCTCGAACGTGCCAGCGATGATCAGAACACCATCAGTGAAACAGATTTGTTCCTCATTAAGTCCCTGCCTTTGCTCTCATCTCTCAATGCTCTTGTCCTTCATGTCCCTGGGATTGTGAGCATGGAGCAATTGCAATTTCCCAGAGTTGAAAGTTTGAGACTGGTTTTGAAGGACACCCCTATCGTATTAGAAAACCTGACATGCAACAATTTGAAGAACCTCGATGTTGTCCTTGATGACACCTCGAGAGAAGGGTGGTGGGATCTACTCGTAAAGTCGCTCACCTACCCTCGCTTGGAGTCTCTTGCGGTCGATGTTACGCTCGATCGCCTCAAAAATGAATGGTCTAAGCCCTGGCACTCACGTGGGTTCAAACGGCTACCCGCCCAGCGTATCATCAGATGCGTGACTGTCGCACTTTCGTTCTCTGACAAGAAATATCTCTCAGCCAGAGTTCACGAGGGGAACTGTGAGTATCTTTGCGGTGATCTACTGCAGGAGCTTACGGAGTCCGTTCCATCCCTGGAGGAACTACGTTTACTGCATGTCCCATATCTCCATGCGCCTTTCATATGGCCCTCCCCCACAGTGCTATGCAATCTCCAGAAATTGGAGCTGCAAGTACCAGCAATGGTATACAATGAATACATTCCAGTGATAGAGCTCCCAAATCTACGGGACCTACGATACTATGGCGTCGTGACCCCAGCGACGACACAGCTTCCGAGAATCCGTACTCCCTGCCTTGAGTATCTCGAGGTCATGCACAGTCGTACAGCCATCCATCCGATTCTTGGGCGAGTAGATCGGCATTGGCCGAACATGGCCAGGCGAATCATCAGTGTCGAAAAATACAGTAAAAGCCGAGAAAATACTTCAAAAGAGTTTCCTACGGATGAATTCCTTCCAAACCCCCAAGGGCCTGACTTGTATCTTCCTGTCGTTCACGAATCGGTGGCACTTCGAGAGCTCCGATTGCACTTCGGGGACGTGGTGCGTGGACCGCAGTTTAAGTTGACCCGTTTCCCTGAACTTAGAGCATTACATTGCTCTCTGTCGATTTTCCGGCTTATTGATGCACCGAGGCTTGAGGAACTCCATTTCTTGTGGCCGGGGAGGCTGGAAGTACTGCATTTGGGGTCGCCCCCATCGGGAGAACGGGTGCAAACGATGTTGCGCGGTATCATAACACTCGATTTATATAGTCACCTTAACCCGACATTTCATGAGGATCCCCCTGCCGGTAAGATAGAAGTTGGCGAGTGGATGCTTTGTTTACATTCGTTGCAAACACTGATACTAGGTCAATACTTTGCATCCGTCGATGATTTAATTGGCTGTCTATGGAGTAATCCCACATTGTGCCCAAAGCTCACGACGATTGACAGTTTCACCTACCCCCGGCGTTGGTCTTCTCTTCGAGATTGCATCGAGAAACGAAATCACCTCGCTATGCAGGACCTATCGGTTCATCCGATACGTACTTTGCGTTTCCCTGTGGCACTCCACCGAAATATTTCGGATCGATTGAAGGAGTCTCTATCAGGGGAGTTCGCTGGCCCCTTTATAGCCGTGCCTCTTCAGCCATACGCTATAAAGGAGCTCATCCGACCTGGCGACAAGATCGGACACCGCCCCGAAGGGTTGTGCTTGAGTTGTATTCGCAGTGGGAATGCGTTCGAATGCTTAAGACCTGAAATGAAAGATCAAGGGCTGAGGTACCATGACGCCCCCTTTGTCAAGTTGGGTTGCACCCGTCATTGGAATCGCGGCACAGATCGGGGAGTGACGATCACTGCGTACAACGTGCAGCTTTCAGGATATTTGGACGGCGCGTAAGCCTTTGTGTGCCTGCTAAGTACGTATAGTGCTCTGATCCCACAAAATTCTACTAAACTAAAGCTGGACGGTCACAGGGTGGCAATATCACCAAATTACTTACTCAAACGCACTGGCCATTCAGGAAGATACCATCAATCGTCCGGGATCTTTGGAATTATGAAAGCTGAGGAGTGAGAAATGTAATGATGCGGAATTGCGATCCAAATTTGCCTTAAAAGCATGAAATGACAGGATGAGTACACCCACGAGAACATGTCGAGCATGGTATGAGGTAATGTTGGTCAGTCTGACCCCATTTCGACACCACGTCGTCCACAATGCGCGGGCCACTTTCTGTCTTACACAAAAAACAAGTACTAGCGAAGCTGAACTTTGTATTGTTCTTTTGTCAGGCCCCTAATTTCCAATGGTGTGGAAAGGTGGATAGGGCAGCAAAATGCCCACGGACTGGTGATAGACAGATGACCAAACAGAGGAAATCGTCGAGGAAACAGGAACTGTGAGATTGAGACCATAGTCAAGATCATGAACAAGAAGCCAAACAACGATGGAAAAGACATCGACGGGCATTCGGGTTGTTCCGAGCGAACCGCGAGTGGGGTGGTGAAAATGTTGGTGTGAGCGATCGCAGTAATAGAGGGAGGTGGGGTACAAATCACTCAACAGCCAAGTAGCAGGTATAAGAAAAGGGGATTGGGACTGGGACACGAGCAGACGATATTTGGGTTTTGCATTTGACAAGGTTGTCCCTTGCACGGAGCTGCAAATGGGCTCGAAGGAGGCAACAAGTGATGATGCAAGGCAAATGCACATGATGAGGGTTCACACAGTGCACAACGTGGCGCCCTGACTTGTATCTGGCGTGTACTGCCACCTGAATGGTGCATTCTGTCTCCGACCGCTCGATCGCGCAGCCCCACGCGCGGGCTGCCCATGACGGAAAGCGACATCGCAGGTTGTTCATCTACAAAGGTGCGCTCCGCTCTATTACGTCATGCCCCCTTGCTAGGCGGAATGGCTGCTGCGGCGTTCTTGGCGCGTCGGGTGCACGGAATGATTTACCGTGGAACATTCTTGCGTTTAAGGATTGGGACCATATGGTGTGGATAGACATTGTTGCCGTTGAGAGGTGATGTAGTGATGTTGCTTTGTTCCAGCCTCTCAGAATACTCCACTCCAAGCAAACTCAATCGCACATCATACATACAGCTGCGATGAATCAGGGGGTAGAACCTGATATTGGTGATGCCCACCAAACGTTGAAATATACGAAGGCGAAGATGCGTGAAATCATAGCGCAGATCGAAGCCAATCAAAAGGGTCACGGACAGCCACTGGACACTCAGGTGAGCATTATATGAGACTTGACTCACTTATTGGGCTCATAGTACCCAGACATTCCCAATACCTACCAATTACGGTCCGATTGCTCTGAAGCAGGAGTTCAACTCACTTTTCGTGGAGGCACGCGCAATAGATCGCGTGATTAACCCTCACCCAATCACACGAATGCCCGTTGACATCGTGTGCGAAATCTTCAAGGCAGCAGCTCGAGCCGACCCTGATGCCCCGCTTCTGTTAACGATGACTTGCGAGGCATGGAAGAGACTGGTGATTGAAACTTCTAAATTATGGAGTGACATCAGAATTGACGTTGATGATGATGATGGGCTCAAGGCCCTTCATCTTTCCCTTCTGTTGTCCAAAACCTCGCCGCTGGATATCACGATTACCGGTGTATGTGCGTCAGATGAAGTAGTCAATGGACTTAGCCCTCATGTGCATCGTATCCGGGCACTTGAGCTACCCCTCTATCGAGAAGCGCAAGTACCATTTCGCGTTCTCGGGAGTACGCCACCGAATGGTCTAAGCTCCCTATGCCGACTGGCGATCGGGTCTGCCTCCTATAATGAGGCTACACCCGTCCCTTCGAAGTATCCTCTCGAACGTGCCAGCCATTTTCGGAACACCATCAATGAAACGGATTTATTCCTCATTAAATCCCTGCCTTTACTCTCATCCCTCAATGCTCTCGTCCTTCATGTCCCTGGGGTTGTGAGCATGGACCAATTGCAATTGCCCAGAGTTGAAACTTTGAGACTGGTGTTGAAGGACACCCCTATGGTATTAGAAAACCTGACGTGCAACAATTTGAAGAGTCTCGATATTGTTCTTCATGGCACCTCGAGAGAAGGGTGGTGGGATCTACTCGTAAAGTCGCTCACCTATCCTCGCTTGGAATCTCTTGCGGTTGATGTTACGCTCGATCGCCTCAAAAATGAATGGTCTAAGCCTTGGGACTCGCGTGGGTTCAAACGGCTCCCTGCTCAGCGCATCATCAGATGCGTGACTGTCGCACTTTCGTTCTCTGACAGGCGATATCTCTCAGCCATACGTCCCGAAAGAAACGCCGAGTATCTTTGCGGTGATTTACTGCGGGAGCTTACGGAGTCCGTTCCATCTCTGAAGAGGCTACGTTTACTGCACGTCCCATATCTCCACGCACCTTTCATATGGCCCTCCCCCGAAGTGTTAGGCAATCTTCAACAATTGGAGATGCAGGTACCAGCGGGCGTAAACGACGAATATATCCCGGTGATAGAGCTGCCAAATCTACGCGATTTGCGATACTATGGCGTCGTGACTCGAGGGACGACACAGCTTCCGAGACTCCGTACTCCCTCTCTCGAGTATCTCGAGATCATGGACACTTATCAGGCCATGCACCCGATTCTCGGGCGGGTAGACAGGCATTGGCCGAATGAGGCGAGGCGAGTAATCAGAGACCACAGATACAGTAAAAGTCGAGGCAATAGTTCAAAAGATTTCCCTACGTCTGAATCCCTTCCAGAACTCGAAGGACCTGACTTGTATCCTGTCATTCACCAATCGGTGAGACTTCGAGAGCTCCGGTTGTACTTCAGGCACGCAGAACTGTGGGGACTACAGTTTCTGATGACCCGCTTCCCTGAACTTAGAGTATTATATTGCTCTCTTTCGCATTTCCAGCTTATCGATGCACCGAAGCTTGTGGAACTTCATTTGCTGTTCCCGGAGATCAGAATGGGCACGCCACAGTCAAGGGAGCCCCCATCGACAGAACAGGTACAAACAATGTTGCGCAGTCTCATAACATTCGATTTATACAGTCAGCTTGGCATAAGATTTTTTGGGCATACCATTAAGGGGGATATGAGGATGGACCATTGGATGCTTTGTTTTCATTCGGTGCAAACGCTGATTCTAGGTCACACGCTTGCACCCATTGACATGGTTATCGACTGCCTATGGAACAATCCCACATTGTGCCCGAGGCTCACGACAATTGACACGTTCAGCTACCCCCAGCGATGGACTTCTCTTCGAGAATGCATCGAGAAACGAAACCACCTTGCTATGCGGGACCCATCGGTCCATCCAATACGTACTTTGCGTTTCCCTCTGGCACTTCATCCAAATATATCGGATCGATTGAAGGAGTCTCTATCAGGGGAGTTCGCCGGCCCCTTTGTAGCTGTGCCTTATCAGCCATACGCTTTAGAAGAGCTCATTCAGCCTGACGACAAGGTCGAAAAGCGCCCCGATGGGTGGTGCTTTAGTTGTGTCCGCAGTGGTAACGCGTTCGGATGCGTATTACCTAAATGTAAAGATTTTCCTTCGTACGCCTACTACGCCAAGTGCGGTTGCCCTCGTCACTGGAAGCACGGCGCAGACCGTGGAGTGACGATTACTGCGTATAACTTGCAGCTCTCTGGATACTTGAAAGGTGCATAAACCTCAGTCTACGTGCTGCGTGCGTATAGCACTCTAGTTCCATACAAATTCTGCTAAAACTATCGCGAGGTCAGAGAGTGAAGAGTGTGACCTCAATGGAGCAGCTTGTGTACATGGCCATCCAGGCAGAGATATGGGAATAGTATCACTCATCCGTAGTCTTTGTATATGAGATTGAGAAATATAGAGGGAGTATGTGTCGAACATTGCCGTAAATGAGAGGTACAGTGCAGGGGGAGAGCATAGTTCGTCAGTCGAACCCAATTTTGACACGACAACACTGTCGAACCAAATGCGCGGTCATAAGGCTCTCTCTTACGCACAGAATAAGTACCAGCGAACCCAAACTTTGTATTGTTCTTCTATCCAGCATCCAATTGCCAACAAGCGAGGAAAATATTTGTACGGCAACGGCTAGGTAAGCGAAATGTTGACAGGCAAAAGGTAGAGGAAACAGGAACTGTAAGACCGAGACCAGAGCCAAAACCATGGACGAGAAGCCAAACGACGACGGGACAAAGTCAAGCAAAGTATCGACGGGTGTTCGGGTTGGACTAAGCGAACCACCAGTGGGGTGGTGAAGATCTTGGTGTGAGTGATCGCAGTGATAGAGGGAGTTGGGGTAGGGTGATGCAACAGCCAAGTAGCAGGCATAAGAACAGGAAACTGAAACTGAGACATGAGCGGACGAAATGTTTTGTATTGGACAAGGCCGCGGCCGGCCCTTGGGGAGCCGCAAATAGCGACATAAACAATTCGAGGGAGGCAACAGGCGATGATACAAGGCAAGTGAAAATGATGAGGGTTCAGATAGTGCACACCGCGGCGGCCCTGCCTAACTTGAACCGCCACCATTCCGCCTCCAAACCGCTCGCGCAGCTCCTCACGCGGCTACTGCCTGTGACGGACAGCGACATCGCAGGTTGTTCATCTACAAGGTGCGCTCCGCTCTACTATGTCATGCCCTTGCGAGCGGATTGGCTGCTGCGGCATTGTTGGCTTCAGCTCGGCGGGATCGCGGCCGCTACAATTCGAGGCTAGGACCGGCGTTCTTGGCCCGTTGGGTGCACGGAATGATTTATTGAGGAACGTTCTTGCGTTTAAGGATTGGGGTCATATGGTGAGGATAGACATTATATTGTTGTAGATACCATAGGCTTTATCGTGCTGTCGAGCCTCTTGGACTACTCCATTCCAGGCGAACTCAATAAATACAGCTACGATGAATCAAGGAGTAGAACCTGATATTGGTGGTGCCCACCGAACGTTGAAGTATACGAAAGCCAGGATGCGTGAAGTCATAGCGCGGATTGAAGCCAATCAAAAGGGTCACGGACGACCACTGAACACTCAGGTGAGCATTATATGAGATTTGATTCACTGATTGGGCTCATAGTACCCAGACATTCCCAATACCTGCCAATTACGACTCGATTGCTCTGAAGCAGGAGTTCAACTCACTTTTCGTGAAGGCACGAGCGATAGACCGCGTGATTAACCCTCACCCAATCACACGAATGCCCGTTGACATCGTGTGCGAAATCTTCGAGGCAGCAGCTCGAGCTGACCCTGATGCACCACTTCTGTTAACGATGACTTGCGAGGCATGGAAGAGACTGGTGATTGAAACTCCTAGATTATGGAGTGACATCAGAATTGACGTTGATGATGATGATGAGATCAAAGCCCTTCATCTTTCTCTTCTGTTGTCCAAAAATTGGCCGTTGGATATCGCGATTACCGGTGTATGTGCGTCAGATGACATAGTGAATGGACTTACCCCTCATGTGCATCGTATCCGGGTACTTGAGCTATTCCTCTTTCGAGAGGCACGAGTACCATTTCGCGTTCTTGGGTGTACACTACCGGATGGTCTAAGCTCCCTACGCCAGCTGGCGATCGGGTCTGCCTCCTATAATGAGACTACACCTGTCCCTTCGACGCATCCCCTCCAACGTGCCAGCGATGATCAGAACACCATCAATGAAACGGATTTAGTCCTCATTAAAACTCTGCCTTTGCTCTCATCCCTCAATGCTCTTGTCCTTCATGTCCCTGGGATTGTGAGCATGGACCAATTGCAATTGCCTAGAGTTGAAAGTTTGAGACTGGTAATGAAGGATACACCTATGGTATTAGAAAACCTGACGTGCAACAATTTGAGGAATCTCGATGTTGTCCTTGATGACACCTCGAGAGAAGGGTGGTGGGACCTACTCGTAAAGTCGCTCACCTACCCTCGCTTGGAATCTCTTGTGGTCGATGTTACGCTCGACCGTCTCAAAAATGAATGGACTAAACCCTGGGACTTGTATGAGTTCAAACGGCTGGCCACCCATACCACTATCAAATGTGTGGTTGTCGCACTTTCGTTCCCTGACAGGAAATATCTCTCAGCTGGAGGTTACGAAGGGAACGTTGAGTATCCTTGCGGTGATTTACTGCGGGAGCTTACAGAGTCCGTTCCATCCCTGAAGGAACTACGTTTATTGCATGTTCCATATCTTCACGCGCCTTTCATATGGCCCTCCCCCGAAGTGTTAGGCAATCTTCAGCAATTGGAGATGCAGGTACCAGCGGTCGTACACGACGAATACATTCCGGTGATAGAGCTGCCAAATCTACGAGACTTGCGATACTATGGCATTGTGGCCCCAGAGACGACACAGCTTCCGAGACTCTGTACTCCCTCCCTTGAGTATCTCGAGATCATGGACCACCCCCAGGCCATGCACCCAATTCTCGGTCGGGTAGACAGGCATTGGCCGAATATGTCCAGGCCAGAAATCAGTTCCAAAAAATACAGTATAAGTCGAGGCAATAGTTCAAAAGATTTCCCTGTGTATGACTCCCTTCCAAAACCTCAAGGGCCTGAGCTGTATCCTGTCATTCACCAATCGGTGACACTTCGAGAGCTCCGGTTGTACTTCAGGAACGAACTGCGCGGACCACAGATTCCGATGACCCGTTTTCCTGAACTTAGAGTACTACATTGCTCTCTTTCGGTTTTCCAGCTTATTGATGCACCGAAGCTTGTGGAACTTCATTTGCTGTGGCCGGCAAGAGCGAAAATGCTGAAGTCAGGGTCGCCCCCATCGACAGAACAGATACAAACAATGTTGCGCAGTCTCATAACACTCGATTTATACAGTCATCTTGACTTAAAACTTTATGGGGGTATCATTCATGGGAGAGGTAGAGATATGAGGATGGACCATTGGATGCTTTGTTCTCATTCGGTGCAAACGCTGATTTTAGGTCACCGGTTTGCACCCATTGACGAGTTTATCAACTGTCTATGGAACAATCCCACATTGTGCCCGAGGCTCGCGACGATTGACACGTTCGTCTACCCCCGGCGGTGGACTTCTCTTCGAGATTGCATCGAGAAACGAAACCACCTCGCTATGCAGGACCCATCGGTCCATCCAATACGTACCTTACGGTTCCCTCTGGCACCCCACCGAAATATTTCGGATCGGTTGAAAGAATCTCTATCAGGCGAGTTCGCTGGGCCATTTGTAGCGGTGCCCCATCAGCCACACGCTTTAGAAGAGCTCATTCAACCTTACGATGACGAAGGCAAGAAGATCGAACGGCGGCCCCTCCCCCCCGAGGCCGGTTGCTTTGGTTGTATTCGCAGTGGTAACGCGTTCGAATGCTTAAGACTTAAAATTGGAGGCAAAGACTTGAGCCACTACTACATCAGTTGTGCTCGTCACTGGGCTCATGGCGAAGATCGGGGAGTGACGATTACTGCGTATAACTTACAGCCCTCGGGATATTTGGAAGGTGCATAAACCTCAGTGTGCCTGCTAGGTGCGCATAGTGCTCTAGTTCCATGCAAGCTCTGCTAAAACTATCGCGGGAAGGTCAAAGAGTGAAGAGTGCTCCCCAATGGAGCAGCTTGTGGACCTGGCCATCCAGGCAGAGATATGGGAATAGTATCACTCATTCGTGGTCTTTGTATATGAGGATTGAGAAATATAAAGGGAGTATGTATCGAAAATTGCCGTAAATGAGAGGTACCGCGGAGCGCGCATAGTTCGTCAGTCGAACCCCATTTTGACACGAAAACACTGTCGAGCCAAATGTACAGACATAAAGCTCTCTCTTACACACAGGATAAGTATCAGCAAGTCACTCACCTACCCTCGCTTGGAATCTCTTGCGGTCGATGTTAATATTACACTCGATCGCCTCAAAAATGAATGGACTAAACCATGGCACTCACGTGGGTTCAAACGGTTATCCGCCCAGCGCATCATCAGATGCGTGAGTGTCGCAGCTTCGTTCTCTGACAGGAAATATCTCTCAACCACAAATCACGAGGGAAACTTTGAGTATCTTTGAGGTGTTCTACTACAGAAGCTTACGGAACCTGTTCGATCGTTCCATGAACTACGTTTACTGCACGTTCCATATCTCCACGCGCCTTTCATATGGCCCTCCCCCACAGTGCTATGCGATCTCCGGAATTGGAGTTTCAGGTACCAGCAATGGTGTACGACGAATACATTCCAGTGATAGAGCTCCCAAATCTACGGGACCTACGATACTATGACGTCGTGACCCCAGCGACGACACAGCCCCCGAGGATCCGTACTCCCTTTCTTGAGTATCTCAAGATCATGCACCATCGTACAGCCATCCATCCGATTCTTGGGCGGGTAGATAATTAGATCGCAGTAATAGAGGGCCGCGGGGTACAAATTACTCAACAGCCAAGTAGCAGGTATAAGAAAAGGAGACTGAGACTGAGACACGAGCAGACGATATTTGTGTTTTGTACTTGACAAGGTAGGCCCTTGCATGGAGCTGCAAATGGACTCGAGGAAGGCAATAGGTGGTGATGCAAGGCAAGTGCACATGATGAGGGTTCACACAGTGCACAAAGTGGCGGCCCTGACTTGTATCTGGCGTGTACTGCGACCTGAATGGTGCATTCCGTACTCTCCGACCGCCCGCGCAGCCCCACGCGAGGCTACTGCCCGTGACGGAAAGCGACATCGCAGGTTGTTCATCTACAAAGGTGCCCTCCGCTCTATTACGTCATGCCCCCTTGCAAGCGGAATATAATGGTTGCTGCGGCGTTGTTGGCGCGCTGGGTGCGCGCGCGGAATGATTTACCGTGGAATGCCCTTGCGTTTAAGGATTGGGATCATATGGTGAGGATAGACATTGTTGCCGTTGGGTGATGTGCTGTTGTTGCTTTGTTGTGCCTGCACCACAAGCCTCTTGGAATACTCCTCTCCGGGCGAATTCAATCGCACATCATACATACAGCCGCGATGAATCAGGGGGCAGAACCTGGTATCGGTGATGCCCACCAAACGTTGAAATATACGAAGACGAAGATGCGTGAAATCATAGCGCAGATCGAAGCCAATCAAAAGGGTCACGGACAACCACTGGACACTCAGGTGAGCATTATATGAGACTTGACTCACTTATTGGGCTCATAGTACCCAGACATTCCCAATACCTACCAATTACGGCTCGATTGCTCTGAAGCAGGAGTTCAACTCACTCTTCGTAAAGGCACGCGCAATGGATTGCGTGATTAACCCTCACCCAATCACACGAATGCCCGTTGACATCATATGCGAAATCTTCGAGGCAGCGGCTCGTGCCGATCCTGATGCCCCGCTTCTGTTAACGATGACTTGCGAGGCATGGAAGAGGCTGGTGATTGAAACTTCTAAATTATGGAGTGACATCAGGATTGACGTTGATAATGATGATGTGCTCGAGAGCCTTCATCTTTCCCTTCTTCTGTCCAAAAATTGGCCGCTGGATATCGCAATTACCGGTGTATGTGCGTCAGATGAAATAGTGAATGGACTTACCCCTCATGTGCATCGCATCAGAGCACTAGAACTATTCATGCATCGGGAAGCACGAGTACCATTCCGCGTTCTCGGGAGTACGCCACCAAATGGCCTAAGCTCCTTATGCCAACTGGCGATCGGGTCTGCTTCCTATGATGAGAACACCTCTGCCCCTTCGAAGCATCCGCTCGAACGTGCCAGCGATGATCAGAACACCATCAATGAAACGGATTTAGTCTTCATTAAATCCCTGCCTTTGCTCTCATCCCTCAATGCTCTCGTCCTTCATGTCCCTGGGATTGCGAGTATAGACCAATTGCAATTGCCCAGAGTTGAAAGTTTGAGACTGGTTTTGAAGGACACCCCTATGGTATTAGAAAACCTGACGTGCAACAATTTGAAGAGTCTCGATATTGTCCTTGATGACACCTCGAGAGAAGGGTGGTGGGACCTACTTGTAAAGTCGCTCACCTACCCTCGCTTGGAATCTCTTGCGGTCGATGTTACGCTCGATCGCCTCAAAAATGAATGGTCTAAGCCTTGGGACTCGCTTGGGTTCAAACGGCTCCCTGCTCAGCGCATCATCAGATGCGTGAGTGTCGCACTTTCGTTCTCTGACAGGAAATATCTCTCAGCCGCAGGTCACAAAGGGAACGTCGAGTATCTTTGCGGAGATCTACTGCAGGAGCTTACGGAGTCCGTTCCATCCTTGAAGGGGCTACGTTTACTGCACGTCCCATTTCTCCACGCGCCCTTCATATGGCCCTCCCCCGAAGTGTTAGGCAATCTTCAGCAATTGGAGATGCAGGTACCAGCGATCGTATCCGACGAATGGATTCCGGTAATAGAGCTCCCAAATCTACGGGACTTACGATACTATGGCGTCGTGACCCCAGAGACGACACAGCTTCCGAGACTCCGTACTCCCTCCCTTGAGTATCTCGAAATTATGGACGATTCTTGGGCCACCCATCCAATTCTCAAGCGGATAGATAGGCATTGGCCGAACACTTTCAGGCGAGAGATCAATTCCAAAGGATACAGTAAAAGTCGGGGCAATAGTTCAAAAGATTTCCCTGGGATAGGATCCCTTCCAATATCCCTCGGGCCTGAGTTGTATCCTGTCATTCACCAATCGGTGACACTTCGAGAGCTCCGGTTGTACTTCATGAACGACCTGGGCAGACCACCGTTTCCGATGACCCGTTTCCCTGAACTTAGAGTATTACATTGCTCTCTTTCGGTTTTCCTACTTATTGATGCACCGAAGCTTGTGGAACTTCATTTGATGTGGCCGGTGACAGCGAAAACGTCAAAGCTAGAGTCAGGGTCGCCCCCTAATTCGACAGAACAGGTACAAACAATGTTGCGCAGTCTCATAACATTCGATTTATACAGTCATCTTGACCCAAGACTTTATGGGGTTACCCTTCATGGTAGAAGTAGAGCTATGAGGATGGACCATTGGATGCTTTGGCTTCATTCGGTGCAAACACTGATTCTAGGTCACCAGGTTGCACACATTGATGAGTTTATCAACTACCTATGGAACAATCCTGCATTGTGCCCGAGGCTCACGACGATTGACACGTTCAACTACCCCCAGCGATGGACTTCCCTTCGAGATTGCATCGAGAAACGAAATCATCTTGCTATGCGGGACCCATCAGTCCATCCGATACGTACTTTGCGTTTCCCTCTGGCACTTCATCGAAATATCTCGGATCGGTTGAAGGAGTCTCTATCAGGGGAGTTCGCCGGGCCCTTTGTGCCTGTCCCCTTGCAGCCATATGCTTTAGAAGAGCTCATTCAACCTGACGACAAGGTCGAACGACGCCCCGATGCGTGGTGCTTTAGTTGTGTCCGCAGTGGTAACGCGTTCGAATGCTTATTACCTAAAATGAATGGTCCTAATTTGTACGGCTACGACAAGTGGGGTTGCACTCGTCACTGGAACTATGGTGCAGATCGTGGAGTGACGATTACTGCGTATAACCTGCAGCTCTCTGGATATTTGAAAGGTGCATAAACCTCGGTGTGCCTGCTACGTGCGTATAGTGCTCTAGTTCACGCAATTCTGCTAAAACTATTGTGGGAAGGTCAAAGAGTGAAGAGTGTAAACTCAATGGAGCAGAGATATGGGAATAGCATCACTCATCTGTGGTCTTTGTATATGAGGATCGAGAAATATAAAGGGAGTATGTATCGAAAATTGCCGTAAATGAGAGGTACAGGGGAGCATAGTTCACTGTCAAATCAATTGCGCGGTCATAAGGCTCTCCTACGCACAGGATAAGTACCAGCGAACCCAAACTTTGTATTGTTCTTCTATCCAGCATCCAATTGCCAACAAGCGAGGAAAATATTTGTACGGCAACGGCTAGGTAAGCGAAATGCTGACAGACAAAAGGGTAGAGGAAACAGGAACTGTAAGACCGAGA
>Ga0307515_10009551_pt1 | contig 18741 bp, 19 predicted proteins | sample 17_EM_MG_FD_194513 | JGI IMG/M metagenome (GOLD analysis project Ga0307515, IMG submission 194513) | Populus trichocarpa ectomycorrhiza microbial communities from riparian zone in the Pacific Northwest, United States - 17_EM | ecosystem: Host-associated > Plants > Roots > Unclassified | place...
GGTACTGAATTTGTAATCGGCCGAATCAGTAACTGGTCAGTACACGACCGAAAATTACACGGAAATCGCGATCAGTACCGTTTGTACTTGTATGTACTAATTATCAGCACTGCGACTTTTTACAGTGCGGTGATCACGAGGTTCGGGCGAGATTACCAATCATGGATAACTTTTTGTGCGTATCGTGGGTTTCCTATAATATTCTGACCATCTCGCGATGTCATCGCATGAGATTGCAAGCCCCACGTGGGGGAGAAAACCCGAGATGACCTCTGCAGGTCAAAAAATCAATACTTTGGGAGGAAATCATGGGGTATCCACTCGAAAAACAAAGGTTAGGGGTTTGGGAAAGATGTAACAGATCCCCATAAGTAGTTCCTGAGTTTTGGTGTACGACGGGGTTATTTGGTTATGTTTGGCAACGGCCCCATCACCACCCGAATGCAGAATTGAGAATGCGACCGAACCGCGGCAAGGGTGTCCAACGTCGATTCGAGGTCAACCTGAGATCACGTAGCACACTGTCAGTGGTTGGGTATGGACCGAGCGCCCGCTCGGTCGGACGCGGAGCATGAAGGAGCCGCTCAGGGAGGGCGGGCCTCACGACCGCGATTTGTGGTGCTAATGGATCTGCTCATATAATCAAGAATCCACTTTACGAGTTTACAATGATCCTTGTACTAATCCACTCGAGGTACTGCCCGAACAGGCAGGTGCCAAAATACAATCGAAATGATACCAACGAACACCAAAAACACCTTCGTGTATGAATGGGTGTGGTGGGCGGAAAGAAAAGTTTGGAACTGAGGAAGCGGGAAGAAGGGAAAGAGACTATTCGAGAGTGCGGGATAGAGTGTTTGGACGTAGGAGCCAAAGGGAGAACAACGATCGAGAGTGAGGTGTTCCCTCTCCTCCGTTGGACGTTGGTGCCGATCGCTCACTCACGGCACCGTCCCGACGCAATGCGTGTAGAAGTTGTTCCCGGACTGCTAACGGCCGAAATAGGCAGAATATGTACATGCGAATTCATCCCAAAGAGTGAAATATCTGAGTCTCGGCAGTTTCCAAGAAAACTTGAACGAACGCCGCTATATAAAATCTAGACTAGAAGAGCTACAGTTCAACATCGAGCTCCTCATCGTCACTTTCCTCATTTTCAATATCCCCCTTACCATACTCCATGTGCTCGCCATCGCCATCCTCGTCCTCACTCTCCGCCCCATCATCACCCTCCTCATCACCCTCAACGGGCTGGTTGCCTGAACCGTCGTCAGGCTCATCTTCGGGTACTGTGGGTGTTTCGATATCAGCGGCGTTTCCACCGTGACCAATCCCTCCACCTAGAAATCGAACGAACATGTCCCGATCGACGAAACTGTGGATGCTCAGTCATGGATGTCCTGAGAATGATTCGATACACGTACATGTTTACATAGAAATAGGACCAGTCCTCAAATTCACCGGGAGCACGGGCAAATGTTTCGCCTTCGTGAGGCATCAACGATGTTGTCCTCCCATCAGCGAACGCTGGAATGAGGTGGCAGCCGCGAATGACGTGTGAAGGATCCAAGAACCCAAATGCGTCGGGGTCATCATGGGGAACAAACCCCATCTTTGGTAGGCGAGCGTGCCGAAACCCTGAGCGGTGGTCTGGATCGATACCTAACCAACGCACCCATAAGAACTCCATGCGCTGGGGGGATCGCCGCGCAGATTCTGTATTCGTGTCGAACACAGAAGCATGATATGTCCCCAGGACCTGCGCATACCAGAATTGGTGAGCGTTTTTCGCAGTTTCGCCAGACTTGACCATGATGAAGGGGTGCGTGCGAGGGTTGATGGTGTCTTGCTCCCGGCGAACATCATATGTCGTGTAATTAACGCGGAGAGTCTTGACCGAAAATATCTTGTTACTAACAATGCAGACCCGGTTGCGATCTTCGTCTGTGAGGTGGTCGTGGAACTCCATATCGGAATCCCGACCCAACATCCGTGCGAGAAGATGTTGGCGAAGTTTCGGAAGGAAATCCTTCGAATACCGCGGTAAGGTTGTATCCCATATTCTTAACATAGGGGACTCACCTTCTTTGCAGGATCTTCAGGGCTATCACGTAGAAACTCTCTGATCTTGATGGGGGTGTTCCGGGAGCCCGAGATATGGTGGTGTAGTTCCGACGCCACAATCTCCGATCGCTCAAGTTCTAATTCGTGGTCAACCCTCGTGGCCCTCGCGTCGCTTGAACGCGCTTCACGGCGGTACTTTGTTGCGATCTGAGTGACCGCATCCTTCTTGTTTGTAAGTGCAAACAAACGCTTGACTACTCTATGCGCAAATTCACCCTGTGGGACGCTGAGTGCTCGGGTATACTAGCGAAGGACCTAAATTGTACATACCAGTTGTGTGGAATACGAGTCCACTGTTCCGAAGAGTCGAATCGACTGAACGTAATCGCCAAGGGCATGAAACTTGTACGTATGCAAGTTGAGTTCCTTCTTCAGGGGCCCTCGCTGCTTGGCAGTGGTCTCGCCTCCAGTTGCGAGCGAGCGACGCCTTCGAGCCGCGGTCTCGCCAGGCAGTTCCACTGTGTTGAATTCACCCTTCGTAGCGTTGCGAAAAGTTCGCATCTGTTGCCCCAGGACCTTTGTTTGGGACTCGAGATGATTCAACGTTGAATCAGAGTGAACCCTGAGCTTGGCGAGGGCATGCCATTTTGCCATTTGATACAACAACGTGAGGACGATATTGTTGAATGGCTCCGGGAGAAGCCTGTCAAAGACGGGTATAGAACACTAGAGTTCTGTCAGACGAACCAACGAAACTTCATGTTCATGATGAAACGCCCACCTGTAGGATGTCTTCGAAGTCGCGTGCGGCCAGCTTCTTCATCTCTGACACATTGTTCGAGAACTTCCGGATGGTGCCCTTCCCAAACGTTGGAACCATACGGAACCTAACAGTGAGGTAAACACATAAGCAGACCGTTCAGATTGATTACAGGTTTCTTACCGTCTGTCAAGCTCGGCTACGAGCTGGTTCTGAGCAGATGAAGCCGCTCGAAGAACACGAACCATGTGCGTGAACAAAGTCCTCCACACCCCAAGTTCAAACTCGTGCATAAAATCAACGACGAGCATCCGTGACACGTTGAAACCGGTGCCAAGACGTTCGCAAAATGCATTCTGAAAAGGCCAGGTTAGTTGGGGAGACAATATCTGAGCACGGTAGGGAACGCTCTTACCAAAGTTGGCACCAAAGACATCGGCTTGAGGGTTTCCTCAACGGCTGCTCCTGTGATCGGAATTGCCTTGTTGTAAATGAAGGAACGCGCCCTTGCAACCAGATCGCGCATGTATGTCCTTAACGTTTTCCGAGGTATGGAGTCGTTGTGCTGTCCCATTAAATCAAGTTTTGTCTTCGGTGTTAGACACCTCGGACAAGGGCGCAACCCCTTGTCCCGGATTGTCGCCATCAAGACTCTGGTAAATGAGTTTAGCATGGACAAAGGAATACTGATAGGAGGAAAACACACTTCTCGGGGTAATCAGCGGAATAAGTGAAGAACCGCGGATAGACACGACGCTCAACCCCGTCGGCACACTTGATGACCATGCCGTACTTGAACGCATATACAAATGCATCATCGAGGAGAAGGTTCCATACAGCCGGGGGCGGGAGTTGCACATAATTGCAGTGACTGAGGCTAAGACTCCTGAGGTGGTGCGTCCCGATAGGATATCGGCAATATTGTAAGCGGAGATTGTACATTGGTGGAACTCCACCGTTTGCAGAGTGGAGCGAGCAGTGATGCATTCCTGGATACAACCTCGCCCGTCGACGAGCGTTGCTTCGGTAATTGTAAGACTCTCAATAGGAGCCGTGATGAATGCCTTCAAGAGGTCTGCGATGGGAACGGTTTCGGTAGACTGGGAGTCGTACGCCAATATCTCGAGGTCCTTGATGTATGGTAGGATGGGCAGAGGTGGGGCGGCGGCGGGCTGGATGTCACCTCCTTGAATCGTGACCTTCCTAAATATGTGCATACGCGAGCGAGCGGCCCACCGCTTAGACACCAGAGTACACGCAAGGAGTACCCTATATGCGACGCCATGGTCATAGGTGTATCGGCCGCATCGGCGGAATGCTTCGCCGAATTCGTCAATCACTTGGTGGACGAGCTCTAGAGGGAGCTCTTTGTGTAAGGGCATGAGAAGATGCGGAAGTCGTTGGTTCAGGTGGCCCAGCGACGTGGCAGACGATGGAGTATGTAGGCGAGGTGATGTGACAGAGCATCCAGACGGTGTGCACTTTATGTAACGTGCACGCATGTAGATTGTCGCCCGTCCGATCGTGATCTCTCGGTCGGAACTCCATGCTGCCACTTCGCCAAAAACCTCAGCCTCGAGATCCCTTCGTCACCAACGGATTACATACAACCTGTAACAAATCAGCCACACTCCGGGGACGAAGGTCGACTCAAGTCAGACACTACACAATGACGACGCGAACTATGACCAGGAAATGGTGTGGCTGTAGGGTACTTTCTGAGCACCGGGCCATAGCTAGTGCGTTGAAGAATCAGGCGGAAGTTGTCAAGGCGGGCCTTAATGCAGGAGAATCGAGAGCTACTTTCAGTAAGAACGGATCAAAGAGCTCTTCAGCGCAAGTTCGAATCTGTTGGCATCACGAATGTAACAGATCAAAGAGTGGACACAACAGAATCTAAATGCAGCGGCAAAGAAACGACGAGAATAGTCACAGATATCGGAAGAACACCACTCACGTCATTCCCAGGCCGACACGACCTGAAAGCCTTCCTAAAAGTCCTCTCTCAAACAGTCCGATTTGTCGTGGCAGAGGCAACTATCATCAACGGCTCGACAGTGTCCACCTCGCAAGCGATGGACATGCAACAATCCCAACTCATTGAAACGGGACAGCAGTTTGGGCAACCACTTCCTCACCGTCGGGAGGAACTTTCCATGACCCAGCCGCTCCACGACCACCAGAATAAACTTCAACCGCTTTCCCCTCATGCGAACAGAGTCGTTCGCCAACTTAGAGAGAACAGTGTCAAGCCCCTCCCAATCCATCGCATTACCGGCCCGACCGTCCTTTTTCCATCCACCGACGGAGCTTACTTCTAGCACGATTTTCCCCAGGTGATTCGATTGTGCCGGGCCGAGGGTTGAGAGGATAAAGATGGAGTCCTGGATGACATCCGAGTCCCAACACTCCATATCCAAAGTCAGTTCGGATAGATTTGAACAATCCTCGAGACCGAACAGGTGTTCTGGCTCGACTTCAAGCTCAGTATCTCCTGCGTGGTTGAGTAGAAATCAGCAGCATCATTTCTGTTTAAATCCTCGAACTTACGGGCGAAAAGGTGTACCCGAAGAGACGAGAGCACATCTGCGTTCGCTTGGATCAACGCGTCCATCGCCTCGGTCGCCTCGTCATAACCGACGAAGTAAATAACATCCAGTCTGCTAAATCGATACGGAAGCCTAGCCACAATGCTTACAACATCCGGAGAGCCCTCCTGTTCTCGGTTTCCATTAATGCCAAGTTCCGGTTCTACCGCCTTCGAACACGTGTCGGGATCTGGTGTTTCTGCGATGTGGGTTTACCCCGGAGGGAGCCCATCGCACGAGCAGTCAACGAAGCAAAGACGCTTGAGAGAGTGGGATCCCAGCACGATATCGGCAATGTTGTAAGCTGAGCAATACTTGAACTTGACCGTTTGAAGGGTAGTGGAATGGACGTCGATGCATTCCCGGATGCAAGCTCGCTTGCCCTCGAGTTCTACTCCGGCAATTCCGAGACGCTCGATAGGGGACACGACGAACGCCTTCAAGAGGTCTGCGAGGGAGGATGCCCGTTCGGGATAATGGCCGCACCATATTTCGAGTTTCTTGATGTATGGCAGGAGGGCTGTGGGTGGGGTGATGGAGGGCAGACCATCGCACACCTCAATGCTGATCTTCTTGAACAAGTGCGCCCGCGAGTGGGCGGTCCACCTCTTGGTTACCAGGGCGCACGCGTGAAGTGCGTTGCCTATGCCGATACCACGGTGGGGGTCCCGGAAGGTGTCTCCGAGTTCGTCAATCACTTGGTTGACAAGGTCTAGAGGAAACGTTCCGCGTGGACGCATAGTCGTTGGCTCGGGTGGCCCAGCGACGTGGCAGACGACGCAGGCGTGAAGGTGATATGAATGTCCAGATGGTGGACACTTTATGCACGTGGAAGTAGATTGCACCCATCCGATCAAGGTCTCTCGGCAAAATCCGTGCTCCCACTACCCAGAAACCTCGAGGTTCCTTCGCCACCACAAATCACCAACGACCTTTCGTAAATTGGCCGCGTTCTGGTGACAAGGGTCTCCGGTTCAAGTCAGACACTATACGATGGCGATAATGGATGTGAACTATGACCAGGAGATGATGCGGCTGTGGGCAATCATCTCCGACTTGTCTGAACAGCTGAACCAGCACCGGGCCACAGCCAGCGCGTTGAGGAATCAGGCGGAAGGTATCAAGGTGAGTCTTCGATGTAAGATGAACGGTATTTGCAGCGGGGATTTTCATACCGGATGTTCGGGCGTCTTAGAGCCAAGCCATTCACACCCAAACTGGCTTCGTGTTGCGCAGGTGTGTTCGTGCCCTGCATTCCGTTTCAAACTGTTCTCATCCTACTGGTATCAAGGTTCAATATGGATAAGTCGCAGGGTCTGTGTGATAGTTCTTCGTTTGATTCCATCTGCATTGACCGATACATCTTTCTGAACAGAGGATTATGATACGGAGCTCGACAGGATGACCAATGCGATAGCAGCGGAGAATCAAGCCCTGCAATACGACAACAAGCAGTTGAACCTGTTGATAAAAGAGTACGAACAGACGCTCGAGACCCTGATGACAATTTTCAGGAAACGGGCCGTGAGTTCACATTCTGTTGATGGTTACAGCGTCCCAGAATCTGTTCCGGATCACTTACTGCGGATTTGGCAGCATGAGATTCAAGAACAAGAGCTTGAACTGATACGGAAATACGAAGCTGCACTTCTGGCGAAAGAAGCGGAACAGCTGACGGAAGGCCTGGACGCAAATATGGCATTCTCATCATCCATTTCCACGCTCGGGAAGAACCTCCGGAAGGCCCTCCGGGCTCTGGATGGTGAAGACGCTCCAGAGAACGGAGACGAGCGTGACGACATGGGCTCCCCCACTGCCAGCGAGTGGGCGCTTGACCGCGAATGCGAGTTGGCTCGACTTGAGAAAGAGAACGCAGAGCTGAGACGCATGTTGGGATTGGAGGTCGAAGTCGAGCAGACGTCGATTTCTCTGTCGAATCTGTCGACGGCGGGATCTGCTTCCGACCAAAGTGGGCAAGGCCAGCGGAGTCAGATCGGCGAGGGAGAGAAACCGTTAACAACTTTGACAGGAGCTGGAAAAGGACCTCAAAAGATCCTGGGGGGCACGCCGGGGTCTGTTGGACCTTTTGGGACGTTCAAGCGGATGCGACTCGCGGGGTAGTCCCCCCAAGTGGGATTGTTTGATTGGGATTACATACATAAGATACCGAAACTTGTAATGAAAAAAACATACTACGTGGACCATCACAAGTCATGAGACATACGTGATTCGCGCCCATAAAACAGGCAGGTCCCCCGGCCGTGTGCCCCTCCGTAGTCGTTCCCTTCGTCGTTGTCGTCGCCGTCGCCGTTGCTGACGATGATTCGGTCATTATCGAGTGAGATCCCGAGGCCGGAACCGATGGGTGAGGGAAGTAATTGTCCGAATTTCAAAGTCGGTGACACTTGGGTGCCTCTCTTTCGACCTGACGTTCCAAGCGGACTGACACATTCTCCCTTTCATTTTGCCCATGTCTCCCTCCTCCCCCTTATAGACGACCCGCACAAATCGCCCCATTTCCCTGCTCGCCGCAGCCACCTACAGGAGGTGGACGATGGACTCGGGCCCTTCAACCTCTTCATTTCCCCAGGGCTCTGGCATGGGCGGCTCATCAAACGCTCCAAGGTTCAGGCTCTCAGAACTTCTCACTTCCACCCCTCACGAACGCCCTCGGACCGCCCCGCCGAAAAGCAAACAAGTCCAGCAAGAACCATTTCGCTCGCCACGTACTTACGGTCCGTACTGCGTCACTCTGCGTACCATCGCGCAACAACGGTGCTCATTCCAACCTACAGATCTCAATGCCTCCCCCTCCACGCATAGCCACGACAGTCCTCCGGAGCAGAATTCGTCGCTTAAACGTCCAAGAAACAGCTTCCTCGCCTCAGCTCAAGAAGCGCTTATGCTCAAAAAGTTTGGGAGGAAGAAGAAACCTCTCGCCAGCTCTCCCTCTATTCTCCCCGACGTGATCGAGATAACTGCGACGGAGACGAAACGGAACAGCATTATTGCTGCTACCCAGGAGGAGGAAGCGGAGCGAGAGCGCCTCCGAGACGCAGCGGCACAATCCATTGGCCTCGATCCCGATTTGATGTCCAAGTCTCCAACCAGTCCGATGGGAAACCTCGACTTTGGCTTCGGCTTCAGCGACGATCACGATGGGTCGGATCACGACTACGGCGCTGAAGTTGATGACCCGACGTTTGGATCGCATGCCCCGAGCCTAGAGAGTTCCTACGTCTCGAATTCTATCTGGGCGAATGATTTAACCTCTCCCCAGGGTTATCGTGGACGCGTAGGGCCCGTCAACATCGCGGCAAAGAGTTCAAACACCTCTGCCCCCGCTTTAATTCCCACCATTCCTGTGTATCCTACGACCGTGGCCGCCCTCACCAACTTTACTCAACTATCGCGTGTTTTGCCAAAATACTACCCTGGCAGCCAACTGTTGAAGTTTGCTCTAACGAAGCAGTGGAAGAACAGATTTATCGTCATGTCTTCACCTGCTCAACCCAACCAGGCGTCATCATCTTCACATTCCTCACGTCCCACTCCCACAACAGCACCAACAGTTTCCTACCTTCACCTTTTCAAGTCGAACAACCCTTCCGAAAAGGAGCTCGAGCGACTCGAGATCAATGAGGACAGCGTAGTGTTCGTGAACGAAAACAACGAAGAGATCTCGGGACGGCGGAACGTGCTACGGGTTGGTGGTGTTGATTGTGGGGCCATGAAGAAGGATTTGAACGTCGAAGAGGGCGGGAGGACGATGTGGCTGCTCCAGGTCTCCGATCAGCAGGAGTTACAGCGATGGATCTCGGCGATCAAAAACTCTGTCTTGGGGCAAAGGTACGATGACCTTATCCTCCGCTTTGCCACTTTGGTTCCAATTCTCCGAACTTCTTTCGGGATTCACAACTGTATGTCACCCCAAGAGGGTCTCGGCCCCCGATTTACTTGGTGACATGCCGGCGGTTCCCTTTCCCCCTTTCACCACTTGATATGACACGAGATGCTGATCCCTCAAAAGATCTGTTCGCGCTGGGTTGGGTCTCCCTACATCCAATTGTGGCGGGGCGGAACCTCGCGGTGATATGGATGTTATGTTGTCCATGAGAGCACAGGGCCTAATATCGTCGAGGAACAAAAGCATGAGCTCGAATCCTGGTTCAGGGATCAACTTAAATGGGACTTCGAGCTCCAATGCTAATCTCCAATCACCAACTCAAGCGAAGACGCAGTCACCCTCTTCTTCCGCATCGCCGAAACTGCCAATGTCCACATTGAAGGGCTTCTTTGCTGGTCCCAACCGGCCCCGGACTCCCTCCCTGGCAGGGTCAAATGGCGGCGTCAAAAGCGATGAACTTTCACCCCTACAATCTTCATTCACCTCCATTCCCCACTCCACTCATCATCATCATTCACCGCCTACAACATCCGCCGGAACACACATACTCAATCGCCTTCGAGGGAACTCCGAAGCACGGCCTCTAAGTCCACTGGGTTATACTCCTTCCGTGACTTCTATCTCCACTGCTACCAACAACCACGTGGGCGGCAATCCGGGGTATTCGGTCTCGGGAGGTGTCGACTCTCTGCTCAGTCCGGCCGAGCTAGAGCGAAAGATCTTGCTTGACCAAACTGATACGACCACGGGCGGAGCGTCAGGACCAAATTGGACGACCACTCAGCGAAAGCAAAGCCACATCTCTCAACAGCTGACAGGGGTTAACGGGCAGATGAACTCTGTGTCTGCGCCGTTACAACCTCCTCCCTGGAAGAAACAATCTACGGGACCCTCATCTGTCACGCAACCCCCGCCACAGACTCAGGTAGATTTATCTGAACCGGACCCTGCGACCTACCAATACCTCCATACCAACATGAGCGCGATAGAGAGCTTTGGCCTTCACAATACCCACCCTCCGAGTCGGCATTCAGCAAGCGGAACGCGACCCTCGTTGGATTTGAGTTCGGGTAGGGACTCTCAGGGGGGCGGGAGCGTGAACGGGGGTGGGACGGGTGCTGGAGGGTCTGTTAAGGGGTCCTTGGGGGTAGTTGGTGGAGGGGAGAAGAAGACACGACCGCCGAGTTGGACTTCTGCATCATCGATCACTGAGAGTATCGCTGGTGGTCCAAAGAGGTGGTCAAGACAGGGAGTATTGCCGAAGAGGCTAACCCCTCCCAGCGGAGCGTTGCCTTCGATTCCCGTGTCCGGTGTGGAGGAAGAGGTCACCACGACACCCAGAGTAGCATCACCGCATTTCTACTCCTCCGATAGGGAACGGTCTCCAAGCAGGTCTTCCTCTTATTCCATGCCAAACTCTCCGGCCAACTCGATGTTGAACTCCAACAACAGCCCCCAGAATGGATTCTCGACCTCCTCGTTCTTGAAGAGGCAGTCCGGATCTAGTTTCCAGAGTGCGACGAGCACGAGCAATGCTACGCGGACAAGCACCGGATCTGGTACGGGGAATAGTGGTGTGGGCTCGTATATCTCCAGATCGGCACAGTCAATTCAGAATCGGCTCAGCCTGGCGCCACCCCAAAGGCCCGTACCGAATACGGCGTTGCCTCCCACCCCGACGGAACAGGATTCACAAAATTTGTCGAACGCGAGTCCACCAAGTTCACCCCCATCTTCGTCGAGGTCATCATTTAGGGAGAGCTTGACCCAACGGGCAATGAGGCTGAGTCTTGCAGGGATGCCACAAAAGACGCCACCGACGACAAACCTTCCGCCTCGTCCAGATGATCCTTCTTTCGCTGAAGGTCACCGAAGGAGTAACAGCAGCGGTGGTCTCAGTATCGGAGGGACGTCTCGGCTATCTACGCTGTATACAATTCCTGGGAGTCCGAGCCCAGGCGAGACCGATCCCAACATTCTTCCCCCTGCACTGATCGAGAAGGAACGGCAACAAAACACGCTGAACCTGAATCTGAAACAGAGGTTGAGGATGTTGAGCGCACCAACGTCGACGACTGTTCCCGACAACCCTCTCCTAACTCCGCCATCCAACTCATCGGTCTCGGCACAGCTGCTGGCTGCTGATCAGACGATCCTCAAGCCTCAGATGGAAGGGGAGGATAACTACGGTTCTGTTCACACGAGGCTGTTGGTTGGGGAGCCGATTACAACGATGCAGAATGATCCCAGTTTCCTGTTGATGACCACTCCTACGATCTCACCCCCAATACCACCCGCCGGACTCTCGAGCCAACCCTCCTCACCACCTTTATCTTTATTCCTTCCTTCCAACCCATCATCACCCTTACCCACTCAGACACAGTTCCCTTCGTCTTCGGCATTTCCTCCGCCCCAGTACCCAACCCATAGTCAGCGATCACCGCAGCTAATGCCGTTACCTGTCCCGCCAAGGAGTCCATTTAGGCAGTTACCCAAGCCCCCCAGCCCAGTTCCTTCTCAGAATTCGAGGAGATCACATGCCCTCCCTCCCTCTCCACCCCCAACGCAACAGCTGGCGCCGGGGATGACCTCACTGTCACCGCCACCGTGGTCCGCGGCCAAGAGGTCGAGCATCATCCCTGTGATGCCCTCGAAGGATATCTCGGCTGAGGACGAGCAAAAAGATGACCGACCACCGCCGGCATTCATGGATTCCCCACCACTGCTTGCGCCGCCGATGACGCCCCTGGTGTCATTCACTCCGCGAATGTCAAGCGCAGATTCGATTACCAACCTCTCCATTTAAGATTCGCATATAGTTCAGCATCTTCGATTTTCGTTGTGAATTCTTCTCCCCCTCCCACTTGTCCTTCTCCCGCCACTCGTCGGCCGAAGCTGCATATTTTTCTTCCCACTTGATTTTTGATTCCCCTGATTTCTGCCGCTCGACCTCCCGACCTCCCACTGGACTGTTCTGTTTCTGACATCTTTATCACTTGTCACATAGAGATGTATGACCTCTCCGCTGGTAGCTTTTTTTGTCCTCCCTGGCTTTTAAGTACATGTTCTTAGTCTTATTGTTTCGTCTCCTGTTTCGTGTCCTCATATTGTCTGTTGGTCGCGTTCCGATACCTTTATTTTTCTTCCCCGAACTGTACAACAGCAGTGTACCCCTGTTTTACCCACGCCCCACCGTCTCCACTCCATTCCCCTCCCCGACCACTCCATTCCTCACTATACCGGTTCCAACCCCTCCTCTCTCTTCCACCAATCGGAAGGACAGCATCTTGTTCTTTTTTTGCTTCGATCCCACACTCGATTCCTCTCGACATTGTTCACTTCTTATCCATGCATGCATAGTAGACCCGCACGTTTCTTGAAATGATCTCGGCACGACTGTAAATACTGTCCTCACGACCTCATTCCGGAATGTAATGCCGCGATATTGATTCGGAAACGCGTGAGGGTGTGTTGTTTGTGATCATGAGACTCGTGCTGTCGGCATTTTGGTTGCGACTGCTCGCTCATGCGACCTTAGACAGACCCAGTTGCAATTGGGACTTAGAATACATAAGTAGCGGGGACAGATAACGAAGTGGTCACACCGTGGTCTGGACTTACACAGATATATACAGTAGAAATTGTAATAATGAATAAGGTCTGGGGGGAAACAGGGTTCCCCCGGCATACTTCTAATCGATTGAAAGTCCATGACATATCGTACGTAGACATTTTCGTGGCCTCCCCCCGCCATATGCGCCCCCACCAGCGCAACAATGCAAGACACTAAGGTAGCCCGCGATATGCATTATTACAGTTTCTACTGTACGCACTCACACCCACTCAGCAGCTTGTCCTGTCACGGGCTTCGTTCACCAGTTTTGTGGCGTCTTCAGATCGAGGCTTGATCGTGCAGTTAAAAGGTTTAGGATCCCTAATGTAACGTCACGTGATTGTCAACAATCCCACCGTGCAAATCGATGTCTCCACGAAAACGTACCGAATGAGAACGCTGTCGAATTGACCTTTGGGCATTTGAGGATTCCCATGCTCGTCCAAGGTAGGTCCAAGGTCGAATACAGATAATACGCAAGCGACGACAAGGTACGCCGTGCGAAGGGCGAGGTGCCTGCCTGGACAGGCCCTGGGGATTAACGAGTAAGATTATTTGGCGCAATCGGGGGAGGTTGAGCAGTATCGCTTACCTCCTTCCGGCGCCAAAGACCCTGTCTTCAGGATTCAACACCAGGGGATTAATTTTCCCATCCTTAAGGAACCTGTCCGGGTTGAATGTTTCTGGGTCGGGGTAGATTCTTGGATCACGACAGATCCCCCAGACGTTCTGAACCACGGTGGCTCCTGCGGGGATCAAGTATCCTCGATAAACGTCATCCTGTATGGCTCTGCTTGGGATAGCGATAGGGAGAGGCGGGTTCCATCGGAGGAGTTCTTTCACCAGGGCATCGGTGTAGGGCAAGTTTTCTCTATCCGAGAAATCCGGTAGGCGACCTTTGTCAACAACGCGATCCAATTCCTCTTGTGCTTTTCTCATCACTTTGGGGTTGAGGACCATTGCTAAGAAGAACGTTTTCAAGGTCGACCTCGTCTAAGCGGATGTCAGTTATGTAACGAGAGGCTCGGTGGCTATCCCGGCTTACCGTGTCAGCCGCAGCTATATCCAAAAATGAGAAACATGGGTATGACGGTATGAGGACTTGAAACAGACTCACCGGCAAACATGACGCTCGAGACATCCCGTATGACCTCTTCATCAAAAGCCGTTTGCTCACCGTCCTCCAGACGAGACAAACAATAGGAAGTTATGGAATGCGAAAGCCCCTTGCCGGACTAGTGGTTTTCCTTTGGTTAAAAACACAATTCGATCTTGGGCCGCGTTGTGGACCGACCTTTAAAGCGTTCTTGACATATTCGAAAGGACCGTTATTAGATACTTTGAACTTGTCGCTTACTTCTTTAGCAAGAGCCTTGAACCCTGTCCCGGGGAACCAATCTGGGATGTACTGCACTATCAAAGTGCTCGTCAGACGCTTGTAGGTGACCGCTCAGGTACATGAATGCGCACGTATCGGAACGGTATCGACGAGGAATTTTCCAGGCACCAGCGCTTTCGCTGTTGCATGTGTCGCCTCAACGCTCGCATTCAAGAATGGGTCATCGACTGACGCGACGTCGATCCCGTAGGTAATGGATAATACAACTGCCCCTGGCGTGCTTCATGGGTTAGGTTATCCATAAGAAACCGGTTTAGGTGAAGAGGGTAGGACGCGACCTACAATCCCAACTCTCGCATGAAGTGCCTAGGTTCCTCCAACAGACGTGACAAGAGACGGTGCACATATTTGTATTGATGGTCGTCGAAGCTTCCGGACAGTCTTACGTTCAAGACCTCCTGGCAGAGTCGGCGGCGGGCCCTCCATCGGGCACCGTAGGACATAAACGCCAACGACCACTCCGTTGTCCCGGTTCTGTCAATAAATATTAGCGGTTGGGAAAACAACTTCCTAGAATGGCGCTCCAATCTCACAACTTCATCATAGTCGTCTGGGGCTGCGATTTGGTGTCAGAAGCGAAAGGTGAAGATGACTCTATCGCTCACTCTATCCGAGTAAATGCTTGACCGTTTCTCAATAAGATCCGTGATCGCCTCGTTGCTGCTCAGCACGACCATGTCCTTGCCCAGAAGTCGTAAGTACAGGACATCCGTGCCTTTCAGATGACGACCTCAGAATAGTCATGAACAGAACGGCTTCAGAGCATACCGTGACGTTTGGACAAGGACGTGATGTTTTCCCAAATAGGGACGCTCATGGGGAGATCCAGCACATTCCCCAAAATCGGATAGCCTTTGGGGCCTGGGGGATACGGAAATGTGGATCTCTTCCATGATCTCCTAGCGAGAACGAGGATGAAAACGCAAAGCAGCAGCGAACAGAGCACAGGAGTCTCAATCATAGTGACAGGGAGGGAATGCAAGGACGCCGTACTGGGTCTTAAAGAGTCTTATATCAGCATCTTCGCCTTTACGTAACGAACCTCATTACTATAAGTCGTGGCGAACAATAGCGGCTTGCGACCTCGTGAGAACGTCAATTGCCTCTTGTTGATTGGATGTTATAGCATGCACAAGCACAATTGTCCGCCTCGGGTGGGGTGGCAGATGAATGAATCACGAACATCACGGCCGTATTGCGCGCCCGGGCATAATGCAAACTGACATCGCTCGGCAAGCATCAGAAAAATGAATGAAGGGTTTTGGAAGCGTCATCAGCACAATTCACGGATCGCGAACGTTTTGATGCCATTTCACTACGACAATCCGTCATGACGACTTCATGAGTTTCACAGGTTTTTCCGATGAAGATCGAATAACTATCACCAGGTGAGCTTAGATGACCCCCGCTGGAAACCTTCATTTGATCGGCACCGGGCTGAGATAACTCAGACGAACTGATACCTTCGGTGCCTCCACGCCACACCAAGTTTCTGTTTCGGGCTTCCAGTCAGGCTCGCGCTCCCTGTGCAAGTGATATGACCCTATGCAGATAACGTGTAACACCTAAGACAGCTTTTTATAAAAACACTGAATGCTCAACATATCCTACTCCGGTCAAACCGGTTGCATCAACGCCTCTGGATTCTGGTACCTTTATTTTATGTTCTCCGCTCACTCCGTCGGGATGCTGTCGAAACGGCTGATTCTGCCGTAGCGATCCGGAGTACACCATCGGGGTACCAAAGTAGGCGAACCTTTGCTGATCACACTGGATTGACATCGCCTCGCTCTAGGCAACAGAAGATGGGCATATAACACACCGGAATGACAAGGTGCCCAGAGGGCCTGATGGCGTTTCCGGTCGCTGTGGTACTCGGTGGTAATCCGCTGCCAACCTTACATGACAGGCAGAGGGTGTTCCCCGATGTTCACTATCAGGGCTGATTCGAGTCCGCGCTTGTGACGCTTGCTGCCAGATAAGTGGTGCGGCTGGAGAAAACGGGTCTCACCAGGCTGCGGCCGACTCTTTTTGTCACGGTCTGCCCACTATTCCTGTTCAAACCCAGCCGCGGACATCAGGGATCAGTTTTTGGCCGTCGCCAAATACAGTCCCCCCATCAAAGAAACCTGACGTCCGTCCCAGCCTAGCGGTCAGGCTGACGTCAATCTCGTCCAGTTAGAAAACACGACGCAAGATTTGCCGCGCCGATGAGTGCTAAAGTCGCGGGGGGCTCTGTAGTTCTGTTCCGTTCCGTGCATCAGCCATTAGGTCTTCGATGGGTGATGCCGGCGAAGTGAAGCTTACCTCCCAAAGAGCCCGACGCTCCATTGTACAATCACGCCGCAAGTCAAGGGCCCAGGCGTGGAAGGAAGACTCGCGACTGGCAGGTACGCAATTTTGCTGAGTGCTGAAGGAGACCGATTGTGCAGGTTCCGTACGAGTCGACCTAGCGTGAAGACTGAAAAATACGAGATACCAGATTTTTCCTTGGAGCTGAACCCGAATATATGTCTACTTGAGAAAAGCGGAAGGGAGGGACAATGGTTCGTGGAATTGAGAGGATACGGACGATGCATCCTGATCAGAGGCGTGTCATCTCAGGTTCCAGTTTCCGAGTCCGATTGAAAGCGGACCCAACCCCCTGAACGATCCAAACAGATATTTAGTTCATGTTGGACCAGATTCCGGGGGCCACGTCTCTCTCTCCTTTACCCACCACCTCCTCCCTCTCTCAACGACATGACTCAAGTCGCACTCGTATTCGGGACATTCTCCTGGATTGTTTATGGCACCTTGGGTTTCTCAGCATTCTGCTCCATCCTCATCCACCTCAAACACCTCTGGGACTCGTCTAGGCCCATTCCCTCCATCCTGGCATGGGTGGAGGAATTCGAGCAACAAGAACTCCCTTTGTACATCCAACTCCTCGATGAAAACGACCCTCTCGCGGGAGACGTGCGAGATGAGATCAGAAAGCTCCAATTTGTCACTCCGATGTAGGTCCAATTCACGCCTTCAGAATCTTTGCAATGTGCTGACGTACGATTGAGTTGTACTTTCCAACTGCGATCTGTCCAGGGAAGGGATAGAGGGTTGTCTACGCCCTGGGAATCAAAGTTAGAACGAGACACTGCAACCGCTTCTGCTTGGAGGACGGTAGGGAAGATCAAAGAACTCATTTCTGTACGTGACGTTCCTGTGCAACAAAGTTGGCGCATCTAATAAAGTTCAGGTCGTGGAGACGACGGTCCTCACTGGGATCCGCGGCGACAGGTCCCAGTCCACCGCCTCTAATGTTGTTGACGGTAAAGTTCCCGGCAACGTTGGTCTCGGTGGCGGTGTTCCCGGCAGCGTTGGTCCTGGCGATGGTACTCTTAGCGGTAGTGTTCAGGTGGCTAAAAAATGACGCGCAGACCACCAACGAGCTAAAAGCGGTTCGGAGGGCACGGACACACTCCTTCGGTCCAAGAGCTGCTGTCAAGGTTTTGTTATAGTTTGGCCTTTGGGTCTTCCTTTTTCCGCGTTGTCCCACGAATAGAATGTTGTAAAGAGTCATAAACTGTGGGCGTGGTCTATATTTCGTATTGTCGAGATATGAGCTATTGGGGAGCTAGAAACGTCGCACATGGAATTACCATTGCGAAAAGAATTCCAAACGAAGGTCCTTCTTGTTTAGTCGCCGGCAACCAAGGTCAATCGGACCCTCATATACATATCCAGGTCTGATACTTCCTGTGGGATGTCATCCCCATCCCCCCACACGTTCCTAGGGTGAATTGAGTGAAAATCGGCTTATTCTAACCAGGAGACACATTTGTTCGTCAGGAAAAGCTGTAGGCGCTTTGTGATCACGTATGGCTCCGGTCGAGACTTTCTGAAACAAGACGGACCGAACAGAGTTCACTGCGAGTGCGAAACGATAAACGGAATAGAAGGCTGGAGAGGAAGAGCAAAACGCCTCAGGGTCTGGTTCCTCGATCGGAATCACCCTTCCAGGTGAGGAGGGTCTCGTGAAGGCAGAGGAGACGAAGGAGGGGTTGGATTACCTCCCTCCCTTATGAGCCCTTGATTGTTGTTGCGATGCAGTCGCCTCGTACCCGCCTCAAATAACGTTCGACATTCACTTTAGACGTTCACTTTGAGTAACTAATCCATCGTCTCGGCCGATCCCTCTCAGGTCTATATCCTCACGCTGTGGGTCAGCGAGTGCATGCAACGTGATATTATATATTACAACTGCGTAGGGGACACCGATAGATATAATAGTCGCATGCCAACGCACCGTCAGAGCCAAAACGGTCCCAAATCTAGTGCTCGAGTTCAGAACAATCGCCCTTCTCGGTGTCGCTGTCGATCTCCTGAGTATTCTCGGCCGGGGAAGGCGGAGAGATCCGTTCAGGTAATAAG